>Ga0172371_10000229_pt1:2500-82102 | contig 82102 bp, 72 predicted proteins | sample Lak12m_FD_114543 | JGI IMG/M metagenome (GOLD analysis project Ga0172371, IMG submission 114543) | Freshwater microbial communities from Kabuno Bay, South-Kivu, Congo - kab_022012_12m | ecosystem: Environmental > Aquatic > Freshwater > Lake | place: Democratic Republic of the Congo...
GGGGCACGGCCTCGTGTGCACCTTGAAATCTGCATAGTGGATGAACGAAAGAGTTCTTCCGTCAAGATAATAAGGGCGCACGGTGGATGCCTTGGCACTAGGAGCCGAAGAAGGACGTGGACGGCTGCGATAAGCCGCGGTGAGGCGCTGAACAGCCTTTGACCCGCGGATTTCCGAATGGGGAAACCCGGCTGGGGTAATGCCCAGTCATCCGTATCTGAACACATAGGGTACGGAAGGTAAGCAGGCGAACTGAAACATCTAAGTAGCCTGAGGAAAGGAAAGAAACCTCGACTCCCTGAGTAGCGGCGAGCGAAAGGGGACGAGCCTAAACCGACCTTTGCGCGATTGCGTGCAGGTGTAGCATAGGCGGTGTTGTAGGGCTGATCTTGATCCGGCTGCATCCGGATCGGGAAGTTACAAATGAGCGATATAGCCGAACCGGCTGGGACGCCGGGCCATAGGGGGTTAGAGCCCCGTAGGCGAAATGTTGCTCACTTCCTTGATCAGTACCTGAGTACTACCGGACACGTGAAATCCGGTGGGAAGCTACGGGGACCACCCCGTAAGGCTAAGTACTACCTAGTGACCGATAGTGGACTAGTACCGTGAGGGAAAGGTGAAAAGTACCCCGGGAGGGGAGTGAAATAGTACCTGAAACCGTGCGCCTACAAGCGGTCGGAGCAACCTTCGGGTTGTGACGGCGTACTTTTTGCATAACGGGCCAGCGAGTTGCGGTATGCGGCAAGGTTAAGCGTGAGCGGAGCCGTAGCGAAAGCGAGTCTGAATAGGGCGCTTTAGTCGTATGCTGCAGACCCGAAACCGGGTGAGCTACCCATGGGCAGGGTGAAGCGAGGGTAAGACCTCGTGAAGGCCCGAACCCACTTCGGTTGAAAACGGAGGGGATGACCTGTGGGTCGGAGTGAAAGGCTAATCAAACCCGGAGATATCTGGTTCTCGCCGAAATATATTTTGGTATAGCCTCGCGCGTTTACTTACGGTTGTAGAGCACTGTTTGGCCTAGGGGCCCTACAAGGTTACTGAAGTCAGACAAACTCCGAAGGCAGTAAGTTTAGAGCGCGGGAGTCAGGGTGCGGGGGATAAGCTCCGTATCCGAGAGGGAAACAACCCAGACCGTCAGCTAAGGTCCCTAAATTCTAGCTAAGTGGAAAAGGATGTGCGAGTGCACAGACAACCAGGAGGTTGGCTTAGAAGCAGCCACCCTTGAAAGAGTGCGTAATAGCTCACTGGTCAAGTGTTCGCGCGCCGATAATGTAACGGGGCTCAAGCTAGATACCGAAGCTACGGGATTCGCGCGACTTCGGTCCGCGGATCGGTAGGCGAGCGTTCCCATGCCGGAGAAGCGGCGGCGTAAGCCAGCCGTGGAGGCTTGGGAAGTGAGAATGCTGGCATGAGTAACGAAAGGCGAGTGAGAAACTCGTCCGCCGATTGCCCAAGGTTTCCTGAGCAATGCTAATCAGCTCAGGGTTAGCCGGGACCTAAGCCGAGGCCGAAAGGCGTAGGCGATGGACAACTGGTTCATATTCCAGTGCCACCACCGAGCGTTTGAGCAATGGGGTGACGCGGAAAGGTAGGCGGGCCGTGGCGTTGGTAGTCCACGGGCAAGCGTGTAGGGTGGTCTCTAGGCAAATCCGGAGACCTTTAACCTGAGGCGTGATGCCAGCTGGCTTTTGCCGGCGAGCCGCTGATCCTCTGCCGCCAAGAAAAACCTCTAGCGAGTTCGTGTGTGTGCCCGTACCAAAACCGACACAGGTGGGCAGGTAGAGTATACCGAGGCGATCGGGAGAACTATGGCTAAGGAACTCGGCAAAATAGCCCCGTAACTTCGGGAGAAGGGGCGCCCTATTAGGGTGAAGGGACTTGCTCCCTGAGCTCGAGGGGGCCGCAGAGTCTAGGCCCAAGCGACTGTTTACCAAAAACACAGGTCTCTGCTAAGTCGTAAGACGATGTATAGGGGCTGACGCCTGCCCGGTGCCGGAAGGTTAAGTGGAGGTGTAAGCTTTCGGGCGAAGCACTGAAATTAAGCCCCGGTAAACGGCGGCCGTAACTATAACGGTCCTAAGGTAGCGAAATTCCTTGTCGGGTAAGTTCCGACCTGCACGAATGGCGTAACGACTTGGGCACTGTCTCAGCCATAGACCCGGTGAAATTGTAGTATCGGTGAAGATGCCGATTACCCGCGACAAGACGGAAAGACCCCGTGAACCTTTACTGCAGCTTGATATTGGAGCTCGGTGCACCTTGTCCAGGATAGGTGGGAGGCTTGGAAGCCCGGACGCTAGTCCGGGTGGAGCCACCCTTGGGATACCACCCTTGGTGTATTGGGCTTCTAACGGCAGACCGTTATCCGGCTGCCGGACAGTGTCTGGTGGGCAGTTTGACTGGGGCGGTCGCCTCCTAAAATGTAACGGAGGCGCGCAAAGGTTCCCTCAGCACGGTCGGCAATCGTGCGTAGAGTGTAAAGGCATAAGGGAGCTTGACTGCGAGACCAACAAGTCGAGCAGGTGCGAAAGCAGGTCTTAGTGATCCGGCGGTAGCAAGTGGAAGCGCCGTCGCTCAACGGATAAAAGGTACTCCGGGGATAACAGGCTTATCCTCCCCAAGAGTCCACATCGACGGGAGGGTTTGGCACCTCGATGTCGGCTCATCGCATCCTGGGGCTGGAGTAGGTCCCAAGGGTTGGGCTGTTCGCCCATTAAAGCGGTACGCGAGCTGGGTTCAGAACGTCGTGAGACAGTTCGGTCCCTATCTGTCGTGGGCGCAGGAGATTTGCGGGGACTCGTCCCTAGTACGAGAGGACCGGGATGAACAGACCTCTGGTGTATCAGTTGTCGTGCCAACGGCACCGCTGGATAGCTACGTCTGGAACTGATAACCGCTGAAAGCATCTAAGCGGGAAACAGACCCCAAGATGAGATCTCCCACCAGGCAACTGGGTAAGACCCCTGGAAGACCACCAGGTTGATAGGCTGGATGTGTAAGCACAGCAATGTGTTCAGCAGACCAGTACTAATCGGTCGAGGTCTTGACTTTTACTCTTTCTTTTTCACTATGCAGATTTGAAGGTGACTCGAGGTAGGCACCTGGATTTGTTTTCAAGGTTTCCGGTGGCTATGGCGAGAGGGAAACACCTCTTCCCATTCCGAACAGAGAAGTTAAGCCTCTCAGCGCCGATGGTACTGCACGGGAGACCGTGTGGGAGAGTAGGACGCCGCCGGGATTATTATGAGCCCGCCAGTGATGGCGGGCTCGACTTCTTTCGGGGGGACGTTCGCGATGCCCGATCGATCTTCGGGCGGGCGGTATAGTGAACGGCGGAAGAAAGGGGAAAGTCCATGCCAAAGAAACTGGAGTGGGGGCTGCGGGGGGTCATCCTTCCGCTCATCACGCCCTTCAAGGACGATCTCAGCGTCGATTGGGACGGTCTCCGTTCGCTGATCGATCACTACATCGACGACGTCGGGGTTGACGGGCTTGTCCCGTGCGGCACCACCGGAGAATCGCCGACGCTGTCTCATCCGGAACACGCCGAGGTCATTCGCGTTGTCACGGACCACACAGCGGGGCGGGTGCCCGTTATCGCGGGCACGGGCTCGAACGCGACCAGTGAGGCCATCGAATTGACGCGGGCTGCCAAGGACGCGGGCGTAGACGCCAGCCTGCAGGTGTGTCCCTACTACAACAAGCCCACACAAACGGGACTGTACAACCACTTCAAAGCCGTGGCCGACGCGGTCGATCTGCCGATGATCCTCTATAACATTCCCGGCCGGGCATCACGCAACATCGAACCCGACACCATCGTTCGTCTGTGGAACGACGTTCCGCAGGTAGTGGGCCTCAAAGACGCTTCTGGGGATCTACATCAGGCGATGCTTGTGTTGCGCGCGACTGAGCGAGATACCTTTCAGGTGTACTCGGGCGAGGACATCATGACGTTCTCGCTCCTGTGTCACGGAGCCGTAGGTGCGATCGCGGCAGTCGCACACGTGGTCGGTCGCGAGGTTGCAGACATGTGCCGCGCAGTGTGGTCCGGCGATCTGGCGGAAGCCAGGAGACTTCATTTCCACATCATGCCGGTGGTTGACGCGTTGTTCGCCGAGCCCAATCCCATTCCGGTGAAGCAGGCGTTGGAGTGGATGGGGTTCCCCGCCGGACCGTTGCGGCCGCCGATGGAGCGTATGTCTGCTCCCGCGCGGGCGATCCTCAGAGAAGCCATGCAGTCCGGAGGGTGGCTCTAAGAGGCTTCTGAAAAACGAAGTCCCGGCGGCCGAAGCGCACTGGGAGGCGCTATACGTCGTCCTTGGTCGCGCACATAGCGCTGCTATTCGCGCTTTCTGCGTCCTTGTCTGGCGCGTTCCCAGCGCACCTCCGCCGCGAGAAGTCATAGTTCAGCAGCCTGTTAGGAGTCTGGGCGAAGGCGCCTCCTTTCGCTGCCCGGCGACTCTTCATCCGGGCACCCTTGTGAAGGTCTGGACAAGCACACTCTCGTCATGTAGACTGCTTTATACCAGTACGGGTAGGGGTATGTGAGTTCGCAAAGGCTATGGGTAGTTGTCTCTCTGTGAAGAACAGCACAAAGTGAGGTCGGCATGAAAGAGGTCGTTCAGGAGCGTCTTGTGGCCATCTTCGGCGAAGACGTCAGCTTCGACCGAGTGGAGCGCAAACTGTACTCGCATGACGTGGGCAGCATCCCGAAGATGGTCAAGCCTCTGACCGGTTGCGGCCTGGCCGGCGCCGTCGTGAGGCCGAAGGATGAAGATGCCCTGGTGCTACTGGTCACGGCGGCGGCAGAACTCGGCTTCGAGTTGGTTCCCCGTGGGGCGGCCACAGCGGGTTACGGGGGAGGGATCCCGCACGAAGGCGCGGTAGTGGTGGACATGCGGCGGTTCAAAGGAATCCAAGGGATAGATCCCACGGCACTAACCGTGACCGCCGGAGCGGGCGTCGTTTGGAAGGACCTCGAAGCAGCCCTCGCGGAGCACGATCTCGCGCTCCGTACGTATCCCACAAGCGCCCCGGCTTCAACGGTTGCCGGTTGGCTCGCCCAGGGCGGTGCGGGTCACGGCAGCTACCGATATGGGTGGTTCAAAGACAACGTCGTCTCTGCCCGCATCGTACGACCGGATGGCGTGATCGATACCGTCAGTGGGCAGGAGCTCGAGGTGGTATCCGACTCGGAAGGTATGACCGGGTTCATAACGCGAGTGACCCTGAAGATCCAGCAGGCGGACGAGGTGCAGCTGTTCGCGGCGGCATTTGCGTCCCCGGCGGGCCTACAGTCGGCGCTCGAGGCGATCTCTGAAGCCCAGGCACCGCTGTGGTCGGTGAGTTTCGTGAATCCTTCCGCTGTGCGGCTCGGCAAACGCATGCCCGCCAAGACCCACCACGGTCATCCGATTCACATGCTTCATACCCCGCTGGATGTGCCCGAGAGCTACATCTTGCTCGTTGCATCACGTGCAGTCGAAGGCGATCTCGCCGACACTCTGGAGCGGATAGCCATCGATGCCGGCGGCACTGTGCTTCCGGACGACGTAGCACGTCACGAATGGGAGTTGCGCTACAGTCCGATGCGGGTCAAGCGCATAGGACCCTCGTTGATACCGACTGAAGTGGTCGTTCCCACCACGTCGCTTGGAGCGGTCCTCTCCGGTATCGACCAGCGCGTAGAGCTCCCGATGGTGATCGAAGGAGTTGGCGTCGGCGGCAAGGAATTCGTGCTGCTCGGATTCATCCCTCACGATGAGCGCACCTTCGGTTACAACGTGGCGTTCGGTCTTGCGCTCTCGGTGATCAAGCTGGCAATAGAGAATGGGGGTCGACCGTATTCGACCGGCATCTACTTCAAACGGCATGCCGCAGACGTGTTGGGACATGCCCGCCTGCAACAACTCGAGGCGCACAAAGAGAAAATCGATCCCCGAGGCATCATGAACCCGGGGAAGGTGTACGGCGACGGCTCGTTGACCGCCCTCATGGGGATGGCTGAGGGCATGGAGCCGCTGATCCGCTCCGTGGGCAACAGCCTCGGTGTCGACCTGGGGGAGAAGTTGGAGGGCGGCAGGCACGGCATTCCCGATGAAGTGGCCCGCTACGCGTATGCGTGCGCCCAGTGCGGCTACTGCGTCGAAGGATGCACCCAATTCGGCGGCCGGGGGTGGGAGTCACACTCGCCGCGGGGCAAGTGGTATTTCATTCGAGAGGTCCTGGAAGGACGAGAAGAGATCACCCAGGAGTGGGTGGAGAAGTTCCTGGTCTGCACTACCTGCGAGAAGTGCGACATGGTGTGCCCGCTCGACCTGCCCGTGGAGCCAGCGTGGGGTCAGATGCGGGGAGCGCTCATACAGGATCAGGGGCGCATGACCTTCCCACCCTTCGAGATGATGGCTGCCTCTATGCGCAAGGAGGGCAACATCTGGGCGGGCTATCGAGATAATCGGGCCGATTGGCTTCCGGACGAGATCAAGGGCCGGTTGACTGAAGGGTCGAAGACCGCCTACTTCGCCGGCTGCACTGCGAGCTACATCGAGCAGGATATTGCGAAGGGTTCGGCCGAGCTGTTGCTGCGGGCGGGGATAGACTTCACCTACCTGGGCGAAGAGGAGAACTGCTGCGGCATTCCCATGCTCATCTCGGGCCGATGGGACGTCTGGGAAGAGAACATGAAGCAGAATGTAGCTCACATGAAGGCTCGGGGTGTGGATACGGTCATCACGTCGTGTCCAGCGTGTCTCCTGGTCTGGAAAGAGTACTACCCTCAATGGTGCGAGAAACTCGGCATCGACTACGGGATCGAGGCCAAGCACTACTCGGAGGTCCTGGCGGAAGAAATCAAAGCCGGGCGGCTTGAACTCCCCGGGGAGATCGACATGACGGTCACGTTCCACGATTCCTGCCACGCGGGGCGTGCGTGCGGCCTCTACGAACCGCCCCGGGAACTGCTGGAGGCCATCCCCGGTCTCGAGTTGAAAGAGATGGAACACAACCGTGAGGATGGTCTGTGTTGTGGATCGGTCCTCACCCTGATCGGGGCGACACCCGTGGCGGCCGATATCGGTGAGCAGCGGCTGCAGGAGGCGCTCGATATCGGCGTGAGCGATATCGTGGCTTTGTGCCCGTGTTGTCAGTTCCAGTTGCGGGTGACGGCCGACAAGAAGGGCCTTCCGGTGACCATCCACGACTTGGCCCATCTGACGGCCCAGTCGTTGGGCGTGGACCTTCCTCAGTATCACGAGGCCTGTTTGGCATCGTGGCGGGTATTCGATCAGATGATCATCCTCATGAAGCCGCACAACATGGCGGTGGTGATGGAGGACGTGTTCCCGCAGATGTTGGACGCGATGCCCGCCGGCATGGGATCCATGATGCGGGCCATGGCGAAAATGCCCGGTGCACTCGAGGCCATGAAGCCGGTGATGCCCAAGATGTTCCCGTTGATGATGCCGATGATCATGCCAAAGGTCATGCCCGATATGGTGGCGGCGGTGGACCGGCGTATGGATATCCCCGATGAGATGCGCGAGCAGATGCCGGATCTGCTACCGAAGACCATGGAGGCTCTGATGCCGAACATGCTGCCGCTCCTCATGCCCTACGTGGTGCCCGCCTTGATCAGATACCTGAAGGAGGGAGTGGCGTCTCCCGCGCGTTCTCTCACGTGATCTGATCTCCGTCGTCTGGTGGGGGGCTCGACCCGCGGTCGGGGAGCGCCCCCACCGGGACGGCATGTCCACCCTTCGTCGTATAGAAGTCCCGGACCGGCCTGCGATAGACTCCCCCGTGCGTCGACAGAGGGGACAGAGGCAGGTCCTGTCCGTCCGGGATCGCTCAAGGGACGCGACAGACGGCCGATAACACGGGTGGCCGGCAGCACGGCACGTGTGCAGACTGCATGCGTCGCGGATACGAGGGAGGGACAGCAGGCGGCATGACTATGACGATGGGCTACCTCGCCATATTGGTCACGGTGGTCGGCCTTGTTGTGGGCAGCTTCTTGAACGTCGTCATCTATCGGCTCCCTCGGGGGGAATCCCTCGCACGCCCGGGGTCTCACTGTCCGTCCTGTGGCCATGCAGTGCGGTGGTACGACAATATTCCGGTACTGAGCTACATCTGGTTGTGGGGTCGCTGCCGTGACTGTGGAACGCGTATCCCTTTCAGGTACCCGTTGGTCGAACTCATGACAGGAGGCCTCTTTCTGGGGACGTTCTTGGTCTACGGGGTCCAATGGCGCACCTTGGAGATCACCGTCTTCCTTGCGGCCCTGGTCGCCGTAACGTTCATCGATTTCGATCACCGCATCATCCCGGACAAGATCGTGCTTCCAGGAGCGGCTGCGGGCTTTGTTGTCTCTGTCATCCTTGCTCCCGACCGGTGGTGGCACTACCTGATCGCCGGAGTGGGGGCAGCCGCCTTCCTCTTTGCCTTGGGGATGTTGTGGCCTGGAGGAATGGGTTTCGGAGACGTCAAGCTTGCCCTCTTCATGGGGGTGGTTCTCGGCGCCTTCGTTATAGTGTCCCTATTCGTGGGCTTTCTGGCCGGTGGAGTAATCGGTGGTATCCTTCTGATCACCGGTGCCAAGAAGCGAAACGACAAGATCCCGTTCGGTCCATATCTTGCTCTCGGAGCAGCCGTGGCCGCACTTTCGGGAAGCGCGATACTCGACTGGTACTTGAGCCTCTTCTGATGTCTGCCGCGCGAACCTCGACCCATGATAGAGAGTGTTCGGCAGCGAATGGGAGAGGTCGGCTGTACGGAGATGGCCGACGGGCGTATCATGGGCGCTCTGTCTGCCGTTACATAGCTTGGGCACTGCTTGTGCCGCCAAGCGGGCGATGGATGTGAGGGTGATTGAAGGAGTGGGCCCTGTCGATGTCGAACATATCTGCTGCTTCTACAGAGGGTTGTCTTCTCAACTCCCGACCAGAGGTCAAGGTCTGAGGTAATGGGCATATTCGCGGGACGACAGGCTGCGGTCGGGCTCGATGTGGGAAAATCGAGCATCGTCGGAGTGCAGATAGCAGGACGAAGCCCCAACGCTATTCTGAAGGCCTACCATGAGCGACCGCTCCCTGAGGGAGTCATGTTCGATGGCGAGGTCGTCGACCCGATTGGGCTGGCGAACGAACTGAAAGCCTTCATGCGGGAATCGGGCATCAAGGGCAAGCTGGTGCACATCGGGGTCGGCAACCAGAAAGTCATCGTGCGCCAGATTGAGGTTCCGGAGATGGGTGAGGAGGAACTGCGGGGAGCGATCGAGTTCCAAGCGCAGGACTATATTCCGATCCCGGTAGAAGAAGCCGTGCTCGACTTTCAGGTCGTTTCCCGCTACACAGGGGAGGACGGGATCGGCAAGCAACAGGTCCTCTTGGTTGCCGCGCAAAAGGAGATGATCCAGCAGTTCCTCGAGGCGGCGAAGCGTGCCGGGCTCAAGGTGGCGGGAATCGACGTGACCGCCTTCGCCCTCATCCGAGCTCTGGCCACCCCGGTCTCATTCGTCGATCAGGGAGCACAGGCTCCCAGGACCCTTGGAGTTGTGAACATCTCGTCATCGGTCTCGACCCTGGTCGTAGCGGTTGACGGGGTTCCCAAGTTCACCCGGATCATCAACTTCTCGCATGACGCCTTTACGAGGCTGCTGGTGGAACGACAGGGCGTGCCCTTCGAGGACGCATCGGTGCTCATGGAACGCATAGGCCTTGCGGGTCCACTGCCGGCCGATGTCTCGACCTACACCGCCGGGACGATAGATGATGTTCAGGCCGGCTTGGGCGGAGTCGCGGAAGAGCTGGCCGAGGAGATCCGAAGGTCCGTCGATTACTATCAGACGCAGGATTTCGCCAGTCCGGTGGACCATCTTCTCCTCACCGGTCGCGGCGCTCTTCTCCGCAACCTTGACAGCCACCTATCGGAGTTCCTGGGAATCCGCGTCGAATGCGGCAACCCGCTTCTGAAGCTTGCCCAGAACGCCAGCGGCGTGCCGGATGAGGTCTTGGCGATTCAGGCACCGCGCTTGGCGGTGGCGGTCGGCTTGGCCCTGGACGAGGTGGAGTAGTGGTCAGGCGGATCAACCTAGTTCCAGCCGGTGAGCGTGCCCGCACCAAGACCGACGTGGGCGTGCTGGTTCTTGTCATCGCGGGCGTGGTAGTGCTGGCGGGGATGGCGTTCAGCTACTACACCTTCAACAATGAGTTGTCGTCCAAGCAGGACGAACTCGCCCAATTGCAGAGTGAGAACGCACAGATCCAGGCCCAGTTGGCCTCTCTGGCTGCGTTCGATGCGCTGGCGCAGAAGACGACCGAGACGGAGACGCTCGTTCAGGCATTGTACGTGGGTCGTACTCTGGTGTCGCAGGTGCTGGGCGACATCAGTCTGGTCATACCTGACAATGCTTGGTTCACGAGCCTGAACGTGGATGCACCCGTCGCGACCGTCGGCGGCGACCCAGCGGCGACGGTCGAGTCGACAGGGAGCGTAGACATCCAAGGCAACACCTACTCGTTCGAGGATGTCGCGACATTCCTGGTCCGCATGGAACTCGTCCCCGGGATGGTCGATATCAACCTTTCCACGGCAACCTCCGCAACAGGTGTGTTCGACGTGCGAAAGACGGTCAAAGGCTTCAGCGTCGGTACGGGTCTCGTGAACACCCAAGACCCCAACACCGCGCTGCCGCTTACGCAAGTACAGGTGAGCGGGCAATGAGCCGCCGCAACCTCTACATCCTCGCCGCGTTGGGACTGGTAGTAATCGCAGCTGCATACTACTTCTTGCTGCTCAGCCCCCTTCGCTCCGACATCAAGAACACAGAGGCATCTATAGCCACCGAGCAGCAGACTCTTTCCGTCAACAAGGCCAAGCTTGCACAGATGGAACAGACTCGCGAAGAAGCGGGCAAGAACGAGGCCACTCTGATGGAGCTGAGCAAGATGCTGCCGGAAGGCACCGAGTTGCCCAGTCTTCTTCTGCAGATCCAGGATCTTGCCACCGAGTCGGGGATCGATTTCCTAACCATAAGCCCGTCTTCCCCGCAGGCAGCGGGGTCTGTGGAGATCGTGTCGCTCGCGCTCTCTATCGAAGGCAGTTTCTTCGACATCAACGACTTCCTCTATCGCGCCGAGCAGATGGTGGCGGGACCGGGCCGTCTCCTCGCGGTCAAGAACGTTTCCTTCGCTCTCGGTGGAGACATATACGCCGCGTCACCGAAACTCAAGTCCGAAGTGACGCTCTACGCCTACAGGCGTGCGCCGGCGGCGCCCGCCACGACGGGTCAGTAGGGGCATGAACATGACTACAACGCGCGTCAGCACGATGCTCTCCGGACTCCTGGTCGCCGTGGCCATCCTACTGGTGCTTCAGGGCTGCAGCGGGGGCGGCGATGAGACCACTACCACCAGTGCATCGGTGCCGCCCCAAGAGACTGTCACGACAGTGGCTACGGGCAGCACGACGACGGGCAGCACGATCCCGGTAGCTATCGACGAGCTTTCGACGTTCCAGAGCAAAGATCCATTCCGCCAACAGGCGTTGCCTCCCGCGACGGGAACCACCGGTACAGGTGGTTCGACGACCACGACTGCGGGGGGGAGCACCACGACCACGACTGCAGGTGGGAGCACCACGACCACGCATCCGAGCGATGTGACCACCCCGCTGCATAGCCTCAAGGTGCTGTCGATCGACGAAGTGAACGGTGAGCCCGTGGTAACCTTCGAAGTGGACGGCGTCATCTATGAGGACAAGCATGAAGGCGACGTCGTTTCGACCTCGTGGGGCCAGATCGAGGTCTTGGAGATCGATGCCGCCAACCAGACGGTGGTCTTCCTCCACGGGAGCGAGACCCGTACGCTGGCGGTCGGCGAGGAGTTCCTGAAGTAGACTGTCGCCGACAGCCCCTGTAGATGAGCGACGGCGCCTGCGGGCGTCGTCTTCGTGGAGAAGAGGGTCAACATGGGGGAACTCCGGCTCCTGACGGCGGGTGAATCGCACGGGCCGGCGGAAGTGTGCGTCGTGGCGGGCGTGCCGGCGGGCATCGAGTTGCTGACGAGCGACATCGATACGGACTTGACTCGGCGCCGGCGCGGCTACGGTCGAGGCGGCCGGATGCGCATCGAGCGCGATCGCGTCCGCATTCTTTCGGGGATCCGGTACGGCCGCACCCTCGGGAGTCCCATAGCCCTCGTAGTGGACAACGCGGATTTCGACAACTGGCGCGGGGCGATGCAGTCTGAACCGCCGTCGGAAAGAGCCGCCATCTCCGTCACTGTGCCGCGGCCCGGACACGCAGACCTGGCCGGGCTTTCAAAGACCGGGACCGACGATATACGGAACGTGCTGGAGCGCTCGAGCGCTCGGGAGACCGTCGCACGGGTGGCTGCGGGAGCCGTCGCTAAGGCGGTATTGCGCGTGGTGGGTGTCACGGTGCGCGCTCGAGTGACCGCCGTGGGTGGCGTGACCGTCTGCTCGGTCGCCGATCATACCCTCCCCGAGAGCGTGGACTGGGACGCAGTGGAGTCGTCGGAGTTCGGGTGTGATGATGGGGCCGCGGAGGAGAAGATGCGCGTGGTGGTCGACTCGGCCCGCGCCGCCGGTGAATCGTTGGGCGGGGTCTTCGAGGTGTGGGCCTGGGGCCTGTGCCCAGGGGTGGGCGGATACGCGTCGCCTGCGGACAGACTCGATGGCCGGCTGATGGGTGCCGTGGGCAGCATCCCGGCGATCAAGGGGGTGGAGGTAGGCCGAGGCTTCCTGGCCGCCCACGAAAGGGGCTCTCTGGTCCACGATCCGATCGTCGTCGAGACTGTGGCGGGGCGTCCAACGATTACCCGTCCCAGCAACCGAGCCGGGGGGATAGAAGGGGGTATGACGAACGGCATGCCCGTGATCGTCCGGGCGGCCATGAAGCCGATCCCTACCCTGATGCATCCCCTGCCCTCGGTCGACCTGAGCACGCTACAGCCCACCTCCGCCCACCGTGAGCGGAGCGACGTGGAGGCCGTCGCGGCGGCGGCCGTGGTGGGAGAAGCGATGGTGGCGTGGGAACTGGCCCGCGCGGTCTTGGAGAAGTTCGGGGGGGACTCCGCTGTACAGCTGAGGACATCGTACGCCGCATACGTTGACTCGCTTGCGTCGAGGGGCCTGTGGCGTCCCTCATAGCGCTGTCCGGCTTCATGGGCAGCGGCAAGACGACGGTGGGTCGACTGATCGCGGCTGCGCTGGGATGGACGTTCGTGGACCTCGACGTGGAAGTCGAGCGCCGGGAACTCTGTCCCATCGGTCGGATATTCGCCGAGAGGGGTGAAGCGGCCTTCCGCCGGGTCGAGCTAAGGGTTCTCCGGGAGGTGCTGGCGGCGCCGGGGTCTGAGGAGGGACTGGTGCTGGGATTGGGGGGCGGGACACTGATGCAGGCAGAGGCCCGCGCCCTTCTTGCTGCGCAGGGCAAGGTGATCTACTTATCGGTGTCGCCGGACGTGGCGTGGGAGCGGGTGCGGGGGACCGGACGGCCTCTGGCCGTGTCCCGGGAGGCCTTCATCGCCTTGTTTGCCCGGCGAGAGGCCACGTACCGGGAGTCTGCCGACCTGGTGATCGACACGGAATCATTGACCCCCGACGAAGTGGCGGACCGCGCGATCCACGTGGTGACGCACTCGTGATCTGGCGTGTCGACCTTGCTCACCTGAGTAGACCTTCGCTGATCGCCGGTGGTGTCGGGGCCCTCGATCTGCTGGCCGAGCAGACCCGGTCGCTGGCGGCTGCCGGGCGCAGGGTTTTCATCGTCAGCGACACGACCGTGTGGAGGGAACTAGGCGGGCGACTGACCGGGCTTCTCGAGCCTGCCCTCGGCGACGCGCCGCTTCTCATCGCCGCCGGTGAGACCAGCAAGTCCGTGGGCGAGGCCGCCCGATGTTGGGACCGGCTCGCCCTCGCTGGGGCCCGGCGTGACGACGTGGTGGTCGCTTGCGGCGGCGGCGTGGTGGGTGATCTCGCCGGCTTCGTGGCGGCCACATATCTGAGGGGAGTGGGACTCTGGCAGATTCCCACCACTTTGCTCGCACAGGTGGATTCAAGCGTGGGCGGCAAGGTCGCCGTCAACCTAGCGGCGGGTAAGAATCTCGTTGGCAGCTTCTATCAACCGGATCTGGTGGTGGCGGACCCCGGGCTCCTGGTGACGCTGCCCGAGTCCGAATTTCGATCTGGCATGGGCGAGGTGGTGAAGTACGCCTTGCTCGATAGTGAGGGGCTGCTGGAGTATCTCGAGTCCAGTGTGGGGCCTGGTCGCACGCGATGCGCGGATGTGGTCGGCGCTATCGTGCGGCGTTGCGTCGGCATCAAAGCCGGGGTTGTCGCAGACGACGAGACCGAACGAGGCCGTCGGGCGGTGTTGAACCTGGGACATACGACGGCCCACGCCCTCGAGGCGACCCTAGGATACGGTGTGCTGCCTCATGGGGTAGCCGTCGGGCTGGGTCTGCTTGTGGCGCTTGCCGTCAGCGAGGAGACAGTGGGGCTTGAACCGGCGGTTCGGCAGCGGACGCAGCGCCTTCTCCGGACAGTGGGTCTGCCGGTCTCGACGCCGGTGGAGTCGTGGGACGAGTTGGTCGTCGCTGCCGAGCGAGACAAGAAGGTGACGGCGGCAGGCAGCGGCTTCGTGTGTTTGCGGGCGTTGGGTGAACCGCTCTGGGGGATCCCCGTGCCCGCGGACGTGTTCCTTAGAGGATTGGAGGTGATCCGACCGTGAATCACGAGCACGACCACAGCCCGCAGCGGCCCACTCTTGTGGTCTTGCATGGAGTGAATCTCGACCTGTTGGGCGAACGTCCCGTGGAACACTATGGCACGATCACCCTCGCCGAGATCGAGATGACCGTGGCCGCGACGGCTGCAGAATTGAAATGGGACTCAGTGTGTCACCAGACCAACCACGAGGGCGCGTTCGTCGAATTCGTCCACCGCTACCGGAAATCGGCGGCTATGATAGTGAATCCGGGCGCGTGGACTCACTACTCCTACGCCATCAGAGATGCCCTTGAGTTGGTCTCCGGGCCGGTGGCCGAGGTCCATCTGTCGGAGATCGACAAGCGGGAGGACTGGCGCAAGATATCCGTGATCGCCGATGTCGCGAGCCTCCGGATATCGGGCAAAGGGGTGCGGGGGTACGTTGAGGCGGCCAAAAGCCTCATTCGCATGGTCGGGGTTGACGGCGGCCTAGACGAAGCCGGTGCCCCCCGTCCGGGAGGAGTGTGATGTCGATCTCAGCGGATGCATATGCGTCGCGGGTGCAGCGGCTCCGGAGAAGCCTGGCGGAGGACGATCTGGCCGCTTTGGTGGTCTTCGATCCCCGCAATGTGCGTTATCTCACCGGCTTCACGGGCAGTGCGGGGGTGGTCATCGTGCGGCCGGACGAGGTGCTGCTCGTGTCGGACTTCCGCTATCGGCTGCAGGCGGCCGCCCAAGCGCCCGGCGCCCGCTTCGTCGAGCCCGAAGGTCAGCTACGGGACGTTCTACCGTCACTTCTGTCCGGTTTGGATTCGACGGTGGGTGTCGAGCCGGGGCATCTCACGGTGGAGCAGTGGCGCCGCCTGGAGGGCGCCCTCGACGACGTGCCACATGGCTTCACCGAAGGCAGCGTAGACCGACTACGCATGATCAAGGAGCCTGCGGAGGTGGAAGCGATCCGCACGGCGGCAGCCATCGTGGTGGGGGTGCTGGAGTATCTGGGCGGCCTGTCGGTGATAGGACGCACGGAGCGCATGGTGGCGCTCGACCTAGAGATGTGGGTGCGTACGCACGGCTCGGAAGCCGTTCCCTTCCCCTACATCGTCGCCACCGGGCCTCGCGGAGCCATGCCCCACGCGGAGACATCCGATGCCGTCCTGCGGCCGGGCGATCTCTTGGTGGTGGATATCGGCGCTCAGGTCGACGGTTACGCCAGCGACGTGACGCGCACCTTCGCGGTCGGTTCTGTAGGTGCGGAAGAGCGGGCGCTGCACGCGCTGGTGCTCGAGGCCCAGGAGGCAGCCCGAGGTATGGCCCACGCAGGGTTGCCCTGCGCGGAACTCGACAAAGTGGCTCGGGGAGTCATAGAGGCAGCGGGAAAGGGTGAACTCTTCAAGCACGGCCTCGGGCACGGCGTGGGACTCGACGTGCACGAAGAACCTCGGGTCAGCTCTCAGTCGACGGACATACTCCAGGCGGGCATGGTGGTCACCATCGAACCCGGTGTCTACGTGCCGAATAGGGGCGGGGTGCGCATCGAGGACACCGTGTTGTTGACGGAGACAGGGATCGAGGTGCTCTCGGAATGCGATCGGGGCCTCAGGGAGCTGGGCTGACGCGGCCGCCGATGCCGGCACTGCTCAGCTTCACGTGTCGAGCCCCGTGGTGTACAATTGCCCGCCACGGGTCGGCGGCCTCCGGATGCTGGTCGCCTACACGACGTTCGCTTCGAGGAGGCCGTTCCGGTGATTTCGACTAATCAGTTCCGTACGGGCATGACCATACGCTACGAAAACGACACCTATCGCATCATCGAATTCCAGCACGTCAAGCCCGGCAAAGGTGGGGCCTTCGTCCGCACCAAGCTGAAGAACGTGAGCACCGGCCGAGTGGTGGAGAGGACCTTCCGTCCCGAGCAGAAGTTCGACCAGGTGCGCACCGAGAGCCGGAGCATGACCTACCTCTACGAGGAGCCCGATCAAGTCGTGTTCATGGACGCGCAATCCTACGAGCAGTTGGCACTCCCGAAGAGCGGTCTGGAAGACAGACTCGACCTGATGACCGTCAATATGGAGGTCGAACTGCTGTTCATGGACGGTCAGCCGTTCGATGTGGAGCTCCCCGTGTTCGTGGATCTCGCGGTGACTGAGACGGCACCTGGTGTCCGTGGCGACACGGTGAGCGGCGGCAGTAAGTCGGCCACGCTGGAGACGGGCGCCTCCGTTCAAGTGCCGCTCTTCATCGAGACCGGCGACGTCATCCGGGTCGACACCCGCACCCGGGAGTACAACACCCGAATCTGACCGGGCGCCACGGCGCCCGAGGGAGACCGACCTAGGTGAGAGCCCGCCGCATCGAGATCACTGATACTACGCTGCGAGACGCCCCGCAATCTCTGTGGGCGACCCGCATGCGAATCGGTCATATCGTTCCCGTCCTGAAGAACATGGACTCCGTGGGTTTCCACTCCCTCGAGGTATGGGGGGGCGCTACGTTCGACACCTGCCTGCGTTTTCTCGACGAGAATCCGTGGGAGCGGTTACGCACCATCAAGCATCACTGCCGGCACACGCCGCTTCAGATGCTTCTGCGCGGACAGAATCTCGTCGGTTACCGGCACTACGGCGACGAGATCGTGCGCGCGTTCGTGCGCCACTCCGCCGACTCCGGCGTGGACGTCTTCAGGGTCTTCGATGCCCTCAACGACGTCCGGAACATACGGACCGCGGCAGAGGCCATCAAGGACGCCGGCAAGCACTTCCAGGGCGCCGTCGTGTACACCATCAGCCCGGTTCACACGCTCGATCACTATGTCGAAGTGGCCCAGGCGTTGGTGGGGATGGGTGCGGACAGCATCTGTATCAAGGATATGGCCGCACTTCTCTCCCCGTACTTCGCGGAGAGACTTATCTCTCGTCTGAAACGCGAGATACCTGTGCCCCTTCAGCTCCACTGCCACTACATCGGCGGGCTGGCGCCCATGACCTACCTGAAGGCGATCGAAGCCGGCGTCGACGTGGTCGATACGGCGACAGTACCGCTTGCGTTCGGTGCCAGTCAGCCTGCCACGGAGATGCTGGTGACGGCTCTCAAGGGCACACCGTATGACACCGAACTCGATCTTGACTCACTGTTCGCCATCGCCGAGTACTGGGAAGCGGTGCGTGAAGAGGGTGGATTCGAACGGGGCGTGACCTCCCTCACGCATATGCGGGTCTACTCCCACCAGGTGCCGGGTGGGATGATCTCGAACCTGATCTCCCAGCTCAAGGAGCAGAAGGCGGAGGACCGGCTTCAAGAGGTACTCGAGGAGATCCCTCGTGTGCGGGAGGAGGTCGGCTATCCGCCCCTCGTCACCCCCATGAGCCAGATAGTAGGCACCCAGGCGGTGCTCAACGTATTGATCGGGAAGCGCTGGCAGGTAGTGCCCGACGAGATGAAGGCGTATCTGCGCGGGCGCTACGGACTCGCTCCGGGTCCCATGAGCCCCGACATCATGCGCCGGGTTCTGGGAGATGAGCAGCCCATCAGCGGCCGCCCGGCGGATTCTATCGACGAGACCTTGGAGCAGTATCGGGAGGAGATCGGATCTCTCGCGCGCAGCGAAGAGGACGTACTGAGTTACGCCCTCTTCCCCAACACCGCCCGCAACTTCTTCGAGAGGCGGCACAGCGGGGCCGAGGAGGATGTGTTCTTGACCGGTGAGGCCGAACCGGCACCGACTTCCACGGAAAGCGCCGGGGCATATGGAGCCACCGACCGAGTGAAAGAACTCATCGCAGTCATCGAAGCGGCAGACATCGACGAAGTCACGGTGGAAGACGCCGGCGTGCGCATCACCATCCGCAAGGGCGGCTACCGGCCGCCGGGAGAAGGCCAGGCGACCGCGGTAGCGCCGATTCTCGGAGAGAGTTCGGAGTCGCCGAATGCGGCGGCCGCGCTGGGCGCCCTCGACGCGACCCTCGATGCGTACCACAAGGTCATGGCTCCGATGGTGGGTACGTTCTACGCATCTCCCTCTCCGACGAGCCCACCGTACGTATCGCCTGGACAGCATGTCGACGAAGGCGATGTGTTGTGCATCCTCGAGGCGATGAAACTCATGAACGAGGTCACTTCCGAGGTCAGTGGGACGGTACGGGCCGTCCTTGGGATCGACGGCGGCCCGGTGGAGTACGGCCAACCCCTCTTCGCTATCGAGCTCGACCAGGCCTGAGGGGGCCGCCGTGTTCCGTCGGATCCTGGTGGCAAACAGGGGCGAGATCGCCCTGCGCGTCGTCAGAGCCTGTCATGAGTTGGGTGTCGAGGCGGTCTGCGTCTTCTCCACCGCCGACAGCGAGTCGCTGCATCTTCGCTTTGCCGATGTCGCCGTCTGCATCGGACCCGCCGAAGCCCGCCAAAGCTACCTTTCGATTCCGAACATCGTGATGGCTGCCAAGAACACGGGGTGCGAGGCGGTGCACCCTGGATACGGCTTCCTCGCCGAGAACTCGGTGTTCGCACGCGCGTGCGCCGACAACGAACTCGTGTTCATCGGCCCCTCGCCCGACACGATGGATCGACTCGGCGACAAGTCGCTGGCAAAACAGATCATGGCGGAGGCCGGACTCCCCACCATCCCCGGCAGCCGGGGCGCCGTGCCGTCGGCTGCAGATGCGGCTGTGGTGGCCGAGCAGATAGGGTATCCGGTGATGCTGAAGGCATCCGCCGGAGGCGGAGGCCGGGGAATGCGCCAAGTGGAAGGCCCTGATCAAGTCGAACGGGCGTTCCTGGCGGCTTCCACCGAAGCCGCGGCTGCCTTTGGAAGCGGCGACCTATATCTGGAGAAGGTCGTGTTGAGTCCTCATCACATCGAGGTGCAGGTGCTCGGCGACGGGACCGGAGGAGTGCTGACGCTCGGCGAACGCGATTGCTCCATTCAGCGTCGGCATCAGAAGGTCCTGGAGGAGTCTCCCTCGCCCTTGTTGGATGTTGCCTCGCGTGAGCGACTGCAGGCCCAGGTACAGAAGGCCTGTTCCGCGATCGGCTACATGGGCGCGGGTACACTCGAGTTCCTGGCCGACGAGCAGCGGAACTTCTACTTCATGGAGATGAACACGCGCGTACAGGTAGAACATCCGGTGAGCGAGATGGTCACCGGAGTCGACGTGATCCAGCAGCAGATCCGGATAGCCGCCGGGGAACCCATGGTCGGCATCGGCGCGGTCGAGCCGGTCGGCCACGCCATGGAGTTTCGCATCAACGCGGAAGACCCGGCAGCGGGGTTTCTGCCCCGAGGCGGCCGAGTAGAGCGCCTTATCCTCCCCGGTGGTCCGGGGGTGCGGGTCGATACCCATCTCTACGAGGGGTATACGGTTCCGACGCACTACGATTCCCTGTTGGCGAAGGTGATCGTATGGGAGCGAGATCGCGCGTCGTGTATCGCCCGCGGCCTGCGGTGCCTCGACGAGTTGGTCATAGAAGGCGTACCCACCACGAGGGGGCTTCAGATAGATATCTTGCGACACCCGGTCTTCGTGGAGGGCCGGTTCTCGACGGGGTTCCTGGAGCAAGCGGCGGACGATCTTCCCTCGATGCGGAATCCGTGAGCGTCGGCCGCAGAAAGGCCCGCCGGGCGGCCGTCGTGGTGCTCTATCAGGGCGATCTACTTGGGCTCACCCCTGCTGCTGCGCTCGAACGGGCGGAGGGCACGGAGCCGGTCACTGACCCCTACACCCGTCGGCTGGTGCTTGGAGTGGGAGAGCATGTGCAGGCCATCGACGACGTTGTGTCCCGACACCTGGCCGATTGGACGCTGGAACGCTTGGGTTCGGTGGAGCGGACCATCCTGCGCATCGGGGCGTTCGAGTTGGGGTGGGTGCCCGACGTGCCCACCGCTGTGATCGTCGACGAGGCCGTCGATCTGGCCAAGCGGTTCGCGTCGGACGAAGCCGGCTCCTTGGTGAACGGAGTCCTTGGAGCGGTCCAAGGCACGCTGCGCGGGGTTGAGGAAGAGTATACTCCCGGCCCATGAGGCTACTCGATCAGCTGGACCTGCCGGCCGATCTTCGCCGGCTTGATCCCGTCGAACTCGGTCGACTGGCTACGGAGATCCGAGAGGAGATCATCTCGACCGTATCCCAGGTCGGGGGGCACTTGGGCTCGAGCCTGGGAGTGGTTGAGCTGACCATCGCTCTTCACGCCGAGCTGCGTTCGCCCGAGGACCACATCGTGTGGGATGTCGGGCATCAGGCATACGCGCACAAACTGCTCACGGGGCGGCTGGACACCTTCCCCAGTATCCGGCGCAGGGGGGGTCTGTCGGGGTTTCCCAAGCGTTCGGAGAGTGAGCACGACGCGTTCGGAACCGGTCACAGCAGCACATCGGTGAGCGTCGGCGTGGGTCTCGCCGAGGCGGCTCGACTCTCAGACGCACGGAGGCACGCTCGAGTGGTGTCGGTGATCGGCGATGGCGCCCTCACCGGGGGCATGGCCTACGAAGGCCTGAACCAGGCCGGACACCTGCGCACCCCTCTGGTCGTTGTTCTGAACGATAACGACATGTCGATCAAGAAGAACGTCGGCGCCATGAGCGGCTACTTGTCGCGCCTCCGCACACAGCCGCACCTCTATCGTTTCCGTCGGGATCTTGAGCGGCGCATGCAGCGCCTGCCGGCCATCGGCGGGCGCGTGGCCGCGGTCGGAGAGCAGGTCAAGGACGGCGTCAAGGGCGCTCTCGTGCCGGGCATGTTGTTCGAAGAGTTGGGGTTCACCTACATCGGTGTGGTCGACGGGCATGACATCGGATCATTGCGGGGGCATCTCCGCCGGGCGCTCGCCATAGGGGGGCCGGTTCTGCTCCACATCAAGACCGTAAAAGGTAAAGGATACGCTCATGCTGAGCGTGCCCCAGAACGTTTCCACGGCACGGCGCCCTTCTGCGTGGAGACCGGGCAGGTGACCAAGGCCGCTGGGCGGCCGATGTCCTATACCGAAGCATTCGGACGTGCGCTGGTTGCTCTGGCCAGAACAGATCGGCGTATCGTGGGCATCACCGCCGCCATGGCATCAGGGACAGGCCTCGATCACCTGGAGCGCGAGTTCCCCGAGCGTTTCTTCGATGTCGGGATCGCCGAGGGTCATGCCGTAGGGTTTGCCGCGGGCCTCGCGGCTGCGGGCATGCGGCCCGTCGTGGCCGTGTATTCCACGTTCTTGCAGCGCGCGTATGATCAGGTGATCCACGACGTGTGCCTACAGAAGCTACCCGTGGTCTTCGCCATCGATCGTGCCGGTCTTGTGGGTGAGGACGGCCCGACGCATCACGGGTCGTTTGATTTGTCCTTTCTCCGCGTCGTCCCCGGTCTGACGATGTTCGCCCCGAAGGATGAGGCCGAGCTGCAGACGCTGCTTGCCACGGCCCTGACCATGCCCGGCCCGGTGGCCATCCGTTATCCGCGCGGCGAAGGGCTGGGGGTGCCCCTGCCCGAACCGTTGGTACCCCTGCCCGCCACGGGCCCCTGGACCGAGGTGTTGTCCGAGGGGAAGGACGTGCTCCTGCTCGCTACGGGGACGGGGGTCGAAGTGGCCCGGGCGGCGGCCCTCCTGCTGCATGATCAGGGAGTGGAGGCCACGGTCGTCAACGCGCGTCGTGTGTCTCCACCGGACCGCGCAGCGCTGACCCCGTTGCTCGAAGCTCACGCAGCCGTGGTGACTGTAGAGGAGAACACGATCGTGGGTGGGTTCGGCAGCGGCATCCTCGAGCTCCTTCAGGATGAGGGCCTGTTTCGTCCCGCCGCCGTCGTCGGATTGCCGGCGGCGTTCGTGACCCACGGCGCCCTTGCCGGCCTGTACCGTGAGATCGGCTTCACGCCCGAGGCGGTGGCCGAACGGGCCCGGGGGTTGGTCCGAACGACGTGAGCCGAGTCCCGAAGATGCGCCTCGACCAGCTGCTCGTAGAGCGGGGCCTGGTGGAAAGCCGGAATATCGCGCGCGGTCTGATTCTCGCCGGGCATGTGCGTGTGGGCGACGTCATGACCGACAAGGCAGGTTCTCAAGTACCCTTGGATGCGTCTCTCAGCCTCAAGGAGCGCCCCCGCTACGTCTCTCGTGCCGGGGAGAAGCTGGCGCGCGGACTGTCTGAGTTCGGCCTCGACGTCCGTGGGCGGCGGGCGCTGGATGTGGGAGCCTCTACGGGTGGGTTCGTCGATTGCCTTCTGCAGCACGGCGCCGCCGCCGTCATCGCTGTCGATGTCGGCTACGGGCAGCTCGACGCCCGGTTGCGAAGTGATTCCAGAGTGCACGTGCGCGAACGGACGAACGCCCGCTATCTCATGCCCACGGATGTCCCGTTCTTGTCTGAAGTCCTGACCGCTGACGTCTCGTTCATCTCTCTCGAGAAGATACTGCCTGCGGTCGCCGGCTGCATGGAGCCGGAGTTCGTCGGCGTGCTGTTGGTCAAGCCTCAGTTCGAGGCCGGGCGGACGAGCGTGGGAAAGGGGGGCATCGTCCGCGACCCGCTGGTACATCAGCGGGTGTTGGAACGCATAGCCGATCAGGCGACCATCGTGCCGGGAGTGAGGGTGCGCGGGCTGTCGGACTCGGGGCTCCCCGGTGTGGGGGGCAATCGGGAGTTCCTTTTGTGGATCGGGCGGGGTGGAGGCGCGGGCCTGCCGCCTGATACTCTGGAGGAACTCATACATGCGGTCGTCTTTCAGGAGAGTGGAATCCATGAGTGATCCGGTGCGCAGCGTTGCCTTGATCACCCATCAGGTGCCCGCGGTGGCCACGGAGGTCCTCGCGGAGGTGATGCTGGTGCTGCGCGAGCGGGGAGTGAGTGTGCGTCTCCCTCCGGGGGAGAGCGCCAAGCACCCGTCGTTACTCGACGCGGGCGCCACGGACTGCTGCGAAGTCGCCAGAGAGGAGTTGGCCGGTGTCGATCTCTGTTTGGTGCTGGGCGGCGACGGGACCATGCTGCGGAGTCTGCGCCTCACCCGCGATCTGGACGTGCCCGTGGCGGGAGTGAATCTGGGGCGAGTGGGATACTTCGCCACGGTGCAGCGCGATCGGGTGGCCATCGATCTTCCTCTCTTGTTGGAGGGCGACTTTCTGCGTCGACCGCTCCTCGGCCTGTCGTGCAGGCTCAACGGTACGGTCATGAGGGCGGTGAACGACCTGGTGGTCGGCAGAGGGCGCGAAGTGGGTATCCGGCGGATCTCCTACGCCGTAAACGGGGTGCCCTTGTTCGACGCACGCTGCGATGCGCTGGTGGTGGCCACGCCGGCAGGCTCCACGGCCTACAATCTGGCCGTGGGAGGCCCCATATTGGGCATCGGTCTCGAGGGTTTCGTGCTCTCGTATGTTGCGCCACACAGCCTGGGAACGCGTCCGGTGGTGGTGGCCGCGACCGACGTGGTGAGAGTGCGCAACGAGTCGGAACACAGCGCGGTCGATGTCGTGGTGGACGGAGATCATATGGGCTCGCTCGATCCCCTGGCCTCTCTCGACGTCCATACCGTGCCGGCCCTCGCGACCCTTGCTCTTCTCCCACGCAGCGATTTCTACCGGCAGTTCAAGGACCGGTTCGCGTAGCGTGCCCTCGGGGCGCTCGGGGCTACAGCGGTGCTCACATCTCTCTCCATTCGCAATTTCGTACTGATCGAGGATGCCGTCCTCGAGTGTGGCCCGGGGCTGACCGTACTGACGGGAGAGACGGGTGCGGGTAAGACCTTGCTGACGCAGGCCCTCGGTCTGTTGCGGGGAGAACGCGCGGCCGAAGGATTGGTCGGCGAGGCGGGTGACGAAGCCCTGATCCAGGCGGTGTTCGACATCACCGAGCAAGAGGCAGCCGGCCTTCCTGCTCCGCTCGTAGAGCTACTCGGCGTGGGCCCGGGACAGGTGATCGCGACTCGGCGCCTCCATCGCACCGGCAGGAACCGGTGTTTCGTCGACGGTGTGGCCGTGACGTTGGCCGACCTTGGCGCGCTCATAGCAGGTCTGGTGTCGTTCTCCGGACAGCATGAGCACCGCCGCCTTCTGGAGCCGGCCTATCAACGTCTGGTCTTGGATGCCTCCGTGGGTCCGCCGATGGCCGCGCTCTCTCGATCGTTCGAGATCGCGTGGGATGAGGCGGTATCGGCGCGCGCGGCCCTGGAGAAGGCAGAACTCGACAAGGAGGCCCGCGCCCAGGAGAGAGACCTCCTGGCGTTCCAGGTGACCGAACTCGAGGCTGCGCGATTGAGCGTCGCGGAAGAGGAGGAGCTTCGAGTCGAGCTGAAGGTGCTGGCTCGGGCGGATGACCTTCTGCGGGCGACGACGGCGGCGGCTGAGATGCTCCGTTCTGAGGAGGCCGGACCCGATGCCGCCGGGTTCGTGGCCCAGGCCCGTGCCTTGTTGAACGGAGTAGGCGGTGTCGATCCGGCGGTGGATGAGATCCTGGGGAGTCTTGTGGACAACGGTCATCTACTCGACGAGGCGGCGCGTGACCTGCGGGGATACGCGGCGTCGGTGGTCGCGGATCCCGCCCGGCAACGTAATGTAGAGTCTCGCCTGCAACAGTATGCAGACCTCGGCCGCAAGTATGGGGGAGATACGGGCGCGGCGCTCGTGTTTCTCGAGAACGGCGCCGCTCGGCTGAGGGAACTCGAGGAACTCGAGGACGATCTCGGCCGCCAGGGTGGGCGGTGCGAGGCGGCCCAGGCCGAGGCGCTCCGCCTGGCGGCGCTCCTCAGTCAGTCACGTGCAGGAGCGGCCCCGCTCCTCGAGCGTGCGATCGAGCATCAGCTTGCCGATCTCGGTATGGACGATACCCGGATGTCCGTGAGCGTTCAGACCGCACCCGGCTGGGACGGCCTGGCACGCCACGGAGCCGACACGGTGGAGTTCCTGCTCGCTCCCAATCCCGGTATCCCGGCCCGCAGCCTGGCGCGCACGGCATCGGGTGGCGAACTGTCACGCACGTTGCTGGCCATCAAAGCCGCGCTGGCCGGCGTGGAGGCACCCGAGACTCTGGTGTTCGACGAGATCGATGCGGGAATCGGCGGCCGGACGGCGACGGCAGTGGGACAGAAACTGCGGGAACTCAGTCGGACGACCCAGATGGTCGTGGTGACGCATCTGCCGCAGGTCGCTGCGTTCGCCGACCACCATGTCTTGATCGAGAAGGTCACCGGCTCGGGGCTCACGACCACCGCGCTTCGCCCTCTCGACGAATCAGAGATGATCGAAGAACTCTGCCGCATGATGGGTGCGGCGCCCGAGGACCACGGGGCGCGGTCTCACGCGAGGGCTATGAAGGACAAGGCGGCGGCCGGCTTGATAGACTAGGAGACCGTTGAGAATCGAAGCCTTGGTCCCCAGAACGCCCCGGCCGTGTGCGATACAGCGTCCTCGGTCGCGCGCAGCGCTACGAGCGCTTCCTGCGTCCTTGTCTCGCACACGGCCATCGCAGCTTGGAGCACAAGCGTCGTTTCTCAACAGCCTGATAGGTGAGGCCGGCACTCCCGGCCTCACTCGGTGCGCATCTGGATGAGAGAGGGAGAAATGGCCAAGCATGTGTTCATTACGGGCGGCGTTGTATCCTCATTGGGGAAGGGGATCACCGGTGCCTCCCTTGGGCGACTCTTGAAGAGTCGCGGCCTGCGGGTGGTCATCCAGAAGTTCGACCCGTACCTCAACGTGGATCCCGGCACCATGAGCCCTTTTCAGCACGGCGAGGTCTTCGTCACGGACGACGGCGCCGAGACCGATCTGGATCTGGGACACTACGAGCGTTTCGTCGATGAGAGCCTGACGCGCGAGTCCAACATCACCTCCGGCTCGGTGTACTACAACGTGATCCGGAAGGAGCGCCGAGGTGACTATCTGGGGGGCACCGTCCAGGTGATCCCCCATATCACCAACGAGATCAAGGAACGGATAGCCCGGGTGGCACGCAACCCCGAGGTCGACGTGGTGATCACCGAGATCGGTGGCACGGTGGGCGACATCGAGAGTCTTCCCTTCCTGGAGGCCATCCGACAGTTCCGTAACGACATCGGCCGCAAGAACGTCCTCTTCCTGCACGTGACATTGATCCCCTACCTCAACGCCTCGGGCGAACTCAAGACCAAGCCGACGCAGCACAGTGTCAACGAATTGCGCGAGATCGGTATTCAACCCGACATCATCGTGTGCCGCTGCGACCGCCCGATCAGCCGAGAGCTCAAAGAGAAGATCGCTCTGTTCACCGACGTGGAGCCCCGCGCGGTCATAGCCGCTATGGACGCTTCAGACGTGTACCTTGTGCCGCTCAACCTCCGCGACGAGGGGTTGGATGCCCTGGTCGTCGAGAGGCTGGAGTTGCAGGCGGGCGCCCTTGAACTGTCGGAGTGGAACGCGTTGGTCGACAAATTGCAGGCCCGGTCGGGGATCGTCCGTATCGCCTTGGTCGGCAAGTACGTGCAGCTTCCGGATGCCTATCTGAGCGTCGTCGAAGCCCTGCGGCACTCGGGCATCCATCACGGCCGTCACGTGGAGATCGTCTGGGTGGACGCCGAGACCCTGCGGCCTGAGGAGATCCGATCGCAGCTCGAGGCTTCCGATGGGATCCTTGTCCCCGGTGGCTTTGGCGTTCGAGGCATCGAGGGCAAGATTCTGTCGGTGGAGTATGCTCGGGAAGACAAGGTCCCCTTCTTGGGCATCTGTTTGGGCCTGCAGGTGGCCGTCGTGGAGTTTGCCCGCCACGTGGCCGGCCTGATCCGCGCCAATAGCTCCGAGTTCGACCTCGATTCCCCCTATCCGGTCATCGATCTGCTGCCGGAGCAGAAGGATGTCGAGGACAAGGGCGGCACCATGCGGCTGGGGGCCTCTCCCACCAAGGTGGTCCCGGGAACGAAGGCCTTCGCCGCCTATCAGGATGAGGTGGTGTACGAGCGGCACCGACATCGCTACGAGGTCAACAACGTCTTCAGGGGTCGGCTGGTGGAAGCAGGACTGATCGTGAGTGGAGTGACTCCCGACGAGCGGCTCGTGGAGATCATCGAGCTGGCGGACCATCCCTGGTTCGTGGCTGCTCAGTTCCATCCCGAGTTCAAGAGCCGGCCGACACGTCCGCAGCCCCTGTTCCGCGACTTCGTCGGGGCGGCCATCGCCTATCGCATCGCTCACAGGGAACAAGCCGGCCGGTCCGAGGCGTGCGAATCTGCTCTGGTCGAGGTGGCCGATTGAGTGACCTGCCTTCGGCGCGTGATCGTGTTGCAGCGGTCTTCGCCGAACTCGCGGCGATTCCGAGCCCCTCGCGGCAGGAGAGGGCGGTGGCCGACCGCGTGGCCACGTACCTAGGAGCCCTGGGGCTCTCGGCGCACGAGGACGACGCCGCCTCGGCGATCGGCGGATCGTGCGGGAACCTGACGTGCCGGGTGTCCGGGAAAGGAGACACCGCCGCGATCCTCCTGGGAGCACACCTCGACACCGTCATTCCCACGGCGGACATCGAACCCGTTCTCCGTGACGGCGTCTTCTCCAACGCGAACGACACCATCCTCGGGGCCGACAACAAGGCCGCGGCGGCCGCGATGTTGGTGGCTACCGAGCGCCTGTTGGCCTCGAGTGAGCCCTTTCCGACCTATGACATGGTGTTCACCGTGGCAGAGGAAGTCGGCGTCATGGGAGCCAAGCTGGTGGCCAAGGAACTGTTATCTGGGCCCTTCGCGGCCGTGTTCGATGCCGCGGGAGCGGTGGGTGGCATCACGGTTCGGGCACCCAGCCAGCAGTCCATCGTTGCCACGTTCAGGGGAGTCGCGGCTCATGCGGGGCTAGAGCCCGAGCGGGGCAGGAGCGCCATCGAGGCGGCCGCACGGGCGATCGCCTCCATGCAACTCGGCCGTCTCGATGAGGAGACCACCGCCAATGTCGGGGTCATCGAGGGGGGCAGCGCTCAGAACATCGTCCCCGATCGCTGTGTCGTGCGGGCGGAGTGCCGCAGCCATGATGAGGCCAAGCTGGCCCGGGTGGCCGCGGGTATCGTCGACGCCCTGCAGCGGGGAGCAGCTGAGTTGGGCGTGGATGTGGACATCGACATGGTCCACGGGTACCGTGCGTTCGCGTTGTCCTCTCGGTCGCCCGTTGTGCGCCTCGCAAAGGCGGCCTGGGCCGAATTGGGTGTGAAGACGCGCCTCCTTGCCGCCGGTGGAGGTTCCGACGCCAACGTGTTCAATGCCCGCGGACTACCGACGGTCAACTTCGATTGCGGGATGACCCACGTGCACACTCCGAACGAGCACATCACGTTGGACGATCTCGAACGGCTCGTCGGCCTGATAGAAGTCTTGGTTCGCACGGCTCCGGAGTACGCTCATGCCGGCTCGTGACGTGACCGGCTCGAAGGAGGTCAGGCCTGAGGTCGTAGCCTCGCGCATCGTCCACCGAGGGCGGGTGGTCACGGTGCGCGTCGACGATGTGCGTCTGTCCGACGGCCAAATCGTCGTGCGCGAGGTCGTGGATCATCCCGGCGCCGTCGTGATCGCCGCTCTCGACGTGCACGGAGATGTCACATTGGTCAGACAGTACCGCCACGCCGTGGGCGGTCGGCTGCTCGAGTTACCCGCCGGCACCGTTGAACCCGGAGAGGAACCGCTGCAGACGGCCATGCGCGAACTCCGCGAAGAGGCGGGCTTGGTCGCCCGTCGGTGGGATCGTTTGGGAACGTTCTTCTCATCCCCGGGGTTCCTGCGGGAGGAGATGCACGCCTTCCTTGCCCGCGACCTGCGGCCCGTGGCGGCCGAACCCGAGTCCGACGAGGACATCACGCTTGTGCGGCGCGGTCTCTCCGCGCTTCTCGGGAGTCTGGAAGACGTCCCCGATTCAAAGAGCCTGGCGACACTCCTGTTGGTGGAGCGACGTCTTGCGGCCGAAGCATCCGACGATCAAAGCACCAAGGAATAGTGGCCATGCGCGTAGGAGTCCTGACAGAGATCAAGGCCGACGAGTATCGGGTCTCGCTGACCCCCGCCGGCGCCCGCGAACTGGTGGCGAGGGGCCATTCGGTGCTGGTGCAGCGCGGGGCAGGAGCGGGATCGGCATTCGCAGACGAGAACTACGTGGCTGCAGGGGCCGCCATCGCCGACAGTGCCGATGAGGTGTTCGAGCAGGCTACGCTGCTTCTCAAGGTCAAAGAGCCCCTCGAGCCCGAGTATCTCCGGCTGCGGCCGCACCACATCTTGTTCACCTACCTGCATCTGGCACCCAACCCGGCGCTGACGCGGGGGCTTATCGAGAGCGGCGCCAGCTGTGTCGCCTATGAGACGGTGGAGACAGCGCCGGGGGTGCTACCCATCCTAACACCCATGAGTGAGGTGGCTGGCAGGTTGGCGCCGATAGCCGGAGCGTATCTGCTTCAGCGGGTGAACGGGGGGAAGGGCATGCTCCTCGGAGGGGCGCCCGGTGTCGCCGCCGCGAGGGTGGTGGTGCTGGGCGCCGGCATCGCCGGAACGAACGCGGCTCAGATCGCCTTGGGTATGCATGCGCGCGTCTCGCTCCTCGACCTTCGGATCGACCGGCTGGTCGAGGCGGAGCGCTATCTCCCCGGAGTCGAGGCCCTCATGAGCAACCGGATGGTCGTCGAGGAACAGGTAAGAGGCGCCGATCTGGTGATCGGCGCCGTCCTTGTGCCGGGCGCGCGGGCCCCGAGGCTGGTCTCCCGCGAGTTGGTGCAGGCTATGCAGCCGGGGTCGGTCATCGTGGACGTCAGCATCGACCAGGGGGGCTGCTTCGAGACGTCGCGGATGACCACTCACTCCGACCCCTCCTACCTGGAGAGCGGTGTGGTGCACTACTGCGTGGGCAACATGCCCGGAGCGGTCCCGATAACGTCTACGCTGGCGCTCACGAATGTCACCCTGCCGTTCGTACTCGCGCTCGCCGACAAGGGGCTGGCCGCCGCCGCAGCCGACGATCCCGCTCTCGCCAAAGGCGTCAACGTGACCGAGGGGAAGGTCACCAACAGCCGCGTGGCCGCCGCCACCGGTAACCCCTACTTTCCTCTTGACAACATCTTGCCGTTCGCTTATTCGTGATGACCGGCCGGACCTCATCTACGCCGCCGGCCGTAGAGGAGTTTCTGACTACGCAGCGGCTGGAGCGAGGCCTGGCCGACCAGACGCTGGCAGCGTACAAGCGTGATCTTCTGCAGTTGGTGCAGTATCTCGGCACTGTCGGTGTCACCGTGGAAGAGGCGTCCGTGGAGCACCTCCGCGGCTTCCTTGGGGTGCGGTCGTGGCGACCGGCGACCCGAGCCCGTAAGACCGCGGCGATCCGATCGTTCTACCGATATCTGGCTGTGTCGGGGCGCCTGTCCTACGATCCGTCCGCGCGACTGGCGGCCCCGCGCCTCGATTCGCCGTTGCCGTCGGTGCTCAGTGTGTCTCAAGTGGAGCGACTCCTGACCCGACCGCCCGCGACCCCGCGCGGCCTGCGCGACCGAGCAGCTCTGGAGGTGCTCTACGGGGCGGGCCTGCGGGCATCGGAGCTTCTTTCCCTGCGTCTGCAGGACGTCGACCTTGAAGTCGGGTTCGTGCGCGCCATCGGCAAGGGCGATAAAGAGCGGGTGGTCCCCCTGGGGCGGAAAGGCGTGGAGGCCGTGCTGGTCTATCTCCAGCGCGGGCGGCCGTTCTTGGGCCCTTCCGGCGCGATCAAGCCGCAGATCCTGTTCTTGAACTCCCGGGGAAGACCGATGACACGGCAGGGGCTACACCTCATTGTGAAGGGATATGCCCGGGAGGCGGGCCTTCCGGACACCGTGTCCATCCACACGCTCCGACACTCGTTCGCGACCCACCTGGTAGAAGGCGGCGCCGATCTTCGGGCGGTGCAGGAGATGCTTGGGCACGCCGATCTCTCCACCACCCAACTCTATACGCATGTCAGCCGCGGACGACTGCACCGAATCTACGACGAAGCCCATCCCCGGGCTCGTGCCGGGTAGGTAGGCGGCGGGTGGCGCGTTTTCTGTTCTTGATGCTGGACGGGGTCGGTGCGGGCGAACTGCCCGACGCCGCCGCGTTCGGCGACGTGGGCGCCGACACGCTGGGGAACGTCTCCCGTTTGGTCGACTTAGACCTTCCGAACTTGCGCGCCCTCGGCCTCGGCAATCTGCACCCCTTGCGTCGAGTCACGCCGGTCACTCGCCCCCTCGCCCTCCCGGGAAGGTTGGCCGAACTCTCCGCAGGCAAGGACACCACCAATGGTCATTGGGAGCACTGTGGGGTGGTCACCTTGCAGCCCTTCCCGACCTATCCCGAAGGTTTCCCGGAAGAGGTACTACGGCCGTTCCGAGAGCGGATCGGGCGCGACGTGTTGGGCAACAAGCCCGCGTCGGGCACCGAGATCATCGCCGAACTCGGCGGCGAGCACGTGGCCACGAGGCGGCCCATCGTCTACACCTCGGCCGACAGCGTGTTCCAGATCGCGTGCCATGTGGATGTGATCCCCCTGGAGGAACTCTACCGCTACTGCGCGATTGCGCGGGAGATCCTCGCCGGACCTCACGCGGTGGCGCGGGTCATCGCCCGCCCGTTCACCGGTCGCGCGGGTGCGTTCGTGCGCACCGCCGACCGCAAGGACTTCTCGCTCGCCCCGCCCAGGCCGACGTATCTCGACCTTCTAGTCGAACGGGGGGTGGAGGTAACAGGCGTGGGCAAGATCCCCCAGATCTTTGCCGGCAGGGGGATCACCGAAGAGATCAAGGTGGCCTCGAACGACGAGAACCTTGCCGTCGTGTTCGACCTGCTGAGGGGTGGCCGACCCGGGCTCATTTTCACCAACCTAGTCGATTTCGACATGGCCTGGGGTCATCGAAACGATGTGGAGGGTTTCGCCGCCGGGCTTGCCGCTGTCGATCGGGCCCTGCCCGTCATCCTCGACCTTCTCGGCCCCGAAGACCGTCTGCTCATAACGGCGGATCATGGGGTGGACCCCACCACCGTCGGCACGGATCACACCCGCGAGTACGTGCCGTTACTCTACTATCCCCGGCCACCGGGTGCGCCGGACGCGGCGTACGAAGGTCTTATGTCGGACACGGGGGCGAGCGCGTACGCCCATCTCACCGGCGCGCGGCCTCCTCTGAACGGCAGGCCGCTCGAACGCCTGAACCCGGCCAATGGGTGGCGCGAGTATCCGGGAATGGTGGCGTCGCACCCCGACCGACCTAGCCGCGTGACGGCATCCGACGCCGCGGAGGCGGCCGCCTTCCTGCGAAGTCGCCTGGGGGAGGCTCCCCGCGTCGCCGTGATCCTGGGGACCGGACTCGATAGCGTGGCGGAGACCCTCAGCGTCCCCGCGCCAGGGGCTCCCTCCGTCCAGGCGGGATCGGATTACGGACAGATCCCCCATTGGCGTGGCATCACAGTGCCTGGACACACGGGACGCGTCGAGGTCCGCGGTGAGTCCGGGGAGCGGGTCGCATTCCTGCGGGGACGCGTTCATGGGTACGAGGGCGCCGACGCCGGCGAGATCGAACTGCCGGTGCGCACCCTCGCCCGCTGGGGTGTTCGCTGTCTGGTCGTGACCAACGCCTCGGGAAGCCTGCGGCCCGATCTACTGCCGGGGGATGTGGCAGTAGTCACCCGCGTACTCGATTGCCAGGGCGGCTCGTCGCACGGCTCTCCTCGCGTGCTTCCTGCCACCCCAGCCGCCCTTGTCGAGGTCCTGCGGCGGGCGCGGAGCCTCGGTGTTCGCCGGTTTCCAGGGGAAGCGGGTGCCGGTGAGATCGCGCAGGTAACCTACGTGGCTGTGCCGGGCCCGCAGTATGAGACCGCGGCCGAAGTCCGCGTGCTGCGCGCCCTCGGAGGTGACGTGGTGGGCATGTCGACCGCCTCAGAGCTTCACGCGGCCGTGGCCGAGGGTCTGGAGACGGCCGTGATCACCGTGATCACGAACCCGGCGGGCACGAGCGACGAGGCTTCAGCACCATCCGTTCCGGTGCATGAGCAGGTCATAGGCGCATCCACGGGCGCCGTTCCGCGCGTGGGTTGGTTGATCGGGGCTCTGTCGGCCCACTGGTACGGAAGCTAACGGGTGCCGACGGTCGCAGGCAGGCCATCCGACCGTCGGATGGCGGCGTCTCGCTGGGTGCGCCGCGACGGGGGAAGCAGGGCAGGTCACGGCGATACAGAATCTTAGCAGTAGATCGGCGTACGACTCGTACCGTCCTGGATAGCGGGTTGTGTGCGGATCTGAGTGTCGTAGACGGAGTCGTTCTGCCTAAAGCTGCGATAGTATGGCCGGTACATAACTGGACCACCGGTCCAGACGAAGATAGTGCGCACCGTCGACCAGCGTTACGTTCAAGGCAGGTGTGTGATGGGGCGGATCATCCTGAAGATCGCTGTGGTTCTGGGGTTCCTGGCTGCCGTCGCCGGTGTGTTCCTGCTCGTCCAGAGTTCCGGAGTCCTCAGTGGTGGCCGCGGCCGAGTCGTGGTGGTCATGACCGACATTCCTGAGAACCACCGGCACCGGCGTCAGATCTTGGCCGCCGTCGACGCAGGGTTGCTTGAGCCTGCGACCAGCACCACCTTCGGCCCGGGGGATGCCGTCACCCGGGCGCAGTTCGCGACGGCCCTCGCCAAGACCATGGACTGGTCGGTGGGATCCGACGAGAAGGAGATCTTTTCCGACGTCGAGGGTACCCCCGAGGAAGTGGATCCGGCGGACTACGTCGCCGTTGCCGCCCAGAAGAACGTCATGAGCGGCGTCGCAGGGGACCCCCCGAAGTTCCTGCCGGGTCAACCCGTCACGCTGGAACAGGCCTTCCGCGTCATGTTGCGCGCCGTCGGTGATCGCATCGCCCAGCCCGCAGAGATAGACACCGTCATCGCGGCCATGCCGGGGCCGGACGAACTCAAGCTGGCCGTGCAAACGGCGAAAGACGCCAAGATCCTTGATGACAGCGGCATCACACCCGGAGCCACCGATTTCTCTCAGCCACTGACTAAGGAGACAGCGGCGGTGCTCCTGGCCAACCTGCGCAGAGCGTTGGGGGTATAGAGGGTCGGGGTATACTTGCTCGCGATGACCCTCCCTTCAGCCGACATCACGATCTCCTCGATCATCACCACCCATCAGAACGTCGACTTCGACGCGTTCGCGGCCACCGTCGGTGCCTCGCGGCTGTATCCAGATGCGCGCATCGTGTTCTCCGGATCTCTGAACCGCAATGTGCGGGAGTTCGCCTCGCTGCACGGCGAAGACCTGCCTATCGTCTCCTACCGGACCCTGGACCTGAACGCCGTCCGACGCATGATAGTGGTGGACACCGCTGAGTGCGGGCGTCTTGCCGAGTTGGCCGACCTCTGCGGCAGGGAGGAGGTCGAAGTAGTCGTCTTCGATCACCACACAAGCGAATCCCCGGTCAAGCCTCCGTTCGTTCGCGGCGAGAACTGGGTGGTGAGCGGAGATGGGGCCCAGTCCACGTCGATGGTCCACATCCTGTTGGAGCGGGATCTGCCCATCTCGCCTCTCGAGGCTACTATCTTCGCGCTCGGTATCCACGAAGATACGGGTTCGCTGACGTATCCCCGTACCACGGCGCGCGACGCCGAGATGCTCGCCGCCTGCGTGCGGCTTGGCGCGTCTCAGGCCCTCATCGAGCGCTATCTCCACAATCCGCTCACCGTCGAGCAACGCCGGGTGTTGCTGCAGGTCATCGACGAAGTGCGGGTAGAGCGGATCAGGGGTCAGGACGTACATGTGGTCGCCCTGCGGGTGGGGGGCTACGTCGATGGCCTCAGCGTCATCGCTCACAAGGTGATGGATCTGTTGAACTGCGAGATCCTGCTCCAGGTTGTAGCTATGGAACAACGCATCTTCGTTACCGCGCGCTCGCGCGCGGGTTCGTTCGACGTGGCCGCCCTGTTGCGGGTGGTCGGCGGTGGTGGTCACGCGCAGGCCGCGTCGGCGGTCTTGAGAGAAAGCGACCCGGACGACGTAGTGCGGCGACTCCTGACGGCGTTGCCGGATACGATGCCCGCGTTGCCTACCGCCGCCGACATCATGAGCCGGCCGGTGCGCTTCATTGAAGCCGACACGGCCGTCGACGATGCGATCCTTGCAGCTCAGCGCTACGGTCATTCGGGCATAACCGTCAAGGAGCGGGATCGGGTGGTGGGCATGGCGGCCCGGCGCGACCTCGACAAAGCCGCGAGACACGGGCTTGGTCACGCCCCGGTGAAAGGCGTGATGAGTCGCAACGTGGTCTTTGCGAGGCAGTCGGCTACCGTGGAAGAACTGCGCCATCTCATGGTGGATACCAACGTGGGGCGTCTTCCGATCGTTTCCGACGAGGGGTACAGCCGCGCGGAGCACGACGGCAGCGTGTTGGTCGACGACGTGCTCGGTATCGCCACACGAACGGACGTGTTGGCGGCATATCAAGGCGCTTGGGCGGACGAGAAGGAGTACGCGGAACCGGCGGTCACCAAGGTGGATGCGCTACTCGACCTGCCCTATTTCGGCCGCCTCTTCCGGGCGGCCTCGGCTCTCTCCGACGATTTTGCAGGCGTGTTCTTGGTCGGTGGCTTCGTCCGGGACCTGTTGCTCGGGCGTCCGAACTACGACGTCGACATAGCCGTCGAGGGTGATGGCATCCAGTTCGCCCGTCGTCTGGCGCAGCGGCTCGGTGGGCGGGTCCGCCCGCACCAGAAGTTCAAGACGGCGGTGGTGTTGCTCCCCCCTGAGGCGCTGGGAGACGAGCCGACGTGGCTGCCTGCGGGACAGGATCCGTTCCATATCGACGTGGCCACGACCCGCACGGAGTTCTACGACTACCCGGCGGCCCTGCCGAGCGTCGAGCACGCCTCCGCCCGCCAGGATCTGTTTCGACGTGATTTCACCATCAACGCCATGGCTATCTCGTTGAAAGGTGACGATCTGGGGGAGGTGCTCGACTTCTTCGGTGGTTTCCGCGACCTGCATCACGGTATCATCCGCGTCCTGCACAATCTGAGTTTCATCGAGGACCCCACGCGCATCTTCCGAGCCGTTCGCTACGAGAATCGTTACGGATTCAGGATGGACGAGCAGACGCGGGCCCTGGCCAAAGCCTGCGTCGAGATGCGCCTCGTGGGCGACCTCTCCAGCGCCCGCCTGCGGGATGAACTCGTGTCGTTGCTCGATGAGGTCGACGTGGGGTGGACCCTCCACCGTCTCTTCGAACTCGGGGTGGCCCGACAGGTGCATCCTAAGTTGGCCACGGGAGAGCGGACCGTCGACCTCATCAGATGCCTTGACGGCCTGGTCCGCGAGTTCGACCTCGAGGCCGACGTCCTGCGTTGGCGGTTGCGCCTGGCCGCGCTCACCCGCAACATGACGCATGACGAACTCTTCATGTGGCTCGAACGCCTGCGTCTCCGTCACGCCGACGCCCATGTGGTGCGCAAGAGCGTCGTACTGGGACCGAGGATGGACGAGCAGCTGGGGACGGGCGAACTGAGCGATTGGGATGTGTACCGCCTTCTGGATGCGGCTCCTGTAGAATCGGTCGTGTTCGCGCTCGGCCACTCTCATTCAACCGCGGCCCAGGAGCGGTTCCGACGCTACTTGGGCGTGCTTCGCCGCCGGCGGCTGCAGATCACAGGGGCCGACGTGATCGCCCTTGGCGCGCGGCAGGGGCCGGAGGTGGGAAGAGTGCTGGACATGGTGCGTCGCAGGCGCATTGAAGGTCGAATCGAGCCGGGCAGGCAGGCGGAGCTGGCCGCAGCCCGATCCTGCCTCGAAGCCCACCACGCACAGACGAGTAGAGGAGAGACAGTGTCGAAACGCCCCGTGTCGGAACGGATGGAAGACCGATGAGTCGCAACATCGTCGATCTCGTCTTCCTCCTGCCGATCCTGCTCGTGTCGATGATGGTCCATGAGGTCTCGCACGGCTACGTGGCCTTTCGCTTGGGCGATCCTACGGCCAAGTCCCACGGTCGACTGACACTCAACCCGCTCAAGCATCTCGATCCGCTGGGCACGGGCATGTTCGTGCTCACGTACCTTCTGGGCGGGTTCATCTTCGGGTGGGCGAAGCCGGTTCCCGTAAGCCCTTACTACTTCAAGGACCGTCAGCGCGGCATGCTCGTGGTCGGCCTTGCGGGCCCGGCGGCCAACTTCGTCGTCGCAGTCGGGTTGGCGATCGTGCTCAACCTGCTCCATCCCAGGGTCGATTCGAGCGTGTTCACCGTCCTCTTCATCGCGTTCCAGGTGAACGTGGTGCTGGGCATCTTCAATCTCATCCCGATTCCGCCGCTGGATGGGTCACGCGTGCTCGGGGGCTTCCTGCCTCCGGAGGCCTACGCCCGGTGGATCGAGCTCGATCGCTACGGGATGGTCTTCATCTTGCTGATCATGTTCGTGTTTCAAGGTCCGTTCTTCGACGCGCTCGCCAGGGCGTTTAGTGTGATGACTCGACTGCTCCTGCCCGCCTACACCTAGACAGGCGCCCGTCAAGCGTGCGCTCGCGGAATCCCGCCCCCTCGCGTACTATATACGGGTGACCTACAACGGCCGATCGGCGTGCGCGGTCGGCCTTGCCGCGGAGATGGTGTAGTTGCGCCTGCTCGATCTCGATCTTGACGTCTATCAAGGGCCGTTCGATCTGCTCTTCACCCTGATCCTGAAGGAAGAGGTCGACGTCTTCGAGATACCCCTGGCCGAAGTGATCCTGGCGTACATTGAAGAACTCGCCGGCGGTGCCGAAGTCGATTGGGACGGACTCTCCGAGTTCCTCGTGCTGATCAGCTCTCTGTTGGAACTCAAGTCGCGCATCCTCCTGCCCGGGGCTGCGGTCTCGCAAGAGGACGCGGCACCCGAGCTTGCCCGAGATCTGCTCGTGGAGCGACTGCTGCGCTATCGGCAGTTCAAAGGGGCGGCCGCGGCTCTGGGAAAGGCGCTGGTCGCCCAGAGAGGCCGCCGTCTACGCGCTCCGTCGCGAAACGCCCACCGCCTGATCACGCCTGAAGAGCAGGTGGCGAATCGATACGACCCGGCAAAGCTGCATCACGCACTCGTTCGGCTGCTTCTGGCCCGCAGGGAGTTGGATACGAGCCATGTGGCGTCCATCCGGGTTGACGTGACCCGTCAGATAGGCGCTATCCGGCGTCGGCTCGCCGAGCACGGACGTCTGTCGTTTGACGAGGTCTTCGGCGACGAGGACCCCATGGTGCAGGCGGTAACGCTTCTGGCGCTGCTCGAGTTGCTGTCGCGGGGTGACGTGCGCGTCTCTCAGCGGCGGCCGTTCGCCGATATCGAGGTGGCGCCGGTACAGACGCGGAAGATCGCCTGACGTGGAGGAGGCGCTCGATCCGCTCGCCCGCGACCTGGAGGCCGTGCTGTTCGCCGCCGGTCGACCAGTCGATCTGGCCACCCTGGTTCGGGCGGCTTCGCACGCGCGCGCAGCCGCCGAGCCTGAGGTGACCGCTGCACTCGGGCGCTTGGAGACGGCGTTTCCTGTGGACGGACCACGCGGGTTCGAGCTCACCCGTTTGGCCGAGGGCTGGGTGTTCCGTACGAACCGTCTCTGTGAGGGAGCGTTGAGCGCGGCGTTCGACTTCGGAGAGGATCTGCGCCTGTCCCCGGCCGCGCTGGAGACGTTGGCCATCGTGGCCTATCTGCAGCCTGTGTCTCGGCCGGAGATCGCCGAGATCAGGGGCGTCAACTCGGACTCGGCCGTCCAGACCTTGGTTGAACGAGAGTTGGTTCTTGAGACCGGCAGGCGCGACGACGCCGGGGGGGCGATCTTGTTCGGAACGACCCGTCGCTTCCAAGTGGCATTTGGCCTCGATGGACTGGAGCAGCTTCCGGCCCTGGAAGGGTTCGTGCCGGGAGAAGCCGAACAAGACGAGCTGAGGCGCCGCTTGGGTCTGCTCGTATCACCCGAGTGATGGTTCGGTTGCAGCGTGCCTTGGCGGCCGCAGGCGTGGGTTCCCGGCGTTCGTGCGAAGACCTGATCCGGGCCGGCCGGGTTACCGTCGACGGCGTGGTCGCCGAGATCGGCATGAGCGTCGATCCTGAGCGTCAGACGGTCGCAGTCGATGGACGGCCCATCCGCGCCGAGCAGAAGGAATACTGGTTGTTGAACAAGGCCGCGGGCGTGGTAAGCACCGTGTCTGACCCCCAGGGCCGGGAAACAGTGGTAGACTGCGTTCCTGCCGGCGTGCGCGTCTACCCGGTCGGCCGTCTGGATCAGTTCACCACGGGACTCCTGCTGCTGACCAACGACGGGGAACTTACGCACCGCCTGCTGCATCCTCGCTACGGGGTCGACAAGGAATACAGAGCCCTGGTGAGGGGACATATCGACGATCGAGACCTGCGGCTGCTGCGGGACGGCGTTCAGCTTGACGATGGCCGAACGGCTCAGGCTTCTGTGCGGTTGGTGTCGCGGGATGAGCGTACCACTGAGGTGGTCATGGTCATCCACGAGGGACGTAACAGGCAGATTCGGCGGATGATCGAGGCCATCGGCCACGGCGTTCTTCGACTTCATCGAACCCGCTTCGATGGCTTGAGTGACGACGGCCTTGGTCTTGGTTGGGCGCGGGCCCTGACAGCGGACGAAGTCGCGCGCCTGCGGTCGGAGGCCGGGCTCGACTAACACACCGCGGCCCGTCGGTGGAGGAGAGGCGTGGGCATGAAACTGAATAGTGCTCTGGATGGTCTGGTGGCCTACAAGGCCGCCCCGCCTCTTGACGAGATCGCCGCCCACTACGGTCTGAAGCGGCTGGTGAAACTGGCCTCCAACGAGTGCGGCGACGGACCCTTTCCTGAGGTGATCGACGCCATGAGTCGGGAACTGGCAGGGCTGAACCGTTACCCGGATGGTGGCTGCGACCGCCTGCGGGCCGAGCTTTCGGCCCGCCTCGCCGTACCTCCGGAACACCTGGTGTTCGGGAACGGCTCGTGTGAGCTGCTGATGCTCCTGGGACAGGCCCTGCTCTCGCCGGGCGAAGGTCTGGTGTACGCCGACCCGTCGTTCGTCATGTACCACACTATAGGGGTCCTCAGAGAAGCGTGCATCTCCGCCGTCCCCCTTCACGACTACACCCACGATCTGGGGGCCATGGCTGCGGCCGTGCGCCCGGAAACCCGCATGATCGTCGTCTGCAACCCGAACAATCCAACAGGCACGCTGCTCCCCGCGGACGAACTCCGGGCGTTTCTTCGTGCCGTACCGGCCGACGCGGTGGTGGTTCTCGACGAGGCCTACGTTGAGTTCGTCACGAGCCCCACCTATGAGGACCCGGTCACCTGGCTGCAGGAACACGAGAATCTCATCATCCTGCGTACGTTCTCGAAGATATACGGGTTGGCCGGTCTAAGGGTGGGATACGGTATCGCCAACCGCGAGTTGATCGAGGCCCTGGACAAAGTGCGACAGCCGTTCAACGTGACCACGTTGGCGCAGGTGGCTGCCACGGAATCCCTGCGGCATGCGGACCGACTCCGCGCCCGCAGGGACGAGACCGCGAGGGAACGCGAACGCCTGGGAGCGGCCCTGGAGCACATGGGCATTGCGTACATCCCCAGTCACGCCAACTTCATGCTCATCGACATCGAGGGCCTGCCCGTGCCCGGGAAGGAGGTACCGCAGGCCCTTCTCGAGCGGGGGGTCATGACGCGGTCCGGCTATGCCATGGGCTGCCCCGGCCGGCTCCGAGTGACGATAGGCACGGAAGAGGAGAACGACCTCTTCCTCGAGCAACTCGCCGCCATTGCGGCGAAAGGAGCGACACCATGACCGCCCTCGAAGGTGGAAGCATCGAGATGATGATCGTGATGAAGGAAGGATGCGCACAGGCCGACGTCGACCATGTTCTCGTGCGCCTGGAGGAAGCGGGGGCGCGGGGACACGTCTCGACCGGAGATGTGGTCACCGTGATAGGCGTCATCGGCGACCGGGAAGTCATCGCCGGGCTGCCCTTGGAAGCCTTTCCTAGTGTGGACAAGGTCCTTCCTATCCTACGCCCATACAAGTTGGTCGGCCGCGAGTTCCGGAACACCGACACGGTGATATCCGTAGGTCCCAGCAAGATCGGTGGAGGCCATTTCGGTCTGATAGCCGGCCCCTGTTCGGTGGAGAGTCGGGAGCAGTTGCTCGCAGCCGCGCGGTTCGTCAAGGATGCCGGGGCCACAATGTTGCGTGGCGGGGCATTCAAGCCACGCACGTCGCCGTACGCGTTCCAGGGGATGGGAGTCGAGGCCCTCGAGATCCTGGCCGAAGCCCGTGCCGAGACCGGCCTTCCCGTTGTCACCGAACTGATGGACCCCCGCCAGTTGGACGACGTGGTTGCCTACGCAGACGTCGTCCAGATCGGCGCGCGAAACATGCAGAACTTCCATTTGCTGTCCGCCGTGGGCGAAGTAGACAAGCCGATACTCTTGAAGCGCGGTCTTTCGGCCACCATCGAAGAACTCCTCATGGCCGCCGAGTACATCGTAAAAGAGGGCAACGTCAACGTGATCTTGTGTGAGCGGGGTATCCGGACCTTCGAGACGGCCACGCGCAACACGCTGGACATCAGCGCCATCCCCATCATCAAGCGCAGCTGTCACCTGCCGGTGATCGTCGATCCGAGCCATGCCACCGGTCGGATCGATCTGATTGAGCCGCTGTCCCTCGCCGCCATTGCGGCGGGCGCCGATGGGCTGCTCATCGAGACCCACCCCACGCCGGAGGCGGCCTTGTGCGATGGCGGCCAGTCTCTGAACCCACGCGATTTCGCCGGCACGGCGGCCCGCATCCGGGAGATGGTCACCTGGGTGGGCAAGACCCTCGGGTAGCGTGGACATGATGTCTACGAGTGGCGCGGCGCCGATCAGGCGCGTGGCCGTGCTCGGAGTCGGCCTGATGGGCGGCAGTCTGGCGCTTGCCGCGCGCCGCAGGGCCCGCGTGCTGGACGTGCGTGGGTACGACGCAGACCCCCACGCCCTTGAGCAGGCATTGTCCGCCGGTGTCATCACCAGACCATGCTCAACGGTGGCGGAGGCGGCCTCGGGCGCGGACCTGGTGGTGGTGGGGGCTCCGGTACGGGGCATACCGGCGCTGGTGCGCGAAGCCCTGGCGGCCGACCCGCCTCCGCTCTTGGTCACCGATATCGGCAGTACGAAGACGGCCATCGTCTCGGGATTGTCGCCTGCCGATCGTCGACGGTTCATCGGGGGTCACCCGGTCTGCGGGGCCGAGACTACCGGCGTGCGATTCGCCCGGGAGGACCTTTTTCACGGCGCCACCTACTTCCTCTGTCCGACCGAGGAGGTGCCCGCCGAGACCTACGAGATGCTGCATGCCTTCATCACCCAGATCGGCGCGAAACCGGTGGCGGTGGATATGCGTGCGCATGACCGCATCATGGCGCTGGTCAGCCACGTGCCCCACGTGCTCGCGAACGTGCTCATGAACGAAGTGGGGGCTTTCGAGGCATCGGGCAGGCGGGCGCTCTACTCGGTGGGGCCAAGCTTCAAGGATCTCACCCGCGTCGCGGGAACGAACCCGCCCATGTGGCGGGACATCTTTCTCGAGAACAGACCCGCGCTCGTGCACTCGTTGCGGCGTGTTGCCGACGAGCTTGTGTCGTTCTGCGACGTGCTGGAGTCGGAAGACGAGGTCGCGACGCTCGCCTCGATCGGCAGGGCGGCCACGTTCCGCCAAGAGTTGCTGGCCTATGAGGACATCACGCCCGAGACGTTGTTCCGCGTCACCGTACGTATCCCCGACCGGCCGGGCGTGCTCTCGCGGGTGATGACCGCCCTGGGCAGCGCCAATATCAACATCGAGGACTTGACGCTGCACCACTTCAGCCGTGACAGCGGCGGCGACCTGGTTCTTTACGTATCCGGCGAGGAGACTGCCGCCATGGTCACGGCGCTCGTCGGCGAGCTCGGCTATCCGGCGGTCTTCTCAGGGGGACCCGGTGGCTGACACCGGTGGGCAGGTGTTCCGGACGGTGGAAGGTGGTCTGCGGGGTACGGTACGCGTGCCCGGAGACAAGTCGATCAGCCATCGGGCGGTCCTCCTGGGGTGTGTGAGCGCCGGTGCCGTCCACGTGACGGGCTTCCTTCGTTCCGCCGATACGCTGGCGACGGTAGATGCCGTCCGTGCTCTCGGAGCCACGGTCGACGAGATCGCCGATGACCATCTGCTGGTCCACGGGAGAGGATGGGAGGGCCTGCAGGAGCCCAATGATGTCATCGATGTCAGGAACGCGGGTACGTTGATGCGTCTGCTACCGGGTCTGCTGGCCCCCCTGCCCTTCATGTCGGTGCTCACCGGCGACGCGAGCATCCGGCGCCGGCCGATGGGACGGGTGATCGCGCCGCTCGCGGCCATGGGTGCCGAGGTATGGGGAAGAGGAGGCGATCGCCTGCCGCCCATCGCGATGCGGGGTGCGGCGCTCAAAGGCATCTCGTACACCATGCCGGTCGCCTCGGCTCAAGTGAAGTCCTGCCTCTTGCTGGCCGGGCTGAAGGCACGCGGAGAGACGTCCATCGTCGAACCCGGCCCATCGCGCGACCACACGGAACGGTTGCTTCGTGCCGGCGGAGCACAGGTCGAGCGCCGAGGTTCGCCGACCGGCCCGGGGACGGTGCGGGTGTCTCCACTCGATGGTCCGCTCACTCTGACATCGGTGGAGGTACCCGGGGACCTCAGCTCGGCGGCCTTTCTGCTGGTGGGCGCGCTCTTGATACCCGACTCTCGGGTCACCGTCGAAGGGGTCGGTCTCAATCCTACCCGCACCGGGATCCTTGACGCCTTGGCTGCGATGGGAGCGGACCTCGAAGTAGTTTCTTCCGCGCCATCGGCTTCGGAGCCGGCCGGCAGCGTGACGGCTACCTACTCGGAACTCGTGGCGGTCGACGTCGGCCCCGAGCAGGTGCCGCTGCTCATCGACGAGATCCCGGTGTGGGCCCTGGCGGCCGCGCGGGCGCGGGGCACGTCACATCTGCGGGGAGCCGCGGAACTGAGGGTCAAGGAGAGCGACCGTCTCGCAGCCGTGGCTGCGCTGCTCGGTGCTCTGGGGGTGGCGGTGATCGAGCATCCGGACGGGCTCGATATCACCGGCAGTCCGGAAGGTTGGAGCGGCGGCGAGATCGAAGCACGCGGTGATCACCGTCTGGCCATGGTGGGTGCTCTCGCCGGCCTCTGCTCCCGATCCGGTGTATCCGTGGACGACGCGGTTTGCATGAACGTCTCGTATCCCGCGTTCGCTGCTACGATACATGAGCTGACGGGGGATGGGGGAGGGCGATGATCATCGCTATCGACGGTCCGGCGGGTTCAGGAAAGAGCACCATAGCGCTGGGGGTCGCGCGCCGGCTCGGTCTTGGCTATCTCGACACGGGCGCGATGTACCGAGCGGTGACCTTGATCGCGCTCGAGCGCGGTGTTCCGTTGGAAAACGACGACGTGCTTGGTGCGCTGGCGCTGGAGATGGAGCTTCACTTCGAGGACGCCGTGCCCGGCACCCCGCGCGCATACGTGGGAGATCGCGATGTGAGCGAGGCCATTCGTCGCCCAGAGGTCTCGCGCGCTGTGTCGCAGGTCGCGGCGCATCCGAACGTGCGTCGGGCCCTCACGGTGCGCCAGCGTGGATTCGCAGCCGACGGCAACATCGTTCTCGAGGGACGGGACACTGGTACCGTCGTATGTCCTGACGCCGACGTCAAAGTCTTCCTGACAGCCTCCGTCGAGGAACGGGCGCGTCGCCGTGGACGGCAACTTCAGGAACAGGGAGTCGGCGTCGAGCCGAGTGCACTCCAGCGCGAGTTGCTGCTGCGCGACGCCTCTGATTCGGGCCGGGCCACGGCGCCCCTACAAAGGGCAGACGACGCCCTTGAAATAGATACCACCGCCCTGGCGCCGGATGTGGTTATCGATCTCGTCTGTGCAGAGGCCCGTCGTTCCGCGGGCGCGAGACGGTCATCGTGCTGAGCGGTCCCGGTGATACCTGGTTCTATCGCTTTGCACGCGCCGTACTACCACCGGTGTTCACGCGCGTCTACCGCATGCAAGTGCAGGGGCTCGAACATATCCCGCGGACCGGCGCCGTGGTGCTCGCCTGCAATCACACCTCGAACATCGACCCGGTGTTCTTGGGTGTGGCCTGTCAACGCCAAGTGCATTTCATGGCGAAGTCCGAACTATGGAAGTTCAAGCCTCTCGGGTGGATGGTAGATGGCTTAGGGGGATTCCCCGTCCGCCGCGGAGAAGCCGATCGCGAGGCTGTACGCCGCGCACTGGAACTTCTCGACCAACAGGCCGTCGTGGGCATATTTCCCGAGGGACGGCGCCAACCCGAGGGCACTCTCGGCCCGCTTCAGGCGGGGGTAGTCCTGCTCTCTCTCCGGCCGGGCGTGACCACGGTGCCCGTGGTTCTGCAAGGTACCAACCACGTCGTGCACAACCGGCGACCGTCGTTTCCGAAGGTCACCGTGACCTTCGGGCCTCCGGTTCCCGCTTCGGCGGACGGCGCCCCGAGGGTGGAACGTCACCGCGACTTCACGACCCGTCTGACAGCGGCATTGCAGACCCTACTCGACCAGTCCGAGCAGACCGGCGTACCGACCGACCGCAGGGTGGATGCGTGAGCGCACTGCAAATCCGTGTGTCCGAATCGGCCGGATTCTGCTGGGGAGTGGAGCGCGCCCTCCGCTTGGCCAAGGAGGCCGCGGCAGGTGCGCCCGGTCCCATCCATACCTTGGGGCCGCTCATCCACAATCCCTCCGTCATCGCCTCATTGGCGGAGCAGGGGATAGAGGTGGTCGATGACGCGGCCGACAAGCGGGGAGGGACGATCATCGTCCGCTCTCACGGGGTGCCGTTGGATACCATGACCGCGTTGGCGGACGGCGGCCTGACCGTGGTCGACGCCACCTGCACGTTCGTCAAGGCGGCCCAAGAGAAGGCCGCCCGTCTGCGTGAAGAAGGCTATTGCGTCGTAATCCTGGGGGAACCGGCTCATCCCGAAGTGCTCGGCATACGTTCCTATGCAGGCCCGGATTCTGTCGTTGTGCAGGGTCCCACCGACCTCCCGCCGGAGCTCTCTGGTCGCCGAGTGGGCGTTGTGGTGCAGACCACCCAATCACAGGCGCGACTGATATCCCTGGTGGCGGCCCTCGTGCCGCGGGTGCGGGAGCTACGAGTACACAACACCATCTGCCACGCGACAGAGGAGCGCCAGCAGGCAGCAGTGGCCATGGCATCCGGCGCGGATCTGGTGGTGGTGGTCGGGGGGCGCAACTCCGGTAACACCTCCAGACTGGCCGAACTCTGTTCGGCCGTGCAGCCACGCACTCACCACATCGAAGGAGCCGACGAGATCCGACTCGAGTGGTTCTCAGGCGCGTGCGTCGTCGGCGTGACCGCCGGAGCGTCCACCCCCCCCGAACAGATAGAGGCGGTCGTCCGTCGCCTTGAGGAGATCGTCCCATGAGCCGTGAACTGCCCCGAGTAGCCGTCGTCGGCTATCCCAATGTGGGAAAGTCGACTCTGTTCAATCGCCTCACCGGAACCCGCGAAGCGGTGGTGGCCCCGGAAGCCGGAGTCACGCGGGACCGGAAGGAGGGTGCGGCCGAGTGGACCGGCCACCGGTTCGTCCTCGTGGATACCGGCGGCATCGACCTGCGATCCAAGGCACCTCTCTCCGACCAGGTGCGGGCTCAGGCTCGAGTGGCCATCGCGGACTCCGCCATGGTCGTATTCGTCGTCGACGGCAAGTCGGGTGTCGGTCCGCAGGAGCACGAGATCGCGGAGATCCTCCGCAACAGCCGATTGCCGGTCGTCTTGGCGGTGAATAAGATCGATGCGCGTTCGGCCGCCGATCGACTGGCCGAGTTCTGGGAGCTCGGACTTGGTGAACCTGTCGGCGTCTCGGCGGAACACGGCCTGGGCACCGGCGACCTCCTCGACGTAGTGGTCGCGGCATTGCCCGACTCAGAGCGCGAGGAAGACCATGAAGACGAAGGAGATACCCCGGTACACATCGCTATCGTCGGCCGCCCGAATGTGGGTAAGAGTTCTCTTGTGAACGCTTTGCTTGGCGACGAGCGCGTCATCGTCTCTCCCATCCCGGGGACTACGCGTGATGCCATCGATACGACCATCGACTACGAAGGTAGGCTGCTCAATCTGGTTGACACAGCCGGTCTGCGGCGCAAGGGCAAGCGGACCAGCAACGACGTGGAGTTCTACAGTTCGTTACGCGCGGTGGGCGCACTCGAAAGGAGCGACGTGGCCCTGGTGGTCGTAGACGCATCCGAGGGCCTGGTCGACCTCGATCTCCAGGTCGCATACGAGGCTCAGCGCGCCCACTGTGCCACCGCCGTCATCTTCAACAAGTGGGACATCACCAGGCTGGACCTCGACATGGCGGTGGCCAAGATCGAGCGAAAAGTCCAGATGCGGCCGCCGTGGCTCACTGTGTCTGCGCTCACCGGGCGCAACCTCCACGGTGTCTTCCCTCTGGCTCTCAGCCTGTATGAGAAGTACAGCGGCCGCGTTGCCACGGGCGATCTCAACCGTTGGCTGGACGAGATCCGCGTCCGCCGCGATCCTCCTCGGCGCGGTGGGAAGTCGCTGAAGCTGTTCTACATGTCGCAATACGCAGACTCGCCGCCCCGCTTCAAGGTGATGGTCAACTCGCGGGCGCTCATTGACCGCAGCTACGCCTACTTCTTCGAGAACCGGCTGCGAGAGGCCTATGCTCTCGAAGGTATCCCGCTGATCATCGACTTCGAGGGCAAGGAGGAACGCTACTCGTGACCGACATCGTGGTAGCCGTCGCGCTCGTCGCGGGTGCCTATCTGGTCGGTTCGCTCTCCCCGAGCGTGTTCTTGGGACGCCTCGTCAAAGGTATCGACGTGCGCGAGCACGGGAGCGGGAACGCGGGTGCCACCAATGCCTTTCGGGTGCTCGGCACCCGTCTCGGTATAGTGGTCCTGGTGGCCGACGTATTGAAGGGCTTGCTGCCCGTCCTGCTCGCCCGCTACGCCGCCGACCCCTGGGTCACCGTGCTCGTAGCGATGGCGGCGATAGCCGGACACAATTGGTCGGTGTTCCTCAAGGGTAAAGGCGGCAAGGGTGTGGCCACGGGCGCCGGCGTGATCCTGGCCATGATGCCGATGATCCTCGTGGTACTCGTGGCCGTCTTCGCGATCGTGCTCGCGCTGACGTCTACCGTCTCCATCGCCTCGCTCGCCGCAACCGTTCTGTTCCCGGTTCTGACGATCACGACCCACCAGCCGCTCGCGTACGTGGTCTTCTCACTGCTGGGCTCGGCCGTCGTCATCTACGGCCACCGAGCCAACATCAGACGCCTGGTGCGCCACGAAGAACCGCGGGCGAGGATGCCGTGGGCGGCTCGGTGACGGAGTCGCCGGCGGGTTGCGTCTGGAGCTCCCGGATCGACGGCGTCTACTCGGCCGCCGTCGTGGGCGCCGGGAGTTGGGGCACCGCTATGGCGCGGCACCTTGCCCTACGCGGTCTCCGTACGACGCTCCTGGCCCGCCGCCGGGAGCAGGTTGAAGCCATGCGGGCCAACAGACGTAACCCAGACTACCTGCGCGATCTGCCTTTGCCGCCGAGTCTGGGCTTTGCGGTCTATGCCGAACATGACTTCTCTGCCGTGGACCTGGTGATCATGGCGGTACCCAGCAAGGGATACGCGACAGTGGTCGACCTACTTGCCTCCAGGCTGCCCCAGGGTCTGGGCGTTCTCAGCCTCACCAAGGGCGTGGAGCCGGGAACACTTCGACGTTTCAGCCAGGTGATCGCCGACACATGGGGCCACCTTCACCCTCACATCGCCGTGCTTGCCGGTCCGAATCATGCCGAAGAAGTCTCGCAGGATCAGCCCGCCGCCACGGTGATAGCGTCCGCAGACGAGGGGTTCGCCACAGCGTTGCAGGGTCTGTTGTGCAACGAGAACTTTCGTGCGTACCGGAACACCGATCTGGTTGGAGTCGAGCTGGCCGCAGCCGTCAAGAACGTGATAGCACTTGCCGCGGGCATGGGCGACGGTGTGGGCTATGGCGACAACGTGAGGGCCGCTCTGATCACCCGGGGTCTGGCCGAGATGACGCGCTTGGGTCTGGCATTGGGAGCGCGGCCCCTCACATTCGCCGGTCTTGCCGGCCTGGGAGATCTTGTGGCCACCTGTACATCTCGTCACAGCCGGAACCGCCGGGCAGGGGAGCTGTTGGCGCGCGGCCTGCCGCCCGATCAGGTGGAGCGGGAGATGGGGATGGTGGCCGAGGGCCTTACCGCTGCCCCCGCGATACTCAAGCTGGCCGGCGGCCTCGGGGTCGACATGCCCATCACCGAGAACGTGGTGGCGGTCATCCGCGGGGAGAAGGAGATAGTCTCCGTCGTCCGCGACCTCATGAGGCGGGAACCGCGGGCTGAGCACCAGTAATCCCGCGACACCCCATGCTATACTGCCCACTGCGTCGGGACGTGGCGCAGCCTGGTAGCGCATCCGGCTGGGGGCCGGGAGGTCGCCAGTTCAAATCTGGCCGTCCCGACTTTTTTCATGCGTCTGTGGAGGGTGTCGATGGCGAACGCGCTCACCATGTTCCGTCTCATGATCGTCCCCGTGTTCATCTACTTCCTCGCGCGTTCGCCCGATGGCAGCTCCGCGGTAGCCGGCTGGTTGTTCCTGGCGGCTTCGATCAGTGACTGGCTCGACGGTCAGATAGCCCGGCGCACCGGCACGGTCTCCGAGTTCGGCACCTTCGCGGATCCTCTCGCCGACCGTCTACTGATCGCGAGTGCGCTGGTGATCCTACTGGCAAAACATGCACTGCCGGCTTCCGCGGTCATGCTGGTCCTCATCCGCGACGCATACATCCTCGCCGGATACTGGGTCCTATCGCGCCGCGGCATCCGGTTGGGCGTGAGCTTCCCGGGCAAGGTCAGCACCGCGCTCCTGCTGGTCGCACTCGTCTTGGCCGTGTTCGGGTGGTCGGAAGCCGTGTGGGTCTTCTGGTCGGGCGTCGCGCTCTCGTTGCTGTCCGGAGTGGCCTACACACGTCAGGCCGTGCATCAGTTTCGGCGGCCGGGGGCGGGGGTAGCTGAGTTCCGGTAAGGAATCACCGGCGACAGGAGGCGGGCCCGTGAAGGCAGTCGTTATGGCGGGCGGTCAGGGCACGCGTCTGCGCCCCTTGACGTCGAACCTACCGAAGCCGATGGTCCCGATTGCGAACAAACCCACCGCCCAGCACATCCTCGACCTCCTCGCTCGTCACGGCATCGATGACGTCATCATGACGGTCGCGTTCCTGCCCCAGCTCATCCGAAATCACTTCGGGGACGGCTCTTCACTCGGCATGCATGTCGAGTACAGCGTGGAAGAGACGCCGTTGGGTACCGCCGGCTCGGTCAAGAATGCAGAGAGCGCCCTTGACGACACCTTCATCGTCATCAGTGGAGACGCACTCACCGACTTCGACCTTACCGGTATCCTCGAATTCCACCGCAAGCGTGAAGCGCTGGTTACCATTGCCCTGAAGAGCGTCGAGAACCCGCTGGAGTTCGGCGTCGTGATCGTAGATGAGGAGGGACGCATCGAGCGCTTCCTCGAGAAACCGGGCTGGGGTCAAGTATTCTCAGACACCATCAACACCGGCATCTACGTGCTCGAGCCGGAGGTCCTCGACCACATCCCGGCAGGCGAAGCCTACGATTTCAGTCATCAGCTGTTCCCGAAGCTGTTCGAGCAGCACAAGTCGCTCTACGGGGTGTTGTGCGACGGGTACTGGCAAGACGTCGGCAGTCTGGAGCAGTACCTCGAGGCCAACCGTGATGCGCTCGACGGCAAGGTGAACCTGCAGATCCCCGGAGTCCGTTTGCGAGGAAACGTCTGGATCGGCAAGGGCGTCGACCTCGACACGCTCGACAACGTAGCCGGTCCGGCGGTCATCGGAAACTACGCGAAGATCGATCCATCCGCAGTCATCGGCCCGCACACCGCCTTGGGCACGAACGTGGTCGTGCGGGCGGGAGCACACGTGTCGGACGCCGTTGTAGGGGACAACAGCTACCTTGCATCCGGCAGCCGGGTGACGGGTGCCGTGCTGGGCAACGCGGTCGACGTGCGCACGAACGCTGTGATCGCCGCCGGAGCCGTCGTCGGCGACAGGAGTTCGGTGGGTGAGGGCGCCCTCGTGGGCAACAATGTCAAAGTGTATCCCTTCAAGGTCATCGAGCCGGGGTCATCAGTGAGAACGAGTCTGATATCAGAGACTCGGGGCATGAGTTCACTCTTCGGACGCCACGGGATCCGCGGTCTCATCAACGTCGACATCACCCCAGAGACGGCGGTTCGCCTTGCCATGTCCTACGGAACCCTGCTGAACAAGGATGCCGTGGTCACTACCAGCCGGGATCCACATCCTGCGAGCCGAGTTCTCAACAGAGCGCTGGTGGCCGGACTGAATGCTTCCGGCATCGGCGTGCGAGATCTGCGGGTGGCTCCCGTCACGCTCAATCGGTTCGATCTGCGCACCGGCGCCGCCGCGGGGGGCATCCACGTACGCATCAGCCTCGACAGCCCGGACGAGGTGGAGATCCTCTTCACGGAACCGCCAGGAGTGCCCATCGGCCCCAAGACCGAGCGCACCATCGAGAACTATTACCACCGCGAAGACTTCCGTCGCGCGCTTCACAGCGAGATGGGCACCATTTCCTTCCCGCCGCGCCTCGTGGAGACCTACATGTCCGCTCTCTTCGAGCAGTGGGACCGTCCGCTCATCCGAGAACGCGGACTGCGTGTGGTGGTGGACTACGCGCATTCCGGCGCCGCTTTTTTGGTTGCCGCCGTCCTCGATCGCCTCGAGGTAGAGGCCGTCACCATCAACTCCCCACCGGCGTACGAGATCGCTCGAGATGAGGACCGTCGTGCTCCGGCGGACGATGATGGGTATGTCGAGCGCGTGAGGCGTGTGGTCGGGGCCATGGAGGCCGATGTAGGCATCGTCCTTGGTGCGTCCGGCGAGTCTCTCGCCGTGGTCGACGAGACCGGGACCCGGGTGCCCGACGTGTCGATGTTGTTGCTGTTCATTTGTCAGGTAGGTCGACGAGGTGGACGTGGAAGTATCGCGGTACCTATGCATGTCACCCGGCAGGCTGAAGCCATCGCGGGCACGTGGAGTCTGGACGTGGTACGGACCAAGATGTCCGGGGCATCGTTGATGGCTGAGGCCGCTCGTCCCCATGTAGTCTTCGCCGGTGCACTCGGAGGGCGGTATATCTATCCCGAGTTCATGCCGTCACCGGACGCTGTCCTCTCGCTCGGCAAACTACTCGAGCTCTTGGCGGGCGACGCACGCCCACTGTCCGAACTGGCGGCCGCCATGCCTGCAGCGCACGTAGAGCGTGCGACCGTTCCGTGCTCATGGAATGTCAAGGGAACCGTCATGCGCCGCATGGTCGACGATCTGAAGGGCGAGCGGCTCTCGCTGGTCGATGGGATCAAGATCGCGATCGGTGAAGAGGACTGGGTGCAGATCGTCCCCGATGCCGACGACCCCGTGTTTCACATCTTCGCAGAATCGTCCTCCGACGACGCTGCGCGTGAGTTGCTGCAGACCTATCGGGGACGGCTGCAGGTAGTCGTGGAGGAGAGCGTGTCGGAGGAAGGCTGACCGCGGCACGCACGTCGAGGAGTGCGGGGGGAGTCCAGAGGCCTGTGCTATCCTCACGCTGTGACCGGCCGACGACTCCTTTTCGGCGTTCTGCTGCTGTTTGTGATTACGGCAGCTGGTGTGCTGTCGTACGATGTCCTGGCCTTTCGCGGGAAGGTGCATCCGGGCGTACGTTCGTGGGGGGTCGACCTCGGGGGCATGGGACCGCGTGCCGCCCGAGAGAGCCTCGAGGTAGTGGCGGCCGATGCCTTGGCACGACCTCTGCGTGTATCGTCAGGCGATGTCACCGTGCCGCTGATCCCCTCGAGCGCGGGCGTGACCTTCAATGCCGAGGAGACCCTGCGACGGGCTGAAGCGGCCGCCGAAGGTGACGAATGGTGGGGCGACGCCGTCCGACACGCACGACTCTGGTGGTCGCACGACACCGTGGCGCCGGCCCTCACCGTCTCCGACCGGGCCGCGTGGGATCGCGCCGCCGATGAGGTCGCGCTGGCGTTCGAGCGACTGCCCCGCGATGCCCGCTTGATCCTCACCGACGACGGGCTCAAGGTCGTGGCGGCGGACGGCGGCGTGGTCGTCGATCGCATGGCTCTGGAGGCGGCGGTGCTCTCCGCGGTCGCCGGTCCGACCCCCGTGGTGCCCGCGCCGCTGACGAGTGTTGCTCCTAAAGTGACCACCGACCAGGCGATTCAGGCCGTTGATGCGGCGCGACAAGCCGTTTCGGCAGACGTGGAACTCGCCTACCAGGGAACCACATACCGGCTGACTCCGGAGGATCTCGTAGGCATGGTTGCCGTAGACCCACAGGGCGTGCCCGCGGGCCATCCGTTGACCTTCGACACTCCACAGGCGCGCGAACTTCTCGGGCAGCGCTTGGCCCCTGTCGAGCGCGCGCCCGTGGATGCCGTCGTCCAGCCCGCAGATGGAGGCAAGGGCTTCACGGTGGTGCCGAGCAACGATGGCACCCTGGTGGAGTGGGAGGGACTCCTGGCCGGCCTGGAACGCGCGGCGATGAGCGGCGCTCGACGCTACGTGCCCATCCCTACCACACCCGCCCATCCGAAGCTCACCACGCTCGACGCGGAGCAACTTGGTCTGCGCAGGGAGATCGCTTCGTTCACAACGTACTTCGGTGCGGGCAATCAGGCGAGGGTGAACAACATCCGGCAGGTGGCTTCAATCCTTGACGGGACGCTTGTGCGGCCGAGGGAGACATTCTCCTTCAACCAGAGCGTCGGACCCAGGACCAAGGCCTCCGGCTTCGACGAAGCCCCGGTGATCCGCGACGGGGTTCTGACGCCGGGAGTGGGGGGAGGCATCTGTCAGGTCTCGACTACGTTGTTCAACGCCGCTTTCTTCGCCGGGTTGCCGGTCATCGAGCGCCGCCCTCACTCGTTCTTCATCGACCACTATCCCGTAGGTCGCGACGCCACGGTGTCCTACGGCGCGGTCGATCTGAAGTTTCGGAACGACTCTGACACAGTGATCCTTATCTCCGTCACCGCCACGGATCGCTCCGTGCGGGTGTCATTGGCAGCCCCGGAGTGGGACCGGAACGTTACGTACACCACCACACCGTTCTACGATGTTGTCCCGCCCACGAGTTCCGAACAGAAGCCCCGCCGGCTTCGCGACCCGGCACTGGCCGTCGGGCAGACATCTGCGGTCGAAACAGGTGTCGCCGGACGAAAGGTGACGGTCGATCGCACGGTGACCCGGGCGGACGGCTCCCCGCTGTTTACCGACACCTTCGAGAGCGTCTACGGGGCCAAGGACTACGTGGTGCGAGTGGGCGGGTAGCCGCGAGGGCCGGGCGCTCGGGTGACGCTCCGTCAGACCTGACTGGTCTTGGCGATCACCTGCTTGCAGACGATCTTCAGAGTCTCGAAGACGCCAAGGCCGGTGAGAGCGCAGGCCTCCACCGTCGGGGAGCCGGTGTGGTTGAGAAGCTCCGTGAGGTCGCCCACGCTGAAGACGTCGGACAGGTCTCGCTTGTTCATCTGTGTCACGAGACCCAGCGAGGCTAGGTCGTCGCCCTGCTCCAGCAGGTTATCCCACAGATTGAGGTAGCTTTCCACGTTCTCGTCAAGACGCGTGATCTGGCTGTCGGCGACGAAGACTACCCCATCGACTCCCTGGAGCACCAGGCGTCGGGAAGCATTGTAGTATGACTGACCGGGCACGGTGTACAGATGGAAACGCGTCTTCATGCCCTTGACCGTGCCGAGGGAGAGGGGGAGAAAATCGAAGTAGAGCGTCCGCTCTTCCTCGGTCGCGATGCTGACCAGCTTACCCCGCGCTGCGGGATTCACCTTCTTGTGGATGTACTGAATGTTGGTGGTCTTTCCGCATAGTCCGCAACCGTAGTAGACGATCTTGTAGTTGATCTCGCGGGCGGCGAAGTTGATTAGAGGCACAGTGTCACTCCATGCCCGCGAAGAGGTCGTCGATCGCCTCGCCCGCCAGGAGCGAGTAGTCATCGTCGATCTTCAGGGCTTCATCGACGTCTTCATCTGCAGTGGAGAAGATAGGCCGCAGCACCTCGATCGCCCGGTTGGTATAGAGACGCACCTTGCCGACCTGGGTCTCGCGACCGAACGTTATCACCAAGAGCACCTGGTCGGTAACCTGAGCCACGTGGAGATTCGACTCGCCTCCCTCATGGAAGAGCAACGTGAACTCACGCTCGTGAAGCACCTCGGCAAGTTGCTGCGTAGCGGCAAACGAACTCGCGGCCAGGCTGGCGAGGGAAAGCGTGTCCGGGTGTTCCTCGGCGGCTGAGGTCGTGATCGGCTGGCCGCTGGTAGACACGAGAGCTATGAACCGCGAACCGGAAACATGCCTCACTCTGTCGAGGATTTCGTCGACCAGGCGCATTTGCCGACCACTGATGACGAGCCCTTTGCGACGAGCCACGCGGTTCTCCTTTTGCAGGGGCACGTATGTTCACCCTGGCGGGCAAGTATAACAAGGGGCTATGCCCATTTCTATTCGCGTGACTGTGGCAGGGATGCTTTGATGCGGACGTTCGGGTTGCTAGAATGCCACGCGATAGTTCAGAGTGGGGAGGCGATGAAGTCAGGTGGGTCTCACAGGTGAGATGGGCGGGTTCCACCTGCCGGAACTGCTCCAAGTCCTGGGGCAGGGTAAGAAGACGGGAGTCCTCAAGCTGTATGGCGGCGTGGCCGAAGGGACGATTCTTCTCCGCAATGGGCGACTCGTCGCTGCCCTACAGGGCACTCTGTCGGGAGAAGAAGCGTTCTTCTCGCTGTTGCGGAACCTCGAAGGGCGCTTTTCTTTCGTGGCATCTCCCCGCGATGCGGGGGATACACAGCCATCTGCGGGCATGCGTCCCCTTGAGGCTCTGCTCTTGGATGCCACATCGAGGGGTCATTTGAACGAGGACTAGCGGCGCTCGATCATGGCATGAACCCTCAGAGCGGAGGGTAGGAAACACTGTGATATGATGCTGCCAGCCTTGCCTGGCGAGAAAGGAGCGGATGTGAATCCTAGCAATCTTAAGTACCACAAGGAGCACGACTGGGCCCGCATCGAGGGAGACCTGGCTGTGTTCGGGATCACCCACTATGCCCAGGAGTCGCTCGGCGACATCGTCTACATCGAACTTCCCGAGGCGGGTGCGGAGTTGACCGCAGGTGTTTCCTACGCCGAAGTGGAATCTGTCAAGGCGGTTTCGGATGTGTACGCTCCACTGTCAGGCTCAGTTGTGGAAGTGAACGAAGACGTGATCGACGCGCCCGAGCTGCTTAACGAGAGCCCCTACGAAGACGGGTGGTTGGTCAAGGTGAAGCTCAGCGACCTGAGCGAAGCCGACGAACTCATGTCGGCGGAAGGCTATGAAGAGATGCTCGCCGAACAAGAGGAATGACCCAGTAGGACAGTCTGCGCGCAGCAGTGGAGGGCGGGCCGGTACGGCCTGCCCTCGTTGTCTTGTCACCCGACATCTTCAGGATGACGTCTTGCCACATACAGTGCTCTTTTTCTACCTCTAGTTGAAGTTGAAGGTTAGCCGGCGAGGGGGTATACTGACATCATGAGCGACGTGGACACCGCATCATTCGACCTACTGGTGAACATACAGGCGTATTCCGACGCTGAGCTGAAGTCGCTCGCCGACACCTTGGAGACCGAGGAGCATGAGATCTCCAAGTCTCGGAGGTTGCTCCATGCGAAACTCGACATACTTCGCGCGGAGATGGTGCGCAGGTTGCGAGACAAACACGACGCCGGGGAGAGCCTGGTCGCCGAAGGCGACGTGGAGAAGTTGAGCGCCATTCTCAGTTCGCGGGGCATGTTACCGCAGTAGAGTTAGTGGGGAAGGAGGGGCCATGGGAGAGCGCATCGAACGCACTGTTCGTGCCCTGCAGGAGTTGTTCCACGATCTATCGGTGGGAGCGCGCGAGGAGCGGGTCGTACGCTATTTGGTCACGGAGCTCCACAAGGGCAGGCATTTCGATGACATCCTCGCCGACCCGTACATAATCTCCAACACCGACGAGCACGATCGGGCCAAACTGCTCGAAAACCCGGAAACGCTCGAGCAGATCGAGGAGAAGATGGCTTCTGAGTTCGGGGATTACCGCAAAGAACTCGACCCACGGAGTCGGGGCTAGGGCGCATGATCCCCTGTCCCAAGTGCGGCTTCGAGAACCCTGAAGACGCCAACTTCTGTGCCCACTGCGGCAGTCGCCGGGTCATTCAGGACCCTTCCGAGACCACGGAGACCTATACGCCCGGCTCGATCGACGATTCTCGCGCGCCCGAATCGCGATTCGTGGTCCGCGGCACGGCACCCTGTCTCCTCATCCGTGCCGGAGGCGGTCGTGAGGGCGAGGAGATCGCCCTCGACGAGGATCTGCTCACTATCGGACGCAATCCAGAGAGCCACCTGTTTCTTGACGATGTCACTGTATCGCGACATCACGTCCGCATCGTGCGAGACGGAGCCGGCTTTGTGGCCGAAGACCTGAACAGTCTCAACGGTACCTACGTCAACCGTAGACGTGTCGAACGGCACCATCTCTCTGACGGGGACGAGCTGCAGATCGGCAAGTTCAAGCTTGCCTACCTAGAACCCCCGGATTCTCACCAGGATCATGACGATCTCTAACGAGCACGGAGAGCAACGACCCACGGCGAGTACCGGTGCAGAAACGCGCGAGCACCTGCTCACGATCGGTCAGGTGGTCCGGCTCCTGCAGGGCGAATACCCTGATCTCAGCATATCGAAGGTCCGGTATCTCGAGGACAGGGGATTGCTGACCCCGCAGCGCACTCAGGGAGGGTACCGGAAGTATAGTCAAGAAGAGGTTCGCCGGCTGCGCACCGTTCTCACGCTGCAACGGGACGAATTCCTTCCGCTCGAGGTGATTCGTGATCGGATCACCCGCGGTACTGCGACGACGGTGGGGAGAGTACTGGCCCCTCCGGCTCCTGTCGAAGCAACGTCGGCTCTGCGCCGTGAGCAGAAGCGCTTCACGTGGGACGAAGCGGTGGATGGGGCAGGCGTGGACCCGGAGTTCCTCCGAGAACTGGCGGATTTCAACCTGATCGATCGAGCGGCGGCATCGGCGCCCGGCCCGATCTTGACCGATACGGATGTCGAGGTGGCCCGCATCTGCGACCTGCTCGCGCGACATGGGGTAGAGCCACGGAACCTCCACCTGCTGCGTTCGTCGGCGCAACGGGAGGCGTCGATGCTCGAACAAATCGTCGCTCCGGCGCTGCGGTCGCCTCATATCGAACGGAGAGACGTCGGCGAGAAGACCCTGCAGGACCTGGGGTCATTGCTTGCACGCCTCCTCGATCTGTTGCTCTACAAGGAACTGCGCCGGCTTGTCGAGTGATCGCCTTACCGCCCCTGTCAGGAGGACCATGGATCTCAAAGCCTACGTGCGCGACGTGCCCGACTTTCCCAAACCGGGGATCATGTTCAAAGACATCACGCCCCTGTTGCAGGACCCTCTCGCTTTGCGCTACGCGGTTGACCGACTTGCCGAGTTCGGTGCGCCACGCAGGCCGGACGTGATCCTCGGCGCCGAGGCGAGGGGGTTCATCCTTGGAGCCGCCCTCGCGTACTCGCTCGGCGCCGGCTTCGTGCCCGCACGGAAGCCCGGCAAGCTCCCTTGGCGCGTGTCTCAGGCCGACTACGAACTCGAGTACGGCATCGATTCGCTTCAGATGCACCAAGACGCCATTAGCCCGGGCCAACGCGTGATAGTGCATGATGATCTTCTGGCCACAGGGGGAACGGCGCGAGCGAAGATCGATCTGGTGGAGGAGGCCGGCGGACTGGTGGTCGGCATCGCCTTCCTCATCGAGTTGCCGTTTCTCGCGGGTCGCAGCAAACTCAAGGATTACGACGTAATCAGTCTGATGGCGTTCTGACCGCCTCGTAGGGCGGCCGGCGTTTCGTCCAAAAAGGATTGTTCAAGGCGAAGGCCGCCCCGAGGGGCGGCCTTCAACACTACTGGCTAGGCGCTGCGACCCCCGGGGGCGCCGCAGGAAGCGGTAGTTCACCGGCGGCTACAGGCGGGTGCCACCTCCGGTCCCGATGTCGCCACGCCTACTAGGCAAACTGTCTATGTGGACCACCTCCTTTCATCGCTTGCCACGACTTTACTAGGCAGAGGGGACGAGGGCAAGAGGGAATTGACATTGGTCGAGGATGGAGCGACGGCGTTTCTCGTCAACTTTACATAACATACATTATCGTGCGTAGAATGCGGGCAGGCGGGGGAAGGGTCCTAGGGCGATTTCTCAAGAGCGAAAGCCTCAGAAGATCTTCTTGCTCAGGACGGCCTTGAGTCGGGCAAGGGCTTTCGACTGCTCTCGCGAGACCGTGCGCTGCGTTATGCCGATCTCATCCGCGACCTCCTGTTGGGTGAGTTCGCGGAAGAACATCAGATAGATGATGCGCTTGTGCAGATCGGAAAGTGCGCTTAGAGCATCGTACAACTGAATGCGATCCTCGATTGGCAGCGAGAATGTCTCCTGTCTCGCTGAACGCATGAGACTCTTGTCGGGCGGCTCGATGCTGCCCTCGGCGAACGGCTCGTCGAGCGAGTGCAGGTTGAGGGCTCCGTAGACCCGGATGACCTCCAATACTCCCTCTTCCTGAAGGTTGACTGCTGCACTGAGCTCCGACATGGTCGGCGAGCGGCCTTTGGTGCGGTAGAAGTCGGTTTGCGCCTCCTGGATGCGCCGGTAAAGCGCCCGAGCCCATCGGGGCTGCCGAATCAGAAGATTGTCGCGAAGATAGTGACGAATCTCACCATCGACGATAGCCAAGGCATAGGTGGCGAACGAGGTGGCCCGGGCGGGGTCGTAACGCTGGGCGGCCTTGATCAGCCCCAACCGGGCGACCTGGAACAGATCCTCGTATGCCTCGTCGCTGTATGAGAATCGCTTCAAGGCATGATGTAACAAGCCCTCGTTGCGTCGCAGCAACTCATCGAGGTACCTGACGTCAAGGGCCTGATGGTACCCGCCGATGAGGTCTTCATTGGTGAGCCGGTCGACGTGGAATGCGCCCTCGTTGCCGGCCGAATGCCCCGCCCTGCGTGCACTGAGGTGTCGCCCGGCCGCGACCGGTCGGGCGCTCTCAGCGGTGGACAGTCTGACGGTGCTCTGCGCCATGCTCGGACTACTGCACGAGCTTGAAGAGGTTGAAGATCGGCAGATACATCGACACTACGACCAGGCCCACAATGCCGCCGATGAAGATCATCATGATCGGTTCGATGATCGAGGTGAGGGACTTGACTGCCGTGTCGACTTCGTCTTCGTAGAAGTCGGCGATCTTGTGGAGCATGGTGTCAAGCGCACCCGTCTCTTCACCGATGGCGATCATCTGCGTGACCATCGGCGGGAAGACCGACACCTTCTCCAACGGCCGAGCGATGGACTCGCCCCCTTTGATCTGCTCCTTGACGTCGTCCATTGCGTACTCGATGACTGTGTTTCCCGAGGTCTTGCCCGTTATCTCGATGGCCTGCAGGATGGGCACGCCGGAGCTGACCAACGTCGCAAGCGTGCGGCTGAAGCGCGACACGGCGATCTTCTGGATGATATCCCCGAGCTTCATGGGAAGGCGGAGCTTGACCCTATCCCACACCTCGGTGCCCCGCCGCGAGCGCTTCAGACGCCTCACTGCATAGATGGCGAGGGCGATGGCCGGGAAGATGACGAACCACAACGAGCGCAGCATGTTACTCAGGCCCAACATCATCCGCGTGAGCAGCGGCAGCTGACCACCGAGGTCGTTGTACATGGCGCCGAACACCGGTATCACGAACAGCACCAGCGCAAACAGGACCAGGATAGCGAACACCAGGATCAGAATAGGATAGGTCATGGCGGACTTAACCGACCGACGCAGGCTGTCGTCCTTCTCCAGCTGCGTGGCCAAACGATCGAGTGTCTGGTCGAGCACGCCGCCGACCTCTCCGGCACGGACCATGCTCACGTACAGACGGTCGAAAGCCACCGGGTGCTTCTCGATGGCATCTGAGAGGGGCATGCCGGCTTCGACGTCCATGCGGACCCGGGAGATGATCTTGCGGAACCGAGGGTTGGATGTCTGTTCTTCCAAGATGTAGAGGGCCCGCAGCAGCGCAAGACCGGCGTTGATCATTGTCGCGAACTGGCGCGAGAAGATGACCTTGTCGCGCGGCTTGATCGCGGTGAACCCCTCCAGCAGTTCGTTGATGTTAAGAGACGTACGTTTCTCGTCGATCTCGAGGACCGTCAGTCCCTTGCGGCGCAGATCCGCGGCCACCGCGGCTTTGGAATCGCCTTGAACCTGACCCTTGAGCGGCGCTCCTCTCTCGGGTCGCGCTGTGTAGACATACGTGCTCATCTGGATTCCTTTCCGCTCCTACGCGTCAGACGCGGTCTGCTCGCGCATTCCATCCCTACGCCACCCCCGCCAGGAGCAGCCGGTTGAGGTCCTCCGGGTTCGAAGACCGGTGTTCCGCCAGTTCTCTCGAGATCTGCCCCCTGCGGACAAGATCCGCCAGGGCGGCGTCCATGGTCTGCATCCCGTATTTGCCCCCGGTCTGCATGACCGTGTAGATCTGATGGGTCTTGCCTTCGCGGATGAGGTTGCGTACGGCCGGGGTGGGCACGAGTACTTCGCAGGCCACTACGCGCCCTCTGCCGTCCCGCCGGGGGAGCAACTGCTGAGTGACGATGCCTTGGATCGTCGAAGCGATCTGCACCCGGATCTGTTCCTGCTGGTGAGGCGGGAAGACGTCGATCATGCGATCGATCGTCTGGGGTGCGTCTTGGGTGTGAAGGGTGGCGAAGACCAGGTGGCCGGTCTCAGCCGCCGTCAAAGCGGTCTGTATGGTCTCCAGATCGCGCATCTCCCCCACGAGGATCACGTCTGGGTCTTGGCGCAGCACCGACCTGAGCGCCCGGTTAAACGATTTGGTGTCGGTGCCCACCTCGCGCTGGTTGACGATACAGCGCTTGTGCCGGTGCAGGAACTCGATGGGATCCTCGATGGTCATGATGTGCTCTTCACGCATTTCGTTGATCTCGTCGATGAGGGCAGCGAGCGTAGTAGTCTTGCCTGAGCCGGTCGGGCCCGTAATCAGTATGAAACCACGGGGTTTCGCGCACAGCGTGTGCAGTGCTCTGGGCAGTCCCAGTTCGTCGACGCCCAGGATGGTCACGGGGATGAGGCGGAAGGCCGCTCCAAGGCTGTTACGCTGGAAGAAGGCGTTCACTCGAAAACGTGCGCGACTGGGCACGGAATACGAGAAGTCGATCTCCCAGTCGGTCTCGAGGCGCTGGCGCTGGTCCTGAGTCAGGATGCTATAGACCAGATCCCGGGTGTCGTTGGCAGTCAGGCGCGGGTAGTCGAGCGGTTGCAGCGTGCCACTGACCCGCACGGCAGGGGGCAGCCCCACTGCCAAATGTAGATCAGATGCCCCCGCGTCGAGCGTCTCTACCAAGATGTCTACGAGTTCCAACTCCACCTCCTCATACGATCACCCGAGCGATCTCTTCGATGCTCGTCCTGCCCTGCAGCACCTTGTCGATGCCGTCCTCGCGAAGCGTCTTCATGCCCTCCGCCTGCGCGACTCTATTGATCTCATCGGCACTCTTGCGCTCGACCGTGAGCCGTTCTATGGCCTCGGTCACCAGCATGACCTCGTAGAGGCCCAGACGACCCTTGTATCCGGTGCCGTTGCACCGATTACAGCCGATCGGCTTGTACAGCGTGACGTCCTCCCACCCATCCACCGCTTCTTGCGGGAAGTCGTTCCGACGCAGCATCTCCTGAGTGGGCTTGTAGGGTTCCTTGCAGTTCTCGCAGAGCTTGCGCGCCAGACGTTGGGCCAACACGCAATCGACGGCGGACGCGGTCAAGAACGGTTCGATGCCCATCTCTGTCAAGCGAGAGAGGGCGCCGGGAGCATCGTTCGTATGGAGGGTCGACAGGACCAAATGGCCCGTGAGGGCCGATTCGATGGCGATCTGGGCGGTATCCCTGTCTCGGATCTCGCCGATCATGATGATGTCCGGGTCGCAGCGGAGGATGGATTTTAGAGCCGAGGCAAAATTGAGGCCCGCCTTGGGATTGCTCTGTACCTGGTTGATGCCGGCCAGTCGATACTCGACCGGATCCTCCACGGTGATAATGTTCTTCTCGCTGGAATTAAGGATGTTCAGTGTGGCGTAGAGGGTGGTCGACTTCCCCGAACCGGTGGGCCCTGTCACCAGAATGGCGCCGTACGGCTTCATGAACGACTTCTTGAAGCGTGCCAGCGACTTCTCCGCGAAACCCAGATCTTCGAGGCGCAGCATCACGTTCGATCGATCGAGCAGTCGGATGACGATCTTCTCACCGTAGACCGTGGGCAGCGACGCCACCCGCATATCGATGGGCTTGCCGCCCACCATGAGACCGATACGTCCGTCTTGAGGAACGCGACGCTCGGCGATGTCGAGATCGGCCATGATCTTCAAGCGCGACAGCACCCCAGACTGCATCCGCCGGGGCACAGACATGATCTCGTGCAGCACGCCATCGTTCCGGAAACGAACGATCATCTCTTTCGCCTGGGGCTCGAAATGTATGTCGGAAGCCCCGTCGTCTGCGGCTTGCGCAAGGATGCTGTTGACGAGCTTGACGATCGGAGCCTCGTCGACCTGCTCGCGAATATCGCGCATCTCGTCTGCAGTCATGTCCGACGAAGGCGCCTCGTGCTCGTCCACATTCTCCGCGATGTTCTCGTCAAGCCGCCGCAACTTGGCGATCTGAGCAAAGACGTCTTCCTCGGTGGATATGGCCGGCTCGATGTCGTAGCCGGTCATCATACGCAGATCGTCGAGGGCAAAGACGTTCGAAGGATTGACCATCGCGACGAGAAGTGTGTGGTCGTTGGCGTACGCCACCGGGATGGCGGCGTACCGGCGGGCGTCCCTGTCGGAGATCAGTCCGGCGGCGGATGGATCGACGCGAGTCTCCTCCAGGTCGAGGAATTGCACTCCGAGTCTCCGGCCGAGCGCCTTGGTGAGCTCGGCGCCTTGTATCCATCCCCGTTGCAGCAGTATCTCGCCGATACGCAGGTGAGAGTGCTTCTGCTCATCGAGCGCCTCTTCGAGCTGCTGAGGAGTGATCAGCCCCATCTCCATGAGAATCTCGCCCGTGCGTTGCCTGACGGGTTTCCGAGTCTGGATCTCCTCGCTGCTCAACTGCATCGGCGGTGCTCCACCTCTTCACGCATGCGGTCGATCGGGGCCACTCGCCCCGTCCACAACTCGTAGGATCGCGCCGCCTGTTGTACCAGCATTTCCAGACCATCCATGCAGATGCTCCCGGCCGAGCGGCCCCCTGCGATGAGGGCGGTCGTCGTGGGCCCGTACGTAAGGTCCAGGATGGCATGAGCCTGCGTGAGTATATCGACGGGAATCGGCGATACCTTTACCGTCTCACCCATCCCCAGAGAGGTGGCGTTGACTATGAGTTCGGCTTGGCGTGCCGCCGTGACCAGTTCACTCTCCCCCACGGGTCGACACGGTACCGAACTCCAGGAGGCTATTGAGGCGCAGAGCTCACGGGCTCGGGCGGGCGTTCGGTTGAAGACCCAGATCTGCGCCGCCTCCGCCTGTGCCAGCCCCGCTACCACCGCGCGGGCGGAGCCGCCTGCACCCAGCACAAGGCACCGCGTGCCTCGCGGTCCTCTCCCCCATCCCCGCTCCAGCGCCAGCAAGAACCCATAGATATCGGTGTTGTAGCCGCTCAGGACGCCGTCTTGGTTGACGATCGTGTTTACCGCTCCGATCCGGCGCGCAGTGGAGTCGACGATATCGAGGAGGGGCAGCACGGCCTCCTTGTGGGGTACGGTGACGTTCGCCCCAACTATGCCCAGCGCTCTGAGCCCTTCGACAGCGGCCGGGAGTTCTTCGGAAACAACATCGAAGGCCACGTACCACAGGTCGATGCCCTGTGCCTGGAAAGCGGCATTGTGCATCAGTGGAGACCGTGAGTGGCCTACCGGATGACCTATCAGGCAGACGAGCCGCGTCGCGGCGGTCACCTGCCTCTGCCTCGGATCGCTCATCGCTCCTCCGCTCGTGGCCTGAGGATCGCACCTTACCAGTGGATGGCTGCGCCGGCTGTACGCCTTTAGTAGAACCTTACGAAACCGTCAGTGGGCGCCGCCTCGTCCGAGCTACTCGGAATCGGCCGCATCCTTGGCTTTGAGGAACTCGTCGTAAGAATCGGTGAAGAGATGATGACCCTCGGCGTCGATCAAGACGTAGTAGAGATACGGCACATCTTCGGGAGCAAGCGCTGCTTCCAACGAGGCCAGGCCGGGGCTGGCGATCGGGCCGGGTGGAAGTCCCTTGTTCCTACGTGTGTTATACGGAGAATCGATCTCCAGGTCACTCTTGGTCAACGGGTCGGTCCATTTCTGCAGCGCAAAGCGCACGGAGGCGTCGATGCCCAGCGACATGTCCTTGTCTAAACGGTTGTAGATCACGGCGGCGACCCGAGCCCTCTCCTCAGCCAGTCGGGCCTCCTTCTCGATCAGCGAGGCGACGATGACAATCTCATAGGGAGTCAAACCGAGGTCGGCCGCATTCCCCCAGGGCAGGTCGGTGGTCTCCTGCTCGAAGGTGTCGAGTTGCTCCTGGAGTAACTCGGAAGCGGAAGCGGATGGGTCGACAACGTAGGTGGCCGGGAAGAGCAGACCCTCGAGAGTCGGCGGGTGGACGGTCGTGCCTCCCACTTTGGGCACAGCGAAGGTTGTGGGTTTCGCCGCCAGACGCGCGTACTCTGCACCATCGAGATGGTACGTCCGGTCGAGTCGGGTCGCGGTCTGGTCGATCGACAATCCTTCCGGGATCGTGACCCGGAGGCCGTCGGGGTCGGCGCCACGTCGCAACTCGGCGATGATGTCCTGGGGTCTATCCCCCGTGCGAAACGAATAGGCGCCGGGTTTCAGATCACCCGCGGCAGCCTCCTTTTCGACCTCTCGTAGGAACGACGAGGCGGATTCGATGACTCCCGCGCGCGCGAGGATGCGGGCTACGTCCTCGGCCGAGACACCCGGGGGTATCCTCACCTCGACCCGAGGCCCGGACTCAGACGGCGCCGCGCCCTCCCGATCAAAGGCACCGGCGACCACCAACACGAACCCGGCGATGGCGGCGAGGAACAGAAGGAAGCCGGCGACGACGACCAGGCGATGTCGACGGGGGGTCGGTCTTGGGCGGGGGTTCATCCGGAGCGCTGATCGCGCTCGGACTTCAGGTGCATCGCATCCAGGTAGTTCTGAAGCACGTAGCAGGCCGCCACAGCATCTGCGGGCACGCCTACCGACCTCCCCCGCTCGGCCAGTTTCGAGGTGAAACGCTCGTCCCAGGTGGCTACCGTCATCGAGGCTCGTTCGCGCAGCCGTCTGGCGAAGTCATCGGCCGCTTCAAGTTGGGCGTTCGTTCCTCCTGAGAGCGGTCGGGGCAGACCCACAACGATCGCCCCCACGTCTTCTTGGTCGGCATGCTCGAGAACCCGGTCGATGAGGGCGTCGGCGTCGCGTTCCACGACCACGGTCAGTGGCCGGCAGATCAACCCCGTAGCATCGGACAGGGACAGGCCGGTGCGCGACGCACCATAGTCGACCCCTAGATAGCGCATCGACTCCTTAGCCTTCCAATGCCTCTAGGGCTGATTCACGCACCGCGGCGAGTGCCGCCTCCAGGCGGGCCGGATCCCCGCCGCCGGCACGTCCCAGCGTCGAACTCCCGCCCCCGCCCCCGCCGAAGACGCCGGCGCCCTTCTTCACCAGTTGTCCGGCGTCGATCGCGGTCAGGCCCTTGCTCACCGAGACGACCAGGAGGGCTTTGCCGTCGATGGCCGCTCCCAAGGCGACCACGGCTAATCCGAGCTTCTCGCGAACCTGATCGAGGAGCGAGACCAACTGCTCGGCATCACGTGCCTCAACAGTGGCCACCGCTATCCGCGCACCTGCAATCTCGGTTGCACCGTCCGCGACGACCCGAACGATGTCGACGGCCTTGCCGGACAGCAGTTCATTGAGTTCCTGCTTCAAGCCGGCCGCCTGTTGCCGCAGTTTCTCGATGCCTCCTACGATCGCTTCTTCTTGGGCGGCGCCGGCCGCGGCCGCCGCCTCGCTCAGCAGGTCATCGCGATGCCGGTAGTACTCGACGGCGCGCCTGCCCGTAAGGGCCTCGATGCGGCGCACGTTGGCTCCCACGCTCGTTTCGGAGATGATCTTGAATATGCCGATCTCACTGGTGCTGCCGACGTGGGTGCCGCCGCACAACTCGCGGCTGAAGTCATCTATCTCCACAACGCGGACAAAATCGCCGTACTTCTCGCCGAAGAGCGCCATCGCACCCAGATCTCGGGCGTGGTCCATGGTGGTGGTGAAGGCCCGCACCGGATGGTTCTCGACGATCTTGCGGTTGACGATGTCTTCAAGCTCGGCCAGTCGCTTCGGCCCCAATGGCTCGTGAAACGCGAAATCGAAACGGAACTTGTCGGCACGGACGGCGGAGCCGGCCTGCGTCGCATCCTTCCCTACCGTGCTGCGCAGCGCGTAATGGAGCAGGTGGGTGCCGGTATGATTGGCCGCCACGGAGTGGCGGTGAACCGTTGAGATGGCCGCCTTCACGCGGGTCCCGGCCTCGATAGAGCCGCTGGTGACCCGAGCATGGATCACCTGGACCGCGCCTTGGTGTTGGACATCGAGCACCTCGGCCCGACCGCTGTCACCCTCCACCCAGCCGATATCGGCGCTTTGGCCGCCGCCCTCCGCGTAGAATGGGCTTTCACGCAGCGAGAGCAGGATCCGGTCCTCACTGAGCGGCTGTACTTTCGCCACCACCGTGAACATCTCATTCTTCTCGTGGCCCACGAATTCTGTCGGGTGCTCGGCCTCGCGCGCGAACTGAATGATCGCCTGTTCGATATCGTCGGTGCCCCGGGTGGCCCGGGCACGCTTCCGCTGCTCGTCCATGGCCGCATCGAATTGGCCATCATCCAGGGACAGTCCTCGCTCGGCCACCACTTCTCGCGTGACCTCTACCGGGAATCCGTAGGTGTCATGCAGCACGAAGGCGACTGTACCGGGCAGTACCGTCGCGCCGGACTCCAGCGTGCGCCGGATCTCCTCCTCGAGCAAGACCAAGCCTTGGTCGAGCGTGCGGTTGAAACGTTCTTCTTCCGAGGTCACGACGCGCAGAATACTCTCGCGACGATCGTCAAGCTCGGGGTATGCGTCCGCCAACATCTCTATGGTACGTTCGGCAAACCGGCCCAAGAAGGGCGGCGGCATGTCGACGTTGCGGCTGAATCGCGCGGCCCGGCGGATGATCCGCCGCAACACGTAGCCCCGGCCTTCGTTGTCGGGCAACACACCATCAGCGATGAGAAAGCACATGGCTCGGGAGTGGTCGGCCAACACTTTCAGAGCCACATCCGCTCTCGTGTCGTCGCCGAACCGGTACCCGCTCAACTCCTGCCCCAGTTCGATCAGCGGGTAGAAGACGTCGGTGTAGAAGACGGTTGGAACCCCTTGCAGCAAGGCGGCGATACGCTCGAGGCCCATACCTGTGTCGATGTTCCTGGCCGGGAGCGGCGTGAGTTGCTTGGCGTCATCCATGTTGTACTGCATGAAGACCAGGTTCCAATACTCCAAGTACCGGTCACAATCGCAGCCCGGTCGGCAGTCTTCGGAGTGGCAGCCGAACTCAGGGCCGCGGTCGAAGTAGAGCTCGGAACAAGGCCCGCAGGGACCGGTGGGCCCCGGAGGCCCCCAGAAGTTCTCGCTGCGCGGCAGCTTCACCATCCGCTCCCGAGGGATGCCCATCGCCTCCCAATGCCCCATGGCTTCTTCGTCGGGTTCGACTTGCTCGTCTCCTTCGAAGACGGACACCCAGATGCGGTCTCGATCGAAGCCCAGTTGCTGGGTGGAGAACTCGTAGCCGAAACGAATGGCCCCTTCTTTGAAGTAGTCCCCCACCGAGAAGTTGCCGAGCATCTCGAAGAACGTACAGTGCCGGCCCGTGAAGCCGACCCGGTCTATATCGGTCGTGCGAAAGCACTTCTGCACGCTGGTCATCCGGCGGGCGGGTGGATCGGCCATGCCAAGGAAATACGGCTTGAAGGGTTGCATGCCGGCCGTCGTGAGAAGCACCGACGGATCACGATATGGCACCAGCGACGCGCTGGGGACCAGGAGGTGCCCCTGCTCTACGAAGTAGTCGAGGAACTGCTTCCGGAGCTCATGAGTCTTCACTAGGGGCAACCTCTTCGTATCATGGGAGTGGACAGAAGCAGCGGCATATGGGTGCGTCAGCTTCCTTTGGGCTGGCTGAACAGTTGATCTTGCTCCACCATGTGGCGACGCATGACCTCAATGGACTTCCGGATGAGTCGCGATACGTGCATCTGCGAGATACCGACACGCGTGGCTATCTGAGTCTGGGTCATGCCTTCGAAGAAGCGAAGGTGCAGGATCAATCGCTCGCGATCGTCCAGACGCTCCATCGCCGGCGCCAGGTAGCGTCGCTGCTCCACCAGCTCGTATTCGCCCGCCTCGCTTCCCAGGAAATCGAGTAGCTCCATAGCGTCTTCGTCGTCCGAGGTGCCGCTGGAGTAGATGGACAGCGAGTTATAGGCCCTGCCGCTCTCGAGAGCTTCCAGGACCTCCTCCTCGGTCGCGTCGCACGCCTCTGCCATCTCGGGTATGGTGGGAGAGCGGTTCAACTCGACCGTGAGTTGCTCGATGACCCTGTTGAGACGGATATTCAAGTCCTGCAGGGCCCGAGGGACCTTGACGGCCCAGCCTTTGTCTCGAAAATACCGCTTGATCTCCCCCAGGATGGTGGGCGTCGCGTAGGTTGACAGCTCGACCCCTCGCGACGTGTCGAACCTATCGATGGCCTTTATGAGTCCGATGGAGCCGACCTGGATAAGATCTTCGACTGCCTGCCCGCGTGACGAGAACCGGCGGGCAAGACTACGTACCAGCGGCAGGTAGCGGGTGATCATCTCTTCCCTGGCAGCGGGATCGCCTTCGTCGTGTACGCGACGAAGCAACTCCTTCTCCGGCACTTCGGAGAGTCTCTCGCCATAGACGCGTACACCGGGTCTGCCGTCAAAACTCACATTCACCACGCGGCCTCGCTACCCGACCAGTTTACGCAACTCGACGGCGTAGGCTCCCTCGCCGAGATCGGAGACCTGGTACTCGTCAACGAGCGAACGGAGCAGGATGCAGATCTCAATGCATCGTCCCTTCGCTCCCGCCGGAACCTGGCCTTGCGCGAGGGTGGTGCGCAGGTCTGTGTTTCGCAGCGGCAGTAGACGAACGCCCATCGCGTCATCCGACACGGTCACCGCCATCGAAAGCGTCCCGCTGGGGGGAACGTCTTCGGCCAATATGTTGTCGACGGCCAATTGGAGATCATCCAGGTCGTCGAACGAGAAGGACCGCCGCAGAGCGATCCCCCCCAAAACCAAGTGCAGCAGGGATAGGAACCCCGCATCGCGGGGCACTTCTAGCGACACGGTGTCGGCCATCTCACCTCACCTTCGGCCGGGCACTGGACCTCTGAGCGACTACGCCTGTCCGCCAAGATGCTGCTGGATCTCGTCCTCTTTCTTGCGGGCGGCCGTGCGGCCCGCCTCGAACGCGTCGAGACCACGTGCGCGGACATCTTCCCAATAGCGCATCGCTTCCGCGGGCACCTCGGAGAAGGATTCGGTGAGGGTCTTTCCGGTCTCGCGCGAGACCTTATACGTCAGGGCGGCCGCCCCACCGATCACCACACCGACGAATGTAGTGAGAAGAAACCCGAATCTACCCATCATCTCTCCTTCCGTCGGCCGGAGAGGAAGGTGGACAGGGCTTCACTCACCCCGGCCGATAGTCCGGCCACCTTCTTTACCGGCGAACCAATGGCCGTTTGGATGGCGCTGGTCGTATTGCCGATACTGTCGGTCACCGTCGCCACCGACCCGGTGATCTCGTCGATCTTACCCAGTTCGGAGTTGACTTCGTCTACCGTTGTCTGAAGACGGGTGAGAATCGGTACGAACTCCCCGGTGGCCTCGTGCAGTGTGGTTGTGGTCTGTTGCAGGACACCGGCGAGACGCACACAGGCGTATGTCACACCGAAACCGCATGCCAGGAAGAAGAGGCCTATGGCGATCTTCATGAACGCGGCCGCATCCCATTCCATGTAGGTTCCCTCCTCCTGCGGACTGCACGACGCCACGCCCGGCTGTACGGGCGCAAATCTTACTATATCACAGGGTTTTCCCCGCTCATCCGGGCAGAGACGATGGTCCCTGCAGCCACCACGATGGTCTCCGAGTAGACGACGGCAGTCTGTCCTGGTGCCACTCCGGTCGCCGGTTCCGCCAGGTGCAGCACAAGGTACGAACCGTGGTCGCTCAACCTGCCGCGCATCGGACCGCCCGAGGATCGCACTTGGGCCCAGACGTGCGTGGGAAGGTCGGGTACGTGCCGAACGATGGTATCAACGACGATGGTGTCGATCGCCAAGGCCCGCCGAGGTCCGACAACGATCGAGTCGCTCTCGGCCACCACCGCAGTCACGTAGAGCGGCTCCACCCCGGCCAGACCCAACCCCCTTCGCTGACCGACGGTGAAGTTGTGAATGCCGGCATGCCGGCCCAGAACGATACCGTCCTCGTCGACGATGTCCCCGGGACGATCGCCGAGTCGTTCACGCAAGAAGCGCCTATGATCGTCGTCGGGGATGAAGCAGATCTCTTGGCTTTCGGCCGCGTCATGAGCTTCCAGTGCTGCCTCGCGGGCGATCGCACGCACGCGGGTCTTGTCAAGGTGACCAAGAGGGAACCGTACACGACGCAGGAGTTCTGTCGGCACGCGCGCCAATACATATGCTTGGTCCTTCTGCGGATCGGCGCCGCGTTGCAGCAGAGGTGGGTCACCGACAAGCCGAGCGTAGTGTCCGGTCGCGACCGACCCGAGCGCCATGCGCTCGGCCAGGGAGATCAGTGCGCCGAAGCGCAGACTCCCGTTGCAGCGGACGCATGGGTTGGGCGTCCGGCCGCCCGCGTATTCACGCACGAAGTACTCCACCACGTCCTCATAGAAGGGGCTGCTCAGATCGACGGTGAAGTGTGGGATCCCCAACGCGTGCGCAGCGCGGCGGGCCCGTACCACCGTCTCCGGCGAGCAGCACCCTCCTCCCGGGCCGCAGGTCGGGTCAGTCCAAAATCGGAACGTCACGCCGACCACTCGTCGATCCCCGCGTGTCAGCATCAGCGCAGCTACTGTGCTGTCGACCCCCCCGCTCATGGCCACCAACACACCTTCGGGGTCGACCTCCGTGCCTGCGGGGCGGAGGGGAAGTCCTCGGCCGATCGCATCTTCGAGGGCGGCATGCAGTGCATCCGCGGCGATATTCGAGCAGGTCTTCTTCGCCGTCGTCAATTCGAGCGTCTCGGCCAGCAGCTCCTCACTCAACTGAGCCGCCTCGAACACGCTGCGCCCTTCGATGCGGGATACTACTTCAGATCCGCCGGCGATGGTAGCGGGACAACCAAAAGCCTGAAACCGGGCCTCCGTGACCCTGCCGTCTCGCAATTGGATCTCGATGCGCACCTGGTCGCCACAACCGGGGCTACCCGCGATGCCGATACCGTCGGGAGAATCCAGGCGCCCCACCCCACGCGGGTTTGTCAGGTGAGCAACCACCCGTGCGCCGTAGTGGGCGACGGTCGCCGTGCCGTCCCACCCGGGCGCCGAGGAGAGAGCTGAGGGGCGGCTAGCCCTGACGGATGTTGACCACCTGCTGGTTGAGGGTCCCCTCGTCGATGTAGCCGGTGCGGATATCGTAGATCGTTCCTTGCGTGTCGATGAACACCGTCTGCGGCAGGTACTGGACCTTGAGTAGGATCCCGAGGTCTCCGTAGCTCGCCGGATCGTCGTATTCATACAGCGCGAAGGTCACGTCGGTGTACGTCGACTGCAAAGCTTTGATCTCGTCCAGCACGGCCGAGTCGTCGGAGCCACCGGGGACGTAGAACAGGATCACTATAGGCCGATGCTGAGCCATGGCCTCGGTGATCTCGGCGGGAGTCTCGCTCGTGGTGACGAGGGGCTTACCGATGAGTTCGGCGAATGAACCTCCCTCCGCCGCACCGGGCGCGACCGTTGTGACGGCACCGCCTGAGCCGACCGGCACGCTGACCGTCGTGGTCGCGGCGTCGTCTGTTCCGCCGCCACAGCCGGCGACGCTCACAACACCAGCCAACACCAAGGCACCCGCAAGGACCAACCGTTGCCAACTGCGACGTGTGACCATCATCCGCTCCTCCGGAAAAGGAAAGTGCTCCACCTTGCCGTGTCTGTCAGTCTCTTGAACCTGCTATACGCAGGTGGGTGGCGGCCTCCGGTGAGCACAGCCGACCAGGAGAGCCGACCTCCCGACATAAATGTGTTGGCTCAAGATTGAGACAGATCACAAACAAGGTCGAGCTATTCAACGTTAGCACACGCCTTTTGGTTCGACAACGGAGTCCGACACCCTCCGCCCCGCCCCTGCTGTCGTCCTCATCGGATGCGTAGCCGAAGCTCGCGCAACTGCTCAGCGCTCGCCGGGGAAGGCGCATCGGTGAGGGGACACGCACCGCTCTGAGTCTTCGGGAAGGCGATGACATCCCGGATGGAGGCCCCCCCCACCATCAGCGTCACGAGTCGGTCGAGGCCCAGTGCGATCCCCCCGTGAGGCGGAGTGCCATAATCCAAAGCCTCGACCAAGAACCCGAATTTCGCCTGGATCTCTTCGTCGCTGAGACCCAGAGCCTCGAACACGGCCCCCTGTATCTGAGGGTCAGCGATACGGAGAGACCCGCTGCCGAGTTCGACGCCGTTGAGCACGAGGTCGTATGCGTAGGTTCCCAGGAGCAGAGGACTCTCTTTCAGATCGGCCACGGAGGTCAGCCTGGGCTTGGTGAAGGGGTGGTGCTGAGCCTTGAGCCGGCCCTCCCGCTCGTCGTACTCGAACATGGGAGGATCGACTATCCACAGGAACGCCCAGCCTTCCCGCGCCACACCCATACGATCGGCCAGGATCAAGCGGAGTGCCCCGAGGGTCGACTCCACGATGGAGAGGCGGTCGGCTACGAACAAGAGAAGATCCCCCGGCTGACCCCCCAGACGCGCGAGCAGCGCCGCCATCTCCTGCTCGCTCAAGAACTTTGCGATGGGCGAGCGGACGCCGGTCTCCTCGACCCACACGGGAGCCAAACCCTTAGCGCCGAAGACCGCCGCCTCCTTGGCAAGGTCGTCCACATCCTTCCGCGAAAAACCGGCGGCGCCTTCCACTCGCAGTCCGCGCACCGCGCCACCCTGCGCGAGGGCATCCGCAAACACCTTGAAGCCCGTTCCGGCCACGATGTCGGAGGCATCGACGATCTCCATGCCGAAACGGATATCGGGCTTGTCGCTGCCGTACCGCCGCATAGCCTCCGCGAACCGCAGGCGAGGAAACGGGCGAGGGAGATCGACTCCCAAAGCCTCCAGGAACACACGCGCCATGACGCGCTCGACGAGATCTTGGATATCCTCTTCGTCGACGAAGCTCATCTCCAGATCGATCTGAGTGAACTCCGGCTGCCTATCGGCGCGCAGATCTTCGTCCCGGAAACTGCGGGCGATCTGATAGTAGCGCTCGATACCGGCGATCATCAGCAACTGCTTGAAGAGCTGGGGAGACTGCGGCAAAGCGTAGAATTCGGCGGCCCGGAGGCGGCTCGGAACGAGAAAATCGCGCGCGCCCTCGGGCGTACTCTTGGTCAGTATGGGTGTCTCGATCTCGACGAAGTCCTCGGTCTCCAGGTGGCGTCGCGTGGCCTGGGCAACCGTATCGCGCAGCATGAGATTCCGTTGCATCGACGGCCGCCTGAGATCCAGGTAGCGGTATTTGAGCCGAAGCGTCTCGTCGACATCCAGATCGTCCTCCGGGTAGAAGGGCGGGGTCTTCGCTCGAGCAAGTACGACGAGATCGTCGACCGGGATCTCCACCCTCCCTGTTGGGATGCTCGGGTTCACTTGGTCTTCGCCGCGCGCCCGGACGACACCCTCGACGCTGATGACGTATTCGTTCCGCAACCCGTGAGCCGTCGCATGGGCCGCCGAGCGGTGTTCCGGATCGAGCACCAACTGCACGAGACCCGTGCGGTCGCGAAGGTCTATGAACACCAAGCCACCGTGATCGCGGCGGCGGTGCACCCATCCGGCGACTTTCACCTGTTGTCCCACCAGCACCTCGGTCACGTCTCCGCACCAGTGTGTCCTGTAGCTCATCGGCCGTCCCTTCCCGCCGCAACGATCCATCCCACGGCATCGGTGCGCGCGCCTCGCCATTCCTCTGCGGTGGCCAACGTCTTCACCGTGACCGCGTCGTCTGCGATCTCCTCGTCGCCCACGATGACCGCGAAGCGTGCGCCGATCCGCGCCGCCTGCTTCATCTGACCTTTCGCGCTGCGGCCGACATAATCGAGTTCCGCGGCCACACCGCAACTCCGGAGTTCATGCGCCAACTCGAACACCACGTCCCGCGCGGCCTCGCCCAGAGCCACCAAGTAGGCGATCGGACCGGTGGACGTGGGCAGGTCGGTGCGCGAGCGTTCGAGCGCCAAGAGTATCCGCTCGACTCCGGTGCCGAAACCGACGCCCGGCGTGGGCGGACCGCCGATGGTCTCGACGAGGTCGTCGTATCGCCCGCCGCCCCCGACACCGGATTGGGCCCCGAGCACTGCAGACTGAAACTCGAAGGTGGTGCGCGTGTAGTAGTCCATGCCCCGCACCAGTCTGTGGTCCTCGCGGAAGTCTATTCCCTGCGCCCCAAGGTGCCGGCGCACGACGGCGTGGTGGTCGGCACAGGCGGGACACAGAGAGTCCGTCAGCCGGGGGGCCTGTTCCAGTAAGAGTCTGCACCTCTCCACTTTGCAGTCGAAGGTGCGCAACGGGTTCAGCCTGGTCCGCTCCCGGCACTCGGGGCAGAGGCCATCGTCATGCCCCTCGAGAAACGTGCGAAGGGTGGCGCGGTAGTCAGGTCGACAGACACGGCACCCCATACTGTTGATCCGCAGATCGATATCCGCGAGGCCTATCTCACGGTACAGGGCGGCGAGCACCCCTATCACCTCGGCGTCGAGCAGAGGCGATTCCGACCCGAACGCCTCGATGCCCAGCTGATAGTGCTGACGAAACCGCCCCGACTGCGGGCTCTCATAGCGGAACATGGGCCAGTGGTACCACAGCTTCACCGGCTGCGGCCAGGTGTGCATGCCGTGGTCGACGTACGCCCGTGCCGCCGGCGCGGTACCCTCCGGGCGCAGCGTCATGCTACGACCTCCGAGATCCTCGAAGGTGTACATCTCCTTGCGCACGATGTCGGTGGACTCCCCCACTCCCCGTGCAAACAGACGCGTCTCCTCGAACATGGGGGTATCGATGCGCCCGTAGCCGTATCGCCGAAATACGTCTTCAGCCACGCCGATGACCCAACGGCGCACCGGTTGGTCGGACGGCAGGATGTCATAGGTGCCCTTTGGGGCCGTCACGCGTTCAGCCACGACGCCCCAATCCGGTGAGAAACGGGTTGTGCGCAAGTTCGGCACCCAAGGTGGTCGCCTGCATGTGTCCGGGCAGCACCACGGTAGAGGGAGGAAATGCATCGACCAGTCTTTGAACCGAACTCAAGAGGATGCCGAAGTCCCCGCCGGGAAAATCGGTGCGGCCCACAGAACCGTTGAACAACAGGTCGCCACAGAAGAGGTGACCGTCGATATGGAAGGTCAGGCCGCCGAGTGAGTGCCCGGGGGTCGCAATGACCCCCACAGCCAGAGTGCCTACCTGCACCAGGTCGCCGTCGGAAAGGATGAGATCCGGTTCGTACCCCGGCAGATCTTCATACCCGGGAATGGGCATCATCGGGTCGGGGTGCCGGAGGGAGGCGGCGGTTTCGGCGGCACACCCGATGCGGGCTCCTGTGAGACGCGCAAGTGCGCCCGCGCCGCCCAGATGATCGATATGGCCGTGCGTGAGCAGCACGTGAGTAAGTTCAAGGTGCTGTTCGTTGACGATCCGGGCCAGTCGCTCCGGCTCACCGCCGGGGTCGATGACGCAGGCTCGACCCTGGTCATCGCTTGCCACATAGCAGTTGGCCTGCAACGGACCAACTGGAACGCAAAGGATCTTCATGCCGGGTTCGACCTCTCCTCGAGCCGCTGACAACGACCACATATTGTACCAGAGGGCCTTTCGCCGACAGGGTGAGGTGGACGCAACCGGGCTGGGGACGAAGCATCGTGCCACCCCGCGCGCCCCACCGGCTGAGCTTCGCTCTGAATCCGCCTGTTAGTGCGGCGTTACCCGGTAGGCGTCATAGACGGTATCAATGCGGCGGATGCGTTGCAGGATGGTCTCTAGGTAGTCCACGTCCGGCACTTCGAAGACGAACCGATCACGCACCATGTTCTCGTCGGTAGTCTGGATCTGGGCGGCAAGGATGTTGATGCCGCACTCGGTGAGTGTGCGCGAGATGTCCTCCAGCAGGCGACTGCGATCGTAGGCTTCGATCTGGATCTCCACGCGGAAGGGCGCGTGCGCCTCGGTGCTCCATGAGACGGGGGTGAAACGCTCCGGGTGCTTCTCGAGAGCGCGGACGTTGGGACAGTCGCGGCGATGGATGGTAATGCCCTTGCCCAGTGAGATGTAGCCCACCACGTCGTCTCCCGGCACCGGCCGGCAGCACTCGGGCATGCGGATGGCGACGTCATCGATGCCCTCTACCCTGATGCCTAGATCGCCGGGAGAGGGCTGTCGCGAGGTGCGTGGCGGGGCGGAGGTGGGGAGATCCTGTTTGACCTCGGTGACGTTCTGATTCACCCGCTGCATCACCTTGGTGAGCACCTGCTGGGGACTGGTCTTGCCCGCGCCTATGCTGACGAAGAAGTCCTCCCGCTTCTGGAACCCCATCTCTTTCATGACGAGACCCAGGGTCTCTGACCCCATCAGCTTCTGAGCGGGCAGCCCATGCTTGCGGAAGGTCTCCAGCAGCGCGTCTTTGCCTACGTGCTCAGAGTCTTCGCGGCGCTCACGTTTGAACCACTGCCTGATCTTGTTACGTGCCGAGGAACTCTGCACGAAGTTGAGCCAGTCCCGTGAGGGACCCTGTGCCGTGCGGGAGGTCAGCACCTCCACGATATCGCCTGATTGCAGGCGGTACGTCAGAGGCACGATGCGACCGTTGACCTTGGCCCCCACGCAGCGATGACCGACGTCGGTGTGGATGGCATACGCGAAGTCCACAGGCGTGGACCCGGCCGGCAGGCTCTTCACCTCGCCCTTGGGCGTGAAGACGTAGGCTTCATCCTGGAAGAGATCGATGCGCAGAGACTCCATGAACTCGGTGGCGTCCTTGGTCTCCGACTGCCACTCCATCATCTGCCGCAACCATTGCAGCTTGTCCCCGTCGCCCCTCGCGGCGTCCTTCGCCTTGTCCTTGTAGAGCCAGTGCGCGGCGATGCCATACTCGGCCGTCTCATGCATCTCGGTGGTTCTGATCTGTATCTCGAGGGGTTTGCCCTGCGGTCCGATGACCGTGGTGTGCAGAGACTGATACATGTTGAACTTGGGCATGGCGATGTAGTCTTTGAACC
>Ga0172371_10000230_pt1 | contig 82101 bp, 75 predicted proteins | sample Lak12m_FD_114543 | JGI IMG/M metagenome (GOLD analysis project Ga0172371, IMG submission 114543) | Freshwater microbial communities from Kabuno Bay, South-Kivu, Congo - kab_022012_12m | ecosystem: Environmental > Aquatic > Freshwater > Lake | place: Democratic Republic of the Congo: South-Kivu...
ACTATAGGTGCCACCAGCTATTGATGCAGAAACAATAGATACTTGTGGAGTTGGGCTTGAGCCACCGCTACTTCCACCTGAACCTCCACTTCCACCTGAGCTTCCTCCACTACCAGAACCACTTCCGCCTGGATTGCTTCCATTTCCTGGTGGTTGAGGAGAGGAGATGTTGATTGTATATACTTGAGTATTTACATCACTTGTTGTATAACCATTCTTATAAGCAATAAACTTTAATGTTGTTGTTGAAGAGATTGGTAATGGAGAAATATATAATGCACTACCAGATGCAGGAGTACTACTGTCTAGAGTATAATAAATGTTTGCATCAGCATGACCTGGAACAATTATAGTTATGCTTTGAGATGAAGTATATGTTCCACCAGATGGGCTAGATACTGGTGTTGGAAGAAGTGGAACTATTGTATAAACTGAAGTTAATATTGAACTGTTTGTCATGCCTGCTTTTACTGCAATTGCTTTTAAAGTAGTTGTTGAAGCAATTGGAATTGGTGTACCAGTATATAAGGTACTACTTGTTGTTGGATTATTACCATCAAGTGTATAATAAATACTTGCACCAGAAGTGGTTGTACTTAAATTTACATCTTGTGCAAAATTATAAGTTCCACCTATTGGACTTGAAGTAGGTGTTGAAACCACTCCAGGAATATTGATTGTATAAACTTGAGTGTTTACATCGCTTGTTGTATATCCATTCTTGTAAGCAATAAACTTTAATGTTGTTGTTGAAGAGATTGGTAATGCATTTGTGTATCTTGTGCTTGAGTTACTTGGTGTTGTTCCATTTGTTGTATAATAAATGTTTGCATCAGCATGACCTGGAACACTTAAAATTATGCTTTGAGATGAAGTATATGTTCCGCCAGCTGGGCTTGAGATAGGAGTTGGAAGAAGTGGAATATTGATTGTATAAACTTGAGTGTTTACATCGCTTGTTGTATATCCATTCTTGTAAGCAATAAACTTTAATGTTGTTGTTGAAGATATAGATAATGCACCTGTATATCTTGTGCTTGAGTTACTTGGTGTTGTTCCATTTGTTGTATAATAAATGTTTGCATCAGCATGACCTGGAACACTTAAGGTTATATTTTGAGATGAAGTATAAGTTCCGCCAGCTGGGCTTGAGGTAGGAGTTGGAAGAACAGAAGTATTGATGGTATAAACTGAAGTTAATATTGAACTGTTTGTCATTCCTGATTTTATGGCAATTGCTTTTAGTGTTGTTGTTGATGCAATTGGAATTGAGGTACCGGTATATAATGTACTACTAGATGTTGGAGTACTACCATTTAATGTATATCTTATTTCTGCACCAGTTGTAGTTGTACTTAAATTTATATTCTGTGAAGAAGAATATGTTCCTGCAGGGGGACTTGCTACAGGGGTTACTACAATACCAGAAGTATTGATTGTATAAACTGAAGTTAATATTGAACTGTTCGTCATTCCTGTTTTTGTAGCTATTGCTTTTAGAGTAGTTGTAGTGGCTATTGGAATTGAAGTACCAGTATATAAGGTACTACTAGATGTTGGAGTACCACCATCTAGAGTATAATAAATATTTGAATCACTTGGTGTTGAGATTAATTTTATGTTTTGAGGACTAGAATAAACATTTGCTAATGGATAAACAATTAAAAAAATCATAGATCTATTAATGTCAAACCTATTTAATATTGTGTATTCATTTATTAGTGTCTCACTATCTAACATACTTGTTTTAAATGCTTTTACTTTTAGAGTGCAATTCTTATCAATAAGAATTGGAACAGAATATATATTACTATATTGATTTGGCTCACTATTATCTAAAGTATATGTAATTCTAGTTGAGGGTGTGTTTACTTTAACTGTAACATGTTGTTTATGATTATAAATTCCTCCACTAACATCTACAAAAGGAGTTAAAACTTTTTGGCTATCTCCAATAATAGAAACAATAACAGATTCATATTCTACAAACTTCAAAGAATAATTATATACTTTTAAAATTATTTTATTTTCTCCAAGTTTAAATCCCATATCTTCTGGACTACCAGAAAATGAACAACTATTAGATAAATGATTTCTAGGATCATCTAAATACCATTCACAATTCAAATCAGTTATCAATGAGTTATTTTGGCGACTAAAATTAATCACACTACCATAACTAAACTGTGAATTCATTATAGGAGAAACTATACTTAAATCAATATCTCTTAATATACATGTGTTTGTAGATTGATTATATATTTCATTACACTTACAACTAAAACTAGATGGAGCACTCATCCCATAAGGCAAATCCAAATTATTAAAATTATTTTGCAATCCATTCAAAAGTATATAATTAATTATAGTTGTGTTGTTGTCTAAATCAAGATCTTTCATTGAAGTTTCAGTGATATAAGAACAAGAAAGATTATTTTTATAAAATAAATTACCATTTGATAAATATCTATAAAACATCTGACCAATAGATGTGTTTGATATTGGTATACCACTATAGTCCCAACCCTTTGAAATCAAATCAAATACATTATTTTCTAAATAAATATTATTATATGTGTGATTATATGGGGTGCTGCTACCATAGGAATTAAATAATTGATCTCCAGTGAATAGATTATTACTTATATTTAAATCACTTATAGAATCTCTAATCTTTATTCCAAAAGAACTATTACCCGCAAATTCATATCTTTTAAATTTATTTCCAACAACCGCAGAATTGGAATTTATGGCTAACCCAGTAAAAATATATTCTAAATAATTATTTTTAAATAGTAAAACTGGATTTTTGCTAACTAAAACTCCATTTGTTCCTTGATAAAAATTATTATCAAAAATATTTAAATTGCAATTAGAATTACAAGTTATAAATTGATCATAATAAGAATTTCTTCTACCAGGGTCCCTCCCAAAAAATACATTATCAAAAATATTTACGTCATATATATTCCCAACTAACTGAATCCCTGTATATGTTGAATATGTGGTTGGATAATTTAGACTAATTAGATTATTATATATATTTATATTAGAAATATAGAGCATATTATAATCTTTATCTGTTTGAATAGTTAAACCATAAATATTTGAAAATGAATTATTTATTATATTTATTTCTTGCACGTTTATATCTTCATGAAAATTACTTACATTAATCAAAACAGCTAATTGGATATTACTAAAATTAGAATCAAATATATTAATATAGTTACTATAGTTCCAAGAAATATTTACGCCAATAGTCCATCCACTAAGATTACAATTTTTTATAACAACGCTATTTGTATCTCTTGATAATTTAATCCCTGATTTACCAGATCGTTCTCCAGGACCAACAATCTTGTCAATTGGCCTGCCAAGTAAATTATTATTTGAATTACAATCAAATATATGTTCATTACTGCTATTTATTAAAGTAAATCCATCACTAAAATTATAGACCCAAACACTTTTTTCTACACTATTATCATACGCCAAGAGTTCTCCAGGAATTAATGGAACTTCTGCTTTTATTTTAAAATAGGTCCCAAGTTTACTTAATAATTTATCACTAATTATAACATAGTTTAAATCAATTTTTTCTCCAGATATAACTTCAGGAACAACTGTAGTATATTCTAATACATCATCAATATATAAGTTAACTGGCACATCATATAATGTATCCAATCCAGAATTAGAAAGAGTAATTGTAATTGTTTTATTTTCATCAAATTTCATTGAGCTTGGGGACCCCAAATCAACCCATATATTTTTTTGAATAACTGAATTTAAATTAAATTTAATTTCTGGATCTCCAAGTAAATTTGTTTCAGTGTATACAAATCTAGCATAAAAAGAACCATCATAATTTGAATCCATTCTATAATTGTTTTTTTCATGACTATATGAATTTAATTGTCCTAATGATTTAATCTCAGGAATTATATTAAAAACTCCATCCCAAAAATATCTTGCAAACCATTGAGATGGGCCATCTGTGGAAGAAAATGACCCCCACCCATATCTATTATTCATTATTACTGCATATGCCCCACTATTACTACTTTTTGTTAAAAACTGCTCAGCAATAGAATCTACAGGAGAAATCCCTACAGAAGAAGTAGCATTATCAAATGAACCAGGATAACACCCTTGTGTGTATATAAATATAGGTAATAAATTAGTAAGATTAGAAGCATCTGAAATATCAAATTTCATTACTGATGTTGTGCTTGCATGTCCTAGATGATTAATTACATTTATACCCCCATTAATTAGTTGTGTCAACTCAGATTTTGGCCAAGTATAACTAATTGAATCATAAAGAGTACCAACTTGTGCATCTTGAAAGAAAGGCACAAAACCTAATGTACTATATCCATGATTTGAAGATCCAAACTTAATCTCATCAAGAGATTCAGTTGCATATTCTGATGCGCCACCAAAACCTAAATGTTCACCAACCATGTAAGGAACTATAGGAACTGGGTTTTGTTCTACTAATATAGTTTTTGCAACAAAATTATTGACTTCTGATATACTATCAACTGGTGCACGCCCAACATAAACTTCAGAACTAAAATCTAAACAAGAATCTTCTGTTAATTCCATAAATGCATTATCATCATCACAATCAAAACTGTAATCTAAATTTGAATAATAAATATCTGATGCAATTGTTTTTATTCCAGCACTAGTAGAATAACTTCCCAAATATCTTACAGGCACAATTGGTGCTTGAGTTTCTCCACCTATGCTTTGAGCATCTGCATCTCCGCCAAGTAAAACATAATCTGTATTTAAATCTGTGTAAGCATACCTTATGAAATTTCTTATTTTTGCAGCCACATCATTAAATTGATTATAAGTTCCACACCCATCATTCCAATTCCATTCCCCATTACAACTATAAGCAGAATTTGAAACAATCTCTTCAACAGTATAGATACATGAATTCATTGGGTTCTCTTCTCTATTACTTTTATAATCTGCAAGTTCTTGGAAAGCATCAACAAATTCAGCAATTGTAATTATTAAATATTCACAATTATGGTCATCAGGATTATTTCCACTACCTAATGTAAAGTAACCAGTTAATGGGCTTCTTTTTTTGATATTTAATAAGTCTGCTTGTTCTTTGTTTTTATCTTCTGGAAGATTACTATCTTCTGGAAGGTTTAGATCAACAGGAAGATTACTATCTTCTGGAAGGTTTAGATCAACAGGAAGATTACTATCTTCTGGGAGGTTTAGATCAACAGGAAGATTACTATCTTCTGGAAGGTTTAGATCAACAGGAAGATTACTATCTTCTGGAAGGTTTAGATCAACAGGAAGATTACTATCTTCTGGAAGGTTTAGATCATTAGGTAAGTTATTGTCAGAAGCAGAATTTAAATCTACTTTATTAGACAAATTATATCCAAGTGGATAACTATCAAGAACTTCTTTTTTTACTTCCTTTTTTGATTCAGGAATTTCAGAAATAGATATAATATCATCGATTTTACCAGAATCATATAATTTAGCATGATAGGTATCAATTATATTTTTTTTGTCTTTTTCAAGACCCCTATAAGTATCACTAATAAAATTTGGTTTTGTTTTAATATTTATAATTAAACTTTTGTAATAATATATTTCTCCAGTTAATGGAATATATTCAACTGGATAAATATTTAGATTTACAAAAACAAATCCTTTTTTAATTAAAGTAGAGGGGGTACTAGAAACATATCCTGGATAAACTTGATTTGAAGAATAAATATCTTGATTTTCAATTGCTGGAGATAAATCATAGCCCTCATTAATTAATTCATCTTGTGGAAGTAAAGGTAAGAATTTGTCACCATAACTTAATCTATAAGTATTATCTAATTTAATTTTTGGGCCAGGAATAACTTCAATTACATCTAATGTTGAATTAAATGGCAATAAAATCTCTACTGGCTGAATAGGAATTTTAGGATAGCCCTCACTTTCAGTTACTGGCAACTTATCAAGATAAATATCGTAATTTTGATTATTTTCATTAAATACAAAAGATGGTTCTGAAAAATCATAAGTTACAACTATCTCATTTAATTTAGGAGAAATTACCTGTGTTGATTTACCTACATTTCTAATTGCTGGGTTAGTAATTTGTAAATAAAAAATAATAAGCAACAATAAAACCAAAATCCCAAAGAAAATAAAAAATAATTTATTATTTATTAATGCAGAAAAAGAGGTTGTATTTTGTTTAGAAGACTTTTTAACTTGGTGTGAGCCAATAATGTTCTTTTTTTTAATCATTTTAAATTCCCAAAGTAATCATTTATAGATAATAAATTATATTAAATTACCACCAAAACAAATAAAAATAGATGGACATAACCAGAACAAGTAATTTAGTTATTAAAAATCTGTTAATATAAAAAAAAATAAAACCAGAATACCAAAACAAATAAAAACAAATCAACATATCTTTTATTAAGAACAAAAAAATAAATATTAGGAAAATTAATTATGGGAATATACAATTGCGATTTACATTATCATTCACCTTATGCAGCAGCTTGTGCTAAAAACATATCGATACCAATTCTTGCAAGAGAAGCAAAAAAGAAAGGACTTAATCTATTAACTTGTGCAGATATACTTCATTCAAAATGGTTTGAACATGTCAAAGAAAATTTAATTGAAGAAAGAGGGACATATTATTATAAAGAAGATAAAGACTTATCAAAAAATAAAAGAACATATTTTTTACTTGGTTGCGAAGTTGAAACAATAATGAGGGTACATCATCTTCTTTATTTTAAAGATTTTAATGCAGTAACTAAATTCAAAGAAAAAATAATTAAATATAAAACTGGCCCAGAAAAGTACGGAGATGGAAGACCAAAACTTCCAATAACTGCAAAAGAACTAATAGACATCTGTAAAGAACAAAATGTCTTAATTGGGCCCGCTCATGCTTTCACTCCATACTTTGGAGTATATTCTCATTTTGATTCAATTAAAGAGGCATATGGAGAAAACCACAAATATATTAAATTTATTGAACTTGGATTATCTGCAGACACAAAAACCGCAAACAAAATACCTGATCTGAAAAACATTAAATTTTTTTCTTTTTCTGATTCTCATTCTCCTATGAGTTACCGAATTGGAAGAGAGTATGTGGCTCTTGAGCTCGATGAACCAGACTTTAATTCTTTTTCAAACTTATTAGAAGATATTGGGAAAAATAAAATATTATACAATGTTGGATTTAACCCTAATGAAGGAAAATACAATAGAACAGCTTGTAGAAAATGCTCCCAAATTCACGAACTTGATCAAGCAGAAAAAAACAATTGGAGATGCATTAAATGCAAAGGAATTATTAAAAAAGGAGTAAAAGATAGAGTAATTGAAATTGCAAATAAACAAGGAAATAAAGAACTAAAAGATATAGTAAAAAGACCAGATTATAAATATTTAATTCCTCTTGCTCAAATTATTCAAATTGCTCTAAAAGAAAAAAACATAGACTCCCCAAAGGTTATTGAAAAATATGAGCTATTTATTAAAGATAACACAGAAATAAATGTTATGCAATTTCTTCCAGAAAGCAAGCTAAAAGAAATAGATCCAGAAATTACAAAATACATTATTGCATTTAGAAAAGACCTTGTTATATTTAAACCAGGCGGTGCTGGTTTCTATGGTGTGCCACATATTTGCTTTACAGAACAAGAAAAAAGAAAGAAACAAGAAGAAATAGATCAAGAAATAAAAATAAAGTTTGAACAAAAAACTTTATTTTAATTACGTATTATCTCTTATCTCATTTAATAAAGAACTAATTGATCTTGAGGTGTGCATATTAATAATTACTTTTGCAAAATATCCTTCAACAGGAACAGAAACAAACCAAGGATGTTCTTTAATAAATTCTGGAGCATGATAAACAGAATTGGTTCCAATTATTTGCTCAAGAGATTTATTTAAATAAAGTTCATCCATTCTTGAAATTGCTTTCCCATTAAAGAAGGGAAGAGAACAAGCAACATAAATCTTATTTGCGCCCTCTTCTTTTAGAATCTTAATTGAATTATAGATTGTGCCTCCTGTGTCTATCATGTCATCAATAATTAAAATATCCTTCCCATTAACGTCTCCAATTATTTTCATTTTATCAATACAATCAATTTTTTCATAGTTTCTGTCTTTATATACAACAACAACGTTTCTTTTAAGTTCAGTTGCAAAAAGAGTAGCTCTCTTTATTCCACCAATATCTGGGCTTGAAATAATTAGGTTTGGAGAATCAATATTATTTTTTACATACCTATAAAGATCACGAAAACCCTTTAAGTTTTCAACAACACATTTATCAAAAAAGCCAATAACTGCAGGATTGTGAATATCTAGAGTAATAATTGTATTTGCGCCGCAAAGCTCAAGCTCACGAGCAAACATTTTTGCTGTTATTCCTTCACGCCCCCACGCTTTATCTTGACGAGCATAAGGAAAAGCAGGAAGAATAAGATTTATTCTAGAAGCATCTGCAACCTTTGCTGAAGACACCAAGGTTTTTAGAGCTAAAACATTATCATTTACTGAATTACCACCTATCCTATTAGATACATCACAAACTATATAAACATCGTGCCCTCTTATTGATTCTAATATGTTTGATTTAATTTCTGTGTTCTCAAATTTTGTTTCTGTTGTGTTTGTAAGTATAATTGATTTAATTCCTGATTCTTCTAGATGTTTGTTTAAATGAGGTAAAATCAAATCCGCAAAATATTTACCTGAAGATGTTGCTAATAAACTAATTCCAGATCCATACACCATATTTTTTCACATCCCTTTTCTAATTTTTTATAATAAAACTAATCTATTAATTGGTTTGTTATCCTGTAACTACAATAATTGGTTTAAATGACATTACAATTTTTGCAAGTTTTGATTTTTCAAGAACAGAAATAATTTCTTTTGAAGGCTTGTAGGCACAAGGTTGTTCTTCACGCATAACATTCTCGCTTCTTCCTCCAAGAAGAATTTTTTTTTTATTCATTAAACTAATTAAATCATTAAATTTAATATTTTCTTTTGCATCAGTCCTTGACATACTCCTTCCAAGTCCATGAGGAAGAGTATTGTATGACATAGAAATATTTTTCCCAGGCAGTAACAAAAAAGAATTATCAAGCATTGAACCAGGAAGAATAATCGGGTTGTTTTTTCTTACAAGAGTTGAGCCTTTACGATGAACAATGTAATCTAAATTATTTATGTTTTCAATACTTGCAATATTATGAGAAATATCACAGACAAGGCCAAATTTTAGTTTTTTTTGTCCAACAAATATAACAGATAACTTACTCTTGATTGCAAAAGACAATAATTCTCTATTAACAAATGCAAAATTACTTGCAGCACACATCGCTCCAAAATATTGTTTACCTAATTTTGAATTAAATTTAAAATACGGAAAAGGACTTTTGTTCTCGCACAATAAATTATAATCGTTTGCTACTTGGTGACCAAGTCCACGAGATCCCGTGTGTATTAAGATTACAACTTGGTTTTTTACTAGTCCAAACTTTTTTGAAATAATATTATTAAATAACTTATCAACAACTAAAACATCAATAAAATGATTTCCTTGTCCAAGAGTTCCAAGCTCAAGTATTGCTCGTTCCTTTGCTTTTTTTGAAACAAATCTAGAGGTGGCAGCAGTATAACAACCATTTGCTTCAATTTTACTTTTATCAAAAGCACTACAAATCTTATTTTTAATACACCAATTAATGCCATTGTCAAGTATATTATTTAAATCAGACATAGTAATTTTATATCCTTCTTTAGATAAACCGATTGGAAGAGAAACTAATTCTTTTTTTATTTTAATTAATAACTCTTTTGTTAGATCTGCTTTAAATAAATTTGTTTTAATTAATCTTACTCCACAATTAATATCATTTCCAATTGCAGAGGGAGAAATTATTCCATTTTTTTTAGGGCTTAAAAATACAGTCCCAATAGGCACAGAGAAACCAGGATGAATATCAGCATGAGAAACAATAGGAGAAACAATTTCTTGAATTTTTGAAATAGATTCAAGCTGATCAAAAGCAGAAACAGGGATATTAGAATAAAGGTACTTGTTAACAAATAATTTAATTGATTTATTATTTATTTCTTTTTTAAAATAAGAATAATCCCAAGAATAATTTGACATAAATATTATATAAATAAAAACTTATAAAAAGAGAATTAAAATGAATATATAAAAAATTAGTCTTCAATAAGATAATTATTGTATTTCTTTTTAATTTCTTTTTTAATAGTTGCATCCTCTAGTTTTGAAAGAATTTTAATTAAATCTTTATATTCACTAGATATTTTATCAGGAATAACAGGAATTACTTTAACAAAAAGAGAACCTGCATTTCCACTATGATTTACATCTGGGAAGCCTTCGCCTTTCAATCTAAATGTTTCATTTGCTTTTGTATGATCAGGGATCTTTAATTTAACAATATTACCAAATAAATTAAGTTTAATTGTAGTTCCAAGAATTAGATCAGAGAAAGCTATTGGCAATTCACAATAAATGTCCTTCCCATCACGAGTAAAAAAATCAGATTCTTTAATATTTACTTTAATGTAAAGATCACCTTTTTCTCTTGCTCTTTCATTACCTTCTCCTTTAATTCTAATCACATCATTAATAGAAATACCTGCAGGGACATCAACTGAAATTGTTCTTTTTATTTTTTCATAACCTTTACCATTACATTTTTGACAGGGCTCAGAAATTATTTCTCCTTCTCCACCACACTTAGAACAAGTTGATTGAACAGAAAACATTCCAAAAGGAGTTCTTCTTGAATTAATAACTGTTCCTCTTCCATTACAAGTTGAACAAACATTCTTTTTACCAGATTTAGAACCAGACCCCAAACATTCTTGACAAAGCACTTCTTTATGAATTTCTATTTTTTCTTTACAACCAGTATATGAAGATTTAAAATCAATATCTATTTTATAAACTAAATTAAGTTCATCTTGATTTTGTCTTCTTCTTCTTTGAGTGCCACCAGTAAATCTTCTAAAAAAACTATTTTGTGAATCATCATCTTCATCATCCTCAAACTGAGAAAATATATCAGAGAAATCAAATCCAGAAAAACCAGATGAGAATCCGCCTCTAAAACCTTGATTATACCCTGCACTTCCAGTTCCTGGTTGATCAGTCCCAAACATATCATATTGTTTTCTTTTTGAATCATCTGAAAGAACAGAATAAGCATTACTTATTTCCTTAAATTTTTCTGCATCTCCGTTTGGGCCAGCCATGTCAGGATGATACTTTTTTGCAAGCTCTTTGTAAGATCTCTTAATCTCATCAATGCTTGCATTCTTATTTACACCAAGTATCTTATAATAATCCTTTTCATTCATAGCAAATCATATCCAAACAAAAGAAATTAAATAAAAAAATTACTTCTTTTTACTTTTTTCATTTTCAACCTCATAGTCTGCATCTACTGTTTTTCCAGCATCATTTTCTGAACTTGAAGAAGAACCTTGATTCTCATTATGTTCTTCTTGGTATTGTTGGCTTGCTGCTTGATACATTTTTGTTGAAATCTCATATAATTTCTTTTGAAGTTCTTCTGTGTTTTGAGAAATATCATTTGCATTTGTATCAATTGCTTTTTGAAGTTTTTCTTTTAGTTCATTTAATTCTTTTTTCTCATCTTCAGAAATCTTATCTTTTCCTTCTTTAATTATTGAATCAACACTATAAATTAAAGTTTCTGCTTTATTCTTATTTTCAATCTCATCTTTTATTTTTTTATCTTCTTCAGCATAGTTTTCAGCTTCTTTTTTCATTCTCTCAATATCTTGCTCACTTAAGTTTGAAGAAGCAGTTATTTTTATATTCTGAGATTTACCAGTTCCAAGATCTTTAGCAGAAACTGAAATTATTCCGTTTGCATCAATATCAAAAGTTACTTCTATTTGTGGAATCCCGCGTGGTGCTGGGGGAATACCAACAAGCTGGAATCTACTTAGTGTTTTATTATCTTTAGCAAGTGCTCTTTCTCCTTGAAGAACATGAATATCAACTGCTGTTTGATTATCTGCTGCAGTTGAGAACACTTGTGATTTCTTAGTTGGTATTGTGGTATTTCTATCAATTAATTTAGTTGATACTCCACCTAAAGTTTCAATACCTAATGATAATGGAGTAACATCAAGTAATAATACATCTTTAATTTCACCACCAAGAACCGCACCTTGTATAGCTGCACCTAGCGCAACAACCTCATCAGGATTAATAGACTTGTTTGCTTTCTTCCCAGTTAATTTTTCAACAATTTCAACAACTTTTGGAGTTCTTGTTGCCCCACCAACTAAAAGTACCTCATCTATTTGAGACAAAGTTAATTTTGAATCAGTTATTGCTTGTTTAACTGGTGCTTCTAAGCGCTTAAATAAATCAGAACATAATTCTTCAAACTTTGCTCTTGTTAATTCTACATTTAAATGCTTTGGTCCACTTGGAGTTGCAGTAATATATGGTATATTTACTGTTGCTTTCATTGTTTGAGATAATTGTATTTTTGTTTTTTCTGCTTCGTCTTTTAATCTTTGGAGAGCCATTTTGTCCTTTCTTAAATCAATTCCTTCAATTTTTTGAAATTCAGAAATTAAATAATCTATAATTTTAGAATCAAAATCATCTCCGCCTAAAAAATTATCCCCTGCTGTAGATTTAACTTCAAAAACACCATTATCAAGTTCAAGTATAGACACGTCAAATGTTCCACCACCTAAATCAAAAACTAAGACTGTGTGTGCGTGTGTTTTATCAAGCCCATAAGCTAATGCAGCTGCTGTTGGTTCATTAATTATTCTTAAAACATCAAGTCCAGCAATCTTACCAGCGTCTTTTGTTGCTTTTCTTTGGGAATCAGAAAAATAAGCAGGAACAGTAATAACTGCTTTTTCTATTTTTTCTCCAAGTTGAGCTTCAGCATCTGTTTTTAGTTTTTGTAAAATCATTGCAGAAATTTCTTCAGGAGTATATTCTTTTCCGTTCAAACTTACTTTTTGAGTAGTACCCATTTTTCTTTTAATAGAATAGACTGTATTTGGATTTGCGACAGCTTGGCGCTTTGCAAGAGCACCAACAATAAAAGAATCATTACTAAATGCAACAACTGATGGAGTTGTTCTTGCACCTTCTGAATTTATTAAAATATCTGGCTTTCCAGCTTCTACTACAGCTACTGCTGAATAGGTTGTACCTAAATCAATTCCAATTATTTTATTTGACATAAATTATTCCTCCAATTTACTAATTATTACTTTTGTGGGTTTAATTAGTTTATTATTCATAGTATAACCATCTTCAATTACTTGAAGAACTTTATTATCTTCTTCTTTATTTTTTGTGTTTACTACACTAATGCATTCGCAAAGATTATAATCACAAAGACCATCTTTTAGTTTAATCTTAATTATATTTAACCTATCTAGAGAATTATTTATTTTTTCAAGCAACACAGATAATGCTTTTTTTGTATCTTCATTAACTTCATTTTCTTTTGCAATTATTAATAAATCTTTTATTGCAATAAATTCCAATGCTATTGATTTTGTTTTTAAAAAAACAAGATCTTGTGTATCTTTTAATGCTCTTGCTTTATAATTTATAAAGTCTGCTTGAGTTCTTTTTAATAAATCAATATACTCCTCTAATTTTTGCTTAGTTGAAAATAATTCATCATTATCTACACAAATAGATGAATCAGTATCACTATCTATTTTATTTACTTCTAAATCCTTATCAGGATTAATTGTATTATTTACTTGGTCCATAATATCCACTAATAGCTATTCTTAAAATTTACAAAAAAACATCAAAAATTAATTTATTATCTTCTTACCTGCAATTTAATTAAATTAAAATTAAATTACTTAATTAATATAGAATCCAAAAGTAATAAAACCTTTTCCGGAAAGATTTTTAAAACTATCATTAATTCGCTTATTTTTTGGTTTCAAGTACCTTAATTTGTATAATTTCTCCCTTATTATTATATGCTTTGTATGATTCTAAACTAAAAGGGGGGTAAGCAATTATGTTTACCTCCTTGCTTGAGAAAAAAGATAAGTCTGCGCTTGATGCTTGCCCATACCCTGATGGATGTGAATGAACTGAACCCGCAAGATTAAATATCATTGGTGCTAAATCCATACGAAGAACTGCACTTGTTCTTCCACTTGTAGTTGCTGGGAGAATGTATATATCTTTAATTGTTTTACTAAATATATCACAATAAAGAAGACCAGAAAACTCATTTGGATAGAAACTTTTGGAAAACTCCATTATTGATTTTAAAACATCTATATTTATTTTCCACTCTAAATTTGAATTATCTTTGCTCATAATTATATTAATACAAAACAAAATAATTATTAAACTATTTGAATACATATTCATAAAAGAAAGGGAGAAAAAAATATGGAAAAAGGATATGCAATAATAACTGGCGCATCAAGTGGAATTGGACTTGAATTTGTTAATCAACTAGCAGAAAGGGGACACAATATTATTCTAATTTCTAGAAGAAGAACAGAACTTGAAAAAATATCAAAAGAAATAATAGATAAATACAAAATAAAAACTTTAATTTATGCTTGTGATTTATCAAAGCAACATGAAATAAAAAGATTAACAAGAGAGCTTGCAAGAATTAAAAATATTGATTTTTTAGTTAATTGCGCAGGATTTGGTAATAGATCTTCTTTTTCTGAAATGGAAGAAGAAAAAATAACTGAAATGATTTTGGTTCATGCTCTTGCAACAACCCAATTAACTAGAGTCATAATTCCTCAAATGATTAAAAGAAACAAAGGATACATAATAAACATATCTTCAATAGCATCATATATTACAAGTTATAAAAGTAATGCAATATATAATTCAACAAAAGCATATATTAGAGATTTTACACAAAACATTATTGATGAGCTTAAAGCAAAAGCACCAAAAGTACATGCTCAAGCATTATGTCCTGGGCTTACTAGAACCAATTTTTTTAAGAATTATAATGCAGAATATGCACCAAAATTTATGTGGATGGAATCAAGAGAGGTTGTTGAAAAGTCAATTAAAAAAGTTAATAAAAAAAGCTCTATATTTATTCCTGGGCTTAAGAACAAATTAATTGTTGCACTACTTAAATGCACATTATTTAGAAGCACAATTAATTATTTTGGGAGAAGATTAAATATAAAATAAAATCGTAGGAACCATAATATAGCTCATTAATATTATTTTATTTACATTAAATAAAATTGGAAGATAACCAATAAATATGCTTAAAAATAAAATTGGAATCCCTTCAATTCCAGAAATTATAATTATAATTGTAATTATAAAGAACAACAAAGCCACATTAATATATTTTATATTTAATTTACTAATAAACTCAACAATTTGTTTATAGGTTAATAATAGTAGAAAGATAGATAACCCTAATGCAAGAATAACACCAATTATATAACTAAAAATATTTGTGTTTCTTGAAATTATGTTTTGAGTAAGCAAGACAGAAATATATCCTAATCTAGGTTTATAAAAATAAATTGCAAGAAAAAATGAAAAAATAATTGAACAAATTGCAACCCCAGAATAAATAACTAAATATTTTTCTGCACTTAAGTCTTGCTTAATTTTAGATATTAATAAAGAGGCTTGAGAAGAACTAAACGAGGGCACAATAATTAAAAATAAAGCCCCCATTCCACTTAAAATTAAATCAATTATTGTTGGCTTCAAACTAACCATTACTTGTTCTTCTTTTTGATTAACAAAGCAAGGTTCATTAATAATTGACTCAATTAAAAAAGGAATAGCAAATAAACCTGCAATACAAACAACTAATGGTTCGTTAATAAAATAATTGTATTTTAACGTAAAGATTCCAAGCGTGCCAGACACAATAATTATTGCAAAAACAACAAACTTTTTTAAAATTGATTTTTCAAAAAAAATAAACAAAACCAAAACAAAAAAAATAGAAAAATAAATAAAAATATTAAAATCAAACAAAATAGAAAAAACTAAATAAAGAATAGGGAGAAGGCCCAAAGCAATTAATCCCCCAAAAAAAGAACCAACTAAACAAAGATAAATCCCTTTTTTTGCAAACCCTTCTTTTGCTAGTCTTTGAAGTGGAAATAAATGCATTATATTTTCTGAAGTTGGAATTCCAAAAACTGTTGTTGGAACATAGCTTGTAATTGTTTGAGTTATTGCAAAAGAAACAAAGAACACAAAAGCATTTGAATACAAAGAATAAACTCCAATTAATAAAAATAAATATGCAATTGTATTAATGTGCATATTAGGTATTAATCCAATTACAAACCCAAAAAGAACACCAACTAAAATCTCAAGTAATATCATGTTTTCTCAACATCATAGACTATAAGTTCAAGCTCATCTCTATAAATCTCTATTTTTCCTTTAACTTTAATTTCTTGCTTATTTGAATTGTTTACTTCTATTATTTCTTGCAAAAAGTTGTTTGGATTAAATAAAATACATTTTATGCACCTTTGATATTTGCACAAATTAAAAGAAACATAAGAAGAATCAATAACTAGGTTATTAACAATACCATTAACAAACACAACTTCTTGTTTATTAGAATACAAAATTTCAGAAATCAAAACTTCTTTTGGCTGAAAAAGAAAGGTTTGGGCAATTAAAATCAATAAACCCAAGATTACAAAAAGGATCACTAATTTTCTAAATCCAATCTCATTCATTTAATTTTTCTTTCTTTTCAATAATTACTTTAATTATCTTACTTGGCTTTTTGTTTATTGGAAAAGTAGTTAGTTGTATAATAACGACATCTCCTTTTTTTACTTTCCCAGAATAACTTAAAGTAAATTCTGATTTTGGTTTATAAAAAGAGTCTTCAATAATAAAAGAAACTTTTCTACCTTTAATCTTATTAACTCTACCATAAGTTGTATTAAATAAAACTTTAAAAAGATATAAATAAATTACAACTAAACAAATCAAGAAGACAATGAAATACAAGCTTTTTATGTACTCAATAAAAACAAATAAAAATAAAATAATCACAAAACCATATCCAACATACTTATATTTTATTGTGTTGTATACATATAAGTCTAGTTCTTTTAACATGAAAAGAAACAAAATAATAACTAATAAGATTTTTAAAAATATTTTGCCAGGAATAAATACACAAACTAAAATTCCAAGCAAAAATATTATTTCTAAGTAAAGTAAGTTTTTATCAACCATATATAATCCCATTTAAACTTAATTTAATGTGATTGAAAGAGTAACGTTCTCAAACACAGTTTTATTTTTTATATCCTTTATTTGAATATTATAATCTTCTATTGTTGGCACATAATCAGAAGGGCCCCCAACCTTAAGAACAACATTTAAACTAATATTGTTATCTGTTATTGTTGAATTTATTCTTGAAATTATAATTCCACTATCGTGCATTGATAGAACTTCGAGAGTCCTATTCTTTATTTTATGAATTGAATAAGTGCTATCAAAAGTCTTATATAAGCTTGAAACAAAAAAGAAGCTAAGCAAGATTAATATTGCAATTAATACAATAAATTCTAAGCTTATTTGTGCTTTATTGGATTGAAACATTTATATCTCCTGTTTCGTTCTTTTCAATAATTAAGTTTCCAACAAAACCAGGTCCAATAACATCACAAACAACATCATTACTTCCAACATATAGATTTTCAGTTAATGAACAAACTCCGTTTTTACAAGGTGGATTTGGTGGAGCTGGATTTATTAAGGAAATATTAATGTCATATGTAATTTCAGAACCAGAGCAACTAGTAATAGTTGCATTGTTTGGTAAATAAAAGAAAACTAATTGTCTGCCATATCCAAAAGATGATTCAAATGAATTAATATTATTTGCTAGATTACTTACGTTTTCTTTAGATACAGATACTGATTGAACATCAGTAACTACAGACTCAGCAAAATCAATAGTTGGTTTTAGAACAGCTTGAAAGAAAAGTAGAAAGATAGCTATAAAAACAATATACTCTATTGCAATCTGTCCTTTGTTTAGTTTACTCATTTAAAATCACCCTAAATTTAAAATATTGCCCAAATAATGTCCCCAAATATATTTAATAAAACATAACCAAGCAACACAGATGGAGTAAATGCTAATGTTACTTTTGTTTTTATTGTTTTTGCTATTAATTTATTCTTATAAGAATCATTTAAAAAGGTAACTTCTTTTCTTGTTAAGCCACCTGCTCTTCTTGAATCAATAATTTTAATTGTATTTTCATTTTTATATATGTTTTCTTTAATTAAGCTTAAAAATGTGCTTTTCTTTTCAATAATTTCATTATTTACTTTATAATAATCATAATAAGTAACTATTCCTTCCTTTAGCTCAGAAACATTAATCTCATTAACCAAAATCCTTTCTTTTATTACCTTATAGATTATAATTAACAAATAAATAAATAATACAGAAAGAATTATTGAAGCAAGATCAGAAGATTTAAAAATTAAAGAAAAAGTAGATCTAGAAATAAAAACATGAGCAAGTAAGGCACCATACAATAAAACCATAGAAGAATAAAATGCAACTTTATTGTACTTTAAAATATTTGAAAATAAAAGAATTAAAACAAAAGATAATAAAAGAATTAAGACAATAGGGGTGTTTAAAGAAAATATGTTTGTAAATGAATTAATTAAAAAGATTATAATTATAGAATTAATAAATGAAATAAAAGTAAACTTAGAAACATAATTTCTATAAATTAAATAAAAATAATTCTTTGAAATAATATAATAAATTGTAAATAGCAAAAGATAAGGAAGAGTGCAAAGTATGCTTGCAATAATTAATGATATTCCAAATATTGGTGTTGAAATTACACTAAAACTCAGAGTAGAACCAAAGAAATTTAGATTAATTGGGTTTAATGCAGAAATTGAAACAAAAACCTTAAGATCCCCTCCTGCAAAAAGTCCTAGCTCCCAAAAAATAAAGCAAACAACAAAAGTAATAGCAATTGAAATCAAAGAATTAAAGATGAAAGAAAAATTCCATATAAATAAGCTAATAACTAATTGAAAAACAACACCAATACCAAAAAACAAAAAAACTAAATAATTTGGTATTTCTCGGTATCTAAGATCATAAACAACAAATGAAATTAAAAAAAGCAAAGTTGTTAAAAAAGAAAATAAAACATAATTAAACATGCTCTTCTCCGCAAATCTTTAAGAAAATTTAAAAATAAGTTTTTTTAAGCAAAAGAAGAAAGAATATTATCTCTATAAGTTAATATCTTTGCTTTTGCAGCACTAACAAGTGAATTTAAGTTTATTATAACAATACCAGTTGTAATTACAAGCATCATTCCAAAAACAACCATGATTAGATATTCAACAGACAATTGTGCTTTTTTATCATCAATCAATCTTTTTAATTGGTTCATTAATTTATCAAATCCTCTTATTTGTTTTTTCTACATACCCACATTAATTATATTCAAAATTTTATTTAATAATATTTAACTAACAGTACAATCAAATTCAATTGTTGGCATTGATCTTGCGTTGTTTCTAATTGCAACTAATCTTATATCATGGCTCTGTCCAGAAACTAATGGAGTTGTTAATAGTATAGTTATTGATTGAGTAGCAGGATCGTGTGGAGGGGTATCAACAAAAGCTGACCCATCTATGCTATACATATATCCAGAAACACCTTGAGTAACAGATCCAGAAGTATAAACAACAATAGAAGTTGTACTGCACTCAATATCAGTAATCAATGGTGCAATAATTTGTTTATCAACTAATTCTTGATATCCTTGTTGATTTTCACCAACAGCATCATTATTAGATTTACCAAGAGACACAATTATTGTGATTGCAATAACTGCAATAAGCAACGCTCCACCTATAATTAAAAGATATTCAAGAGAACCTTGGGCTTTTTTATATTTTAGAGTAGAAAAATTCATTTATTCACCATTTTATATATCTACAACCACATATATACAATAACAAATATATTTATAAAACAATCAGAAAGAAAATAAAAAAAGAAAAAGAATGGAGCATTTAAGTCCAAGACACTTTTTGTTTTACAGAAGTTACAAATTTTCCGTTCTTTTCAGTAGTTATTTCTGCCCAATAACTATCTCCACACTTATCATTTACCCCTAAATCAACAGTAACACAAGCAGGTTGCTCCCCAGTTATTTTATCCCCTAAATCAGCATTAGCTGCAATAGAATACACGTGTAAAGGCAAATCACTTCCAGAATAATTATATACTTTAATTGAATACACTCCTGTGTCACCTAATTCTTGCCAATTTAGTTTAAAAGAAGATAGTCCACCAGTAGCACAATTTATATGTACAAAACCAGCATTACACCCAGTAACTGCAGCAGCAGATAATGGTTCAATTGAAACAATAGATGCTGGTTGCGGCATATCTAATGATTGCTGAGCATTTTCTGCTTGGATATTTGCGGTTTCTCTTGATTGCCCACCCATTCCAACTAAAAGTGCTATAACAATTACTGCAATTAATACAGCACCACCGATTAACAAAAGGTACTCTAAAGCACCTTGCCCTTTATTTATTTTAGTTTTATTATTCATATACAATCACTTTAACTCCAACTAATTTTGTATTTTACAGAAGTTGCAAATTTTCCATTTTTTTCAGTAGTAATCTCTCCCCAAAAACTATCTTGTGGGTTTTCAGCTATTGGAATCCACACATACATTGTATTTGAAGTGGATAAAGAGAATTGAGTTACGAAGGTAGCACCTGCAGATATATCGTCTGCATTAAGAATGTTATCTGTGTTATTTGTATTATCTGTACTTAAAAAAGCAACATCCTTTAAATAAATTAAATCATCTTTATAATCATATAATTTAAAAGTATATGTTCCTGAGTCACCTAACTCTTGCCAGTTTAGGTTTAATTTACAGCTTCTTCCCTCGTTTGCTCCATCCACAACATCAAGATCTATGCTGACACAACCTGAAACTTGGTTTTCACTTACGTTAACTATACTCGCAGGTTGAGGCATATCTAATGATTGTTGTGCATTCTCTGCTTGAGTGTTTGCTGTTTCTCTTGATTGTCCACCCATTCCAACTAAAAGTGCTATAACAATTACTGCAATTAATACAGCACCACCGATTAACAAAAGGTACTCTAAAGCACCTTGTCCTTTATTTTTTTTCATCATTTTATTTCACCTATTTTACGTACGTTTTTTTAATTAAATCTTACTTTTATTTGATATCAATTTAATAATTATGATCTGCAATCTTGCAGATACTATAAATTATTACTTTATATATAATAACATTAGATTTATATATATTTCTTTTTAGGAAAACATACTAACTATTTTATTTCTAAACCACAAATAATTGTTCTTATTGTAAAGACTTATCTTGCATATCAACTGCTTGACGAGCGTTCTTTGCTGAAACCTGCTTTAAATAAAACCCAACAGCAATTGCAGCTAAAGCAACAATACCAAGAATTATTAAGAACTCTAAAGATATTTGTGCTTTGTTATCTTTTATTATTTCTTTTATTTTATTTATCATAATTATCATAATTATCTTTTCTTCATTTTCATCTTCTTTTCATTTCTATTGTGTTAAAATCTTAAAAATCAATTTTATTTTTAACTTAAACCATACCAGTTAACATTGCACTTAATACAACTTGCGATAATGAATAAACAATATATGCAACAATTAATAAAACAGGAAAATAAACATACATTGGACTTAGTTTACCCTCTCTCATTACTGCAATCATACCTGAAGCCGCAAGAACCACAATAACAATATAAACATCCAATAACATAAATATAGTTGCTTGTGTTGAAACTGCAACAGCAAGTGCCTCTGCATTTGCAATTCCTGTTGTTGTGGCAATATCTGTTAAGAACTTAGTTATTACTCTTGTCATCCCAAATATAAAAGGTGCAACAACAGAACTTGTTGCAACAATAAATATTGTTTGCAACATTGTTTTTGTTTGTCTTTCTTTTTTAATTCTAAAAATATATTGTGTGTCATGTGCAATTTCTTCTAGAACCTCAGCTAAAGGCGCACCTGTTCTTAATGATTCTTTAATTAAAGTTACTGTTCTTCTAACAATTTTAGATTCAACTCTATAAGATAATACATCTAATGCTTTTGTTGTTGAGTCCCCCATTTCAATTCTTCTAATAACTTCATTTATTTCAAAAGATAATGGCCCAAAATCAGCAACACAAACTTCTCTTAATGCATAATCAAAAGAAGATCCTGCTTTCATTGTATCTGCAATTAATTTTAATGCTTCTGCCCAATATTTTTCAATTTTATTTATGTGCTGATCATAAAGATAAATTGGGACGCCAATTCCTAAGTCTAATATAATAACAAACAATAAAATTCCAAGTTTTGGTGCAATTAAATAACTTACTCCCCCAAGTAGGACAGAAAATAACATTACCATCCCAAGCCAATAAGATGCAGGAACCTTGACCTTCATTGAAAGAAGATAAATTTGATATTTTTCAAGTATATTCATAAACATCACATCTTTGGCTCTATCATTTTAATATAAAAAATTAAAAATATAAAAATAATTGGAAGTCCAATCAAATAAATCAAACTAAGAGTTGTTGGGGTCATTATTCCTGGCAAGAATAAAGAACCATCTTGTCCAATTGGTGCATTTGCAATTGCTCCAAGTATAGCAGCAAACACAGGAAGAATAATTGCAATAAAAATAAAAATAACCCCAAAAAAATTCATTTTTTCTCCAAATACTTTTGCAGATTCCATTAAATCAAATGAAACAGTATCAGCAACCCCATTAATTGTTTCAGCTAAGTTACCACCTGTATTTAATGTTCTAACAATATGGAAGAGAGCAATATTATAATTCTTTGATTGACTTCTAAGAGCACCATGCCTTAATGCAGTTTTAGTATCAGTTCCATTTTCAATTTCAAGAATGGTTCTACTAAGTTCTTCAGAAAGAACACCATAATCATTTTTTGCAACAGATTGTAATACCTTATATAATCCTATTCCTGCTTGAAGTTCAGTTGCAATATGACGAAGAGCATACGGTAGTTCTACATCAATATATATACCCCTCATTCTTGCTTTTTGCATAGGAACTAAATAAGCAATAACAAATATTAATATTCCAAGAACACCAAAAAAGAAAAAAGGCAAAATAACAAGTAATAATGGATTATAGTATGCTAAAATTAAAGATAATAAAACTGATAAAAATATTGTAGATAATAAAGCCATTAATACAGAAAACACAAGATGTTGAACAATTGTTCTTTTAATATTAGCTGAAACTAAATAAAAGGATATTTTTTTACCAAGTGGGTTTTTTGCAATAAACATTACAATTGCATTAACAATTGTTTTAAAAGGAGCATAAAACTTTGCTAAACTTTTTTCAATTTTTGAATCAGAATAAGTTGTAAGCTTAGATTCTGCATTAACATCTAAATCATTAAGTTTACCTTCTGAAATTAAATCTCTTAGTTCTTTTAAGTGTGCTTCAGAAACAGCACCAGCACCAATTCCTTGAGCCTCAGTTTTCTTTTTCATTTTTGCAACAATATTTTGTACTGCGTCTAAGTCTATATCACTTGATTTTGTAGGATTTTTCAAGGTATTATCTTTTAGTCTTTCAAGTTTTGAATCAACCATATTTTATCAATGATTTTTTTAAATCTTAATATCCATTTTATTACTTGCTGCATAACTACCTTGTATAATATTTGCAACATTTTTTATACCTTTAACCTTATTTTTAACTAAATCATTTAAAATATCAACTCTTTCTTGCATTTTTGTTTTAATATCTAAATCAGAAAGATTAGTGTATGTTTTAATTAATTCAAAATAATGTATTGGAACTTCTGTTCTTTCAAGAACATCTGTTTGTGGATTCCATTGGAAAATAATATTTGCTTTTGGATCATTATCAAGTACACCTGTAACTTCAGCTATTGCAGTTATTCTTCTTACTTGTCCTTTTGGGGTGCTTAATCTCTTTTGTATAATTATAAAATCAAGACCAGCAAGCATAAGAATAGGGACATTCATTGGAGGAGAAGTTATTCTTACAAGTGTTTCACGTGCTGAATTTGCGTGAATTGTTCCCATACACCCATCATGCCCTGTATTCATTGCTGTAAACAATGCATTTGCTTCTTTATGCCTAATTTCACCAACTATTATTCTATCAGGTCTCATTCTTAAAGTGTTTTTAGTTAATATTTCTAAACTTAATTCACCTTTTCCTTCAACACCTGGTGGCCTACCCTCAAAACGAATTACGTGCTTTAATGGTAGTTGAAGTTCAGCAGTGTCTTCAATTGTTAAAATTCTATCTTTTTCTGGAATAAAGTTTGCTAAAACATTAAGTAAGGTTGTTTTTCCAGAACCAGTCCCACCAGAAATTAAAAGATTAGCTGGTTTTGCTCCAAATCCTTCAACAATAGACCACAAAAAAGATGCAACTTCAATATTTAATGTTCTATAATTTAATAAATCAACAATTGTGTATGGATCTGCTTTAAACTTTCTAATTGTTATTGTTACTCCATCAATTGAAGCAGGTGGCATTGTTGCATTAACACGAGAACCATCTGGTAATCTTGCATCAAGTAATGGATTTGAAATATCAACTTGGCGACCTAGTGTTCTTGCAATCTTATCAACAATTTCTCCAATATCATCATCTGAGTAAAAAGAAACATTTGTTGTCATCATCCCATAATCTTGATGATAAACATAAACTGGTTTTTTTGGACCAATAATCATAATTTCTTCAAGCTTATCATCTTGGAGGAATGGTTCAATTATTCCATATCCAGTCATTTCTTTAACTACTGCATCTGCATAAAAATCAAACATGTGTTTTGGTATATTTATTTCAGATGTATTTTCTAGAATTTCAATTATTTTTTGATAATATATATTTCTTCTTTGAGTTGGGTCCCTTATCTTATATGGATCTGTTGAAATTAATCTAGTTGCTGCTTCCTTTAATGAATTAATTATCATTTTTTGGCTTGGATTTGGTTTTGGAACAGGAATCTTATAGTATAATAATTGTTCACCCTCTACTCTATAAATCTCTGCAGAACCAAACTTAGTAATTAAAGTTGATTTCTTTGTTAATACATAATCCTCAAAATTTTCTTGCTCATCTGCTTGTTTTTGTTTATCTGTTTGTTCTGTTTTTTTCTTTTCTTCAACAAGCCCTTTAATTGATGCCATCTTAAATAAATTATTTATATCTCCTGTTTGGTTGTTTGCTTCTTGAGTTGGTTTACTTATTTGACTAGTAGGTTTTGTCTCAAAAGATTTTTCAAAATCTAATTTTGTTATTGGTGTTGTATTTGAATTTGCATCAAAGGAATTTTTTGTATCCTTGTTATCAGGATTAGAAATGGAACTAAAACTAGATGAACTTAATTTGAAGTTATCAATTTCTTTAGGTGTTGGTGTTTCTAGAGTATTAGGTTTAGATACTTGAACAGAGCCAGTCATACTGGGACTAGAATCTAGTGGCCCACCTGATTTTGGTTTATTGTATTTTGAAATTAATGCATCAATATATGTAGTCATTTGTTCTCTAATTTAAATTTTATTTCTTATTAATTAAAATAATTTGAGCGAGTAATGCTTCAAGTTGTATTCTGTCGTTTGCACCTTCAACTAAACGGAAATTAATTTCTGCAATCTTATCTATAATATGTATTTTTGTAGTTATATTTAGTTTATCCTCTGGGTAAGCAATTATTTTTTTATAAATTAAATTAATTATATCTTCTCCAGATAAACCTTGATCAAAAAGCAAGATTTCTAAATGCTTTCTAGCATCAAGGAAATTTCCAGAAAGACAAGAATCAATTAAATTAATTACGTCCTTTGGTTTAGCTGAATTTGAGATATTATAAATAATATCTGTTGTAACGTGGTCAGAGGTTGAAAATGCGCCTTGTAAATAATTTATTGCAGTCCTCATGTCTCCTTCGCACACATCATAGATTGCATTTATGGCTTCAGAATCTATTTTTACTTTTTCAAGAGCAACAATCTCATTTGTTTTTTCAGTTACTTCTTCCTTAGATAGTGGTTTAAACTTAAATAACGCACATCTACTTTGAATCGGAGAAATAAGTTTTGATGAATAATTTGCATTTAAGATAAATCTAACAGTACCAGTATATTTTTCCATAGTTCTTCTTAATGCTTGTTGGGCATCAACAGTTAATGCATCCGCTTCATCTAAAAAGATTATTTTAAAATCAGCACCTAATGGAATGGTCATTGCAAATTCCTTTATTTCTCCCCTAACTATATTTATCCCACGTTCATCTGATGCATTTAATTCTAGAAAATCTTGATTAAAAGTTGGCCCAAACAATTCTCTGGCAAGAGCGACAGCACAACAAGTCTTACCCACACCAGGGGGGCCAGAAAACAACATGTTAGGTATAGACCGTTTTTCAACATATTTTTTAAGCCTACTAACTACATGCTTTTGTCCAACAATTTCTGCCAATAGTTTTGGCCTATACTTCTCAGTCCATGGAAAGGAATTTTCATTTTTTTGAACCATTAAAGATCACACTTATAAATAAAAATATTAATATTTAATCTAAATATATTTATATATTTTAATAAAAATAGTAACACAATATATTTATAACACTTATTGTTGGTTTATTATTTATAAAGAATGAAATAAATGAATAATTATGAGCAAGGAAAAAAATAAAAATATAATTAATTTTATTGTTTGGTTTTTAGTATCTTTTATACTTACACAAGCATTAATTTATTTATTATCGAAAGACAACTTTTTAACCACTCCAATGTACATATTTTTACCAGTTATTGGGTTTATTGGGTTATACTATTTAACACCAATAGTTGAAGAATATACACGTTACAAGAATAAATACAGGTTAGCAATTATTTTTGCAATACTTGGGCTAATCGCACTTTTTATTGCAGTTCTATTTTACGCATGGCAAATCAAACTATTAAATCCAGATTGGAAAATGCAATTACAATTTTTTAATGTGCTTAAAACATCTGCAGTTTTAGAATTCATAATATCAGGTATATTTGGAATTATTTTTTCTGAAAAATAATTCTTTTTCTATTTTTATTTTGAGGGAATTATGAGTAAGATATTTGTAAAAACATTTGGCTGTACATTAAACCAAAAAACTACTCAGGAACTAACCGCCTATTCTGAAATTGTAGATGACATTAAAGAAGCAGACTATATTTTTATTAATACGTGTGGAGTTAAAGAACAAACAGAATACAAAATAATTAATTACTTAAACACATTAAAAAACAAAATACCAGACAACAAAATCATATTATTTGGGTGCTTAGTAGACATAGATGCAAGCAAGCTTAAAAAGAACAATCCAACATCAATGTACTTTGGATTAAAAGACAAAAAAGAATTAGAAATAATAATTAAATCAAAAAAAAATAAAACCAAACAAAAAGAAATTACTCAAACAATAATAATTGCAAATGGTTGTCTGGGATCATGTTCGTATTGTGCAGTAAAATTTGCGAGAGGAAAATTAAAAAGTAAACCAATAACAGAAATAATTACAGAAATAAAACAAGCAATTGGAAATGGCGCAAAAGAAATACTCTTAACTGCCCAAGACACAGGGTGTTATGGATTTGATATTAACACAAATATAATAGAATTATTAAAAGAAATAATAAATATAAATGGCAAGTTCAAAATAAGACTTGGAATGGCAAACCCACAACATTTGATTAAATTTTATAAAGAACTTGCAACAATATACAGTAGCCAGAAAATATATGCTTTTTTACACATCCCAATTCAAGCTGGTGACAATAACACATTAAAACAAATGAATAGGTGTTATACAATAAAAGAACCAAAAATAATTATTGATTATTTAAGAGAAAAACACCCAAATATAACTATTGCAACAGACATCATCGTTGGATTCCCGCAGGAAACAAAAAAAGAGTTTAATAACACCATAAAATACATTAAAAAAATAAAACCAAGCATAATTAATATATCTAGATTTGGTAAAAGAAAGGGAATCGAAGCAAATATATTAAAAGAAGTTAGTGGACAAGAGAAAAAAGAAAGATCAAGAGAACTAACTAAATTAGCTAGAAAAATAGTAATAAAAAATAACGCTAGGTTTGTTGGACAAGAAAAAGAAATATTAATTAATGAAGTTACTGAAAAAAATAATTTAATTGGAAAAAGCCAAGAATATCTGCCGGTTATTATTAAAAAAAGCAATAAAGCCAAAATTGGGGGCTTTGTTAAAGTAATAATAACTTCTCAAAAAGAATACTACCTTTTTGCCAAAGAAAAATAAATAAAACCAATAACATAAACAATTTATTCTAAAAACAAAGTAAATTACAAAATAATGTTAAATATATAAATTATTTGATATAATAATTATATAGAAAACAAAGTGAAATATAAAAAAGATGAATAATTATGGATTTAGAAGTTACTTTTAAGAAATATTTTGAAAATTATAAAATTATACTTTCATTAAGTATATTGTTCTTGTTTTTATTATTTTTAATAAATCCAATATTTAGTATATATGGTGGAAATCTAAACGTATCTTATAATCTATTAAATCAAACGCCAGGAGATATGATATTAACAATTATTTCTTGCTTGGTATTAATCTTAGTATATAGCTTAATTCAAACAGTAATAATATACAAGATTGGATCAGAATACAGAATTAGTGATAGAGTTCAATTAAGAGATATAAAATCCCATTTTGTAAAACTAACTAAATTTAATTGGATATTCTTTTTATTAGTTTATGGTATATCTGTAACATTATATGATTTATTCCTATTAAATAATGCAATTGTCTCTGTAATATTATTATTTATAACATTATTGTTTTGGTTTGTACCACAAGTAATAATCATGGAAAAAGAAGGAATTGGAACTTCAATGGCAATAAGTGCGAAATATTGGAAAAGAGGCTGGTTTTTCATGATTAGTCTTTTTGTAGCTGCATTTATTTTAATGTTTTTAACATATGTAATTGATATCGCATTAGGCCACATTGTAGGTCCAGTAATATCTACATTAATATTTGTAATATTTATTATTCCATTTGTAGAAATATTAAAAACAGAAATATATTTAAATAAATACAGATTATTAAAACCAAGACATCAATTATAAAATTTAGGTGTTAATTATGCAAGTTATAGATAAAATAGATAAGCACATTATTGAAAAACTAATTGTTGATGGGAGAATATCATTTGCTAATATTGCAAAAGAAATAAATTTAACAGATGTTGCAATTAAAAAAAGATTAGAAAGACTAAAACAAAGAGGAATAATTAAATCTATATTTGCAGAAGTAGACTATTATGTTATTGGTTTTTCTGAACAAGTTGAAATGCTAATTCAAGTGGATCCATCAAAACAAAATGAAATAATAAAGAAACTTAAAGATATTGAAGACATAATTAAACTTAAAGGTGTTACTGGCGAATACAATTTAGTTGCAGAAATAATTGCAACTGACAAAAATAATTTAAAAAAAGTACTTGACAACATTTATTTAATTGATGGAATTACTAAAGTAAATATTCTGACACATTTAAAGGATTACAAATATAGTAAAAATTTACCAAGCAAAATAATACAAACTACTTTCTAATTTAACTTCTTTTAGATAAAAGGAAACATTAAAGATGAAAATAATTATTTCCGAAAAACCAATTGCAGGAAAAAGAATTGCAGGGATATTGTCTAGCAATAATTTTCAAACAACTCAAGATGCTGGTTTTTCCTTCTTTAAATGGACCACAAAAGGAGAGGAAAATATTTTAATCCCATTAAAAGGCCACATCAACAGAGTAGACTTCATTGATGAGGATAAATATTGGAATATATATACACTTAAAGCACTTGCAGATAAAAAGTTTGCTTATGTTGGAACAGAAAAAAGAATAATTACTGAACTTGAAAAAGAAAGAAAAGATTTAACTGAGATAATTATTGCAACAGATGCTGATAGAGAAGGAGAAGCAATAGGTCTGGAAGCATACAACTATTTACTTAAAAAAAATAAAAACGCAGTCCTCTCAAGAGCATATTTTAGCGCATTAACTGATAAAGAAGTTAATGATGCATTTTCAAAATTAAGAAAACTAGATTTTAATTATGCATATTCTGTTTTTACAAGGCAAGAAATTGACTTACTTTGGGGTGCAATATTAACAAGATATCTTTCAGTTGTTGGAAACAGAAAAGGAAAAATGTTTTTATCAGCAGGTAGAGTACAAACACCATTACTTAACTTTATTGTTTTGCGTGAACTTGAAAGAAGAGCTTTTGTTCCAGAAAAATATAACCTACTAAGAATTATATTTGAAAAAAGGAAAATCAAATTTGAAGGAATACACAAAAATGGAAAGATGTTTGATTTAGATCTTTCAAATAAACTATTTGAAAAAATAAAAAATGCAAAAACAGGAACAGTAATTTCTATTGACAAACAAGAAAAGAAAATACCTCGCCCACCTCCATTTAACACAACCTCATATTTAAGAGCTGCAAGCTCAATTGGAGTAGGAACAAGCCAAGCAACCTCAATTGCAGAAAACTTATATCAAGAAGGACTAATTAGTTATCCTAGAACAGATAATACAGTTTATCCGCCAAGTCTAGATTTAAAAGAAATATTAGATAAACTTAAGTCAAATAACACATATAAAAAATATATTGAAGAGATAATTAAAAAACCACTTAATCCATCAAGAGGAGATAAAGAAACAACAGATCATCCTCCAATATACCCTGTAGGTTATTCTGATAAATTATCAGGAACATCTCAAAAAATATATGAATTAATAGTTAGGAGGTTCCTTGCAACTTTATCAAAAGACGCAATAACTGAAAACATATCTGCAATTATTAATGTTGAAAAAGAACCTTTTTCAGTATCAGGGCAAAGAATATTACAAGCAGGTTGGAAAGAAATTTATTATTATTCTAAATTAAATGAAGTAATTCTTCCAGAATTAATTAAAGGGGAAGAGGTTAATATTGATGAGCTTCATCTTGATAAAAAAGAGACAACCCCCCCTCCACAATATAGTGAAGGCGGATTAATTAAATTAATGGAAGAACAAAATATAGGAACAAAATCTACAAGGCCAGCAATAATACAAAAACTAAAAGACAGAAATTATATTGAAGGCACAAAAAGTATATCTCCAACAGACATTGCAATTGCAGTTTGCTCTGTATTAAATAAACATTGTGAAAAAATAACAAATCCAGCTCTTACAGCAAATACAGAAATAGAAATGGACGAGGTTGCCGCAGGGAAGAGAGAAAAAGAAATGGTAGTAAAAGAAACAAGAGAAATAATAAAAACAATTATTGATACTCTCCTTAAAGAAAAGGATGCAATTGCAAGCGAACTAAAAGGAGGAATACACACATCTTCTTTTTTAGGCAAATGCCCTACTTGTGGAAAAGATTTAATTATAAGATATGGGGGTGCAAGCGGGAAACAATTTGTTGGGTGCTCTGGATTTCCAAAATGTAGAACAACATACCCTCTCCCACAAAATAAAAAAGCAAGCCCACTAAATAAAAATTGCACAGAATGTAACGCACCAATAATACAAATGACTGGTAAACGCGGACTTAATTTTGAAATGTGCTTAAATCCAAATTGTATAACAAAAGAGGCATTAAAAAAAGAAATAGAAGAAAGAAAACAAGCTCGAGAAGAAAAGCAAAAAATAAAAATAGAAAAATCAATAGCAAAAGAAAAGAAAAACAAAGAAGAAGAAGACACATCTAAAGAAAAAGAAAATAAAAAACTAGAAAAACAAAAAAAAGAAATCACAATAATTAAAGAAAATGGAAAAGTTAAGAAACCAAATAAAGAAAAAAAGAAATGATGTGAATTTAATTATGTCTCTTTCAAAAAAAGAAGAAAAAATATATAACTCAATAAAAATCGCATCAGAAAATGACCCGAAAAATCCAGAATTTCCGCCTAATTGTCCAAGATTTCCTGCAACACCAACCTACAAAATAAATGTGCCTGGGTTTTCTAATGTTTGGCTAAAGGATGAAAGCTACAATCCAACAGGAACCCACAAAGATAGAATGGCTTGGGAGATGGTGGTTAATTATAAACAAATGATATTATCAAAAAAAGAAAGAAAATCAAATATTAAATTACCGCAATTATCAATTATTTCGTCTGGTTCAGCTGCAATTGCAATCCAGTCAATTTTAAAAATATATACGTTGCCATCTTTAAAAGTATTAGTGGATAAAAACACCAAAAAAGAAATCATTAAAAACCTGCAAACAATTGGATGCAAAATTTATTTTACAGATTTATCTAAAAAAGAATTGACAACAAAAGAAATACTTTCACTAACAAAAAATAAACAAGGATTTGACATAACATCAAATGAAGCTGTTGACCCAACAACTAGGTTTTATGATTGGTTAAGTTATGAAATAATAAATAACCACCCAGATTATTGTTTTATTCCTTTTGGTACAGGCAATCTTTATGAAAATATACTTAACATAAATAAAAAAGAGATCACAACAAACCATCACGATCCAAGATTTAAAGGAAACAAAAATACATTAAAAAAATGTAATTTTATTGGCGCAACATCCAGAAATAGAAATACTCTTGCAGAAAAGTTATATTCCCCACATCTTCCATTTGTACATTATAATGAACAATGGATAAAATTCTATAGGATTGCGGGATATTGCGGATCAAACTCAGCAGTTTATTCCATAAATGAAAAATATCTTATTCAAGCAATAAATCTTGCAAAAAAACAAGGAATTAACGCTGAGCCAAGTGGGCTTGCTGGACTAGCTATGCTTTTGCAACTTAAAAACAAAATACCAAAAAATAAAAAAATATTGATTGTAAACACCGGAAAAACAAAATATCCAATCCCATTTTAAATTAAAAGCAAATTTTATAAACTTTCTCCAAAAACCTTTTAATCCTATACATCTATATTCTATTTAACAGATTAAAAAATAACATAATTAAAATATACGTTATATTTCTTGGACATGCGTACACACGTGATTTTATGGCAGAAAAAATAATATTGACAGTTAAAGAAACAGACATCAAAGATGTAGGAAAAGGAATTGCAAAAATAGATCCAATTGTTTTTGACAAGCTTAAGCTATCAACAGGAGATACAATTAGAATAGATGGTAGCAAATCAACAATTTCATATGCAATTAAAGGAGGAATTGAAGATACTGGGCTAAATATAATTAGACTAGATGGATCATTAAGATATAATACAGGGGCAGGAATTGATGAAGATGTGTATATTGAAAAAACAATATGCCAAGCAGCGCAAAGCATTAATCTTTCTCCAGTTATTGATAAAGAAAAAAAAATAAAACTAAGTGATGATATTATTAGTTTTATTAAAGATAAAATAATAAATATTAATGTTATTGAAAATAATATGATAAGAATTCCTGGTCTCCCAATTCTAACTGCTGACGGATACAGAGATTTACAATTAATTGTAACAAAAACAATACCAAAAGGAGGAGTTAGAATTACACCAGATACAAAACTTACTGTTTCTCAAGAAGCCCAAGACCACAAAATAAGCATAACTTATGATGACATTGGTGGTCTTAAAAAAGAAATAGAAGCAATAAGAGAAATGGTTGAACTTCCAATTAAAAGACCAGAAATATTTAAAAAATTAGGCATATCTCCTCCTAAAGGCGTTCTACTTTATGGGCCGCCAGGAACAGGTAAAACACTTCTTGCAAAAGCTGTTGCAGGGGAAACAGATGCGTACTTTACAACAATAAATGGGCCAGAAATTGTCTCAGGCGTTTATGGAAAATCAGAAGAAAATTTAAGAAATATATTTAAGGAAGCAGAAGAAAAAGCACCTGCAATAATTTTTATTGATGAAATTGATGCAATAGCACCAAAAAGAGAAAATATACATGGAGAGACAGAAAAAAGAATTGTTGCTCAATTACTTACTTTAATGGATGGAATGAGTAACAGAGGAGATGTTGTAGTTATTGGCGCAACAAACATGCCAGAATCAATTGATCCTGCACTAAGAAGACCTGGTAGGTTTGATAGAGAGCTAGAAATTAGTATTCCTGATAAAGAATCAAGAAAAGAAATATTACAAGTGCACATTAGAGGAATGCCTTTACAAAAAGTTAACTTAAATGAAGTAGTAGAATTAACAAATGGATTTTCTGGGGCAGACATCTCATCTTTATGTAAAGAAGCAGCATTAAAAGCAATTAAAAGGCTAATGCCAAAAATAAACAAAGAACCAAGCAAGCATTTATCTCGCGAGCTTCTAGATGAACTTGTTATTACTCACAAAGATTTTTTGGATGCATTAAATATTGTTGAACCAAGTGCAATAAGAGAAGTACTAGTACAAATTCCAAACACGAAATGGGAAGACATTGGTGGACTTGAAGAACAAAAACAACAACTAAAAGAAATGATTGAATGGCCAATAAAATACAAAGATGAATTTGAGAAAATTGGTATTGAACCACCAAGAGGAATATTACTATATGGACCGCCAGGAACAGGAAAAACACTTCTTGCTAAAGCAGTTGCAACAGAATCAAATGCAAATTTTATTTCTGTTAAAGGTAGTGATATAAATCAGCATTTATTAGGAGAAACAGAAAAAGCAATTAAAAATATATTTAAGAAAGCTAGACAACTTGCCCCATCAATTATTTTCTTTGATGAAGTTGACACAATAATGGGGGCAAGAATGAGTGGGAGATTACAGGATTACCATGAAAAAAGTGTAACTCAATTACTTATTGAAATTGATGGAATATCAAATCTTAAAGATATTACAATTATTGGTGCAACAAATAGACCAGACATGATAGATCCAGCATTCTTGAGACCAGGAAGATTTGAAATACAAGTTGAAATACCACTTCCAGACGAAAAATCAAGATTGCAAATATTTAAAGTCTATTTAAATAAAATAAAAAATTTAGATGCAAAGATAAACATTCAAGAAGTTGTAGATTTAACGCAAAATTGTTCTGGTGCAGAAATTGAAGCAATAGTGAGAGAAGCGGGAATGATATATCTTAGAGATAAAATTAATGGAAAGGAAGCAAATAAAATTAATCAAAAAATAATAAAACAAGCAATCCAAAATATAACCCACACAATAAAAGCAGAAAAGAAAAGGAAAGGAAAAATCCAAAATGAAAAAGGAATTGCTTAATGCAGAATATATTTCTTCTGCACCAAGTAAATAAAATAACTAAATTAGTATTGCTTGATTGAACTCCACATGATTTCATCTTTTGGATTTACTTCAACTCCAATTGAAGTTATTTGACAAGGATGTACTGTTTGAGAATGTTTTGTTCCTCTTAGTTTTCTTACAAATATTGATCTATTTGGTGGAATAAAATACATCATAATAATACCATCAACAACAAATTCTTCCACACCATAAGCAGAAAAGTCTCTTCCATTTGTTTCAGAAGTTAAAACCGTTGTACAATTTAAGTCTTTTAATGTATCAGAAAATCTAAATAAAAGATTTCTTAGTTTTCCAATATCAGATAACCAAGCACCAAATGCAGTCGTAGAATCAACAGCAAGTCTTACTGCACCAAGATCTTTAACCATTGAAGTTATAATATCTAATTCTTTATCAATTTGTGGTTCAATTGGTTTTCGTGGATCAATGTGCATTCTGTATATTTTCATTAAATTTTTTTCTTCAAGTGTTTTAATATCCCACCCAAAATTTTCCATGTTCCAAACAAAATTTCTTAAATTGTCCTCAACAGTAACTAATAAACCTGGTTCATGGTGTGTTCTTGCGCCCTCATAAATAAAAGTTGTTGCAAAAATTGTTTTTCCAGAACCTGTTCCTCCAGAAACCAGAATAGTTGAACCTTTTGGAACACCACCTTGTATTAATTGATCAAAACCCTTTACACCTATTGGTACTCTTTCCATAATAAACCCCCTGTTTAATATATAAATATATATAATATATACTAAATTAAACTTAAAAATTGGTTTATTTGAAGTTATTTTAAAAAAAGAACATAAACAAAAAAAATCGTCCAACAAATATAACCTAAAAAAGAATAGAGATTTAAATAAAAAATGATTTTTAATAAATAATTTACTTTGTTTTTATTTGCCAGATGAACCAAAGCCTTTGTCCCCTCTAATTGATTCATCAAGTTCATCTACTTCTTGAATAGAATCATTTAAAATTATTGTTGGGATAATTTGGGCAATTTTGTCTCCTTTATTTATTTGAACTGATTCATCACTAGAATTATAAATACAAACAATTATTTCACCCCTATAATCAAAATCAATTACTCCTGCAAAAACATCTAAACCTTTTTTTACAGCAAGTCCGCTTCTAGGTGCAATTCTAAGATATAATTGAAATAAAGGGTATTGCAATTCAGGAAGAGATATTGAAATTCCTGTTCCAAAAGATGCTCTTGATTTTGGAGGAATAATTGTGTCTTCTTTATCAGAATATAAATCAAACCCGGCAGCCGCAGAATATGCTTTTGTTGGTATAATTGCTGAATCAGTTAACCTTTTTACTTTAATCATAACAATCCCTCTTAATTTACAATTTTAAATCGCAAGAACCTTTAAACCCACAACCTAAAGAACACTCAGTACACCCTCCAATTTTAATCATTATTCCTTTTTTACAATTTGGACAAGTGTTTCCTATATCTGTTCCATAAATAACAGATTTATTTATTTCTGGTTCTACTTCTTGGTTTTTATCTTGTGAATTTGTTTTCTTTGTTTTTGCTTCTTGTTGTTTTTTTGTGGAATCTTCATTTTTTTTTTCTTGATTTTTATCTGTTGATAAAACTTGCTCGTCTCTTGAAGAATCACGATAAATTGTGACTCCTTTACAACCAAGATCATATGCTTTTAAATATAATTCTCCTGTTTGTTCAATAGTAAAATTAGCAGGAACATTTGCAGTTTTACTAATAGATGAATCTGTCCATCTTTGAATTATTGATTGAACCTTTATATGATCGTCAGGACTTAAGTCCATTGCAGAAACAAAAAAATCTGGCAAAACACCATCTTTTTCATAATCTTGGGCAAGGGGGGTATTAACTTGGTGGAATCCAAGTCTTGATTGCCTATAAAACTTAAATGCAAAATAAGGTTCTATTCCTGTTGATGTTCCAAGCATTGTTCCTGTTGATCCAGTTGGTGCTTGAGTTATAAGCGTTACATTTCTCATACCTTTTTCTTTAATTTTTTCTTGAACATCTTTTGGTAATTCTCTAACAAATTTTCCATTTAAATATTTCTCTTTATCAAATTTTGGAAAGAAACCTTTTTCTTCTGCAAGTAACGCAGAGGTTAAATACATTTCAGAGGTTATGGTTTCGTAAATTTTATCAATTAATTTCAAACTTTCTGGTGAACCATACTTTACTCTTAACCTAATTAATAATTCTGCGAGTCCTAATGTTCCCCCACCAATTCTTCTTTCTGATTTTTGTAATCTTTCATTCTCTTCAAAAAAATAAGGTGTTAAATCAATTACATCATCTAAAAATCTAGTTAAAACTCTTGCGGATTTTTTTAACTTATCCCAATTAAGCTCATAAATTGGGCCTACATCATTAACACCAACCTTATCTGCAAATGAAGCAAGATATAAATGACCTAAATTACAAACACCCCATGGTGGTAATCCTTGTTCACCACAGGGATTTGTTGCAACAATTTTATTATAATAATAACTATTACTTAATTTATTGTACCTTTCCATAAAAACAATTCCTGGCTCAGCACTCTTCCATGCAGATGTAATTATTTTAATCCACATATCTTTTGCATTAACAGTAGCGTATGTCTTTGTTGGATATCCTTTCTCTTTCCATGCTTTTAAGTCTCCGTCCCATTCTTCATTATATATGTCTTTATATGCTTGATTTTCATAGTCTGGAAATTCAAGATGCCAAACAGAATTATTTTTTACTGCGTCCATAAAAGAATCAGAAATTTTAATAGAAATATTTGCGTGTTCTAAAACACCAGTTTTTGTTTTGGAATCAATAAAATTATAAATATCTGGGTGCCAATCATCAAGCATCAACATTAATGCACCTCTCCTTGAACCACCTTGTTCAATTAACGAAGTAATAAATGAAAACAATCCACCCCACGAAACAGAACCGGATGATCTTCCGTGAACCCCAGTAACATAAGCATATGCTGGTCTTAATGTTGATAAAGACATACCAACACCACCACCTCTAGAAAAGATTTCAACCATATTATATGCCGCATCTTGTATGATTGATTTACGTGAATCTTTTGGGGAAGGTATTACAAAACAATTATACAAAGTTAAATTAGAAGTATACCCAAGTTCATCAACATTGGCTCCAGTCAATATTCTTCCACCAGGAGAAATGTGCCCAAATTTTAAATGTGTATAAAATTCATCAAACCATTTTGTTTTATTAATATCATCTTTTTCAACAGAAGCAACTGCTTTAGCAACTCTTTTATATGTGTCATTTACTGACTCTGATGGTTTTTCGCATTTACTAATTTCTTGAGTTAATTCAAAATTATTTTTTTCATCAGCAAATTGCCCAGTAATCATATATAAAACTAAATTTTTATCAATTATTTTCTTAACTATTCCAACATCTTTTTTTGGAAATTTAATATCATCTTTACTTATACAAATAACTAAATCTCCTTCTTTAATATCTTCTCTTTTAGTTTTAAGAGAATACCTATCCAAAAATATAATTAATCCTAAATCAATAAACTGGGTAGAATTATTTAATACATTTACTGCTTGTTTGCTTAAATCAACACCTTTTTCTCTTAAAGATTTAACTAATTCTGTGTCATCAACTTTTTCTTGACTATCTCTTATTTTTCTCCTTTCTTCACGATAAAGTATGTATGCCTTTGCAATTGCAGACAATTCAGAAGCAATTAAAACATACTCAATTACATCTTGTACGTCTTCTACTGCAGGAATTTTATTAATAAATTTTGATTCAAGAACAAGAACAACCTTATCAACTACAGATTCTAAAACTAATTCATTTAAAGAGTCGGTTGCAATCATGGCTTTTGAGATCGCAAGTTTAATTTTATCTTTATTGAAATCAACTACTTCTCCAGTTCTTTTTTTTATTTTAGTTATTTTTCTTATTTGTGTCAACATAATAGATCCCTTTTAATATTCAAATCCCTTTCTTGCTTTTATGCCTTTATTAAAATAATGTTTTATCTCTTTTATTTCTGAAACCAAATCAGCAATTTTTATTAATTCTTTATTTGCAAATCTACCAGTAAATACTAATTCAATATTTCTTGAATTACATTCTTTAATTATTTCATTTGCATCTTTTAGAGAAATTAATTTAAAATATATTGCTAAATTTATTTCATCTAAAACTAATAAATCTATATTTTTATTTTTAATTATTTTATTAATATAAACTATGGCTTCTTGTGCTTTATTAATATCTAATTTACTTGGTTTGTTAATTATAAAATCATTTGTTCCAAATCTTTTAACTTTAATATTTAATTTACACAATATATTTTCTTCTGAGCTTTTTTTTGATTTTAAAAATTGAATAAAATAAACTCTTTTATTTGCGCCTTTTGCTCTTATAATTAATCCAATAGATGCTGTAGTTTTACCTTTTCCTCCACCAGTATAAATTGAAAACATTATAACCCCAAAAAAATAAAATAAAATTTAATGTTATAAATTAATAGAGGGATTGCTTTAAATAACTTCTCTAATAAGTTTTGTTTTTGTTAAATTAAGTAAAGATAAGATTGTTATTCTGAGAATTGATTGTAGTTAGGTTTATAAAATTAAGTCGGCATAATATTAAATAGACAAATATAATTGTGGTGGTTATGTGGAAGTAATAGACAAAGTATATGGAAAATATAATATTAAAGAAAAAGTATTAATCGAATTAATTAAAACACCAGCAATTCAAAGATTAAAGAAAATAAGACAACAAGGCCTTCCAAAAGAATGGCACTATGGAGTTGAATTTACAAGATATGAGCACAGTATTGGTGTAATAATATTATTAGATAAATTAGGTGCGCCATTAAAAGAAAGAATCGCTGGACTATTGCATGATGTTTCTCACATGGCATTTTCTCATGTTTATGACTATCTTATTAAAAATTATAATGAATCACATGGAGATGATGAATTTTTTAAATATTTGCAAAAAAACAAAAAAATACAAAATACATTAATAAAATATGGTTATTCAATTGAAGAATTTAAAGATTTAGAAGTATTCAAATTATTAGAAAGACATTCGCCTGATCTTTGTGCAGATAGAATTGATTATACTTTGCGAGAACTTGAAGCAATTAAAAAAGATAAAAAGAGGATAAATAATATAATTAATGATTTTATTATAATAAATAATGAAATTATATTTAAAAAGAAAAGATTTGCAAAAGAATTTTATAATATATATGATTACTTTCAAGCAAATCATTGGGGTGGAATCAAACACATGATAAATTATAATATATTCGTGGATGTATTAAAGAGAGCAATAGAATTGAAATTAATAACAAAGAATGATTTTTACAAAGATGATGAATATATATTAAAAATAGTAAAAACATCAAAAGATCCAATAATAAAAAAGGGCATAAATAAATTAATCACAAAAAAATTTAAATCAAATAAAAAGCTATTTACTGGTAAAAAAAGATTTGTAAATCCAAAATATCTTGATAAACAAAAAAATGCGCTATATTTGTTGGACAATAAACAAGGTGAAAACAAAAAATGGATGAAAAAATAAATAAAGAAACACCAGAAATAATAAAAAGGTTTCAAAATGAACTAAATATAGAAGGATTTAGTAAAAAAACAATTGAAACATATTCAATGTATGTAGAAATATTTCATAAATATATTAAAAAAGATCTAGAATCAATTAAATCAGACGATATTATTAGTTTTTTATCTCATTTAAAATCAGAAAGAGGAGCAAGCTCATCTACGCTTAACTTAATTATGTCTGCGTTAAAACATTTTTATTCTGTTTTTCTAAAAACACCAATAGAGCTAAACATAAAACTACCAAAAAAATCAAAAAAAATACCAATAGTATTAACTCCAAAAGAAATAAAAGATTTAATTCAAGCAACTGATTCACTAAGAAATAAATTAATTACAGAGTTTATTTTTTCTACAGGAGTAAGAATATCAGAGTGTATAAATATGAAAATATGTGATCTTGATTTCAATGAATATACAGGTAAAGTAGTTTCTGGTAAAGGAAATAAAGATAGACTAATAATATTATCTAAAAATTGGGTAGAATCATATAAAAAATACATTGATAAAAGAAATAAAGATATAAAATCAGAATATCTTTTCTGTAATAAAGATGGCGCACCACTATCTGTTGATACTGTTCAAAAATTTTTAAAAATATCTGCAAAGAACGCAGGAATAAACAAAGCAGTTAGCCCGCACAAATTAAGACATTCATTTGCAACTTCTCTTTTAGAAAATGATGTAAATATAAGATATATTCAACAGCTTTTAGGACACGCAAATCTTAATACAACACAAATATACACAAAAGTAAATACAAATAAATTAAAAGAAATTAAAAACCCTTTGGATAATATAAATCAATAAACACAATAAAAAAGATGAAATTATGGGCATAGCAATTAAAAAAAATAGGTTTAACACAAAAATAAATGAAACACACACTAAATTAGATAAGCTTTATGAAAGAACAAAGATATCTAGTGCACATCATTTAGGTTATATTAAAAAAAATTTAATTAGAGTAATTAAAGAAAGCAGAAGGACTGCAGACGCAATTAAAAAAATAAAATTATATGAACCAAAGTTAGAAAAAGAACTAGAAAAGGTAAACGCACAAATAAAAAGATTAAATAAACAAGTAACAAAACAAATGATGAACATAGATCTTAAAAATCCAGAAAAAACAAAAGAATATATTGAATTACATGAATATTTAAGAAGAAGAGATGAATTAAGTACATTACTAAAAGTTACAAACAGAAAACAAACAGAATTGAAAAAACAACTTATAAGTAAATTAATTACAAAAAAGGAATTATTTAACAAAATAAAGAATATGTTAAAAACAAATAAACGAAAAAAAGAGTAACCCCGCATTTCTAGTATTAAATATACTTAAATAAAAAATTAAATATAATCTAAACTACTACATAACAACTAAATTATTATTTTATTTTCTGTTTTTAAGCATATTTTTGTAAACTGAATAAAATTATGAAAAAGAATTAATAAACTAAATAAATAGGTTTAAAAGTATTTTGTATAACATTCTTATAAAAATAATTAATAACTAATATTTAAATTTTGGAGGAATAAACATGACAACAAGAATATCTAAATTATTTGGTATGGATTTATACCAAACAGATGCAACATATAGAGGAAAGGTGCATGACTTAATAGTTAACTTAGAACAAGGAGTAATAGAAACAATTACAACACAACCATTAAAAGTTAACTCAAAAGTAGAAGCAAAAAAAATAATTACTGATCATTCAATACCATACAATAAAGTTATATCAGTAGATGATATTATTTTAATTAATGCAGGTAATGTTCCAACAGCACCAAAGCCAAAAATGGTTGCACCTGAACCAGAAGAAGAAGAAAATCCAAGAGATGCAAGCATAAGAAAGAAATATATAGGATATAGAAGTAAATATTCATCAGCAGCATCTAGAAGATAAATCAATTATCTTCTTTTTTTAATTTTTTAATATATTTTTAACTAATACACACAACACAACTACTACATAACTAATTGTATAACATAAATAAATAATAATACGAGAAGTATAGGGTGTATCTCATTTGAATAAAATTAGATCAGTTTTATTAAAATATAAATTTTCTTTTATAGAAAATACAAAGCATTCTTCTTATTTATATCAAAAAGTATTTAGATCAATTTATGGTTATACTCAAAACGTAACTAAAAATAATAATAAAGTTTATTCTTATTCTAGAAACGGAATTTTATCTAATATACCATATATAAAAACAAGTAAAAATGCGGTAATTTTGCCGCTTGGATCAGAATATGAATTAATAGAATATTTTGATACTGGTAAAAACCCAACTCATAATTGGAAAACAAAAGGAGATTGGAAAGTAGAGTATACAAAAGATTTTATTGATGTTGATTTAGATAGTGTTACTAAGGCCATAGATGACTTATTGAATCATTATAAAATAATTAATAATGAAAATAAGCAAGTAAAATTAATTGATGAAATAAAATTAATTTTATTAAAAGATAATTTAAGCCCAACATACATTTCTTATATATATAATACAATGAAAAAAATAATTGATTTAAATTGGTTTAGTGAAACAAATAAACAACCTCAAATTATTTCTGATTTTTATGATAATTATAATAAGTTTAAAATTAAATTTAATATCTAATTAATTTTATTTCTTATTTTCTATTATTATTATATTTTTTTTCCAAGTTCTTTTTTTACCTACGTTATTCATCCTTATTAAATTTATGTCTACTAATGTTTTAAGATATGGATATAGACTTTTTTCATTTGTATATTCTATGTTGAAGTTTAATTTTATATTTTGTCTTAGTTCATCCATTGTTATCCATTTATCTGGCGGCATAGATTTTATTATGTGTTCCGCTTGTGTGTTTTCTTTTATTTTTATTATGTCCCATATCGTGTTTATTTCATTTTTTAATTCTTCAATAGTTATTGTTTTTACTGTGTTTATTTTTTCAGTTTGATTTTTTAATGACAATGTATTTTCCATTTTTTCAGTTATTATTTCTTTTTGAATTGATTGCCTTATATTGTCTTTTAATGTGTATTCATTATTATTTTTAATTATATTTTGGTTATTTTCATTATTATATATTTCTGGATGTTCATTTATTTTTTTAAGCTTTTCAAAATTAAATTCTGTTTTTTCACCTATATTTGTATTTAATTTATAATTATGATTCTCATTTATTTTTTCCTCTTTTTTTGATTTAAAGATATTTATTAATCCACCAAATATATTTTTAAGTTTCATATTTCTCCTTATTTATAGTAATTACCGTAATTATTATAAAGGTTTCGGTAATAACCGTAATTACTTAGAACTATAAATGGTAATTACTATAATTACGCAAAAATATACACAATACATTTAATCTATTTTCTAGTTTAATTAATTATTATTATTTTTTGTTTTTTATTATGTATATTTTGCTATTATTGTTTATTAATATCTTTGTTTTTTTAGTAATTACTGTGGTTTAGTTGGTAATTACCGTGAATTTATTTGGCTAATGTATCATATTTATGTTTATTTTTACTTTTTAGAGGTAAATTCTCATTACTATTGTCTTTTGTGTCTTATCCTTGCTTTGTTTTTAATTTTTTACTTTTTTTAACCTTATTATTTTTCTTAACTTGTTGTTTAATTGTGTCCAAGAAATATAACAAAATATTAATTTTTAACACTTGTTTTTATTGGTTATTTTTGTAATTTTAAGAAATAGAAATAGCGGGGGATGGATTTGAACCATCGACCTTCGGGTTATGAGCCCGACGGGCACTCCAGGCTGCCCCACCCCGCTTTATTTTTGGTAGATATAAAATTAACTAAATAAGTTATCTTTATTATTTATCTTAGAAACCAAAATATATATAAAAGGGTACTTTTCATTCACAGACGTACCCGTTTGTATTATCTTTAATTTTTGTTAAAAGTCCTTCTAATTTTTTTATGTTGGTTTCTATTTCTTTATTTTGTTTTTTTAGATTATTTAGTTTATTTTTTGTATTTGTTAGTTCTAAGTTTTTATTGCACGTCGGACAATGAAAATTATATGCAGCTGCAATTTCAAATGCAACTTCTATACATTTATTTGGGCAATAAAAGAAATCGTGCGATTCTTTATCGTTTATTAATTGCTCATTATTTTTGAATCTTTTCATTTCCTGTAAAAGTAGAATCTCAATAATTTTTTTATATTTTATTTCCCACAAAAATTCATACATGTTTTTGTCATCTCTTTTCTTTTTATAACAAGCAATCCCTCTATAATGTAGACTATTTAATGTTGATCTAACTGTGGTTATCTTCTGATTAAGTTTTTTTGAAATATCTTCTGGAGACATTGCCTCTTCTGTAAATATCTTTACAATACTTGGTGCAAGAGGCCCTGCAATTTGTTCTAAAAAAGAAGTCGCATTTTTATTATCCATTAATTCTTTCTTTACTTTATTCATAGTTATCTCCACCTCAATAGATATATATATTATAATCCAACCTTATTTTAAGTTGATTACATTTTTTCCACATTTATTTGGAATAACTTGGATTTCCGCATCCTCAAAAATATCTTCTTCTAATCTTTTTGGGTTTAATAAATAAAGCGTTATTGCAAGAGCAGCAACTTCGCTATGTGGTTGATTAGTAACAGATGCATTATAATCTGCGATATCATAATACGCTTTTGGTACTTTTGGTCCACCAACAATAAAAAGTATATTTTTTGTATTTTTAATATGCGGGATAACTTTAACAACTTGTTCACCATACATAGTAAGGTGCACAATAATTGTGTCTTTTTCATTTTTAAATTGCTTAATAAAAGCCAATGGGTTTGTAAGATAATTAATTTTAAAATCGCCACCCCATTTTGCAATTATTTTTACTAGTCCTTCTTCTAATTTTTTATCTTGAATTCCAGAATAAATAAATTCATTTGCCCCAAAAGCCCTAGAAACAAGAGCACAATGTGTTGTAATTCTTTTATCTCTTTCAGGCCTATGATCTAGCTTCAATATATTTACTTTATAAATCTTTTTAACCATAAATATATTATATAAAATACATTTTAAAAACAAGTATTAATTTATTTTATAAAAATATAAAATTAAGAATTAATATTAATTTATTTAAATTTTTGATTTGATTAATTTGGGCTCGTAGCTCAGTCTGGCTAGAGCACTGGACTCTTAATCCAGGTGTCGGGGGTTCAAATCCCCCCGAGCTCATAAAATCAAATAACTTTAAGTAAAACCAAAAAGGGCTTGTAGCTCAGTCTGGCTAGAGCACCGGACTTTTAATCCGGGTGTCAGGGGTTCAAATCCCCTCAAGCTCATTATCTTTATCTATTAATAAAATCCAGGTAATTTTGGGTTCGTAGCTCAGCCTGGGAGAGCAATAGGCTGAAGACCTATGTGTCGGGGGTTCAAATCCCCCCGAACCCATCTTGTTATTTTCTAAATAAAAAAATTAATTAAGTAATATTTATGGACCAACAAGTATTAACACCAATGATGAAGCAATATGTTGCTACAAAAAAAGAATACCCTGATGGAATATTATTATTTCGTGCAGGAGATTTTTATGAAATGTTTTATGATGATGCAAAATTAGCAGCTTCAATTTTAAATATTACTTTAACAAAAAGAGGAAAAGGGCAAGGAGAGGCTCCGCTTGCAGGAATTCCATATCATTCAATTGATCCCTACATTAATAAGTTAATAAAAGCAGGTAAAAAAGTCGTGATTTGTGAACAAACAGAAGATCCTAAGTTTGCAAAAGGGCTAGTTAAGAGAGCAGTTACAAGAGTTATAACTCCAAGCACTTTATTTTCTGATACTCCAGAAAATAATTTTTTATGTTCTATTACTAAATTAAAAGATATTTTTGGTTTTTCTATTGTAGATATTACTACAGGTGAATTTAAAGTAACAAGTTTTGAGTCTTTAAATCAACTATTAAATGAGTTAATCTTAATAAGACCAAAAGAAATGTTACTTACAAAAAATTTGTTGTCTTTCCCAGATATTATTGATTCAATTAAAAAGACCATCCCAAATACAATTATAAATTATACAGATAATCAAGACTTAGAATTATCAGAAAATGAATTGAAATTACACTTTAATTTAAAATCACTTGTAATTTTTGGAATGGAAAATAAACCTCAAATTATGATTTCTTCATATAATGCATTAAAATATCTCAAAGACACTCAATTTTCTAATCTAAATTACGTAAATATTATTAAAGAATATAATTCAACAAAATACATTCAACTAGATAAAAAAACAGTTAGAAATTTAGAATTAATTTTTAATCTTCAAGACAATTCAATAAAGGATTCTTTATTAGATTTAATAAACAATACAAAAACTGCAATGGGATATAGAAAATTATTATTTGATGTTGTTCATCCTTTGCTTGATAAATCAGAAGTTAATTTAATTCAAGATGCAGTAGAAGAACTAATCCAAGACTATTCTTTGTTAGAATCAAATTATAAAGATTTAAGTTACATGGGGGATCTTGATAGGATAATTAGTAAAATTGGTTTTGGTAATGCGTCTCCAAGAGATTTAGTCTCTTTAAAGCAAAGTCTATTTATTTTACCTAAAATTAAACTTAATTTAATTAATTCAAAATCTACAAAATTAAAATATGTTTGTGAGAATTTAGTTGATTTGAAAAAATTATGTGATCTTTTAGATAATTCAATTGTTGATGAACCCCCTTTTTCTATAAGAGAAGGTAAATTTATCAAACCAAATTATTCAAAAGAACTATATGATTTAATTAATACAAACAAAACAATTAATTCTTGGTTAGTTGAATATGAAGCAAAATTAAGGCAAGATACAGGAATAAAAACATTAAAAGTTAATTTCAATAAAGTATTTGGTTATTATATAGAAATACCTAAATCTCAACAAAAATTAATTCCTGACTATTTTGAAAGAAAACAAACATTAGTAAACTCCGAAAGATACACAACAAAAGAATTAATTGAAAAAGAAGGAATTTCTTTAAATGCAACCGACAAAAGAGTTGAATTAGAATATAATTTGTTTTTAGATATTTGTAAAGAAATTTTAAAATATCAAGATCAAATTCAATTTCAATCAAAATTAATTGGATTATTAGATGTGTATGTGTCCCACTCAAAAACAGCTATATTAAACAATTATTCTAGACCAAAATTAAATACTTCTAGTAATTTATATTTTAAAGACTTAAGGCACCCAATAATTGAAAAATTAGTTAATTTTATTCCAAATAATTGTATACTAGATAATAAAAATAGAACAATGATAATTACTGGCCCAAATATGGCCGGAAAAAGTAGTTATATGCGTAGTGTTTGTATTTCTATTATCCTAGCACATATTGGATCGCAAATTCCTGCAAGCGAGTCAGAAATTGGAGTTGTTGATGCTGTTTTTACAAGAGTTGGTGCCTCTGATGATATTTTGCACGGGCAAAGTACCTTTTTAGTAGAAATGTCAGAAGTAGCATATATTTTAAATAATGTTACGAGTAATTCATTTGTAATATTAGATGAAATCGGGAGAGGAACAAGCACATATGATGGATTAAGTTTGGCATGGGCAATTATTGAGCATCTAAATAATAATATTAAATGTAAGGTGCTTGTTGCAACTCACTATCACTTATTAAATAAAATGATGGATTTATTTCCTGGTATTAGTAATTACCACGTAACTGCACAAGAAGAAGGAGATAATCTTCATTTCTATCACAAATTAATTGTTGGTGGAATAAATAAGAGTTATGGTATTCAAGTTGCAAAAATGGCAGGCATACCTTCAGAAATAATTAATAAGGCAATAATTATTCAAAAAGATCTTGAAGAAAACAATTTTTTAAGTTCAAAAGAAAATGCGCATTTATCAAATATAGATTATAAAAAATAATTTGTGATTTTATGGTAATTAAACAATTAAGTCCGGAAACTATTAATTTAATTAGTGCTGGAGAAGTTATTGAAGGCCCAAGTGATATTTTAAAAGAACTAATTGAAAATTCAATAGATGCTGATGCAACAGAAATAATTATTGAAATAAAAAATTCTGGCATCGATTACTTACAAGTAAAAGATAATGGGACAGGAATAACAAAAGAAGACTTATTAATTTGCACTAAAAGGCACACAACAAGTAAACTAAAGACAATAGACGATCTTTATTCAATAAATAGTTTTGGTTTTAGAGGGGAGGCACTTGCAAGTATATCTTCTGTATCTAGAGTAAGTATTATTTCTTCAACAAACGAATTAGGTAAAGGATATGTTTTTGAAGAAAATAATTTAAATGAAATAAGTGCTTCAAAAGGAACAACCATTACAATTAAAGATTTATTTTATAATTTGCCAGTAAGAAAAAAATTTTTAAAATCAAAATCCACTGAATTCACATACATTTATGATATTTTTTTATCATTTGTTCTTGCACACCCAAATATTAGATTTGTATTTAATTCAGAAAAGAAAAAAGTTGTATTTCAAAATACTACTCGAGAAAACAGAATGCAACAAATATTTGGTGCAGAAGTAAATAAAAAAACAATAAGCCTAAATATTACTAATGAATTATTTGAATTATCTGGTCTTGTAAGTAACCCTAGAGATCAATTTTATTTTCCCACAAATTTTTTATTTATTAATAATAGATTAGTTTATGCTACTCAAGTTCAAAAAGCAATTTCATCTGCATACAGAGATTATTTAATGGTGCAACAAAAACCATTTTTTGTTTTATTTTTGAAATTTAATCCAAATACCATTGATGTTAATGTGCACCCAAAAAAAAGAATTGTAAAGATTCAAAATGAGTTGTTATTTCTTTCAATCTTAAAAACAACTTTGGAAAGCAAAATTTATTTTCCATCATCAACTGAATCAATTACACATAGTTTATTTGAATATGATTTTAAAAAATCAAACAACCCTATTTTAAATGATTCGTCAAAAGAATATATAAAAAAATTTGATTCAAATTCAAGTGAAGCTTCTTTAAATAAATCTTTGATTCAAAAAACAACTCCGTCAAACAGTCCTTCAATTTTTAATTCTGATTTTGCGACTCCTATTTTATCCATTGATAAATACACTATAACAAAAGTATTGGGGCAAATTCACAATACATATATTTTTTGTCAAACAGAGTACGGATATTTAATAATTGATCAGCACGCTGCTGCAGAAAGAATAAATTTAGAAAAGAATAGGCAACTATATTCGAATTCTTTTGTGTGTCAGAAATTACTCTTAAAAAAGAAAATCATTAATTTATCTGAATCGCACAAAAAAGCACTAGATGAGCAGAAATCTAATCTAAAATCAGTTGGTTTTGATTATGAAAAAATAAATGGTGATTATTATCTAATTACTATTCCTAAATTATTTAATGATTATTTTGATGAAAATATATTTTTAAATTTAATTACTGACCTTGTTGAGGGGGATGATTCAGTAACTAAATTAAAAGATAATTTGATTAAGCTATTTACTTGCAAAAATTCAATTAAAGCAAACGAACCATTATCTTATTTTGATCAAATAAAACTAATTAAAGAACTAAATAATTGTAAAGATAAATTAATTTGCGCCCATGGTCGACCAACTATTATGTCTTTTACAATAACTGATCTAGAAAAAATGTTTAAACGAGTGGTATAATTATAGTTTTACAACCCATATAAATAAAATAATTGTAATTGCCACAAGCACAGCAATAATTTGTGTATTTGTGTTGTCTTCTGGTACAGATGTGATTGTAATACTTTGGGTACCTACACTTTTATTTTCTTCTGTATTTGTGTTGTAATATATATTAAAACTTAAGTCATATTCTTTAGATATTACTGTTTTTATTTTAAATGGAATTTCAATAACATCTTTTTTATTTATAATATTTATTTCTGAGCTATATAGCTCTATTGTGCCATCAAATTTAGGTATTAGAATTATGTTATTTAATTCTTCTTCAGAAACGTTTCTAATAACTAACTTCCCATAAACTTCTTGATTTGTAATTATATTTCTGGGAACTTCAATTTCTGCATCTAACTTGGTTTTAAGATCTTCAATTGATAACCTAATTTGTTTTGTATAGAGTGTTATTTTTTCTCCAAATTCATTTGTGTATGTTAGTATTGCTCTGGGAGTTACATAGTTTGTGTCATTAGATGTTTTTATAAAATATTTTATGCTCTTTGTTTCTCCGGCTTTTAATATTCCGTTATATGCGGTTTCTCCAGAAACATTCTCTAGACTTGAATTTTTTAAATATTCTTTACTTGCGTTTTCTATATTTATTTCCACATCTTTTACTCCGCTATTTTTTACATTAACTTGAATAGGAACTAGTTCATTTTTATATACTTTTTCAGGGACTGTTTGATAGAAATCTGTATCTAATATTTTAGGTAATAAATAGCTGCCAATTAAACCATATTTTGAAATTACCATCCTTGGAAGAAATTCATTTTCCACACAAACACTAATTTCACTTTTATTTTTATATTCTTGTAATTCAATTATGTTTTTCTCTTTAATTCCTTCATTCTTTATTTCTGAAATTAAGGCATTATTTAAATAGGTTTTAATTATTACATTATCATTTTTATTTAGTTGAACAAAATTTGCAACTTTTAATTGCAAAACATAGGTTGCATCCGCACTTTCTTCTATTCCAGTTACTGTATAATTTTCACAAGATTTATCTCCTTTATTTATTATATAATCAGAATATCCTAATTCAGAAAAACTTTTTTCTGATATTTTTTCTGCATTTAATATAGGCATAGCTAAGAGTAAGATAAATAATAGCGTAATTTTAATTGATTTCATATTTTAATCCCAATTTAATTTTATAATATATAATATTGATAAGAAACCTTTTTAATATTGACTAATTATTAATTATGTTTAATTATGTGTTTTTTACGTTCTGTATTGTTTATTTCTTTATGTTTCTTTTTTCCAAATCTAAAATAGTAACTAATAAATAAGAAAATAAGTGTAATTACACTTACTAAAATTATTTGTGTTTGTGTTTTGTTTTTTTGAGGACTTATGTGATTTTCTATAAGTGCAATCGTATTTAGGTATTTTTCCTGATCATAGTATTCTTTTGCAACAGAAATTGTTTCTTTAATGTTTGTATTTTTTGTGTTTTTGTTTTCTTCTATGTATGTGTTTAGTTTATTTTTTGCATCTTCTTTTATTTTTGACAATCCTTCTTCAACAAGTTTTTGTTCATTTATAATGTCTTCCATTCTTGATATTGTATTTTGTGAGATTGAGTTAATTGCATCTTCATATTTTTTTGTATCATACTTTTCTATAAACTCATTTATTTCTTCATTTAATGTAATAGTTTCAAGAAATTTGTATTTTTTATCAAGCCGTGCTATGTCTGGAGGGCAAATTACTGGGAAATATCCTTTTGCATATATCTCTTGTAAATCGAAATCAAAAAACAAGTTATTCCCAATTTCTATTAATTTTTCAATATCTCTTAGATTAATTTCTTGAATTTTTTTTATTGTGCCATAAATACTTTCTGCTTTATTTTTTATTTCTATATTTAATTTTTCCTCCACAATTGCTATTTGGCCAGGGTTATTATCAATAGTTAGATTGTCAATTTCTGTAATTAAATCTGTTTTTGCCAGGTCATAGCTGTGTGCCTTTTCTTTTAGGTATTTTATTTTTTCTATGTCCTCTGATTTTTGTGTTTGTTGTTTTTCATAAATTTCTTTGTTTATTTTATTTTTAATTATATTTATCTTATTTAGGCTGTTACTTATATTTTCATATTTTTCATTATCAATTTCTTGTATTTCTAGTTTAATTTCTGTGTTTATATCTTCATTATTAATTAATTTCGTGTATATTAGGTTAAATTCATCTTCAAGTAAAGTATTCTTGGCTTCTTTTTCTTTTATTTCATTAATTTTATTTGTGTACCCTAATATTTCACACAGAGACTCTATTGTTAGTTCTTCATTTATTTCTGCAATCGCAACTGTCTGCAAGTGCTTTTTTGCAAGATTACTGACATCTATGAATCTAGAGTCTATTAGTTGTTTAGAATACATTTTGTTTTCTTTTGCAATTTCTATTACATCTGTTTTTTCTTTAATTGTGTGTATCTGATATACTTTGCCCTCATTAACTTTCAAATTTAGATTAATAATTAATTTGCCATTATTTTTTTGTGCATCTATTTCTTTATTATTTTCTTTTACTAATTTTATTTCTTCATCCCCAATATCTGTTAATTCAATTTTTTCATCTATGCCCTTTTCATATATGTTTTTTACATTTATTTCTTCTATAAATTTATATTTTCCTGCACCTATATCTATTATATTTGTGTTCGCTACTGTGTTGTCCAATATATCTTGATAAAATAATATTTTGTTGCTTGTCTTGCTTACATACCACGCATATCCATTTTCATCCATTTCCGCTCCTGATACCAGTATTATTTCTTTACCAAGATATTCTTTATCGGTTATCCCTTCGACCCTGTTATTTATATTTATTTCAAATAACGTGTCTTCTAGTTTTAATTTAATTATTTTTTTTGTTACTTCCCTTGTATTTTCAAAATTTATTTTTATGTAGTTTTTTCCTGGTAGCAACACCACATCATTTATCTTTTCTATTCCTTGCAAACTAATTTTAATATTATCTAAAGTTTTAGAAAAATAATTTGTAACAATTAAATAGTGTGTGTTATTAATTAACTCTATATTGTGCGATTCTAAAATGTATTTCTCTTGTATTATCTTGCACAGTTCAATTAATCCCTCGTAATTTTGTTTTTGCAGTTCTATTTTTTTATCTATATCTATAATTAATTTGTAATTTGATTCTTTAGTAACTTTAGTTGTTTCTGAAGTTATGTTTTCTAATTTTATTTTGTCTTCATATTCTAGATATTTGTTGTGTGCTTTTATTTCTATAATTATGTTTTCATTTTCCTTAAGTATTTCTTTTATTAATTTTATTTTTTCGTTATTTTCTAATACTTGATTTATGTTATTTATTTTTCGAACACATTCTTTTTCATCATCTGATTCAATTAACATTATGTTTAGTTGATTTATTTCTTCTATTTTGTTTTCAAGTACATTTAATAAATCTGATTTACAGGTATTAGTGTTTATTTCATAACTTATTTTGTCACAATAATTTTGTTTAACTAGGTAATTGTCTGTGTTTTCATATCTTGTTATTAGTTCGTTTAGATAATTATTATTTATTTCTTTTGCTCTATTAATTATTTCGGCACACATTTTTAGCTTAATATATATTTCTGTATTTTTGTCGTTTTCCATTAATTTATTTTTTTCAATCTCTAAATTTATTTCTTTCAATGCATATAAATAATCTCCGAAACCAATCTTTTTATTTTGAAAATCTTGTTTGTCCTTATTTATTTTTATTTGATTGATTTGAGAGATGTATTCTGGGTTGACTTTTATTTTTGCTTCTAACTCTTCAATTTTTTCATATGTTTTATTAATGTTTTTATTTGTGTTTTTATTTATTTCTTTAAATTCAAAATAAACTGAATTATTTGTTCCAATAGATTTGTCCATTAATATATAAAAATTATAATTGTCTGCTTTTTTTAAATTTTTCGTAATTGTTTTTAATTGTTCTATATTTGAGAGTTCACTAATTACATAATTAAGTCCAGGTCCAATTGTGGGCACTTTTATGTTTCCAGATGGATCTTCTATAAGTTTAAGATAATAAGCGCTTAGATCAATATAATTTACATTGGAAATATAATCTTTCCTAAATCCAAATTCTTTTGCAATTTCATTTAATTGCTTACTTTTTTCAAGTAAATTTGAAACATAATTTTTATTGTTTGAACTTACTTTAAGTTCATTTATGTTCTCATTAATTATAACAAAGTCCAAATATAAGTCTTCTTCTGGAATTTTATTTATTCCTTGTGAGTCTAAATAGATTGCATAATCTTTAAGTAAGATTATACTTGTTTTATTTGCTTTATCTACATATGTAAATATGTTTCTAAAATAATAGAATAAATCGTTTGCTGAGTTAATTAAACTATCTGCATCTTCTACATTGCACGCATCATTAATTTTATTTATGTTCTCTTTGCTTTTATTGAAATAGTTTGTTGCTGATGCAATATTATTAAAATAAATTATATTGTTATTATATATCTCTAGAGGTAGTTTATTTGATATTATTATTTCTGCTGTAAGTTTATTATAGCATTCGTTTTGTGTTTTACAATTTATTATAGAATTAGTTGAGGTGTGTGTTGCAGAAAGACAAGCTTGTCTTTCAGCAGTAGTTATTAGGTGTATGCATCCTGATAAGGCAATTAGCAGTACAATAATAGGAATTAAAATTAATGTTTTCTTTCCCAATTTAGACCTCTCTTAATACCTCTTTATTCCATCTGAGTTTATTGTTACTATTTTAAATTTTATATTTTTTTGTTGTAAAAGAGCAAGTATTGCACTATGTTCTTTTCCACTTCCTGAATGTATATTTAAGTCAAGTTCTTTAACTTCTTTAGGCCATTCTTTTTCAATATCTTCAAATATTTCTGAAAATCCTTTTCTTGGATCAACAATTATCCAATTTACTTTTTTTGTACAAGTAAACTTATCCTTTGCCCATTCATTTGATACTAGGTATACTTGGTCATAATCTGATTGGTCAACAATATGTGCTACTTGGCCCCAAGTTCCTTTTCCTGTACTTAAAACTCCTAAAAATGCTTTCATTAACCCACGCCCCTATAGAAGATTAAAATCTTTTTTTGCGCTTTCTACTAATGTAAGAAAGCTTTTTCCTTCAGCAGTTATATAATATACTTCGTTTTTATTTATGTTTAATTTTCTAATATATTTCTTAGCTAAAAGATTATCTAATATATTATATAGTATAGATACCTTTTTAAAATCTGTTTTTCTTAATATCTCTTCAAATGTTCTTGGTTCTTTAATGAATAATCCTAAAACAAATATATGTTCTTTTGAGTTAATTATACTATATAGTTCAGGATCAGTTTCAATCATAGTAATTAATTTGTCTTTGTCACTCATATTTAATCCTTAATTTCTTTAATCATATATGTTCCAATAAGTTTATATCCTTGTTTTTCATAATATTTTCTAACCCCAACCCCGCTAATTACTGCAATTTTAGTGAATTTATTATTTTTGGATATTTTTTCTGCACTCATTAATAATTTTTTTCCAATTCCATTGTGCTGTATATTTTTATCTTCAAATGATGTTGCAAGGCCGTACACATGTAATTCTCTAACAATAGATGTATTTTTTTTAATTTCATTAATAAATGGTTTATTTGGAAATCTTAGTCTTAAAAAACCAAGTAGATAGTTTTCTTTTTCTGCATATATAAAGTATTCTTCAGAGTCTGATGCAACATATTTAATTATTTTAATTTTATATTTTTTTGTATCCTTTAATTTTTCTTCTGGTTCGCAGCATTTTATGCAATTACATTTTGTGCCCCTATTTTTGAGTTCATTTAATACTTGTTCTCTTAAATTGCTAATTTTTGAGCCAGCAATTATTTTTGTTGCAGGTATGTCTCTTTGTATCCTCATTATTCTTATCCATTTTGGAACCATTTCTTTAATATCTGCAATTAAATTAATTAATGTTTTATTATCGTAAGTTGTATATTCTCCAGAATAATACATTTTTTCTAGTTCTGTATTTTTTGTAACTAAACATGGATAAATTTTAATCATATCTGGACAGAATAATGGATTTGTAAATATTTCCTTAAATGCATCTAAATCTTTTTTATAATCTGAACCAGGAAGTCCGATCATCATGTGATATAATACTTTAAAACCAGCATCTTTTAATTTTTTAGTAGTTTCAATAACCTCTTTAATTGTGTGCCCTCTTTTGTTTTTTTTAAATACATCATTATAAATTGTTTGCACCCCAATTTCAACTCTGGTGCCTCCATAATCTAGTAACCTTTTGATTATTTTTTCATCACAATAGTCTGGTCTTGTTTCAAAAGTTAGTCCAACCATTCGTTTTTCTGAAGTCATCGCTATTTTTTCAAGGGTTTTAATATTTTTCTCTACTGTGTTATTTGTTATTGCTTGATATATTCCTCTAATAAAATTATCTTGGTATTTTTTACTGGTTGCAGGAAAAGTCCCGCCCATAATTATAACTTCAAGTTTATTTGTTGGATGGCCAGTGTCTTGTAATTGTTTTAATCTTTCTTTAATTTGGGATTTTGGATTAAATTTATTTAATTTTCCTCTCATGCTTGCTGGTTCAAAACCAGTATAACTTTTTGGTGCGCCTTTATAGCTTGGACAATAAATGCATTTTCCTGGGCAGGGTGTTGGTTTTGTCATAACTGCAATAACTGTTACTCCAGATTGTGTTCTGTGTGGCTTAGTTACAAATGTATTAGTGGGTTTTTTAATATTTAAAACCGAAAGAATATCAGAAGTTAAGGGTATATTTTTTAATTTATATTTTTTTGCAAACTTAACCTTTAGTGTTTGTAGTTCTTTTGGAGTTATTTTTGTGGTATCAATATCTTTAAAAAATTCTTCTAATTCATTTTTTTTATGCATAACTTAAATTTCCAAAATTCTATTTTACTAAAAATAAGATGTGTTTTGTTTTTAAACAACTAACTTAATAAGTTTATTAAAGAAATACACTGGCATCATGTTTGCATTAAATAAAGGATATATGTGATCAAGAGAACCATACACTCCTGCCAATGTTTTTACGACTTCAATATTTATTATATATGATTTATAATTTGATTCTTTATCAGTAAATAGTTGTGTATCTGCATATTTTGTATATACTTTTAATTCTAAATCTTTTTTTCCAATTTCTTTGGGAATGAAAGCATATTTAATATCTGTTGTACTATTTGGTTGCAAAGTATATATTTTTATTTTTCTTTCTTTCTCAAACCAATATTCTGATAAATTTGAAGAAACAACTATCTTTTTAGTACAAATAGATTTGTTTATAATTCTTAGATTAATTTCTTTTTCAACACCATATTTTGTAACATAATCATATGGCTTTAATATTGAATAAATTACGTCGTCTGTAACTTCTAATTTTAAAGTAATATACTTTATGTTTGTTTTTCCTTTAAGTACTAAATTTAGGTTATATGCTCCATTTATTTCTGAACTTATTCTTAATGTAGTATATATGCTTTCTGATGTTTTTTTTGTATTTTCAATAATTACTTCTTTCCTTTGAGAATCAATAACCTCGATTGTATCGTAATCCTCATTTTGGGCAATTAGAAAACTTACTAAGAAATCTTCTTCTGGGGCAGCAAAACCTAAATCCACAACATCTGTATATGTAAGATCTTGTGAAATTGGTTCAAGCATTGCAAGTCCATTAATATTTGGTAGTATTAGTGTGATTCCAAACAAAATTAATCCAAATAAAATATTATTTTTAAGCATCATATTTTTTCACATATATTTTTTTAAAAAAGCTATCCTTTTATAGTTTCTGTTGTACTATAATATATATAATCTAACTTATTATAAATGTATTTGTTTTTATTTAAATTTAAATGGTGTGTTTATGAAGGCTCAATCAAGTAATTCAATTAATCAAAGATATAGTATGACAAAAAAGCATCACAAAGAAACTCTTCAAAAAGCAATAGATGAAAAAAAAGTTGATGAAATCCTGATTCCCTTTCTTTTAAAAGTTACAGATATTTCAGATATTTTTACTTCTTCTTCTTGTGCTGGAAGAATAATGCTTTTATCCACTGATGAAAATGAAGATAAAGAAGTATCTCATTTTCATAAGAGGTATCATCGAACAATAAGTTTTAATGAACTAAAGTCAGCTTTAGATGAAGACACAAAAGAAAAAGATATTTGGTTTAAGGTTGAACCATTCATTTTTCATTTTGGTACAAAAGATTATGAAAAAGCAAAAGAAATTCTTAAGTTTTGTTCAAGGTTTGGTTTAAAGAAGGCAGGAATAATAACTTCAAAAGAAGGTAAATTTATAGTTGAAGCAACAGCAACACAATATATGGCATTGCCATTGAAAGCAAACAACCAACTTCTTGTTGATGATTCTTATCTTCATTTTATTTTAGATCGTGGGAATAAGAAGCTTGAAGCAAACTATTCTCTTTTAGATAAATTTGAAAAAGAATTTTTAAAAACATTTAAGAAAAAGGAAGAAAAGAAATAATTATTTATTTCTTTTTTTTAATCCTCCGTTGTGTGTGATTTGATTTATTGAAAGACCTTTTTCTAACGCCATTTGTGCGGCTTCTTTTCCAAAAGTTTGTATAGTCAAGGGGTACCCAAATTTAGTTGCAATTTTATCTATCCCCCCATAGTATTTGATTATTTTTTGCATTCCAATTTGTTTTGCTGCGAATTCAAGTCCATACCATTCAACAATAAAATGAGTGAGTATCAATTGTTTAATTTTTTCTGGTCCTAGTTCACGCAACATATTTTTTGGTCCATGATATGCTTTAGCAATTAAGTGTGGATTAATTTGGTTTTTCATTTTATCTATTCCATACTTCTCAATTAATTCTTTTGCACCACCATATCTTGCAAGTACCTTTTCTTCGTAATCACTCCCGTCAATTTTGAATACATTAGAAAATCCGCCATAATATTTTGCTGTTTCTTCAAGACCGTATGCTTGAGCAGCATTTTCAAAACCAAACATTTCCTTTGCAATCCCAAAATCAAATTTATGAATTCTAAGCTGTTTTGCATCTATTCCTTTTGAAAATAAATAATTTGTTGTATTCCAGTATGGCCACTTATTCCTGTTTTTTTTAACGTATTCGATTTCAGTTTTAATCAGATATTCCATATTGTTTTTTCTAATTTTATCAAAATCTCTTTTTGTTTTTTCCCCTTCTGCTTTTGTAAAGAAGGATTTAACTTTTTTTTGTAACTCTGCTTTTTTTTTCAGGTGTTCTTGCAGATCCAGTTTTTTGTATTCTTCCTGTGCCTATACCTCTCCCAAGTGATCTAATAGGTGTTTTTCTTGAGTGCATAAGTTTACTTATCAGTTTTATGGGCATAATCAATTCACTCCCTTTAATATATTTATCTTATTCCTCTTCCTTTTCTTTTTTGTGTCATTATTGTTTTTATTTTTTGTGTATATTTATCATTGTACCCCATAGTTCCATTTTTATCTAGGGTTGGTTTTTGTTGGCTGTTTCCGGTCATTTTTTGTTTATATTTATCATTGTACCTCATAGTTCCATTTTTATTTATAATTGGTTTTTTTGGCCCATTTCTTGTTATTCCGGGTGTTAATCCTTTTCTCATAAAATTTAATTTTGCAATTCGATTTATTGGCATATTTAATTCACTCCCTTTAATATATTTATCTTATTCCTCTTCCTTTGCTTTTTGTTTTATCTTCTTTTTTTGCTTGATTGTTTTTCCCTGGCTTTACTTTTTGTGCCATAACATATGATTGAATAAATGGAAGATATTTTTCTAAATCTTTATGGCTAATGTTTTTTTCTAGTTCGCCTGAATCAATCTTTTTACTCCCAATTAAATTAGTGGTTACTTTTTCAAGAAGGTTTGTTAGTTCCATAGGGAATATAATTTTAGATGATTGTCCTTCAGCCATTTTTTCAAGTGCTTTAATATAATAATAAGTAACTGTTTTTTCAGAAAGCCCCTCTGTTGCTTCTTTAACTGCAAGTATTTTTGCTTTCTCTGATTCTGCAAGTTCATAAACTGCAAGCTTTTTCTGAACTGCTGCTTTTTGTTCATGCATTGCTTGTAATATTTCTTCAGGTATTCTAACTTGACTAATTTCAACAGATTTAACTTTTAGGCCCCATTCTTTTGAAACATCAGCAAGTTTAGTAATTAATGTTGTATTTATTTTTTCAATACTTGAAATTACTTCGTTTAAATCAAATTCACCAACAACATCTCTTAATGATGCAATAACAAACATTGTTGCTGCTCTTCTATAGTCATCAACTTTAACCACAGAATTAACTACACTTTCAGGGTCTCCTTTTACAGAAATAAATAATACCCCATCAATAACAAGTTGAATATTATCTTTTGTTAATACTTCTTGAGGAGGAATATCTATTGTTTCTACTCTTAATGTTACTAGCACTGGTTTTTCAATAAATGGAAATATAAATGTCCATCCTGGCCCCCCAACTCTTACAACTTTACCAAATCTAAATACAACTGCTCTTTCATAATCTTTTAATTGCAGTATAATTTTAAATTTAAAAATCACATATATTATTGCAATTAAACCTAGTGCAAATATAATTCCTTTCCCTACATTTTTAGTTAAAAACATTAAAGCAAATATTGCAATAATTACTATAATAAATGTAATTGTAAAAAATGCGTTTTTTATTTTTTGTTTATCCATACATCATCAATTTTTTATAATCATTTCTAGTTAACTAAATATTAATTTAGTTGTTGTGTTTTTATATCTTTCTATATATTAAATTAATATAAAAAACTATATAGAGATATATATTTTTAAGAATGAAAAGGTTATGACTTCAAAAACAATAAAATCAAGTAACAAAAAAGAAGAAAAACCAAAAACTAATTTAGTTTCCACACCAATTGAAACAAAGCCAATTTCCGATTCAACAGAAAAAATATTAATTCTCTCTGTAGATAGAGATAATGACGTTGGTCAAAAAACAGGAATAAGTGGCCCAATAATTGGAATTAATAATAATAAAAAATTAGCAACTGCTTTAGCTATTGCAGATCCAGAAGAATCTGATGCAAATTCTATTTTTGGAGCCATTAAAAAATATTATGAATTACAATCTGAAAACGTTGTGGAAATTGCAACACTAACCGGACATTCAAAAGATAATTTTTTTTATGCAGATAAAAATATTACTTTGCAATTAAAGCAAGTTCTTGAATTATTCCCTGCAACAGCAGTTGTTTTTGTTAGTGACGGGGCAGAAGATGATCAAGTAATGCCAATTATTCAAAATTTTGTGCCAATAATGTCTAAAGAAACAATAATTGTAAGGCAAGAAAAAAGTATAGAAAATACATTTTATTTTATTAAAAAGGCACTTCAAGATCCATTCTTTGCAAGAATTGTGTATGGTGTTCCAGCAATAATTTTACTTTTGTTTGTTTTTGCAAAACAATTTGCATTTCAAATAATTGCATTATTCTTTGGGCTATATTTTTTAATTAAGGGTTTTAATTTAGAACCAAAAATATATAAACTTTATAGGAATTTTTTAAAAAAGTTTTCAGTACACCGCGTTAGTTTGCCTTTTTATTTGGCGTTCTTGTTTTTCATGGTTTTTGCATTAATTAAAGGAGTAAACTTATTTTCAAATAATACTTCTTTTGCTCTCTTGCCAAGATTAGTTTATGTATTTAGAGCAATTTTATTGTACCTTGTTATTGGGTTTGGTTCATGGGTTGCAGGGTCAATAATTGATTTATTCTATTTAAGAAAAGTATATAAGCTTGGGCAAAACATTTTTTATTTATTCTTTTTTGTAATTTTCTTTTCTTTAGTTGATTTATTTTTACAATGGTTAATAAATGAGCTTAGTACAAGATATTTAATTTATTCTATATTGATCGGAATAGTTATTTTAATTTTAGTAAGTCAATTTACTACTCTATTTTCAATTAAAAAAGAAGTTACTGCTCTTTTGATTGGGCTTCCTGTTCAATCAAGATATGGATTGTGGATAGGAGAAGTTATTTCTGTTGATGAAAAGAAACAAATAATAAGATACAAAGATAAAACTAACCAATCAATAAAAGTGGTTTCTAGAAAGAATTTTGTTCTAGGGGATGGTAGAATTATAATTTAGATTAAATTTTTTGTATTTATTTCTCTTTATTGTTTACATTTTTATTTATTTCTTGGCAAATGTTTAATTGATTCAAGCAACTATTTATTTCTTTTGTTAAGACATTGTTTTCATTAAGCTCTGTGTTGTTATTTACACCAATTACTATGCCGTTTGTATTAATTATTAATCCAATTATTAATCCAATTATTATACACACAATAAAAATGATTATGTGTTCTTTTTCAAAATCCATATTTTTTCTCCAATTTTTGTTGTCTTCTTTAATTTAAGTAAAATAAATATCTTTAAATAATTATTGTTTTATAGATTTTATTATACATTATTTAACTAAAGAATGTATTTACATAAAATACGTGTTTTAAAGTCAATTTGGTCTTTTCAACCAAGTTAATAATCTGAATAATTGCAGTGTTTAATTTTGTTTTTCAAAACAGATTCCTTTATAAATATATTTAGTAACATATAATTAGATTAAATTTATATAAACAATATAAAGCAATAAAAATTAAAAAGAGAGGATTTGGTATGTACAAATACGCAATAGCAAGACAATTAGCAACAAAGAAATTAATTACAAATAAAGGTGACAACGTTGGACGTTTAATTGATTTAATGGTTAATGAAGTTACTGGAGAAATAGAAACTATTTTAGTTGAAGTTGATCCTACATCTGCATATATTCAAAAATTAAACTTACAAGGTAATATGATTGAAGTTCCATTTAAAGCAATTATGGCAGTAAGTGATGTTTTCATTGTTGATGAAGGCCAAGTTAATAAAGAACAATAAGTTCTTTATTATTCTATTTCTAATTTATTTACAATCAATAATATATGTTTTTTTTTTTTGATTAATTGATTTTACTTCAAACCCAATTTTATTTTTTAAAAGATAGTTATTTATTTTTGTAATTATTTCTTGTTCATTAATTCTTTTGGTAGTTGCAATTTCTATTTGTTTGTTTATTTGATCAATGTACATGAAATAAGTGTATATTAGCTCTCCTTCTTTATTTAATCTAGTAATTTCGTCTTCAAATTTAGATTTCGCAATTGTTTGTTCTTGGAGTATTGCTTGCCGTTTTTCTTTCTTGGTCTCGTTTTTTTCTGCAACTTTTGTTTTATATACTTCTAAATAATAATTCTCAAGTTCGGAATACAATTGTCCTTCTTCGTTTACAATTGAAATATATTTGTCTGTTCCTTTATCTAAAATAACTATTCTTGGTGTTTTATAATTATAAATGTCCTTTATGTGTTTTATTGTTTCTTTTGTTATTTTTTCTTTTTCTCCAACCACGACTTCAATATCTATTGGTGGGAGACTATATTTTTTAACAAGATATGAAATTAATGTTTTTTTGTTTAAATCCTGAATCTTTTTATTTAATTCCTTTTCAATATTGTTTATTATTTCTTTTTCATTTAATTCTTTGAAATCAATGTTTGTTGGGAAATTATATTTTTCTCCTTTTTGAATTATTCTGTCTTTCCATTCTTCCTTTTTTTTAGACGTAATTACAATAAAATCTAAATCAGTTAAAATTATATTTGAATTAGAAAAAAATTCAAATATAAGGTAGTATTTATCTAACTTAAAATATATTACTCTATTGTTCTTGTCTTGTTTAATTTCATGAATTCTTTGGTTAAACAATTTTTTTTTTAAAAATGAAATAAGTCCGTTTGTTTCTGAGGTTGGCAGAATATAGTCTGATAGAAAGCAAATATTTTGGTTAATAACTAGTTGCTTGGTTTTTGTTTTATGTATTTTAATTTTAAATGTATCTTGATCAATAGTTTGGATATTATTAATGTAGCCATTTACTAGTTCTTTTTCTAAATCTTTTGCAACATAGTAGAAAATTGTGCTTGTGGCAGTTATTTTATCCATATCTTGACATCCAATTTGTTTTTAGAAATTAGTTATTTTACTCTGCTCTAAAATCAATATATTCATATTGGTTGTATGCATATATTCTTTTTGCAATTTTTTGTCCATTATAATTATATTCTTGGTAAAGTTTCTTTTCATCAGTATTTTTAAATGTATCAAATGGAATTTTTTGAGCAAGATCAAAAATATAGAACGTATTTTTATATTTAGTTTTAATAATTGCGTGTATCTTTTCATCTTCAAGCATAATTATTTCAATTCTTGCATTCTCATCTGCTAGTGCTTGCATACTCGAGCAGAATATAATTGATATATCTTGTTCATCTGCAACTTTATTTTTAATTACACTTGGATAATCTATCCAGAATAACAATTTCAATTCATTTCTTATGACATCTATTTCTGATTTTAAGTAATTATAAATCAATCTGATTGTAGATAAATAGTCTCTATTAAAATCATATCCAATTGGCTGATATTTTGAAACAATGCTTTTTATTGTTAAATCTGTTGGCCTAACCATATCTTTTATTTCAGAAATGGTTTTTTTTTCTTGTTCATTAATGTCGTCTTTATATTTATTTAAAATTAATTCATAATATTTCAATAGTGCAGAATCGTTTGTGTTTGTTTGAACTCCGTTATTTTTAGATACTTCTTTAATGAACCCTTCTAGTTCATTAATTTTTTCTTTTAGATTTTTATTTTCAAGTTTATATTCTGATAATTCTCCTTTAATTTTAATGTTTGTAAATCTTATATCAGAATCTGAATCTGTGTTTTTTGATTGTAATTTTGTAAGTTGCGTTATTTCATTATTTACTTCAACATCAATTTTTTCAATTTCATCATTTATTATTTTCATAAAATTTGTATATTCTTGATCATTAACTGTTTTTGCAGTGTATTTGTATGACATTTCTTTTTTTTTATCTAGCAATTCTTTTTTTTTTGTATTTAGAATTTCAATTTTTTGCCAAGAGCTTTGTTCAAGTCCAGCTGGTGTTTTATCTTTTTTTTTCATATTAATAAGGGTTAGTCCCACTCCAAAAACAATTACTACGATGATTATGGATATAATTTGAATGAATTCTGCTTGCATAGTTTTTACTCACTTTTTTTAATCCTATCATCTATATATATGTACGTGAATAGAATTTATATATATTGTGTTTTAATAAAATTAAGAATTTTTCTCTTCATTTCTATTTAAAAACACTTTGGTTTCTTATTATATATATGATATCTTGCAATATAAATGTCTTATTTTTATGAGCAAGGTTATAAGAAAACTTAAATCATTTCATGAAATTTTATAAATTACGGAGGAATAAATATGGCATCAGAAAAGCCACACATCAATGTTATTTTTATCGGACACATTGATCACGGAAAATCAACCACAGTTGGTCGTTTAATGTATGATACAGGTGCATTACCTGAACAAGATTATAGAAAACTTGAAGCTATTGCTAAAGAAAAAGGTAAGGGTACATTTGCTTTTGCTTACATGATGGACACATTAAAGGAAGAAAGAGAAAGAGGAATAACAATTGATGTAAATTATAAGAAATTTGAAACAAAAAAGAATTTCTTTACAGTAATTGATGCTCCTGGTCACCAAGACTATATTAAAAATATGGTAACTGGAACAAGTCAAGCTGATGCAGCTGTTTTAGTTGTTGCTTCAAAAGACGGTATTCAAGCACAAACAAAAGAACACGCATTCCTTGCACAAGTAATGGGTATTAGACAAATTATTGTTGCAGTAAATAAAATGGATGAAGTAGAATATAAACAAGAAAGATTCAATCAAATTAAAGAAGAAGCAACAAAATTATTAAAAGGATCTGGATTTAAAGATGAAAATATGAAAATAATTCCTATTGCATCATATCCTGGAGACAACATTACTAAAAAGCCAACAGAACATATGCCATGGTATACTGGGCCTTGTTTACTTGAAGCATTAGATATGTTTGATGCTCCTGCAATTCCAACAGATAAGCCATTAAGATTACCAATCCAAGATGTATACAATATCAAAGGTGTAGGAACAGTTCCTGTTGGAAAAATATCAACTGGAATAATGAAACCAAACGATAAAATTATTATTATGCCAGAAGGTGTTGAAACTGAAGTTAAATCTATTGAAATGCACCACGAACAATTAACTGAAGCAAGACCTGGAGATAATATTGGTTTTAACTTAAGAAAAGTTGGTCCAAAAGATATTAAAAGAGGATCAGTAATTGGTCACGTAACAAATCCACCAAGTGTTGCAGAAGATTTTACTGCTCAAATTGTAGTATTATATCATCCTTCTGCAATTACAGTTGGTTACTCACCTGTATTCCATATGCACACTGCTCAAATATCTTGTACTATAACTGAATTAATAAAATCAATTGATCCAAAAACAGGTGCAGTAAAAGAAGAAAATCCAAAATTCTTAAAAGCAGGAGATGCTGCAATCGTAAGAATTAAACCAAATCAACCTTTATGTATTGAAACATACAAAGAATTCCCTCAACTTGGGCGTCTTGCAATTAGAGATATGGGTAAAACTGTAGCTGCTGGAATTGTAATAGAGGTTAAAAAAAAGGTAAAGTAAGTTAAATAATTTGGGGATGAAAATAATATGCAAACAGCAAGAATTATTGTGACAAGCACAGATTACAAGAAACTTACTGATTTTTGTAGTGAGATAATAGATGTTGCTCAAAAATCAGGAGTAAAACACTCAGGAATCATCCCTTTAAAAACTAAAAAATTAGTGGTTCCAACAAGACGTGGAGTTGCTGGTGGAGGAACAGAAACCTACCAAAAATGGCAACTTAGAATACATAAGAGAATTATTGATGTTAAAGCTGATGACAAGATTTTAAGAAGGGTTGTTAAAGTTGATGTTCCAGCTGATGTTTCAATGTCAATTGAATTAAAGGAATAATCTTTTTCCTTTTTTTCTTTATTTTCTTTTTTATTTCTTCTTCTTTTCTGTGCAAATATATTTCTAACTTATTTTTGATTATGTACTATATTAAATTTCTATTTAAAAAAACTCAGATAAGCTTTTCTGATTCTTTTCTTCCTGTTTTGAAAACAAAGAATTTATTTCTTCTTCTGCTAAATTTATTTTTTGAAGAAGATATGGTTTAAGTTTATATTTAATAATTATTTCTTTTGCAATATTAACATATTTCTTAATTGATCCTTCTGCAATTGTAAGGATTAGTTTTCCTTGACAAGAACAATGTCCAGAAAGTGGCATTCTTCTATATTTTTTATTACATTTAACACATCTTAGTTGTTGACGTGCAAATGCTCTTGTGTTACCAATTATATCTGGGAATAGATGATAATGTAATAATCTTTCAAGAGCATCTTTATTATCAACAGCTAATATTCTTTCTTGTAATTTTGCTTGTTTATCAACTTTATCATTCATTGATTTTATTTGTAAGTACGCGCTTTGTTTTGGGCCTTCATCAAAACAATTTGTATCATGAGTAAATTTAATACAGCTATATTGTTCATCTGTTCCAAGTACCTTTGCAACATACTCTACATTTTTATCATATGGGTCTCCAAAGGTTTTACTATTTTGATAAAATTCATACGGATATTCAGTAACTGTTTCAATCTCATAACATTCATCATCAATTTCATATGGATTTAATATTGTTGTAAATGTAAGTGGCGCATCCATTTTTCCACCACTATTTCCTGCAAGATAACCATAAGAGAAATTAAGCATAGGATCCATAAGAAGCATCATTGAATCTTGATCTCCATCTACGTTTCTTCTTTTTGCAGTAATATAAAATGGATGTCCCCAGGATAATCTTGATTTTGAATATCCTATTATTCTTCCAACAATTCCAGCAGATGTGTGTGGGGCAAGCCCAATAATTAATTCTCCTATTAATTCTTCTTTTGTGTTTTTATTATAAAATCTTGGTTTATTATAAAATTTTTCAAGAAGATCATCAATAAATTTACTTACTTTTAAGAAATGGTCTCCGGCCCCATCATCAATAATTACGTCTTGCGGGAAAATACTTATTCTTTGTTCTATGCTTGTAATTGGTTTACCTAAATAATCTGTTTTATAGCCAAGTTCTTTAATTTTATCAAGACTAAGATTTAATTCTTTTGGAGTAAACTGGGTAATTGTTGCATTCAGTGCTTCATATCTAATTGTTCCATCTCTAAATATTTGTAACCCGTATTTTGCACGAAGTATGCCTTTTTCAAGAGGCTCTGCATTTTTTTCTTCACTAATTAATCCTTTTACTCCTTTAAGGGTTTCTGGAATTCCAATTTTTAAGTTTTTTGCTGCTTGTTCAATTAATGAATCAATATTAATTATGTGATTTATGCTTGGTTTAGTTTTATTTGCACAAGTCTGGCAGATTTCTTCATATGTTTGTTTATTACAATTAATACAATACCTTACTGCTTTTGTGTGTACTTTACATTCAAAACAAAATGGAGCAAATACAATTTTTTTACAAGTTGGGCAAATATATGATTTTATTTCAACTTCCGAAATCCCAAATCCAGCATCTGCCTTTGAGTCACTACTCTTTTTCATACTTGCTTTAATTAAGTCTCTATTGTTTCCAAAACCTTTTCCAATTGGAAACAATGCATTTGGTTTACCTGCCATTTCTCTTTCATGTGCTGCTTCTGGTCGGCCCATTCTAGCGCCAATCCAAGTACCTGATTTTTCTCTAATATCTAGTCCAGATATTTTTGTTAGTTTTTCAACCACACTCAAATTATTATTATCTAAATCTTCTTTATATTCTTCATTTGGGTCAATTGGATTTAATGCTCCTAGTGTTTTAAGAAGAGGGTATGCTTCTTTTTCTCCAAGAACCACATAATATCCTTCTTCTATGAATCTATGAGGCAAGCCAATTTTTTCAAGTATATTTTTAATTAAATTATTGTATTTTATTTTTACGCCTATAATCTTATTGTCCTCAAACATTTTTTCTGCGTCTCTAAATTTATTTATTAATATTTTTAGTTCTTCAAAATTTAACAAATCATAATACCAAATATATTTTGGAAATAAAGGCAAGTTATATTTTATAGACACGTTTATTGCTTGATATGGGTTTGGATTTTTATAAAGATCTAGTGCATCATCATATGTTGCTTTATTTATTTTTTCGGTTCTATACAAGTATTTTATTTCTGAAGTCCATTCTTCTTCCACATATCCTGTTTTAATTAAAGGATGTCCTGATTTTTTATAATCACCTATATCAATTAATAAATCTCCAACAAATAAAATTTTATCAATTTCATCTAATACTCTTTTCGCATCAATTACATTATCCAGTTTAATAACATCTTTGTTTTTTAATTTAACTATTGGTCCATCAATTGTTGTGCAAGGAAAATATTGGAGTGATTTACCTGGTCTTTCAATACGCCCATGTGTTCCTACAGCAATAAATTCATCTAAAATATACATGCAAGCAGGATTAATTGCTTTTGCCATTAAACCTGTGTTTCTTGCTTTTCCATACCTTGCTCTAAACCCACCAGGAGTAAATGGATAAGAAAATACAGGTCTACCAGCTGCTAGCCCTTCTATATATTTTGTGCTTGGTTTAAGTACAAAACCACCTTCTGCTGTTTTATTTATTTTAATTACTTTCTCAAGCCAGTCCCAATTAAGGCCCATTTTTTTTGCAGTTTTTTGTATTTTCATTGCTCTAACATATAGCCCATCAATTAAAACTAAACACATTGCCCCTCTGATTCTGTTTGTTTGTATTCTTTCAAGATCACGATTAACAGAAACTTCAATGTCAGAGTCAGGACCAGAATTAATACATATTGGACAATTTTCAATAATTGTCCTAACTTCTTTTTCTGTAACTCTTTGTTGTCTTGCAACAATGTCATTTTGATATATCATTCCTTCTTCAATATATCTGTCTATCTCTTTTTCATTTGGTTTGTATTTATCAAGATGTAATTTGCTTCTAGCATAATCTGCTAAAAGTAAAGGCAATGTTTGGGCATTTCCACCAGCTGCTCTAATTGGACCTGCATAATATATGTTTGGGTATTGTGTACCATCAAAGTTTTTTGAAATTTTAATGTGTGGTAGTCCTACAATTGGAGAAACAACTACTCCATCTGTTTGAATTACAAGCGCCGTTCTTATTGCTTGTTCAAGTCTTTTTTCCGGATCCTCAATATCAATTAATTTTCTATCAAGAATCATATCAAATATTTCAATAGTTACTTTGAATCTATCTTTATATTTTTCCCATAGCTCATTATATATTTTTGCAACACCAGGAGGCCCAACTAAAATTTCAGTTTTTTCTGCAATTCCTGCGGCAGGAATTGATTCTATATCACTTGTTATGTCTCTTCCTGTGCTTTTTGCATCCTTTGCAACATTAACAGCTAAATCGATTTTGTTTGATAAAGAAGTAAAATATCTTTTTACATCTTCGTTAGCTATTAAATTTTTAATTTCCATATCTATTTAACCTTATTTTATATTTGTATTTTTTCTTCCTCTTTTTTTTCAAAATCCTTAATTTTTAGAGTTTGATCTTTTAAGTTAAAAAGCATAACTTTACAAAGAGTTGGTTTGTGACCTTTTTCAAGTTGATAAGCTGTAATTGATTGCCAACAAGATACATTTATTAAATTACAATTTTTGTATTTAGAATATGCATGATGATGAACATCAGCCCCCACAAAAATATCTGGGACTTCATTAATCGTCATTAGATTCTTTTCCATTGGAATAAATGTTTGTCTTTCTCCATATTGTGGCATTAAATCTCTTCTTTTTAATACTTCTCTCATTGCAATATCTGGTTTTGACATTGTTGCTTCTTTTATTTCTGCATAAATTCCATGTAATGCTGCTCCATGATAAATAATGGTTTTAAATCCTTCAATATCAACCCAAGTAGGAGAACCTAATAAATGTATATTTGGTTGTTGGTATAATCTTGGAATAAATTGTTTTGTAATTGCAGGTTGAGGATCAGATAATCTAACTGCATCATGATTACCAGGTGTTATAAATATTGTAATTTCTTTTGGGATTTTTAATATGTATTCTTCAAATAACTCATATTGTTTGAATATATCTGTGATTGCAAGTTCCTCAAATTGAGCAGGATAAACTCCAATCCCATCAACAAGATCACCTGCAATTATTAAGTATCTAATTTTTTCTGCAATTTCTTTATCTTTTTCAATTTTTCCTGAAATCCAATCAATAAAACTTACAAACTCATTTTCTAAAAATAATTTACTACCAACGTGCGTATCCCCTATAATTGCAATAAAACAATCATCTTGTAAATGTGGTTTATTATTTTGTATTGGAATATCGGGGTATATGATTTCATTTACAATAAACATGTTTTCTGCAATAACATTACATTTGAATCCAATTACATTATCATTTAGTACATCTTTTGCTGCATTAAACATTTCTTCGTTTTTGTTAGTTATAACCAGATTAACAGATCCACTCAAATCATCTACATTTAATATAAGATTTCCATTTTTACTTGTTCTTTTTTCATAAACCATTCCTATAATATCTACTGGCTTGTTTTTTCCAAGATGTTTTGCATCATCAATTGTAATATGTTCAAAATTAGGTCTTTCTTTAATGATTTCTGATATTGTTTTATATTTATCAGTAAATAAGTTAAGAAAATCATCTACTCTTCCTTGACTATACTTTTTATTTGTAACATCATATTTTTCTATTATGTGGTAATTTTTTATATATTCTTTTCTTCTTTGGCAAGAATCATCAATACAAGTATCTTGTATGTCTTTTGGGAGTATAAATATTTTTTTTTCCTCAACAAGTTTATTGATTATTTCTTTATAATTATAACTATTTAATTGTCTTAATGCTTCTTCTGTTAAGATTATGCCTTTTTTAGTTGCATAATTAATTATTTCTGTATCCATTTTATTTCATGTTTTCTTTCAATGTTTCAAGTTTACTAATAAGTGACCAAACAACAGATCTATATTCAGGCGCATTTATTCCATTTGCAGTATCTTCAAGTTCATAAAGAATTGTTGAAACCTCAACTTGGGTAAGATTTTGTTTAAGTCTTTCTTCAACGGATTTTATTACTTGAGATATATTTTTTGGAATTGACCTATCTTCAAGAAGATATTCTGTTTCATTAATAATTTCTTGAACAAGACTATTACATATTTCTTCTTTTTTTGCTTTAGTTACCATGTTGTTCCACCTCTTGATAATTACTGTTTTGTATTTAAAATTAGTATTTATTAAATAATAGATATGAATATCTATTTTAATATATTGCTTTCGCTTTGGAAATCAAACTTAAAATTCTTTTTTTAATATTTGTTCTTTTGTTATGTTTTGATATCCTTCCATTTGCCCACCAAATGATGGATATACTCTAATTAATTTATCTGGGTTTTCTAATATTATTTTGTCTAATATTTCTTTTTGATGTTGATATGTTTGATTTTTAACATATAAAAATATAATTACGTCAGCAAGTGTTTTTATTGCAACAATTACTTGTTTTTCAATTTGGTTCATTTCTTTAAATTCAGAGTGTACTAATCCTGGAGTATCTACAACTTGTATTACTTCTTCTCTTTTTTTAAAATATCCGAAATTTAAAGATTTTGTTGTAAATGCATAACTATTAATTTCTGGAGAGGCATCTGTTAATTGTGTTAAAAATGTAGTTTTGCCTGCATTTGGAACTCCAACAAGAACAATAGTAAATAGTTTTCTTGGATTTGGTATTCTTTTAAATTCTGGTTGATAGCTCATTAGAATTTCTGTGGTTTTATCTAGTTTTTTAATTGCAGAGATTACTCTCCCAAGATATTCTTTTTGTAGTTTTATTTTATCATTCAGTTGTCTTTGTACTCTGACTTTTTTTTTGTATTTTTCTGATAATTGATTAATTACACTCATTGTAACTATATAATGATTTTTATGTTTCTCCATTGTTGTTTGTGGAACAATATTTTTACACATCATGAGGTAATATGGTTCCATTTTTTCATAGTCTGGTAATTGGTTAGTAATTCCATCATATTTGTCTGTTATTTTGTGTTGAAACTCATCAATGTACTTGAATATATTGTTATTAGTTACTGGATCTTTCTTTAATTGTCCAATAACAATATCTATTAGTTCTTTAGATTTATATAATTGTGGATATTTCATATATAAATATGTATAGAAATAGTATTTAAATGGTTTTACTTATAGTCCACATATTTAATCAACATTTATATATATTTCTTTACATATATATTATATAAAATACTAATTTTAATTAATTAGTTTTTCTTTAATTAAATATAAATATAAACTAAAATAGATGGGACTTATGGCTAAATTATATGATCATAATAAAAAATACAATAGATTATTGATTGTTCCTGCAATCATGATGCTTTTATTAATTATACTTGTTTTTATTTATCCAGGTATTCAAAAAGGAATTGATCTTAAAGGCGGATATCAAATAATTGTTAATTATGATTCTCAAAAAGATTTTACTGGCTTAGAAGATAAATTAATTAATCAATATAATTTAACTGAAGTCCACATAAGCGAAACAAAAGCAATTAACTCTTATGGGCTTTTAATTGAATTTGCGAATCCTAAATTATTAGAAACTGCAAAAGCAGAACGTCAAAAACTAGATTTTACAAATTCAAATCTTGATAGCTTGAAAACAAAATCAATTACGATTTTTAATCCTTTAATTGAGAATGATTTATTGTCTGCTTCTGATATATCAGAAGTAAACAATGCTAATACGAAAGATGACTTAAAATTAATTATTAATCAGAAAATAATGGATGCATCAAATAATTTTAATTTAAATATAAACTCAATGATAAAGACTGAACTTGGTTTAGATCAAAATGCAAAAATCCAATCAAGAGAAGTTGCAGCTACACTTGGTTCTGACTTTATAAAAACTGCAATAAAAGTTGGTATAACTGCATTTATTTTCTTAATAATTGTAATTTTCTTATTTTTCAGAGAAATAATGCCTTCAATGTTAATTATATTTTCTGCAATTTTTGATATGCTTGCAGGTCTTGTTGGTATGGTTTTATTTAATATACCATTAAGTTTGGTTACAATTCCTGCTCTATTGATGTTAATTGGATTTTCTGTTGATACAGATATTTTATTAACAACTAGAGTATTAAAAGATAGAACTGGAGATCCAGTTAATGCTGCAAATGAGTCCATAAAAACTGGACTAACAATGACTTTTGCAACAATTGTAACTGTTATTGCTATGCTTGTTGTTTCATATGCTGCTCAAATGCTTGTTGTTTATGAAATTGCAATTATATTATTGTTTGGTTTAATTGGAGATATTGTTGCTACTTGGTTGTTCAATGCACCTACATTATTAAACTATGTACTTGCAAAAGAGAAGAAAAAACAAAATGCATAAATTTAATATAAAGAAGTGAAAAATATATGAGAACATTAATAAAAAAACCAATAATTGTGTTATGGATTATTTTAGTATTAATTGCTTTAATCTTACTTGCAAGCAAAGGATTAGAATACGGGGTTGATTTTTCTGGAGGTACTTCTTTTCAGATTGCTCTTGAAAAACCAGTATCTGCAGATGAAATTAATCAAACTGCATCAATAATTTCAAGAAGACTTGATTGGTCTGGTTCAAAGGATGCCAAAGTAACTCCATCTGGTAATCAATATATAATTGCTCAACTAGCAGAATCTGATCCTGATGAAATAATTAAATTAAAGAATAATTTATTAAAACAAGGTAAATTTGAAGCTGTTCTTGATGGTGAAGTTTTATTTTCTGGAGAAGATATTAAATCAATATTTAAAGACCCTTCAAAAGGCTATGGGCTTCAAGAAATAGATAAATCAAGTAACACCTATCAATGGACAATGCCATTTTTATTATCTCCTGATGGTGCACAAAGATTTGCAAAAATGACCTTTCACAAGTGTACTCCAACAGGAACTGGAGACAGTGATGAAGATTATGATTGCTCGAGAACATACTTCTTTATAGATAGGCCAACAGATGCCATAATAATAATGGATAAAGAACTTTATTTAGAAGAAAAAGAAGTTCCAGTTGCACCAGAAATGGCAAGTCAGTTTATTCCAATAGAAGATATTCTTGATCAATTAAATACAAATTATTATACAATAGATGCAAATTCATTAACACCTGAGGAACAATTAAAGTTAACTAATGACTTCAATTCATACAAGAAAGCAATTGTTTCTTCTTCAATATCTGACTCTGTTAAAAAACAATTACAAGATATTGGTTATAAAGTAATAGTTAAAGAAAAACCAGAAACACAACCTTGGATTTGGGAAGCAACAGGTCTTAAATCAATTGTTTCTATAACTCCAGGAATTGCAAACATGGATGTTCCAACAATTGAATCAAGTAGGTTTAAAACATTTTCTCAATTAACAATTACTGGAAATGCTTCTGGCCAAGAAAATGCAAAAAAAAGACTTGATGATATTTTATTAATCTTAGAGTCTGGTTCTTTGCCAATACCAATAGATAGCATAAGCACTGAATCAATTTCTCCATATTTAGGAAAGGATTTTTTAGATTACTCATTATTAATTGGAATATTAGCAGTTATTTTAGTTTCTATTGTTCTTTTTATAAGATATAGATATTTTAAGTTAGCTATTCCAATAATTATTACTGCATCTTCTGAAATTATTATTCTTTTAGGACTTTTAGCATTAATTAATTTTAGGCTAGATCTTGCTGCAGTTGCAGGAATACTTGCAACAATCGGAACTGGGGCTGATTCATCAATAATAATTATTGATGAATTATTGAAAGGTAAAAAACATCATAAATCAGAAGTTGCAGGGCATACAACTGAAAGCTTGAAGACTAAAATCAAGCATGCTTTCTTTATTGTATTTGCTTCTGCTTCAACAGTAATAGCAACAATGCTTCCAATAATTATTATGGGTGGAGGAATAAGCAAACTAATTGGTTTTGCTGTAACTATCCTTCTTGGAACAATGATTGGTATATTTATTGCAAGACCAGTTTATTCTCAGATTGCAAGAAGAGTATTATTATCTGATGAAGAGCATTCTCATCATCATGAAGAAATAAAAGCAAGAGAATAAATCAATTTTTATTCTTCTTTTCTTTATTTTTTTTTGTTTCTTATTCTAATTTTGCTTGGTCAAGACCCCTCTCTCTAAGTATATATACTACTTTTTCCATTATATATTTATTAAATAAAAGAAATGGAATAAATATGGTTAAGAATAATTTAATTATTTCAGAGGATATTGAATATAAAATATATGCAATTAGAGATACTCAAGTAATGCTTGATAGTGATCTTGCAGAATTGTATGGTGTGCCTACAAAAGTATTAAACCAAGCAGTTAAAAGAAACACAGCTAGATTTCCAGAAGATTTTTGTTTTCAATTAACTGAAAATGAGTTTGAAATCTTGAAGTCACAAATTGTGACTTCAAGTTTAAATAATCAAGATATTTTGCGGTTACAAATTGTGGCCGCAAACTTGAAACCATTTGAGACCTTCAAGTCGCAAAATGCGACATCAAGTTTAGATTGGGGTGGTAAAAGAAAATTACCTTTTGTTTTTACAGAACAAGGTGTAGCTAGTTTATCAGGAGTACTCAAAAGTAAAAAGGCAGCCGAAATAAATATTCAAATAATGAGGGCATTTGTTTCTATGAGAAGGTTTATCTCAAGGAACGCAGAAATATTTGAAAAAATAGACTTTGTTGAAAGAAAACAATTAGAATATGAATTTAAATCAAATAATAATTTTAAAAAAATTTTTAATGCAATTGAAAGCAAAGAAATAATAAAAAAACAAGGTATTTTTTATGATGGTCAAGTTTTTGATGCACATAATTTTGTTTCAAATCTAATAAGAAGCGCAAAACAATCAATCATCTTAATTGACAACTATATTGATGATTCTGTTTTAACTTTATTTACAAAGGTAAGGCAGAATGTATTTGTTACAATATATACTGAAAATATAACTAAACAATTAGAATTGGATCTCAAGAAATATAACTCCCAATATACTTCTATTATTATTAAGAAGTTCAATAAATCACATGATAGGTTCTTAATTATTGATGATTGCAAAGTTTATTGTTTTGGGGCTTCAATTAAAGATCTTGGAAAGAAGTGGTTTGCATTTAATAAATTAGATAAAGAAAGTATAAAGATATTAGATAAATTAAAGTAATTTTGCTTGGTAAATTGATTTTATTTCTTCTTTACACTCTTTATTGTTAACCAAACAATTATTAGAAAGGTCACAAACCAAAAAATAACATGAGCTACTTTTGCAAAAGAAAAGCTTATTCTTTCTGATAAAAGAACTAACACTATTCTAATTATGTTCCAAATAAACAAAAGAATACAGAAATAAAGAACATTTATCCATTTAATGTTCTTCCTGTATTGCTTGATTATATAAAGCCCAAGAATTATTGCTAAATAGCAAGATATAGCAACAACACCACTGCATTCTCCAACAAACACAAATGAATCATAGTTAATTGATATGCATAGTATTGATTTTATAATATCTATCTCAAGATTTATTAGTGCTTTTCCAAAAAAAGCTAATCCAATAGTTAAAAGAAGAAAGTAAGATATAATAAAAGTAATTATAAAACTAATTTTTTCTTTTCTATCCTTCATAAATATAACTCACTAAAAGATAATTGATTCTAAATAATTAAAAAAAGATGTATTTCCTATATTGTCATTAATACTAATGCTATTAATGCTGAAACAAAGGTTGCTAAGAAATTAACTTGATTGTTTGATAAATAACCTTTAATTTGGAAAGTTGCTCCAAGATAACTATCAATTAATGACCCAAGAACACCACAAATAGATACAATTATTATTATCTTTGTTGAATAACTAAATCCTGTTTTTAAGCTTGTTGAAATAAACCAAAAGAACATAGCAGTAATTAATGACCCTAAAGCTGCAGAAGAAACTCCTAAAAAAGTGATTCCTCCATCAATTCCCTTTTCAACTTCTTTAAAATTTGTTATTAAAACTGGTTTTTTTCTTGATAATTGTCCAATTTCTGAAGAAAGAGTGTCTGCAAAAGCAGTAGATATTCCTGCTAGAGCTGCAACTCCAAAATAAATGAATGAACCTGGTGAAAAATAGGCAGCTATTCCTCCAGCAATTAAAAATATGATGCTTGCTAAGCAGTTTCCAAGCACATTTTTATGTGTTCTATGTGTGTGTTTTTTATTAAATAAGCTAGTTATGCTTTCTGCTATTCCAAAGAATAATATTAAGTAAATAACAGCATATATGTCTAAAAAATAAAGAAATAAGCTTGCAATAATGTATACTACAGATATTGTAATAAGATCATACTTGCCTATAAAATTAAGTAAGATTCCAAGAAAAATAAAAATTAAAAAATAAAGAAGGATGGTAGATATCATTTTTGATCAATGCATCATTCCATTATTTTGGCTTTACAAACAATTATCTTGTTTACAAATCCAAGTTTAGTTAATTTTTTCTTACACTTTTCAGATATTTTCTGGAAAATAATTTCTGACCAAGCTTCTTTTAATACTTTTTCTTTAATTTCATCCATAAAGAACTTATCCATTAGATTTCTAGCTTCAGTTCTTGTTTGAGTACTATATTTGTTTCCTGTAATAAAAAGAAGTTTAAGCTTAATTTTTTTCCCATCTTTTGTTATTGGATAAATTATATCTTCTATTTTTGATTTTTGGCGTCTTATCATTCTTTTTAAATGACCAGCCTTTGCTTCCATATCAAATAAGGTTGTTTCTGCCTTACCACCAACAACTTTATCAACTTTAAATGTAATTACATATGCAGAATCTTTAATATTTCCAGTTAAGCTATCAAGTGTCTTTTTTAATGTTCTTCCTTTAAGACTAGTTCCTTCAATAGCAATTGTTTTACCAATTTCCTTATTATCAAATATTGGGTCTGCGAGTATAACATACCATTTTTTCTTTTTCCAATTATCAACTGTTCTTTTTTTTTCAACCATTTTTTCTCAACTCTTAATTTTACTTTACTAATAATTTTGCACTATCGTCTGTATATGTCCAACCTTTAGGTAATTTACCTTTTTTAATATAATAATTTCTAAGTCTATTTATTTTAGAAATAGTTAATTGATAGCCATGTTTTGATGTCATGTCCTTTTTATTTGCTTCCTTGTGCTTAATTAATTTAACTGCTTTTTTAATTAATGCCATTAAATCATCTGGAATTTCATCTTTTTTAATAAGATTTAGTTCGCTTTGAATTTTACTAATTCTTTTTCCAGTTACTCTTTTTACAGAGTGTATTTTTTGTTTTTTTAATTCTAAACCAATCTTTGATTTAGTTTCTCCTTTTTTTGTTAATTCTGTAATTTTATTATATAATTCATTTTTATCGAATTTATCTACTTTTGATTCATTTGTTTCTTCCATAATTAATCATACTCTTTTAATATTTTATTTTTAATAAATTATTCTTTTAATGCAATATAAATCACAAAAAGATGATATTAATATATATTTTATGTGTCGATTTCTTTTTATATATTATCTTTTAGTATTTTATTTCTATTTTATAAAATTTACTTAGAGATATCTCCCTCTTCCCTCAATTTCTTTAATTCTAGTACTAATTTCTGTATTATTTGTTCTTTCTTGATATCCACTAAGTATATTTTTCCATAGTTTTTCTGTTTTTTTAAGAGATTGCAATGTTTTTTTAAGTACCAGCAAGTCTGTTGCTTTATCTTCTGCTTTATTTGATATAAATCCAAGCCCAAAATCAATAAAATAAACTTTATTGTTATTAGTTAGGATATTTATTAAGTTTAAATCACCATGTATAATATCATTATTGTGTAGTTTTGCAATTGAATATCCTATTTCTTTTAACATATTTTCGTGATTGGAAGTATTTTCAAGATATTCCATTACTATTTTTTTATTTCCTACATAGTATATTGTTGGAGCAAATAAGTTAATTTCTTTTGTTTTTTTAAGAAGAAGTGCTTCGCTTTTTGTTCTTTGTTTTATAATTTTATTATCTAATATTTTATTTCTGTATTCTTTAGATATTCTTTGTTTAGTTATTACTTCTTTATTAAAAAGCTTGTGTTTTATAATTTTTGCTTCTGCTCCATTTGCAATTTCAGTAAACATAAGTAATCAAAGTGTTTTTAACAAATTTCCTTTTTCTGTATTTCTATTTTTGCGTCTTTGTAATCATTTGCATTTTTCAAGTTAATTATGTATTTATGCCAATAGATTTTATTTACTTTTCTTGAACTTATGCTTTCAAAATTATTAATTAATGTATCTTGTTCTTGAACAAAAACACTTACTTTTAACTGTAAGTTTTTAGAAACACAGTTTTTTCCTGAAAGAGCATTAAGATTTATTTGATTATTTAGTTTTATTGATTCGTCATTTAAATTAATATATGCTATGATTGGTCTTGTATATTTATTATTGTTTAATGCATATAACTCTGAAATATACTCTTCTTGATTAATTGGAATTAAGCTATTTTCTGTAACCCCATATTTTTCATTAATTAACTCTATTTTTTTAAATTTATTGTTTTCAATAATATTCATAGCAAGATATATTGCAACAACAAGTATAATAATGAATATTATATCCCCTAAAAAAGTAGTTTTCTTTCTTTCTTTATTCATGTAGTTTTACCTCTGGTTCTGCAATATCAGAATATTCCATTTTTTGTATATTGTGTGTTTTAATTAAGTCTGCTTCGATATTCTTATATATATTTGATAAGACAACTTTATTTACCTTTTCTTTTAGAGAAAGAGTGCCTTCTTTTTTTGCTTTCCAAATTGCATTATTTATTTTTTCAATATCTTCTGTTTTTATTTTTGAGATGAATTTTTCAGTTTTTGGAAAGTTTTCTTCATAGATATTTACTTTATAGTTTTCTTCAAGTATTCTTTTAGTAATAAA
>Ga0172371_10000233_pt1 | contig 81535 bp, 74 predicted proteins | sample Lak12m_FD_114543 | JGI IMG/M metagenome (GOLD analysis project Ga0172371, IMG submission 114543) | Freshwater microbial communities from Kabuno Bay, South-Kivu, Congo - kab_022012_12m | ecosystem: Environmental > Aquatic > Freshwater > Lake | place: Democratic Republic of the Congo: South-Kivu...
CCGCAGATTGATCACCCCCTTCATGTATTCAGGCGTCTGGGGGACCGTCGTGATCGCCATGATGCCGATGATCTCCTTCACCTTCAGGATCCCGATCCCGTACTCCTCTTCCGCCAATGTAAATGTCAGGTATTTCCCCTCCCGGCTCCCCATCGCCTTCACGGCCTGATCCAGTGTCTTCATGTCATCCATCATTCACTCTCCTAATGCTCTCAAAAACATGTCATCTCTCTTGTAACACAGCCAAGAAGTAGGACGTACGGAACTTATCCTCTACACCGTAACTGGTTTCTACGGTAATCAACACAAAGGAAACAATCATAGCCCCTATGGATAACTGATACTTGAACATATACCAATATCAAATAATATGCCAGGACAAGTAATCCTATAATAATCCGACATCAATAAAAAGATTACACATCATAAATAGTTATCATGTAAGACGTTTGCCTGTCTGGTTTGAGGGGGGTTTTTATCCTCAACGATCACCCACATAGGAGTGATGAGTCTGGGTTCGGATTCCTTGATTCAATCCGTTTGAGGAAAAAGAAATAAGAGAATACATCGCCAAACAATTGGCATTATATCGATGATTTTCTGACAGTGTTCACCTGTTCACTTGTCATCATTTGATGGCTCCGAAATCGGAGTATGAACCCGTCTGTTGACGACATAGCAACTCTTCGCACTCTTTTTGGCAACATGCTTCATTTCTGATGCGATACTGGTTACCTCACCATAATGGGAGTAAATACCTTTTTCTGCTCGGACGATACCGATGGACACGCCCATGATAGGATACTGCTTGGCATGGCCTTCCCTATTGTATGACTGGATAAATCCGGATTCACGATCCTCGGAGTCATAAAAAGATGGTACAATGCCGTCAAAAGCATCAATCACCTCCTTACAAGTCTCCTCAATCAGAAGCGGATCCATGATGCAGACAAAATCATCACCGCCGATATGGCCGACGAAACTACTTCGATGGGACTTGTTCCTAACGATATTCAGCATAAGACGTCCAGTAATCTTTATGACCTCATCACCCCGGCTAAATCCATATTTGTCGTTAAAAGGTTTGAAGTGATCAAGATCGGCGTAAGCCAGTGCGAAAGGGATACCATTATCGAGCCTGTTTTGTATTTGCCGATTAATGGAGATATTGCCCGGAAGCCGGGTGAGTGGATTCACCTCAACCATCCTGTCAGAGCGTGAAAAGCAGAGATCCACTCTTATGCAAACATCTTTTTCCAGATCCTTACGCCATAGATAATCCTCTACCAGAAGTTTCTCCCAGTGAGGAACCTGATCGCCCTCCCCAAGGATGACAAGGACAGAGAGATTGGCAAACAATGGATCCTCTTTCAGGGAATTCAATAGGGCTATGCCTTCAGGATCACCTTGGAGATCCATAATTAAGAGATCAGGAATATCATCATAGATATGATCAAAAGCGGAATGGAGATAATCGATGACAGTGATCTCTCCTGATGTGATCAGTGTGTTCTTTAAAAATTCCGTAATGGAAGGATTGGGAGATACAACCAGGATAGATCTTTGCATCACGTCATCTCTCGGACGGAAGAGGTCGCGTCTTCTAAATTATTCAGAAGGTCTCCTACATCATTTTCAGACAAGTTCAATAGTTTCCAAGCGGCTGGATGAACAGCCGGGACAACAAGATCCCCTGGATATCCTACCCCCTTCGCTCTTACCAAGACATCAGAAACATGAACAATGGCTGTCTCTATTGGTGATTGTTTGGAAAGATTCGGATGATGATGATATCGAATAGTCTCGACAAGATTCATTGGAAAGTGCCACTTCTTCACAAGCCAGTGGCCTACTTCGGCATGGCTCGCCATAAAATAACCGGCTTCGGTTTCATGAATGTTCGTTCCAGTTTTTTCAGCCTCGTGCATAGCTTTATCATACATCTCAGCATACTGAAGCATCAGGACTGCCTTGCCGATGTCATGGAGAAGGCCGCAAACAGAAACTTCTTCCGGTTCCTTAAGACCTTTTTTCTGCGCGATCATCCTTGCAACCACCGTACAGCCCAGAGAGTGCTCCCAAAGGCCTATCATGGTTTTTTCCATTAGTTCGAAAACCGAAACACCGATTAATAGTCCCTTAATCACACTCAGTCCCAGAAGCATGGTGGCATGAGATACAGATGAAATTCTACCCGGGAATCCATACGCTGCTGAGTTTATCATCCTGAGGATCTTGGCGGTCAGCGCCGGATCATTCGAGATGAGGCTCCCGAGCTCATCCAAACCTATGCTCGGTTTCTCCATCACCAAGGAAATTCGTCTTAGAGTAGAGGGTACCGTAGGCAGTGCATTGATCGATTCAACGTTGCTGCGTAACGTCCGAATATCGATTTTGTCAGACATACAGCCTTTCAATATGCTCTTGGACCATTTTCTTTATCCGTTCCATATACGGTTTATCGAGAACGTTCCGAAATCTTAAATCCAACTGGCGAATGGCCTCTTCTTTCGGGATGGGCTGTTCCGAGGGTCCATCAACAAAGATCGCGTCGACCCCCATATCCCCAATTCTGGAAATCCATGTTTCAGTGAGAACCGTCCCCTCCCCAAGGAGTACCATATTCCCCCTGGATAGGGCCTTGGCCAGTTTCATTCCAGCTTTGAGGTCTTCCACAGATACTTTAGGCATCGTGTAATTCCTTATCTACTCTGGTTTGAATATTGTGTCATAAATCTGTTTATGGTCGGGGCGGCAGGATTTGAACCTGCGGCATCCTGCTCCCAAAGCAGGCGCGCTACCGGGCTGCGCTACGCCCCGTTTTCCTAAATCCCCTTTTTAAGCCAAGTCTTCAGCTTTGCCGCGGCCTTTGCCCGATGGCTAATCCTATTTTTGATCTCGATCGGAAGTTCGGCCACAGTGAGGCCTCGTTCCGGTAAATAGAAGACAGGATCATACCCGAATCCACCTTGCCCTGCAGGCACTTCGGCAATCATGCCTTCCCAGTTTCCTTCAAAGGCCTGATAGCACCCATCCGGTCTGCAAAGGACGAGGACGCATCTGAACACCGCTCTTCTTTCTGAAGAGAAGATACCTCGCATATCATTCAGGAGCTTCATCATATTCTTCTTATCATCTGCTTCTTCACCCGCGTAACGCGCGGAGTAAATGCCTGGCGCCCCATGAAGGGCTTCGACCTCCAGTCCCGAATCGTCGGCGATAACGACTTCTCCGGTCAGCTCTGCCACAATTTTCGCCTTTTTAAGCGCATTCTCCAGAAAAGAGTCCCCATCTTCGTCGATTTCAAGAATATCCGGGTAATCTATTAGAGAATGGAGAGTCACCCCGCTATCCGCCAGCAACGCCTGAAGCTCTTTTATCTTTCCTCCATTCCGGGATGCAAAGATAATCCTTTTCAATCAAGACTCCAGAGGAACTTTCTCTATTTGTTAACGATTGCTTGCGTAACCGCCTCTTGCTCATTGCATTTTCTTGAAATACTCCTGAAGACCTTTTACCAAGGCACGGGCAATGGCCTTCTGGGTCTCCTTATCCGCCAATTTTTTCCGGTCCTCCATGTGGGTCGCAAATCCAATTTCCACAACCAGCCCTGGGATAGTCAATGCATCCAGAAGCGGGCTGGGAGCATCCCTTAGGCCGCGTCCCTTGCGGAAAAAAACCGTTTCCAAACTGGCTTGGATATGCTGGGCAAGCCTCACAGAATCGTTGAGGTAGCTGTTTTTTTCCATGTCCTTCAGTATGGCAGCTGAATCGCCTCCTCCCGAGACCGTCTGCCGAAATCCGGGGAAATATACTTCATAACCGGTCGCCTTTTTCCCAAATCCGGCATTTACGTGGAGGCTTAGAAAGCAGGCCGGTTGCAACGCAATGACGGCCTTAATTCTTTCAGACGTTAGTGTCGTCTTATCTGCGGAACGGGTCAACTGGATATCAAGACCCGCTCCCTTTTGTGCCTCTTGACGGATCAACAGGGCAAGATTTAGGGTTAGATCTTTCTCTTGAAGCTGATCGGAAAATACACCTGCATCACCTCCGCCATGCGCCGGGTCGATCAGCACCGTATGACGGTTTTGCTGCGCACCTGACACCGGCAAGGAAGAAAGGCATATCACCATCAGGGCCAGTGTAAACATGATCCATCTTGAATTCCGTCTATCCATTAATCTTTCCGATCCCTTTCCGGTTGTATCCTTTGTCTGCGTGATAATGATGCATACAGCAAATAACCACCGACTGTCAATTCATATCGTCCACGTCTTGAGTTACATACCGAAGAGCAGTACACAGCCCTTTATGTTTACATGCCTCTCTAAAAGGGTCGACATCAGCGGGACATGACAAATCTCGGAACTTTAAAACCAGAGTGTTCCTAGAAATGGCAGAAAAGTCGGAGCTTTCTCATTTGACCTTCATCGTTGGCCTCTCCATGTTAACGACCATTAGGCACGGAGGAGCCGCTGAACGAAAACAACGCCGCGAACTTTTCTCACCGCTGTGATTACCCGATTGAACTGATCGAGATCATTTACATTGATGCTGAAGTCGCATGTGGCCTTCCCATCCTGGTCGGTATGGGTATCTGCACGGGTGATATTCACATCCATGGTGGAGATGGCAGCGCTTAGATCGGCAAGGATCCCTTTCTTGTCATTACAGATCACCCGCATCTGGACCAGATAGTCCCTCTTCTCACGGATGTCCCATTTGACATCCACGAGCCTTTCGGTATCCATATCTTTGACATGCGGGCAATTTGCCGTATGGACGATAACTCCCCGACCACGAGAGATGTAACCGATAATCTCATCACCCGGGATCGGATCGCAGCATCCGGCATAACGGACCATAACGTCATCAATACCCGTCAGTGAAACGCCGTAAGGCTCCGTCTTCTCTCCCTTCTTCAATGCCTTGTCTACGGTTTCTTCCTTCCTTGCTTCTTCCTCCGGGAGAAACTGATGGACAATATACTTCGGCGATACCCTTCCGTAACCCACAACCGCCATTAGATCTTCAAGGGAATCGACGTGACACTCGGCAAGAATGCCTTCCATTTCCTTTATCTTGGCAAAATTACCGAATTTTAAGTGATGCTTTCTGAATTCCTTCTCCAGAAGATCCCTTCCAAGGGCCACACTCTTTGCCCTTTCTTCGGTCTTGACCCAGTTCCGGATCTTGGCCATCGCCCGGGAGGTAACCACATATTTCAGCCAATCTTTGCTTGGGTGGTGGCCCGACTGGGTGATGATTTCGACCGTATCTCCATTCTGCAACTGGTACTTCAGCGGCACGATGTTGCGGTTGACCTTGGCCCCGATGCACTTGTTACCGATATCCGTATGGATACTGTACGCGAAATCGATAGGGGTGGCCCCTTTTGGGAAGGATTTCACATCTCCGTTGGGTGTAAATACATAGACCTCCTCCGGGAAAAGGGCTACCTTCAGGTTCGACATGAACTCACGGGGATTCTTGATCTCCTGTTGCACATCAAGGAGATCACGGAGTATTTTTATCTGATCTTGATCGGTGTTGGAAAACGCTCGACCTTCCTTGTAACGCCAGTGCGAAGCGATGCCCTCCTCCGCCCACTCATGCATCGCCCGTGTCCTTATCTGAATCTCCACCCGCTCTCCATAAGGACCGATCACCGTTGTATGGAGTGACTGATAGTGGTTGGCCTTGGGCATTGCGATATAGTCCTTGAACCGCCCAGGAACCGGTTTCCACAGAGCGTGGACAACGCTGAGGGCCTCGTAGCAGTCTTTCTCTTTATCCGACTCAAGAATGATCCGAAAGGCAGTGAGGTCATAGACCTCATCGAAATTGATGTGCTGCTCCCTCATTTTTTTATAAATACCGTAAAAGTGCTTCGCCCTGCCTTCTACCTCCGCCTTGATTCCCAGCAGATTCATCTCCCGCCGGATGATTCCCTTGACTTCCTCAGTATACTCGTCCCGTTTGTCCTTCTTCTTCACAACTCGCCTGGCAAGGTCGTTATAGGCATCGAAGTCCAGATAACGGAAGGAGAGATCTTCCAGTTCTGTTTTGATCCAGTTGATCCCCAGCCGATTGGCAAGCGGGGCGTAAAGTTCTAGTGTTTCCTTGGCAATATATATCTGCCTATCCAGCGTTTGAAATTCTAGGGTTCTCATATTATGAACTCGATCCGCCAAGCGGATAAGGAGAATCCGGATATCAGTTGACATGGCCAAGATCATCTTTCGAAAATTCTCGGCTTGGCGTTCCTCCTGATTGCCTAAAGTGATTTTACTGATCTTGGTCAGACCATCGACAAGAAAAGCCACTTCCTTGCCGAAGGCCTCCTCAATCTGTTCCAGAGTGGCCAACGTATCCTCAACCGTATCGTGGAGGAGGCCGGTGACCAGGGTCGCTGCGTCGAGTTTCATATCCGCAAGGATGCCGCATACTTCCATGGGATGGGTCAGGTAAGGTTCGCCTGAGAGCCGAACTTGTCCCTGATGAACGGAAGCTGAAAAGATGTATGCCTTTTCGATCATCCCCATTTCGGATGCTGACAGATAAGATTGAACTTTATCGAGGATGTCATTGATGCGGAGCATGGGACCTATAGCTCTTCATTAATCCGTGCCACGATATACGCCTCGACCTCGGCAACCGGCAGGGTCTCGACCTTGGTAGATCGTCGAGATTTAATTTCCACCTTTCCTTCAGTCAGTTTCTTGGGACCTACTGTGATCCGATAGGGAATGCCGAGCAAGTCGGCATCCTTAAATTTGACTCCCGCCCTTTCGTCCCTGTCATCCAGAATCACATCGATCGCTCTTCTCGTGAGAGCCTGATAGATGCGCTCCGCTGTTTCGGAAAGGTTTTTTTCGTTGACATTTACAGGGGTGATGATGACGTGATACGGTGCAATCGGTAAGGGCCAAACGATCCCATCTGCGTCATGGTTTTGTTCGATAGCGGCAGCAACAATTCTGCCGATGCCGATTCCATAGCAGCCCATCACCATTGTCTGTTCCTGGCCGTTCCGGTCCAGATAGATGGCTTTCATGGCCTTGCTGTACTTCGTTCCCAGCTTGAAAACATGACCCACCTCAATCCCCCGCGCAAAATGGATCACTTTCCCGCAACGGGGACAGGAGTCATCCTCACGGATAATCCGGAGATCGGCATGGGCGGAAACGGGAAAATCCCGACCAGGGCAAACATGGCGGAGATGATAATCCTCCCGGTTCGCCCCCATAACGCAATCGGTCATACCCATAAGCGAGTAATCGGCGATTATCTTGGCCTTGATGCCGACGGCGCCGGCAAAGCCTTTGGGTGAACCGGTCACCTGAAGGATCAGTTCGTCTGGGGCCAGTTCGAGGGTGTCGCAACCGAGGTGGTTCTTCACCTTGATCTCATTCACTTCATGATCGCCGCGGATCAGTACGGCGACGGGAACACCGTCCGCAGCGAAAACCAGCGTCTTGATGACCAGGTCCGGTTTCACACGCAGAAAGGCGCAAACTTCCTCGATCGTTTTCACATTGGGTGTATGCACTTCCTCGACAGGAATGGAAGAGGACTGGTCTACTTGCTGAGCCGGTTTCACGACCTCGGCCTTTTCCAAATTCGCTGCATACTGACAGACGTTGCAGAAAGCGATCGCATCCTCCCCTGAGTCGGCCATCACCATGAATTCATGGGAATAGCTCCCACCGATGCTCCCCGAATCCGCCTCTACGGAACGAAAACGGAGTCCACAACGTGTGAATATCCTTTTGTAGGCTTCGAACATTTTTTGATAGCTGATTTCGGCACCTGTCTCGTCCGCATCGAAGCTGTAAGCGTCTTTCATACCGAATTCCCTGCAGCGCATCACTCCGAAACGGGGGCGGATTTCATCACGGAACTTCGTTTGGATCTGATAGAGGCTCCTCGGAAGTTGCCGATAGCTCTTGATCTCATGACGTACCAGATCGGTGATCACCTCTTCGTGGGTCGGTCCGAGACAATACTCTCGTTCATGACGATCACGAAAACGGAGAAGTTCTTTGCCGTAATGGACCCAACGGCCCGACTCCTGCCAAAGTTCAGCCGGCTGTACCATTGGCAAGAAAACCTCCTGAGCACCCGCCCGGTTCATCTCCTCTCGGACGATCTTCTCGACCTTGCGGATTGCTCTGTAACCAAAAGGAAGATAGGAATAGACCCCTCCCGTCAGTTTTCTGATCATTCCCGCCCTGATCATGAGTTGGTGACTTATCAGTTCCGCATCGGAAGGAACTTCCCTTCCAGTGGGCAGGAACATCTCCGAATAGCGCATGAATCCTCCTTGGTCATTGGTCATTGACCATATTTTTTATCTCTTTGATGAGCACCGGAACAAATTCTTCCTCCCGGATTTTCTCAACGATCTTTCCTTTTTTGAAAAGCATACCCACTCCCCGCCCTCCGGCGATCCCGATGTCTGCCTCGGCCGCCTCGCCGGGGCCATTCACCACACATCCCATCAGGGCAATCTTCAGAGGGGCTTTCATCCCTTTCAATTCTTTTTCCACCTTTTCCGCCAGATTCGCCAGATCAATTTCGCAACGTCCACAGGTCGGACAAGAGATGATATCCGGACCGACATTCCGTATGTTTAAGGCCCTCAATATCCCGTAAGCCACATGGATCTCCTGTGTGGGCCTCCCGGTAATGGAAACACGTATTGTGTCACCTATCCCGTGATGCAAGAGAACTCCAATGCCGATGGAGGATTTGATAGCGGCCTGAAGGAGCGTTCCCGCTTCGGTCACGCCAAGATGCAAGGGATAATCCGTCTGTTCCGATATAAGTCGGTAAGCATCGATTGTCGTTGCCACATCAGATGATTTCAGCGAAAGTTTTATAGCGCCAAAATCCATCTCCTCCAAAAGACGGATGTTCTTCAGAGCACTTTCCACCAGAGCCTCTGCCGTTGGTCCTCCATAACGATCGGCGATGTCCTTTTCAAGGGAGCCGGCATTGATCCCGATCCGGATCACTTTTCCGTTTTTTCCGGCCATCCGGACGACTTTTTTAATGTCATCAGGGGAAATATTACCAGGATTAATCCGGATGCCGTCGGCTCCCTGACGCATTGCCAATAGGGCCAATTGATGATTGAAATGGATATCCGCGATCAGAGGGATATGAATACGATCTTTAATATCATGGATGGCATTAGCGGCAGTTTCATCGGGAACGGCCACACGGACGACTTCACAGCCTGCCTCTTCCAACTCCCGAATTTGTTCCACCGTAGTGCCGATATCACGCGTATCGGAGGAGGTCATGGACTGTACCACGATCGGTGCATCACCGCCGATCTGAACGCCTCCAAGATGAACCGGTTTTGTTTTTTTTCGATGATTTACCGGACTCAACCGTGAACCTCCACGCAGGGATGACACACCCCCTGCCGCGTCTATCTACCGCGCCAGCAGTATAGGCACAACTGTTCCTCCGGCAGGTCTATAGCAGCAATCATCTCTTCAATATTCAGATATCTGAGCGAGGAGACGTTGAGATCTCGCCGGATCCATTCAACCATATTTCGATATTGAACCGAATCATGATCCAGATAGTCATCTAACCGCTCCACAACCCTTCCTTCAATATCCCGGATCGCCCGGTGGGCGGCCAGTTCGGATACGGATCTTGTCGACGACGCGTATATACAGGGAAACATGAGCGGCGGGCACGCAGGTCGAATATGAATATCTTTTGCCCCGTTATCCCAAAGTTTCCGTATCGTGTAATTTTTCAATTGCGTTCCCCTGACGATCGAATCTTCGCAGACCACCATCCGACTGCCCTGGATCACATCCCGTATGGCACTGAGCTTCATGGTTGCTACGAGATCCCTGATATCCTGTGAGGGGGGGGTGTAGCTCCTCCCGTAACCTGGTGTGTATTTGACCAGAGGTCTGCGGAAAGGAAGTCCCGACTCCATGGCATATCCTATGGCATGACCGACGCCGGAATCTGGAACACCCGTCACGAGGTCCGCATCCACATCGTCACCACGGGCCATCGCCCTGCCGCATCTCTCGCGGGCATTTTCAACGTTTATCTCTTCATAAACCGATGCCGGATATCCTGTATAGATCCAAAGAAAGGCACAGACATGCTTCTCCTTGCCAGCCGGATGCTCTTCCTGGATACCGTTTACATCAAGGCGTACGATCTGCCCGGGTCCAAGTGAAAGGGCGGTCTCATACCCCAGATTGAGGAAAGAACTCGATTCGGTAGCCGCCGCATGGCAAGGAGGAGCCCCCTTTCCGATCTCTCGTCCGATCACCAACGGGAAACGACCATACCGGTCTCTTGCCGCATAGATTCCTTCCCGCGTCATCAACAGCAGGCAGACCGACCCTTCGATAGCCAGCTGCATCTGAACAATGCCATCTACAAGGTTCTCGCCTCGGTTTATCAGCTTGGCAACCAACTCTGCACTATTCACACCTCCGTCCGCCATTTCACTGAAGGAGGCTCCCTCCCGAAGGAGTCTATTTACAAGTTCATCCTTGTTCGTGATTAATCCAGTTGCGGCCAAGGCGTAAGTGCCGAATTTTGAACGGATGATCAATGGCTGGGGCGATTCGTCGTCAATCGCGCCGATCCCCATCTGTCCCTGCATTCCTTTGTACTCATCTGCAAAACGGGATTTGAACTGGGCTTGGCTGATGCTATGAATTGAATTGCAGAAATGACCCGCACCAAACAGCGCCATTCCCGCATTTTCCGTACCAAGATGGGAATGATAGTCAGTTCCGTAAAAAAGGACCTTCGCGCAATTCTTGTCTGATACAACGCCAAACAATCCACCCATATTCTCCGTCTCCTGTTATAGGATCTATTTGTGATAAATCAGAACGGAACCATTTCAGTAAAAACATTAAAGAGTGTAACCGCGGATAAAGTCTTTTCAAAAAGATGTTATTCCTGGAGCAAACGAGTTTCTTAAAGACAAGCGGGTTCAGCATCACCCATGACAGGCTGAACTTTAGCGCAGTCTAAAAAGCGCCTCACGAATCCGCTCCATTCCCTTTTCAATCTGCCCCATCGAAGTCGCATAGGAAATCCGGATGTGATCATCATGGCCGAAATCCCCCCCGGGAACAAGGGCAACATTGGATTCGTCAAGTAGGTAATTCGCCATTTCCGCAGAGTTCGTGATGGTCTTTCCTCCAAATGAACGTCCGTAATATGAGGCCACATAGGGAAAGACATAAAAGGCACCCTGAGGTTTCAGACAGGTTACGCCAGGAATGGCATTGAGCCTCTCGATAACAACATCACGTCTGTTCTGGAATTCTTTTCGCATCATCTCGACGCTATCCTGAGGACCGTTGAGCGCCTCTACTGCCGCTTTTTGCGCAATCGAGGTCGGATTTGACGTATTCTGGCTCTGATACTTCGTTATGGCGGCAATGATCTGTTCGGCTCCGGCACAATAACCGATCCTCCATCCCGTCATCGAGTAGGTCTTGGATACCCCGTTGACCACGATGGAGAGACGCTTCAGCTCGTCTCCAAGCGAGGCCAATGTATAAAACCGCTGATCGTCATAGATGATTTTTTCATAGATATCGTCCGAAATGACCATGATTCCCTTCCGGATGATCACTTCCGCCAGTGCCTCCAACTCCTTTAATGAATAAGAAACGCCGGCGGGATTTGAGGGATAGCTAATGATGATCGCCCGGGTCCGCGGTGTAATGGCCGCCTCCAATTGCGAAGGCTGAAGCTTGAAACCATCCGTGGCGTTTGTTTTGATCACCACCGGTTGCGCACCGGTCAGATAGACGATGTCCGTATAGGAAACCCAATAAGGAGAAGGAATCAGTACCTCGTCACCCTCTTCAAAAAGGACTTGGGCGATATTAAAGAGCGAGTGTTTTGCCCCGCAGGAGATGACCACCTCCGACCTCTTGTAGGCAAGCTGATTGTCTCTCTGAAGTTTTGCAATCACCGCATCCTTCAGTTCATCAATGCCGCCCACCGGAGTGTATTTGGTGAATCCGGTTTCGAGGGCCCGAACCGCGGCCATTTTGATGTTATGGGGTGTATCGAAATCCGGTTCTCCTGCGCCGAAACCGATGATATCCCTTCCTGCCGCCTTGAGTGCATTGGCCTTGGCTTGAATGGTCAGTGTCGGGGAGGGTTTGATAAGTGAGATTCGTGCCGCTATTTTCATGTACTCTCCTTTTTACGGGCATATTTTTCCACAAGTTTCTGATTCACGACATCCGGTACGAGTCCTTTTACGGAGCCACCAAGACTTGCCGCTTCATTGATAATGGTCGAACTCGTATAGAACCATTTGTAACCCGTCATAAGAAAGACTGTCTCGATTTCCCGATTCAGTCTCCGGTTGATGAGGGCCAGTTGAAATTCGTATTCAAAATCCGAAAGGGCTCGCAACCCCCTGAGAATCACATTTGCCCCCGCATTTTTCACAAAATCCACCAGGAGCCCGTCATAGCTGTCCACACGTACGATAGGGTATTCTTTGATGACCTCCCTGATCATTTCCAGTCGCTCGTCTACCGAGAAAAGTGTCTTTTTATTCGGATTATAAGCGATCAGAACAATAAGCTCATCAAACATCCTTAGCCCGCGGGTGATGATGTCCATGTGACCGTTGGTGATCGGATCGAATGACCCTGGATAGACTGCTATTTTTTTCATAGACTGGCTTCCTCTGTCGATTTTTTCAAAAAAGACAATATCGTATCTCCATATCGCCTCTGATCGATCATCACCAGCGTCCGGGGGAGGGATTTTGGGGGATCTTCCCGTACCGAATGCTGCAGCACAATAATACCTCCTTCGGCCAGGATCTCCGCTCCTCCAAGAAAGCGTATCACCTCCGGAAGGAAATCCTCATCATAGGGGGGATCCGCAAAAAGGATATCGAATCTTTCCTTTCTCATTCGCAGGCGCCTGAGCCCCTGTTCTACGCTCGCCGTGATGATCTCGGCCCTTCCTTCAAAACCAAGCAGGCGGAGATTTTCCCGGATAGCTGCTGCGAGGCGGTGATCCTTTTCCACGAACACGGAGCCACGCGCCCCTCTACTGAGAGCTTCAAGTCCAACATTTCCACAACCGGCGTAAATATCGAGGAAATACGCGCCCTCAACAGAATTGAGGATGCTAAAAAGAGATTCCTTAATCCGGTCGGCGGTAGGCCGGATGCGGCATCCTCCGGGAAGACGGATCTGCCTTCCCCTGGCCTCCCCACCGATAATTCTCATAGATATTTCTGGGTCAAGATTTCGGCAATCTGAACGGCGTTCAATGCCGCACCTTTCCGGATATTGTCTGCTACCACCCACATATTGATGCCGCAGGGGATAGATTCATCTTCCCGAATCCTGCCGACCAGGGTGTCATCCCCCCGGGCAGCATCGATAGCCAGAGGATAGAGTTTGAAACTCGGGTTGTCGACGACCTTGACCCCGGGCGCAGAGGCCAAGAGTTTCCGTACCTCTTCCGCGGTGATCTTCTTTTCCGTTTCGATATTCACAGACTCAGAATGACCATAGAAAACAGGTACGCGCACCGTCGTCGCCGTTACCGAAATTGTGGGATCATTCAGTATCTTCCTCGTCTCATTGACCATTTTCATCTCTTCCTTGGTATAACCATTGTCCAGAAAGACATCGATTTGGGGAAGGCAGTTGAAGGCGATCTGATGAGGATACACCTTGATGACAGGCTCCTGACAGTTTAAGAGGGCACGGGTCTGAAGGGATAGCTCTTCAATGGCCTTTTTCCCTGTTCCAGAAACGGCCTGATAAGTGGACACAACGATCCGTTTTATTCGCACTGCATCGTGGATCGGTTTCAGGGCAACGACCATTTGGATGGTAGAGCAATTCGGATTGGCTATGATCCCCCTGTTTGTGTAAAATGCGATGGCTTCCGGATTGACCTCCGGAACGACCAGAGGGATTTCCGGCACCATACGGAAGGCGCTTGTATTGTCAATCACAACGCATCCGGCGCGGGCTGCAACAGGAGCAAACTTTTCGCTGATGCTCCCTCCCGGCGAAAAAAGACCGATTTCCACGCCCTGAAAGGAGTTTTCGGTCAATACACCGACCGGCAGATGCTCTCCCCTGAAAGGGAGTTCCTTTCCCACCGATCTTTCCGATGCCAAAAGGGTCAGCTTTCCTACCGGAAATTGACGCTCTTCGAGAATCTTGATCATCTCGTTACCCACCGCTCCAGTGGCACCAACAACCGCAACATGATAATTTCTCATACAACTTTCCCCATCCGGCATTTATTTTGGTGTTTTCGAATTGGTAACTCTCGTGCCATCAGGCTTAAACTGGGTTCCCATGGCACTGCGTCCTTTTTGTCCTGATCTCGGTCACCAGCTTGCGAACGAGCTTGTAGAGGGTCCACGCCGGTCCGGAAAGACTGTAGCCGAAGGCAAAGGTGAACATCATGATCTCGGGTTCTGCCACGACAATCACCAGAATCAACACAATCAGCACGAAGGACATGAAAGGTTTACGAGAGAAGAAATTGAGATCCTTGAAACTGTAATATTTGATGCTGCTCACCATAAACAGGGAGAGAGCGACAACACAGATCATCACCGACAGGTCCGAAAAACGTCCTTCACCTCCCAGGTAATAGTAAAGAAGGACCCCTGTTGCCACGACAGCCGCTCCGCCCGGAATGGGAAGACCGTTAAACACCCGACTGTCAACCACCCCGATCTGAACATTAAATCTTGCCAGACGAAGCGCACCGCAGACACAAAACAGAAACGCCCCCAGCCATCCCCATTTCCCGAAAGCCAGAAGCGACCAGTTGTAAACCAGAAGGCTCGGTGCGACTCCGAAAGCAACCAAATCACATAGGGAGTCGTACTCTCCGCCGAATCTGCTTGTCGTACGCGTCATCCGGGCGATCCGCCCGTCCAGGCTGTCCAGGACAACCGCAATGAGAATCGCGATAGCCGCGATTTCATACATTCCTTTCATAGAGGCAATCGCGGAATAGAATCCACTGAATAGGCTGGCCGTGGTAAAGAGGTTCGGCAGGACATAAATCCCTTTTTTCATCCGATCTTTTCTTAATGAATGAATCCTCTTCATATGAATTCTCCTATGGGTGATTCTCCGGCCCTGACCCTATCCCCAACCTTGACCAGCAGGGTCGAGCCAAGCGGAAGAAATACTTCTACCCGTGAACCAAAGCGTATCAGACCGAATCGTTCACCCCTTTTGACTTTCATTCCCTCTTTCAACCAGCAGACGATTCTGCGGGCGATGAGCCCGGCGATCTGCCGAGTCATGACCTCCCGCCCGTCATCCGTTCGGATCACCATGGTATTCCTTTCATTCATCGCCGATGCCTTGTCCAGATTGGCCGATAGGAACTTACCCGGCTCGTAACGGATGGCAACGACCTCTCCGGAACAGGGGATCCTGTTCACATGAACATTGAACACATTCATGAAAATGCTGATCTTCAAGAAAGAACTTCCCATCTGCCCTTCGTTGGTCACTTGCTCAATCCGAATCACCCTTCCGTCCGCCGGAGATATGATTTGCAGGGGATTGCCCGGAACGATTCTGTCGGGATTGCGAAAGAACCACATGACAAAGAGTGTAAAGAGGAAAAGTAGAACGGTGATCCACGTGGTGCCCATGAAAAAGGCTATCAACGTCGCCACTCCCAGGGGGATGATGAATGGAATTCCTTCTTTCACAATTAAGCTGCTGTGATTCATAACGCTCGGCAACTAGCGACTCCTGCACTTGTTTTTCCTCAAGAAATGTACCGTAATCCGTTCCTGATGTCAACCTTTGATACATGCGTAAAAAAAGTTGGATAGTTTCCATCTCGACCTTTCAGGTGAATGAACGTCGCAGTCAATCCTCCTTATTCATCTCGGCTTGTGAAAGTCGAAGATAACTTGGAGCAAAGGCCTGTGTATCGAGAACATCGCCCCTGCGATATCTGTGTAAACCGACCAGGCCGACTGCAGAGGCCATGATCCTTTGCTGGATTCCGCCGTACAGAACAGCCCTGTCTTTGAGTATCTGAGTTATGAGCTCACCATATCGGATCGCCCCGCCCCCCAAAAAGACGATCTCCTTTTTCTCCAACCCATGAAGGAATTCAGTGACATCGATACATTTCTCCATGATCATTGCTTCGGGAAACCCATCCGAGCCCCTGTTGTAAAGACACGTATATACTTGATTATTCCCTGCATCAACCATCGGGCAGATCGGTCCCCGGCACGGAGCAGCAGTTGCGGCAAGGGCCTCCAACGTGGAGACTCCCACAACTGGCCTTGCCATTGCCAAGGCCAGTCCCTTGACGGTACTCACGCCGATCCTGAGTCCGGTAAAGGAACCGGGGCCGACCGTACAGGCAAGAAGGTCCACCTCTTCTTGTGTGTGTCTTGCGAGCAAAAACAGTTGCTCCATTGCCGGAAGCAGGATTTCCGTATGGTGTCTTCCTAAATTGAGATAGACCTCGGCACAGACATCTTCTTCTTCAAGAAGGGACAGCCCGATAGTCCCGGTCGCACAATCTATAGCCAGCGTCAGCATTTCTACCCGGTAAATCTTTTAATAAAATGATTGATGAATTCGATATTCAACCTCTCAATATCCATCATAAACACAAAAATCATCAGGAGAATCAAGAGAAAAAAACCGACCTGTTGGGCCATCTCCCGCCAGCGGAGATTCACTTCATGTCCGGTCACGCCTTCAATCAGATAGAACAGCAGATGCCCTCCGTCCAGCACCGGAACCGGCAGAAGGTTCAGGATCGCAAGATTAATGCTCAGAAGGGCCATAAATAGAATGAAGGGGACGATCCCCTCCTTGACTTGCGATCCTGCGATCTGGGCAATCATGATCGGCCCCCCGAGGCTCTTCGGTGACACAATCCCCTGAAACATCTTTACGATACTGACGACGGTCAATCTGCCGATCATCCATGTCTGCCGGAGTCCCGTCCAGAAGGCGGATAAAGGATTCTTCCTTTCGACAAACGTACGCCCTGCGGGGCTGATCCCGATCTTGTAACTTTCAACAGCCTCCCCAAAAACGGTCGTTGTCTTTGTAAGTTTAGGAATCACCGTGATTGAAAGGGATAAAGAGTCTCTTTGTATCGCCATCAGCAGGGGGGCGCCCTGGCTTCCGCTTATTTTTTCAGAGATCTCATCCCATTTCGTGATGGTGCCGCCGTTAATAGAGGTAATTCGATCTCCTGCTTTGATGCCGGCGCTCAGAGCCGCGGAATCGTCTTGCACCCCTCCGATATCCGCAGTGAGGACAGGGAGCCCTATCATGTTGACGATGGTGAAGATCAGAATCGCCAGAAGGATGTTAAAGGCCGGTCCTGCTGCCACAATGCTGATCCGTTTCCGGACCGGCTGCTTCAGAAAAGACCTTTTCTCCTCCTCCGCCGACAACTCCTCGCCCGGAGATTCCCCAAGAAGTTTCACATATCCCCCAAGGGGGATCAAGGAAAGAATATATTCGGTTTCTCCGATCTTCTTCCCGATGATCCGGGGACCGAAGCCGAGTGAAAATTTCAATACACCGACGCCCGCTCGCTTGGCCAGAAGAAAATGGCCGAATTCATGGACAAAGATCAGAACCCCGAGCAAGACAACGACTGATGCGATGTTGATTCCTATCAATTCTTCATTCCTTTGATGATTTTTCCGGTTTCATCTCTCGCCCACCGGTCGGCTGCCAAAATGGCGTCAATGGTAGGCTCTTTCTGTATGTCGTGAAGATCGAGGACCTTCTCAACCACGCCGCAGATATCACAAAAACCGATGATACCCCCAATAAACGCCGCTACGGCACATTCATTGGCTCCATTCAACACTGCCGGCATGGTCCCGCCCTTGGCCGCCGCATCATAAGCAAGCCGGAGAGCGGGAAATCTATCCAGATCGGGCCTGTAAAATTCCAGAGGGGTGACTGTGAGCAGATCCAGAGGAGGATCGGTCCGGGGGAGGCGGTGCGGAAATGTAAGGGCGTAAGCGATCGGGATTCTCATATCCGGCACCCCGAGCTGGGCAATCACACTTCCGTCCCTGTACTCCACCATTGAATGGATAATGCTATTGGGATGGATCAACACATCAATATCCGTCACGGGAAGGCCGAAGAGCCACCCGGCTTCAATCACCTCGAGCCCCTTGTTCATCATCGTCGCCGAATCAATCGTGATCTTCTGTCCCATCGACCAATTGGGATGCCGCAAAGCCTGAGCAGGCGTGACAACCTTTAATTTTTCAACTGGAGCATGGAGGAACGGTCCGCCAGAAGCTGTGAGGATGATTCGTCGGACATCTTCCCGCTTGTGCCCTTGTAAACACTGGAAAATGGCGCTGTGTTCACTGTCGACAGGGATGATATCAACCCCATTTGCCTCCGCCTTCCGCAGTACAATCCCGCCGGCCATGACCAGGGTCTCCTTGTTGGCCAGCGCAATCGTCCTTCCCCCTTCTATCGCATCCAGCGTGGGAATAAGACCTGCCGCCCCGACCATCGCGGAAACAACCAGATCCGTCCCTGCGGCCGTAGCTGCCTCCCTGTATCCTTCTGATCCGTAAAATATCGCCGGAGCCGAATCGGCATTCAAGAGGCTTCGAAGCTTACAAGCGCACTCCTCGTCGAGCACGGCCGCCAGACGCGGCCGGAAACGCTCAATCTGGTTTTTCAGGAGCACAAGATTGCGGCCCGCAGCCAGGGCTGTTACCATAAATTGATCCGGATATGATCCTATCACATCCAATGCGCTCTGACCGATAGATCCCGTAGATCCTAGAAGAGAAATTTTTTTCATTAAAGAATCGCCGCCTGATAATAATACACAAATGGGGTAATAAACATCAGGCAGTCCAGCCGGTCCAGTATGCCGCCATGGCCGGGCAGCAGGGTACCTGAATCTTTAACACCGGCAGCCCTTTTCAGGGCTGACTCGCAGAGATCTCCGAGCTGTCCTAGGACGCTTCCCACCAATCCTAGAATCACGGCATGCAAGACCGGCAGCATGGGGAAAAACAGGTGTCGGAAGAGAACACAGCCCGTGATGCTCCCAATGACCAGCCCGATCGTCCCTTCCACTGTCTTGCCTGGACTGACACCGGGGAGAAGCTTCCTCCTTCCTATCCCCTTCCCTACATAGTAAGCGGCAATGTCTCCCGAAAACGCCAGCACCAGTATAAAAAAAATCCACTGAACTCCCGCAGGCGCCTGACGGACCAGGATAAAATGAGACATCAACAGCGGAATATACATTACCCCGAGGATCACCTTGCCGAGGCGTATCATGTCCAACCCCTCTTCCCCGATGCGGAGCAGGTTGAGCATCAGGATCGCCATGACGGCAAAACTCAGAATGGCTATGAGCAGCGTCCTGTCTCCGGAAGCAACTGCTGTCAGGATGAGCATGGCAACTGTGAGCGTCTCGACCTTCTCCCTCACCAGGCCGGTGCCGAAAACCATCCGATTGTATTCCATCACTCCCACAAGGGTGGCAATGACAATCAGCAGGACAAATATCGTTTCCGCACCGTATGCGATGATAAAAAAAAGGATTGGTACCGCAATAACGCCGGTGGCCCATCTCTTTAGGTGGGGGGTCATCCCTTCTCTCCCTTAAAGGGTACAGTTCATCGACTTCAACACCCTGTCTTTAGGCCTTTAATTGTTCGCTCGTCATGCCGAACCTACGCTCACGCTGCTGGTAATCAGCGATGGCCTTCAGCATATGCTTCTCGCGGAAATCGGGCCAGAGGATCTCCGTGAAATAGAACTCCGTGTAAGCCATCTGCCAGAGAAGGAAATTGCTGATGCGGTATTCGCCTCCCGTTCTGATGAGCAAATCCGGATCAGGGAGTCCAGCAGTGTAAAGGTAACTGGTGCAGAGCTCCTTGGTCACTTTTTCCGATGTGATCTTTCCCGCCAGGCAGTCGCTGAGCATGCGTTTGATGGCAAGAACCATCTCATCTCGCCCTCCGTAACTTAAGGCGAGATTAAGGACCATCCCCTGATTGGAGGCCGTTCTCGCCATCGCCTCCTTGAGTCTTATAAGGATCGGCTCTCCCAATGCGTCCAAGTTGCCGATGGCCGACAGGCGGATGCCTTGGTCCATCAGCCCCTGAACCTCGGTTTCAAGGTATTCTTGGAGAAGCCTGAGGAGGGCCCGGACCTCGGTTTCGGGACGAAGCCAATTCTCCATGGAAAATGCATACAGCGTGAGGTATTTTATTCCCAACCGACGGCAGGTTTTCACGACCGCACGAACGGACTCGGCGCCCTTTCTGTGGCCAAGGATTCTCCCCATGGCATGACGCGCGGCCCAGCGACCGTTACCGTCCATAATGATAGCGATATGTTGGGGGAGTTTTGTCGGATCGATTTCTTTCATCATCAACCGCACAGGGTATGGGTTTGCAGAAAATTGTCTTTTATATCAGGTAACATATTGACGCGTATATTTCAAGACGGATCGAAATGAAACGGGGAGCCGGCCGGCTCCCCGTTTCAAGAACGGCTCATCCAGCATCCTTTAAATTTCCATGATTTCCTTTTCCTTGGCTGCGAGGATCTCATCGGCCTTTGCGATATAGCGATCGGTGACCTTCTGGACCTCTTCCTGGAATTGATACAGTTCATCCTCGGAGATTTGATTGTCCTTTTTCAGTGCCTTGAGCTGCTCGTTGGCATCCCGGCGGATGTTGCGCTGCTTGACCTTGCACTCTTCAGCCATCTTCCTGACGATTTTGACGAGCTCTTTTCGCCTTTCCTCCGTCAGAACAGGGATCGCGAGGCGTATCAGCTTGCCATCATTGCTGGGCATCAGCCCCAGGTCCGATTTCTGGATTGCCTTTTCTATGGCTCCCAAGACGGAACTGTCCCAAGGAGAAATCACGATGAGCCTGCTCTCGGGGATGGATAGAGATGCGACCTGATTTAATGGCGTCAGGGTCCCGTAATACTCGACTCGTATGCCGTCCAAAAGGGAAAGAGACGCCCTTCCGGTCCGAACCTTACTGAAGGATTTTTCAACGGCATGGATTGTCTTCTCCATACCCTCCTTCATTTCCTCAAAAATGATCTCCTGCATGGCTTTACCCTCCGATGGCCGTTCCCACTGCTTCCCCGCAGATGACTCGCTTGATGTTTCCGGTCTTCATCAGATTGAAGACCACAAGGGCCAGTCCGTTATCTCTGCACATGGAGATGGCGGTTGCATCCATCACCTTAAGGTATTTCGTCAGCACATCGTTGTACGTTATTTTTTCGTACATAACGGCATTGGGATCCCGTATCGGATCACGATCGTATACCCCATCCACCTTGGTCGCTTTGAGCAGAATATCGGCCCTGATTTCGACGGCGCGGAGGGTCGCCGCAGTGTCGGTTGTAAAGTAGGGATTCCCTGTCCCAGCGGCGAAAATTACCACCCTCCCCTTCTCCAAGTGGCGGATCGCCCTTCTCTGGATGAAAGGTTCTGCAACCTCCCTCATCTCAATGGCGGATTGCACACGGGTATTTACATTCAGGTGTTCCAACGCGCTCTGAAGAGCTAAACTGTTGATCACCGTTGCCAGCATCCCCATATAATCGGCTGTGGTTCGGTCTATTCCTTGCGCGCCCGCATCTACTCCGCGTAAGATGTTTCCGCCGCCGATGACGACCCCAAGTTGTACGCCCAGGGCGGCAACATCACGAATTTCCGCAGCAATGGAATTTACGACGTCAGGATCGATACCAAAAGAACCCCTTCCCGTAAGCGCCTCGCCACTTAGTTTGAGCAGCACCCTCCTGTATTGGGGCTGTTTCATGGGAGTTACTTCCGCTCCTCGCCCAATTGGAAACGGGAAAACCTTCGCACGACGATATTCTCTCCTGTTTTGGCAATCATGTTGCTGACCAGTGTGCCCACAGTGATATCGGTGTTCTTGATGAACTTCTGATCCATCAGGCACACCTCTTCATAATATTTCTTCAGTTTACCCTCGATGATCTTGTCCCAGATCTTTTCCGGCTTTTTCTCTTCGAGCAACTGGCTGCGGTAGATTTCCTTTTCCCTTTCCAGCGCCTGCTCGGAAATCTCGTCCGCATTCACATAGAGAGGATTGGCAGCGGCAACCTGCATCGCCAAATCCCTGGCCAAGGCCTGAAAATCCTCTGTCTTGGCCACAAAATCGGTTTCACAGTTCAGTTCAACCAGAACACCGATCTTTCCCCCCATGTGGATATAAGAGGCAATGGTGCCGTCCTTTGCCGCCTTGGAGGAGCGCTTTGTGGCGGCCGACATCCCCTTTTTCCTGAGATAATCGATTGCCTTTTCAAAATCGCCCTCCGAATGGGTGAGGGCCTCCTTACAGTCCATCATGCCCGCACCTGTCTTGACCCTTAATTCCTTCACCATCACTGAGGTAATATCCAATTTAACGTCCCTCCCCTATCTCATCCTGACCGGCAGTCGATACATCGCTGTCCTTCAGGGGTGTCGCCAGTCCTGATTCTGCGCCCTTTGTCTCCACACTTTCTGGAACATCGGCTTCCCCGTTCTCCTCTGTACGCGACGTGGCGACTCCGCTTTCCTTATCGCTCTCCGCCTGGAGACGCTCCTCAAACTGCTTTTTCCCATCAAGAACCGCATCGGCCATCTTGGCGGAAAAGAGCTTGATCGCCCGAATCGCATCATCGTTTCCAGGAATGATGTAATCGATCAAGTCCGGATCACAGTTGGTGTCCACGATTGCCACAATGGGGATCTTCAATCGTCTTGCCTCGGTGACGGCAATCTGTTCTCTCTTGGGATCGATGACAAACAGACCCCTGGGAATCCCCTTGATATTCCGTATCCCGCCCAAGACCTTGTCCAGTTTATCTCGGTCCTTCTGGAGACCAAGGATTTCCTTCTTGGGAAAGGCCTTGATGCTGTCGTCTGCAAACATCCGGTCAAGATGATTCAAGCGGTCGATACTCTTCTTGATCGTCGAGAAATTCGTCAGCATCCCCCCAAGCCAGCGCTGATGTACATAGGGCATACCGCATCGTTCGGCCTCTTCATGAACAGACTCCTGAGCCTGCTTTTTGGTACCGACAAAAAGAATCTCCCCGCCGCTGGCTACCGTATCTACAATGAACTGATAAGCCGTTTGAAACAATCCGACGGTCTGCTGGAGATCGATGATATAGATCCCATTTCTCGCACCGAAGATGTAAGTTTTCATTTTCGGGTTCCACTTGTTGGTCTGGTGACCAAAGTGGACTCCCGCTTCAAGCAACAACTTCATGGATATATTGGCCATTTTCAACTCCTCCTCGTTTTTTCCGCCATCTCCATCTTCTTGACGGGGACTTTCCTTCCCTGAAGAAAAGCAACTCCCGGCAATCCGGGGATGTGTGAATTGTGCAGGCAGATAACATAAAGATATTAAATAATCAAGCGCAAAGAAATGGATGGGTCAGGTATGATAATGGGCATTGATCTTCACATAATCAAAGGAAAGATCCGATGTGCAGATCGTCCAAGAGCGGCGTCCCATACCGAGCCCGACCCGCACTCGGATCTCGGTCTGTTTCATGATGCCGGCCAGTTCTTCTTCCCGGCCGTGAATCCCTTTTCCGCCTGCAAATATTGGAATGTCCTCAAAAAAAAGACGGACCCGGTCCACCGGCAGGTTCACGCCAACCGATCCTGCTGCCGAGATGATCCGGCCCCAGTTCGGATCGCCGCCGAAAAAAGCCGTTTTTACCAGATTCGAATTGGCGATGGCATAGGCCACCCGCTGGGCGTCCCGAAGGGTTTTCGCCTCCTCAACGACGATTTCGATGACCTTTGTTGCCCCTTCCCCATCACGGACAAGACCTCGGGCAAGCTCGCCGAGCAGGGAGCAAAGCATTTCTCTAAAACTACCCAATCCTCTGGATTTCATCGTTATTTCTTCATTCCCCGCAAAACCGTTGGCCAGGATGAGGGCCGTGTCGTTGGTGCTCATGCACCCATCTACGCTGACGGCATTAAAACTGCTGGCGACAGACTTCCGGAACACCGATTCCAGGGCCTCGCAGCTGATGGCTGCATCCGTGATGATGAAGGCCAGCATCGTCGCCATGTGCGGTTCGATCATCCCCGCCCCTTTGGCTATACCGCAAAGCGTGATTTCCTTTTCTCCTAACGTACCTTTCCTGAAAGCGATCTTTGGAAACCGGTCCGTCGTCATGATCCCGGCCTCTGCATCGGGAATCCCGTCGGCATGAAGACCGGCGACGAGCCCTTTCATCCCGGCCTCGATCCTGTGCAGCGGGAGCCGGTGACCGATGACACCCGTTGAGGCAACCAGAACAAGATCATCGGCAATGCCGAGCTCTCCAGAGGCAGACCGTGAAACAGCCAGCGCATCGTCGAAACCTTCCGATCCTGTTGCCGCGTTCGCAACGCCGCTATTGACAATCACGGCTTGGGCGATCCCTTTTCGGATTCTCTCCATATCAAGAAGGACCGGTGCCGCCTTGAAGCTGTTGGTCGTGAAAACGCCGGCCGCTGTTGCCGGTCGTTCTGAAAAGATAAGGGCCAAGTCCTGACATCCGTTCGTCTTGATTCCTACATGGATTCCGTTGGCGACAAATCCGGGAACACGGTAGTTCTCTGGTTTCATACCCACCTCAACAGCCCCTCAAACCGGGCATTCATCGGGCCTACTGGCCGCAACATTTTTTGTATTTCTTTCCGCTGCCGCAGGGACAGGGATCATTTCGGCCGACCTTGGCGGATTCGCGCCTGATCGTCGTTGCCGCCGGGGTATCTTCTCCCCTCGACAGGATGTAGTTTTGACGCTGTTTCTTTTCTATCCGTTCCACCTCTTCTTCGCGGTGTATCTGGACAATGCAGAGTTTTTCGACTGTGTCTTCCTTGATCCGGCCGATCATGTCCATAAACATGTCGTAGCCCTCTTTCTGATACTCTCGAACCGGGTCTTTCTGGCCGTAACCTCGCAGACCGATCCCCTCTTTGAGATGATCCATGGCCAAGAGGTTTTCTTTCCACTGCGTATCAATGGACTGAAGCATGATGACCTTCATCAGATAATCCATCAAGGGTTTCCCAAATTCCGCGTCTTTGTTTCTGAGATGCGCATGGACTTCCTTGGTGATCGTTTCCTGTATGGCCTGCGGGGTAAGATCCCGACCGTTTTCAGCAAGGTTCAGTTTCACATTGAAATGTCTGAAAACCCTCTCATCAAGCCCCTTGAGATCCCATTCCTCAGGATGAGTCTTCTCATCGACATGCTCGGAAACGATCCCTTCGACCATCTCTTCGACCATCTCCGCCACATCGTCCCAGAGCGCCTCTCCCTTGAGAACCTTTCGGCGTTGCTCATAAATGACTTGCCGTTGGCGGTTCATGACATCGTCATACTCCAGCAAATGTTTGCGGATATCGAAATTCTGGCCCTCGACACGCTTTTGGGCATTTTCAATCGCTTTGGAAATCAGTCGATGTTCGATCGGTTGCCCTTCTTCCATGCCGATCCTGTCCATCACGGAGGCGATCCGCTCGGCACCGAAAATCCTGAGGAGGTCATCATCCAGGGAAAGATAAAACCGCGACGATCCCTTGTCCCCTTGCCGCCCCGACCGACCGCGGAGCTGGTTGTCGATGCGCCGGCTTTCATGCCTCTCCGTTCCGAGGATATGGAGGCCTCCCAGTTCGGCCACTCCCTCGCCCAGTTTGATGTCGGTTCCACGGCCCGCCATGTTGGTCGAGATGGTCACCTGTCCCGGTTGACCCGCCTGGGCAACAATTTCCGCCTCCCGCTCATGGTTTTTCGCATTCAGGACATGATGTTTGATCCCCGCTCTGGTCAGGTATTTGCTCAGAAGCTCCGATTTTTCTATGGAGATCGTACCCACGAGCACCGGTCGTTTGGCTTCATGCAATTCTTTGATCTCGTCGATGACCGCCGCAAACTTTTCCTTTTCGGTCTTGTAGATCACGTCCGGGTGATCGGTGCGGATCATGGGCATATTGGTCGGAACCACGATGACTTCAAGCTTGTAGATCTTTCCGAATTCTTCAGCCTCGGTATCGGCCGTTCCGGTCATCCCCGCCAATTTATCGTACATCCGGAAATAGTTCTGGAAAGTGATCGAGGCCATGGTCTGATTTTCCGACTCGATCTTTACCCTTTCCTTCGCCTCAAGTGCCTGATGAAGCCCGTCACTGTAACGCCTGCCGGGCATCACCCGACCGGTAAATTCATCGACGATAATGACTTTGCCTTCCTTTACCAGATAGTCCACATCGCGCTTGAACAGGGTATGGGCACGCAGCGCTTGATTGACATGATGGAGCAGATCCATATTTCTGGGTTCATAGAGATTCTGGACCTTGAGATAATCCTCGACACGCGCCACCCCCTCTTCGGTCAAGACGGAGGTACGACTCTTCTCATCGACGGTATAATCTTTTTCCCTCCTCAGGTGCGGTATCACCTGATTCACCCGCGCATACTTGTCGGTCGACTCATCGGATGCGCCGGAGATGATGAGGGGTGTCCGGGCCTCATCAATCAGGATGCTGTCTACTTCATCAACGATGGCATAGAAAAAATCCCTCTGGACATACTCATCCAGGCTGAATTTCATGTTGTCTCGTAGATAGTCAAATCCGAATTCATTGTTGGTCCCGTAGGTAATGTCGGCGTGATATGCATTTCTCCGATCGATATCTTCCATCCCATGGACGATGACTCCGACAGTCATGCCCAGAAAATTGTAAATGGGTCCCATCCAAGCGGCGTCTCTTTTCGCGAGGTAGTCATTGACCGTCACCAGATGGGCGCCCTTCCCCGCCAGGGCGTTAAGATAGAGAGGCATGGTAGCGGCCAGCGTCTTTCCCTCGCCTGTTTTCATCTCGGCGATCTTCCCCTCATGAAGGACCAGTCCTCCGAGGACCTGGACATCGAAAGGCCGCATCTGGACTGTCCGTCGTGCCGCCTCTCGGGCTACGGCGAACGCCTCGACCAGTATATCGTCCAACTCGGCTCCCCTTTGAATTCTATCTTTGAAATAAGGGGTTTTCGCCTTCAGTTCTTCATCGCTGGCGGCCAACATCGACGGCTCAAGGGCATTGATCTCTTCAAGAATCAAGGAAAGACGTTTCAATTCCCTGTCGTTTTTGCTGCCGACAAGCTTTTTCAAAATGGCATGGAGCATAAAAATCCTTCAAAAAAAAACCGGTACATCGACCGGTGGATTCATTCCAGGTGACTTCATATCAAAGTCGGTATGTTGCCAGAGCATTATTTCAAATATTTCCGTGGATTGACGGGAACACCTTTGAGCATGACGGCATAGTGCAGGTGGGACCCCGTGCTGCGGCCGGTATTGCCCACGTGGCCGATCCGGTCGCCCCTTCTGACGGTCGCCCCTGGGCGGACGATTGCCTTGGAGAGATGGCCATAGAATGTGGAAATCCCATATCCGTGATCGATCCGGATCATCTGTCCTACATCCTGTTGATGAGCGGCCTCTACAACCACACCGTCGGCCGGAGCCTGGATCACCCGTCCATACTTGGTCGCAATATCGATTCCCTTGTGAAATTCACGCTCATTTCCGAAAGGGGAGGTCCGTGCCCCGAATTCGGAGGTGACCCAGCCCAGCACGGGCCATACGGAAGGAGTCGCGGCCAAGAGGGATTTTCTCTCTTTCAGGAGAGCCAGAAGGGCGGTAAAGCTCTGCTCCCGGGAGGAGGCTTCATACATAAGGTGATCCACCTGCCTGTCGACGCCGGCGATCACGGCCTTGTCGCTGTTTTCCAGCTGAGAACGCAGGCGTTTCTCTTCACTTATCGGCCCGCCGATCCCCAGGAGCTGCTCTTTGTCGCGGCGGGTTTCCAGATTCGCCATAATTCTGATCTTTTTATCAAACTGCTTGAGGTCTTCCATTCTTGAAGCAAACTGATCCACCTTTGCAGCAAGCCCGTCAATCTGCCTTTTTTGCTCCACCGTCTGCTGTTTGAGACGCTTCAGTTCGGCATGCTCCCTGCGAATATGAATGTAATCATAGGAGAAATACATTATGATCAGGATAAGCCCCATTGTGAAAATCGATACACCCTTGACCAGTGTACCGGATAGGCTTATTTTTTTTGCCGAACTATGTTTCTTTGGTAAAATCAGGAGGGTATAGAAATTCTTCGGCATTAAATCCCCTTTCTCATATCCTCGCTCAGGTTTTGACGGTTAAATGGAGGTAAGAGAAATATCATAATCTTTCCAAAAGTCAAGCACCGTTTTTCCGGCGAAATTTGTCTTGACTTTGAAGCGTCGGTTAAGCTAAGGAGCTCAAGCACATAGGATCACTCAGTCCCCGGTCATCGGAAAGGAGCTTTCATGTCAAAATACGAATCAAAATCCATAAGAAACCTGGCTATCATAGGTCATGGAGGAACAGGCAAGACGACCCTTTGTGAATCCTTTCTTTATGTCGCTGGTAAAACGGAGCGGCCCGGCCGGGTAGATGAGGGAACCTCCTCCATGGATTATGAGCCAGAGGAACAGAAGCGCCATGTCTCTATCAGCGCCGCCACAAACCATCTCGACTGGGAGAAGCACCGGATCAATCTCATTGATACCCCGGGTGATTCCAACTTCGCTTTTGACACGAAAAGCTGCCTTCGGGTTGTCGACGGAGCGGTGGTGCTGGTGGATGCGGTCGGTGGTGTGGAATTTCAGACGGAGAAGGTCTGGGAATACGCCGATGAATACAAGCTCCCCCGCATCCTTTTCATCAGCCGGATGGATCGAGAACGCGCCGACTTCGCCAATGCCATGGAGAGCATCAGGACACGCCTGGGAAAGAAAGTCACGGTCGCCTCGCTACCCATCGGCGCTGAAAACGCATTTTCAGGAGTCGTTGACCTGATCACCATGAAAGCCCTCATTTTTGATGGCGAGAAAAGAGTGGCCAAGACCATCGATATCCCGGGCGACATGGCAGGGGAAGTCAAAAAGTACCGGGACATTCTCATCGAAGACATCGCCGAGACAGACGATGAAATGATGAACAAATACCTTGAGGGGGGAGAACTCAGCACCGAGGATCTCAAGATAGGTCTTCGAAAGGGGATCATTGCCGGATCCATAACTCCGGTTCTTTGCGGATCCGCTCTGAATCATATCGGCATCACGCCGCTGCTGGATATGCTGGTACAGTTTTTCCCGTCGCCCGTCGATCGGGGACCGATCACCGGGAAAAAGCCCGGCACAGGGGAAGAGGAAACCCGGCTTCCGGAGGAATCAGCTCCTTTTTCAGCCTTTGTTTTCAAGACGATTGCAGATCCCTATGCCGGTCGGCTCACCCTCTTTCGCGTTTACTCCGGTACGCTCAATTCCGACTCCAGTGTCTTCAATGCATCCCGGAAAATCAATGAACGGATCGGAAACATCTTTTTCCTTGAAGGGAAAATCCAGAAACCTGTTGCACAGCTTATCCCAGGTGATATTGCAGCCCTCGCAAAACTGAAGGAAACCTCCACAGGAGATACCCTCTGCGCAGAAAAAACCTCTCTTGTTTATCCCGGGGTGGAGCCTCCCCGCGCGATCATTTCCTTCGCAGTGGAACCCAAAACACGGGGCGATGAAGACAAGCTCGTCTCCTCCATCCATCGCCTGACCGATGAAGATCCCACCCTCACCTTTCATAGGGATGACCAGACCCGGGAGATGATCCTTTCCGGTCTCGGCCAGGTCCATATCGAAGTCATCGTGGAAAAGATGAAACGGAAATTCGGTCTTGAGGTCAACCTGAAGACCCCGAAGGTTCCCTATAAAGAAACGATTAAGGGAAAGACGACCGTTCAGGGGCGATACAAGAAACAATCCGGCGGCCGAGGTCAGTTCGGCGATACATGGCTCGAGATCGAGCCGCTGCCCCGGGGCAGCGGCTTCGAATTCGTCGATCGGATCGTGGGCGGCGTGGTTCCTCAGCAGTATCGTCCGGCCGTTGAAAAGGGGATCGTGGAGGCCATGGCAGAGGGAGTTCTTGCCGGTTACCCCGTCGTGGATCTTCGCGTCTCGCTGGTAGACGGTTCCTATCACACGGTCGATTCTTCCGAAATGGCCTTCAAGATCGCCGGATCTCTCGGTTTCAAAAAAGGCATTCTGGAATGCCAGCCCACCCTCCTGGAACCGATCGTCAACATCATGATCGAGATCCCCGACGAGTACATGGGAGATGTGATCGGTGATCTCAACAGCCGGCGTGGCAAGGTGTTGGGAATGGACTCAATCGCCAATCATCAGATCATCAAGGGTCAGGTTCCACTGGCGGAAATCCTCAAATATGCCCCTGACCTTCGTTCGATGACAAGCGGTCGCGGCACGTTCACCTACGAACACTCTCATTATGAGGAAACCCCTGCCTACGTAGCGGAGAAGATCATCGCCGAATCCAAGAAGGAAGAAGCGTGAGATGGGTTTTAGGGCCGTCGTTATCACAGTGAGCGACCGAGGCGCCCGAGGTGAGCGTGAGGATGGAAGTGGTCCGGAGATCGCCGAAATTCTGCTGGCAATGGGAATGGATATCGTCGGTCGTCAGATGATCCCCGATGAAAAAGAACAGATCCGCAGGACACTCATCGAATGGAGCGACGGAGAGAAGGCTGACCTCATCCTGACAACGGGCGGCACCGGTGTGAGCCCTCGGGATGTCACTCCGGATGCCACGCGGGAAGTGATTGAAAGAGAGATTCCTGGAATGGCGGAGGCAATGCGCCATCAGAGTTCGAATATCACGCCCCATGCGATGATCTCTCGCGCCGTGGCCGGCATCCGGAAACGGACGCTGATCATCAACCTTCCGGGAAGTCCGAAAGGAGCGCGGGAAAATCTCGGCGTCATCCTGCCTGCGCTTGTTCATGCCATAGAAAAGATACAAGGTGACGAGAGGGACTGCATGCCCTAAGGCATGCAGTCATTCAGGAAAGCAAGATGAGCAGTGATAAAATCATCCTGTCCGTGGCGACAACCGGCAGTTGGCCCTCTAAGGAGCAACATCCCGATCTGCCCACCACACCCGAGGAAATTGCCCGAGCGGCGGTGGAGAGCTGGCGGGAAGGGGCGGCCGTCGTCCATGTCCATGTCCGGGATGCCGATGGAAAGATGTCCTGCGATCTGACACGATTCAGGAAGGTCAAGGAACTGATCCGCGCCCAGGATTGCGATATCCTCATCAATTTCAGTACCAGCGGCGGGGCTGGCCGCGTGGGCGAAGAAGAGCGTTTCAGCAGCCTCTCCGCGGAGCCCGACCTGGCATCACTGGATGCCGGCAGCATGAACTTCAATCATCGTGTCTTTTTGAATCCGCCGGATTTTCTGGAGGAGTTGGCCAGCCGCATGCTGGTTGCCAACGTCAAACCGGAGATTGAGGTCTTCGACAGCGGAATGATCGGCAATGCCATGGCCCTCATTAAAAAAGGGCTGATCCCTTCACCCCTGTGGTGGCAGTTCGTCCTCGGGGTCAAGGGAGGGGCACCGGCCACGGCAAGATCCCTGATACACCTGGTAGACAGCCTGCCCCCCGGCTCCCTATGGTCGGTATGCGCCGTGGGAACAGGCCAGCTGCCCATGAACATGCTTGCCATTGCCATGGGCGGGCATGCCAGGACCGGCCTTGAAGATAACCTTTACTTTAGTCGGGGGAAATTGGCTGAAAGCAACGCTCAATTGGTGGCCCGCCTGACCCGTGTCGCCCGCGAGTCCGGACGGGAACCGGCCACCCCAGCAGAGGCCCGTGTGATGCTCGGACTCACGGGCTCCAGGTGTTGATCGTTCTGCATGATGGAATTTCACAATGTCACCATTGTCGGGGCAGGAACCATGGGCCATTCGCTCGCCCAGATCTTTGCCCAGCACGGCTGCAGTGTCTGGTTGACCGATATCCGTGACGAAGCCCTGGCCCAGGCCAGAAAACGGATCGCCGCCAATCTCCAGACCCTGATAGAAACGGGATTATTGGACGAAGGCGATCAGCCTCAAACGTTGCGACGGATTCAGACAACAACTCGGATCGAAGATGCGCTGAGTCAAGCGGATTTGGTCATTGAAGCGATCAGCGAAGACGAAAAGGCCAAGAAAGAACTGTTTCAAACGCTGGATGCGATCTGCCCCCCTAAAACCATCCTTGCCAGTAACACCTCTTATTTGAATATCTTTGAATTTATTGAGACCCGAAGGCCGGATAAAATACTCATTACCCACTGGTTTGCTCCCCCTCACATCGTTCCGCTGGTGGAGATCGTCCGCGGCCCCGAGACGTCCCAAGAGACGGTGGATCGGGTAGGGGCCCTCCTGATCGACGCGGGGAAGACGCCTCTGGTAATCTCCAAATTCTTGCCTGGGTTTATAGCCAACCGGCTTCAGAGCGCCTTGACGCATGAGGTGCTCCATCTGATCGATCACGGGTATGCCACTCCCGAAGATATTGATACGGCAACCAAAGCAGGCTTTGGTCTGCGAATCCCTATTCTCGGGCTTTTGAAAAGAATGGATTATGCCGGGCTGGATCTGGTTCAGAAAATCGTCAGCAACGCTAAGTATGTACCGCCGGCCCCACGAATCCGATCAAAGACCGTGGATCAGCTGGTTTCCCAGGGTAAGCTTGGAATCAAGACCGGCAGCGGATATTATGAATATGGGAACCGTTCTACAGAAGAGCTTATGAAGGAACGTGACATGAAGCTGATCAGGCTCAGAGAGTTCCTCGAGAAGATGGGAGAGCTATAATCGCAGAATCTTATAGTCTTTCCCGGTAGAATGTTTTCTGATAAAAAAGGGAGCAGCCGACACAGAAAGGAAGTGAGACATTGGGGCAGGAATGGAGATTGATGCAGGGAAATCAAGCGATTTCGGAAGGGGCCATTTATGCCGGGGCGAGATTTTTTGCCGGTTATCCGATCACACCGTCTTCGGAAATCGCAGAAGAGTGTTCCAAGGTCATGCTGAAGATCGGCGGCGTCTATATGCAGATGGAGGATGAAATTGCCAGTATTGCGGCGGTGATCGGGGCTTCACTGGCGGGTGCCAAGGCATTCACTGCGACAAGCGGCCCCGGTTTTTCTCTGATGCAGGAAAACCTGGGGCTTGCAGCCATGGGGGAGGTTCCTTGCGTAGTGATCGATGTTCAGCGGCGCGGACCCAGTACGGGCCTCTCCACCAAACCTGCGCAGGGCGATGTGATGCAGCTCAGATGGGGTCGTCACGGAGATCAGTCCGTGATCGCCCTCTGTCCTGCAACGGTAAGCGAATGTTTCCTGATGACTGTGACGGCCTTTAATTTTGCGGAAAAATTTCGTGTCCCTGTGATCATCGCCCCCGACGAGATCGTCGGCCATATGCGCGAGAATTTTTCTCTCCCCAAACCGGGCGAGGTACCGGTGATCGATCGCAAAAAGCCTTCAGGCCCCCCGGAAGAGTACCTGCCTTTTGCGGCTGACAAGGACGGGGTAGCGCCTCTGGCATCCTACGGGAGCGATTATGTATTCCATGTGTCAAGCTCCATGCATGGCCCGGACGGCTGCAGCAACAACGATCCCGCCAATGCCGCCTGGCGGATCGCCCAGCTGCATCGCAAGATCGAGATGCACCGGGACGAAATCGTCATCACCAAAACCTTCTCTGCCGAGGATGCCGAGATCCTGCTCATCACCTTCGGGGCAACCACGAGGGCCGGTCGCGCCGCAGCGCTGGAGCTCAGAAAAAAGGGCATCAAGGCCGGCGTCTTGCAGTTGATCACTCTATGGCCGTTTGCCGATAAGGAAGTGGCTTCCCTGGGCGGCAGGGCAAGAAAGGTGGTCGTACCGGAGATGAATTATGGCGGTCAGATCGCCGGTGAGGTTCAGAGGGTCCTGGGAAGCGGGGCGGATATCCGAAGGATCAACAGCTATAATGGAGAAATCATCACCCCGCAGGAGATTCTCAAAGCGATCCTGCAATAACTCCAAAACGGTACAGGAGGCGGTCGTGTCTCACGCAACAGGAACAAAATATATCAAGGATGGAGTTCTGCCGCACATGTGGTGTTCAGGATGCGGAATCGGCGTTATGCTGGGGGCCCTGCTCAGGGCCTTCGAAGAGCTGGACTACAAGAACACCGATACCGTCGTTGTGACGGGGATTGGCTGCACGGGGAAGGCCGATGACTACCTGAAGACCAACGCCTTGCATACGACGCACGGCCGGGCGCTGCCGTACGCCACGGGAATCAAGGCCTTCAATCCGAAGCTGCACGTGGTGGTGATCATGGGTGACGGCGACAGCGTCACGATCGGCGGGAATCATTTCATTCACGCGGCCCGCCGAAACATCGATCTGACCGCCATCGTCATCAACAATTTCAATTACGGCATGACGGGGGGGCAGGTTTCCGGAACGACGCCCGGAGGGAGTTTCACCAGTACCACGTCCTGGGGAAATCCTGAGCGCGATTTCGACATCTGCGCCCTGGCGGAAGTGGCAGGCGCGAATTATGTCGCCCGTGAAACTCCATACCACGGCTGGGAACTGAAGGAGCTGATCAAGGAAGCCTTGAATAAAAAAGGATTTTCTCTTATCGAGGTTTTCAGCCCCTGTCCCACCCATTTCGGCAAGAATAACGAGATGAAACAGACGCGCGAAATGCTGAACTGGCTTAAAGAGAGGGGAATATCCGCAGATCGTTTTAAAAGATTAAGCGTTGACGAGAAAAGGTCTCACTTTGCCATCGGCAAGCTGGTGGACCGGAACGAACCGGATTTCAACGCCCGTTATGAAGAGATCAGGATGAGGGCCGCCAAAGGCTGAAGGGATCGGGAATTCGACATGAAAGAAAATCAGAAGCGATATGAGGTCATCTTGGCCGGATCAGGCGGCCAGGGACTGGTGCTTTCCGGGATCATGCTGGGTGAGGCGGCGGTGCTGGAAGGAAAGGTTGTGGTTCAGACCCAGTCATACGGTATTGCCAGCCGCGGCGGATTGTCCCTTGCGGAAGTGATCATCGATCAGGAGGAAATCGTCTATCAGCAGGTGCAGGAACCGGATATCATCCTGACCCTCACCGAGGAGGCGTTGGAAAAGTACCTCCCCTATGCGGAAAGGCAAGCGACGATCCTCTATGATACGACCTTGGCAAAATCCAGGACGGGCGCGTCTCTGGCCGGTTATCCCTTTACGAGAATCGCCAGCGACCTGGGGAATCTGGGCTCGGTCAACATCCTTTCGCTGGGCGCGATGATCGCCAAGATACCGATGGTAAAGAAGGAAAGCCTGGTCCAGGTGATACGGAAAAGGTTCAAAGGAAAGGCATTGGAGATGAATCTGCAGGCGCTTGAAACGGGTACAGAGCTCATCAGGAAAGGAGAAAAGACGTGGTAGCCGTCCAAGGAGGGAGAAGATCAACAGCCCCCTGTCAGGCGGCTTGCCCGGCAGGTATTGATGTGCCCCTGTATATTCGACATATCAGAAACAGGAACTTTTCAGAGGCCCTGACCGTCATCTTAGAGAAGATACCGTTCCCCTCTGTGTGCGGTTATGCCTGTGTCCACCCCTGTGAAGCGAAATGCTCAAGGCTTCAGTTCGATCAGGCCGTTGCCATTCGGATGCTCAAAAGGGTGGCCGCTGAAGGGGGAGGCGGATTGCCGCGACATCTTGTCAAACGATCGCCTACAGGAAAAAGGGTCGCCATCATCGGTGCAGGCCCCTGCGGCCTCACCGCAGCATACTACCTCCAGGGCCAGGGACATGCCGTCACCGTATATGAAGCGCTTCCCCTGCCCGGAGGGATGTTGCGCTACGGCATACCGGAATACCGCCTTCCCGAGGAGATAGTGGATCAAGAAATCTCCCAACTCCTCGCCAGCGGCATCGAGATGCATGCGGGTACACCGGTTTCTTCGGCTGCCGCCTTGCGGGAGAAGGGTTTCGATGCGGTCCTGGTGGCGACCGGCGCATGGAAACCGGCCAGGATGGGGATTCCAGGTGAAGATTCACCGGCCGTCATCGACGGCCTCTTCTTCCTAAGGCAGATCAACGAAGGAGAGGCGCCGGCAGTCGGCCGGAAGGTGATCGTCGTGGGGGGCGGCAACACGGCCATCGATGCTTCTCGTTCTTCAATACGCCTCGGCGCAAAAGTTGTGCAGCTTTATCGGCGGACCCGTGCGGAAATGCCGGCCAGCCATGAAGAAATTAACGAAGCCCTGGAAGAAGGGGTATCTTTTGAATATCTCGCAGCACCTGTGAAGATCACAAACGGCCAGGTGACCTGCATCCGGATGCAGCTTGGCGAACCGGATGCAAGTGGAAGACGGGCACCGATTCCGGTCGCTGGCAGTGAATTTCACCTGAAGTTCGATACCCTGATCATGGCGATCGGCCAAGTGGCGGATGCCGCTTCGGTCCATCTCGAGGGGGAGATGAACGGAGCCATCCGCGTCGAGCCGGAGAATCTGGCCACCCCTCTCGGCGGAATCTTTGCCGGCGGGGATGCGGTGAGCGGCCCCTCGACGATCATCCAAGCCATCGCGCAGGGAAGACTAGCCTGTGCTTCCATCGATCGCTTTTTAGGCGGAACCGGAAACCTCGGGGAGCCTTTGCTACGGGATGAGAATACGGAGCCTCCGGAAACCGCACCCCGGGGGGCGGCCAGACCGGCCATCAGGACCATTGGGCGGCAAAGACGCTGCACTACCTTTGATCCCGTGGAACTGACATACGGAGAGAAAGCAGCAACGAAGGAGGCCGGGCGGTGCCTGTCCTGCGATCTTCGCAGCTTCGATGTCATCATCAATACCCTCATCTGCAAGGACTGCGGTTATTGCCGAGAGGTGTGCAGCCTCGGTATCTTCGAGCAATCCCCGGATTTCAATCCGAGCGGCTATAAACCGGCCGTGGCAGTCCATACGGATCAATGCATCGGCTGCCTGCGCTGTCTTTATATCTGTCCGGATTTTGCCATTACCATTCAGGAGAATAAGAAGGGGGAAGAGGTATGGGGTTGATGACAAAGGCCCAGTATATAGAGTCGCTCCGGCGGTTGAAGCCGAAGGTTTACATGTTTGGAGAAAAGATCGATTCCATCGTCGACAATCCACGGCTCCGGGCCGGCATCGAAGCAACCGGCGCCACTTACGAACTGGCCGAGACACCGGAGCACCGTGAACTTGTGGTCACCCACAGCAAGCTGATCGACGAGCCGATCAGTCGCTTCAACAATCCCCCCGTCTCCATAGAGGATCTCGTTGCCCGTGTAAAAATCAACCGCCTGCTTGGCCGACACGTCGGCACCTGTTTCCAGAGGTGCACCGGCCAGGATTGCATGGTCGCACTGTCCGTTACGACATACGATGTCGACAAAAAATACGCAACGCACTACCATCGGCGATTTCTCAATTTTCTCAAGTACATGCAGAGGAACGATTTCACCGCAAACGCCGGTGTGACCGACGTCAAAGGGGATCGACGCATGGGCCCCAAGGATCAGCCGGACCAGGATGCGTACCTCCATGTCGTCGAGAAGAGGGATGACGGCATTGTTGTACGAGGCGCCAAATGCCATCAGACGGGATCGCTGTCGGCCCATGAGATCATCGTTCTTCCCACCCGCGCCCTCCGCAAGGGCGAGGAAGAATTTGCAGTGGCTTTCGCCATTCCGACAGACACAGAGGGTGTGATTCATGTGGTGGGCAGATCGAGCTTGGACACCCGGGAACAGGACGGCTGCGACTGTGGGAATTTACAGTATTCCAAGTATGCGCCCACGGTCATCTTCGACAATGTATTCGTCCCCTGGGATCGGGTGTTTTTATGTGGAGAGTGGGAATTCGCCTCTGATCTGGTAACCTACTTCTCGGCTTTTCACCGCCAGAGTCACGGCGGATGCAAGGTGGGAAAGATCGACTGCATGGTGGGGGCGGCGTTGGCTATGATGTCGTACAACGGTACGGAGAAGGTCAGCCATCACAAGGAAAAGGTGATCGACATGATCCACAGAGCCGAAACGCTGTACGGCTGCTCGCTGGCCGCTTCCTATGAAGGCACCCGGATGCCGTCCGGGACTTACTTCATCGATCCGGTTTTGGCCAACGCCTCGAAGATTCATGAGGGAAAAGAGATGGCCGAGGCGACACGGCTGATGATCGACGTAGCAGGGGGATTTGTTACGGATTTGCCTTCGGACCGGGATTTCAGCCATCCTGAAATCGGTTCGCTCCTGAAGAAGTATCTCAAAGGGGCCGAACAGGTACCGGTCGAAAGCCGCATCCGGATGTTTCGGCTGATTGAAAAACTTGCCATGGAAAGCGCGGATACGATTTCCGACATCCACGGCGGCGGCTCTCCCGCGGCACACCGACTTACCCTTTTCCGGGAGTCGAATGTTCAAGACAAGGTCCAAGCGGCAAAACGGCTGGCAGGCATAGAGGATTGATTTTCTCTCTGTCGTCGTCATGCACTTCTACGTGAGCACCCAATGACGCGACACTAGACTTCCCTCTGTCGATTCGCGGGCAGAGGGATCTATCTCATTGAGATCCATGATCGAGGATCATCAAATCTTACTTGACAAGCCGTTAGGGCCGTATTATCTTCGCCAAAACCCGAAAACCCACATCATACCTTACTACATCGACCATGAACGAAAGGAGATCCGTATGAAACCGAAATCGTCCTTATTTCTGGCAGCGGTCTTTATTGCCGCAGTGTTCATTCCCGTAATTGCCACTGCCCAACAGGTGACTTTCATGACCGGTCCCCAGGGCGGCGTATGGGTACCCCTTGGCGGGGCACTGAAGGGGATGTGGGAAAAGGCTGTTCCCGGCCTGCAGGTCCAGATGCAACCCGGAGCCGGTATCGCCAATATCCGAGGCGTCGATGAAGGCAAAGCCCATGTCGGCTTCGGCAATACCATCACGACAGTGGACGGCCTTGCCGGCAGGCCTCCGTTCCCGAAGAAGGTCACCAAGGTCTGCCAGGTCGCCAACCTCTACCCGCAGTATTTTCAGGTGGTGGTTCCGGTCGATGTAAACATCAATAATGTCAACGACTTGAAAGGCAAAGTGCTGGTCACCCAGCCCAAAGGCAACACCGCGGAACTGATCAACGTGCATATGTTGCAGGTCCACGGCATGACCTACCAGTCCCTTTCCAAGGTGAATTTCATCAATTCCTATACCGATGCCGTATCGATGGTGAAGGACGGCCATGCACAGGTGTTTACCCTGGGAACAGCGGTTCCTTCCTCGGCTGTGATGGATCTGGCCAGCGCGCGCGACATCAAGCTGATCGGTATCGACGCCAAGATCCTGGCAGACATGAAGAAGATCAATCCGGGCTACTCCAAACTCACCATCAAGGCCGGCACCTATCCGAAGCAGAACAAGGACGTTGACGTGATCGGCTATGCCACCCATATCGTCGCCTCCTGTGACCTGCCGGAAGAGACGGTCTACAAAATGACAAAGGCAATGGCGGCCAATGTCAGCGACATGGCGGCATCAAACAAGTCGATCAGCGGCTTGACGCCTAAGATCATGGCCGAGGACATCGGCGTCCCCTTCCACAAGGGCGCGCTGAAATTTTACAAGGAAGCAGGGGCCCTCTGATTTCGAACCCTCATCACTCCACAGCAGCATCGCGGGGCGGTCCCAGCCGCCCCGCTTTTCACATCTGAAGTCCGAGTCATCCGGAGGAGGCATTCATGTCAGAAGCCATTCCCGTCATTTCCGAAGAGGTCCAGGCAACCCCACCCAGGACAAGGGTGCTCAAATGGATCGTTTCGGTCATCGCCATCGCAATGTCTCTGTTTCACATGTATGTCGCCGGTTTCGGACCGCCGGAGGCGATGATCTTCCGGGGCACCCATCTGTTGTTCGCACTCACCCTCATATTCCTGCTGTACCCGCTCAAGTCCGACGGCAGTATCGGGTGGCGCATGCTTGATATGGTCCTGCTCATCGGTTCGTGGGCCTTTATCCTGCATATTTTTCTCAATTACGAATATGTCACCTACCGCACCATCTACATCGATGACATGACCCTCCTCGACATGGTTTACGCGGTGATATCGGTGCTGATTGTCCTGGAGGCGACCAGGCGCGTCCTGGGCTGGGCGCTGCCGATCACCGCTTTGGTCTTCCTTGCCTACACGGCCTTTCTCACGAACGTGAAGCTGCCGATCCTGATGGAACAGATGTATCTCTCCCTCGAAGGGATCTTCGGCCCGACCCTGGGAGTGTCGGCTTCCTATGTGATGATGTTCGTGCTCTTCGGCGCATTCATGGAGAGGAGCGGTACCGGAAAGCTCTTCATGGACTTCGCCCTGGCGATTACCGGCCACACCGCCGGCGGTCCGGGCAAGGTATCGGTGGTCAGTTCAAGCCTGTTCGGAACCGTATCGGGGAGTGCCGTTGCCAACGTGATGGTTGACGGACCGATCACCATTCCCTTGATGAAAAAAACCGGTTTTCACCCGCCGTTCGCAGCGGCGGTCGAGGCGGTCGCCTCGACCGGCGGGCAGATCATGCCGCCGGTGATGGGCGCGGCCGCATTTGTGATGGCCGAGTTTATGGCGGTGAGCTACTTCCAAGTGACGCTCTGGGCGGCCATCCCGGCCATCCTTTACTACATGGCGGTCTTTTTCTCGGTCCATTTCCGGGCAAAACGGACCGGCCTTCTGGGGGTGCCCAAGTCGGATCTGCCCCGCCTCGGGACGGTGATGCGTGAGCGGGGGCATCTGTTCGCGCCCATTTTCATCGTCTTTATCGGACTCGTGGCGGGTTACAGCGCCCCCCTGTGCGCTCTGGCGGGCACCCTCGCTTGCCTTCCGATGGCGCTCCTCAAGAAGATCACACGTCAGGACATCCGCTGGAAGACAGTGCTCGAAGCGCTTGAGGACGGGGCGCGCAACACCCTGCTGGTGGCGATGGCCTGCGCCTGCGCCGGGATCGTGATCGGATGTGTCACCCTTACCGGGCTCGGCATCAGTTTCACCCAGGTCGTGGTAGGATTGGCAAGACAAATGCTGCCCCTCGCATTAACGCTCACCGCGGTCGCCGGCATCGTCCTCGGCATGGGGATGCCGACCACTCCTGCCTACATCGTCATGGTTTCCCTTCTTGTTCCGGCGCTCATTAAACTCGGCGCCATCGCTCCTGCGGCGCATATGTTCGCCTTCTATTTCGCGATCCTGTCGGCGATCACCCCGCCGGTGGCGCTTGCGGTTTTTGCCGCAGCCAGCCTCGGCAAAACCGATCTCTGGAAGTCTGGGTGGGAGGCGGTCCGCATCGGTGCCGCCGGTTTCATCGTGCCTTTCATGTTTGTCTATGAGCCTTCGATCCTGATGATAGGAGACTGGCAAACTATAGTGACGTCATTCATCACCGCCACGACCGGCACGATCCTTCTGGCCGCCTCACTGCAGGGCTATCTGATCAGGCCGGCGTCGATGTGGCAGCGGGGAATCCTGTTCGTCGCAGCCATCTGTTTGATCAAACCGGGATGGATCACCGATCTGGTCGGGATAGTCCTGTTGGCCATTGTTTTCATCTGGCAATTTCTCATCCATCCGAGTGATCGAGAAAAGGAAGCCGCGTTTTGAGATATTCTTCGATACGCTCGCTGTGCGTCCCAGGCCAGTATATCCTGCTACACAGGGGACATCTCCGAAATCGTCTGTGCTTCTGATGCACATAGGCGGGAACGAGCTCCTGAGCGTCTTCCTCGGGAGCCGCCTCCTCCAGGGGCGCATTGCATCGGAGGCAGATCGTCATCTTCTTGTCTCGATTCGGGATGAGCTTCAGTACCTTCAGAACCTCGGTAAGCTGTTCCGGAGCCTTGTCTGCCTCCACCACAACCACACGCACAGGACCTGTTCGGCAGCCAAGATCCCGCTTCCGCGTAAGGGCGATTCGCCCCTGGGCAGCGGCTCTTTGAAGAAAATCGCGATCCGCATTTCCCGGCTCATAGAGCGTGTCATAGCCGAGGATTCTGAGCCATTTCGTCAGGGTTCCCAGGTTACGATCCGCGATGAATCGGATATCCATGCCATCACTCAGGAGCGAAGCGCTGTAGCGTAAACCGTGCTTCATCGTACAACAGATAGGAATCGTGGGTAATCCAGTCGCCGAGCGTGACGAAGGTTTTTCGCCGGCTGCCGTTTGAAACTTCCCTGAGCAGCGGTTTATGGCAATGACCGAGAATCACAGCGTCATAGCCGTCCTTAAATTTCCCGAGCGCAAAGCGATACATCAGCTCCGCCAGGCGTTCCTGGGATTCCCTGGACATCTCCTTGCTCATTCTTGAGCTGAGTCGTGCCAACCGCCACAAAAACGTCAACGGAAGCTGGTTCTGCAGGCAACGGGCAACAGGACTGCGCAGGAATCCCCGCAACGCCAGGTATTTCAGATTGCCCCGGTCCACCGTATCCCCGTGGGAAACAAGGACCCTGAGCCCACCCTCATTGAATTCTGCTCCATCCGGATACACATCGATCCCCAGTTGACACGAAAAATAGCTCGCCAGGGAAAAATCGTGATTCCCCTCACAGAGGCTGATCCGAACCCCTTCATGCGTCAGGGCGGTCAGTCGCTCCACGACCGGCTGAAAGCCTGGATAGATCGCATCCCCTCTGGCAAACCAAAAATCGAACAAATCGCCCGCGATGACGAGACGATCCAAGGTCAGCATCCCTGCAGCGATCCCACTCTGCGCCACCCGTCCCTTCCCTTGGAGCCGACCAAGGAAATTCATGAACTTCGCATGGCCCGGATACTCAGGGCCCTTCAGATGAACGTCGGAGAGGAAAGCCGCCTTCACTTTGCTCCTCTTTCCGACAGGAGGTTTCCCGACCAGCGGGATCGTCCTTTCTTGGCAAGTGTCTGATTCATTATAGGGCGTCTATCAGATTTAATGCTTCCGTTCAAGCCAAGAGATGGGAACCGCCGCCCGAAAATCCCCGTTGACAATATAACCGACAATTCGTTAGAAGGTCGGGGGCAATCGGATATTCCGCACCAACATCCACAATTCCTATGGGAAGGGGATTTTTTTGACAGGAACGCTCGTAAATGCAGGCGCGATTTTTACCGGAAGCTTGGTGGGTCTCGCCGTCGGGAATCGTCTCCCCGAGCGCCTCAAGACCACCCTCATGCAGGCCCTCGGCCTGGCGGTCATTCTGATCGGCCTCCAGATGGCCCTGTCAGGAAACGAGCACTTGGCGTCCATCGGTTGCCTTTTGCTGGGAGCCCTTACCGGAGAACTCCTAAAGCTTGAGCAGGGCGTTGAGTATATCGGCGGGTGGCTTAAATCAAAATCCGGATCGAACTCCTCCACCTTTGTGCAAGGGTTCGTCTCCGCCTCCCTCCTCTATTTGACCGGGGCAATGATGATCGTGGGGGCGATCCAGGACGGCACTGTAGGAGATACCCGTACCCTCTACATCAAATCCCTTCTCGACGGTGTTGCCTCGATCGCCCTGTCTTCCACACTGGGCGTCGGTGTCTCATTCTCGGCCCTATCGGTTCTGCTGGTGCAGGGAGGGGTCACATTGCTCGCCTCGCACCTCTCTTTTCTGCGTGAATCCGCGGTGTTGGGGGCGGTGACCGCGACCGGCGGACTGATCATCTTGGGGATAGGCATCAATTTGATGAACATGGCACGTATCCGGATCGGCAATTTTCTCCCTGCCCTTTTCTACGCCGTTGTATGGGCTGCCTACTGCCTCAAATGAATCGCCCCTTACAAGGCGTGTTTTCTCCTGCCATCCATCCTATCGGCTGTCATCCGCCGCACCACAATTTCATTGACACTTAACAAAGGATTGGGTAAAGTTTAACCGTAAACTGTCACCCTTTCAAGCGAGGTCTATCCCCAAAATGAAACATTTCCACATTCATTCAAGGAGGTACAAGATGCCGATAAAAATGCAGAGGAAGGGCGTTGGATTCCGTGTCTTATTTCTTTTACTCTGTCTTGTAGGTTTTACCGTTCTAGTTACCGGAGGCTACGCACAGGCACAAAAAGCCTTGATCGATCTGAATAGCGCTTCGGAACAGGAACTCGAATCCATCAAGGGCATTGGTCCGGCAACGGCGAAGAAGATCATCGCCGGCCGCCCCTATAAATCGGTGGATGACCTTTCGAAGGCAGGGATCCCGGCAAAGACGATCGAAGCCATAAAGCCCTTGGTGAAGGCGGGATCCACTGCGTCAGCAAAGGCAGCCACTCCCCGGGTAAAAGCGTCCGCAAAGGAAACTGCCGCCAAAGCCGGTCCGTCCACTTCAGCCCCACCACCTCAGAAGGCAGCTGCACCTGCGGTGAAGACTCAAGCCAAAACTGCGGCTACGACAGCGGCCAAACTCGCTCCGGGCCAAAAAGTGAACATCAACAAGGCAACCAAGGAACAACTGGAAGCCCTTCCTGAAATCGGGTCCGTGAAGGCACAGGCGATCATTGACGGGCGCCCCTACAAGAAGATTGATGATGTGATGAAGATCAAGGGGATCAAGGAGGGAATCTTCGGCAAGATAAAGGACTTCATCACCGTGGATTAATGACACATGAAAACCGTAGTGCGACCGAAAGGCTGCTTACTTAAAACCAATATGAAAAAGGAGGTTTATGTATGAAGAGAGTACTGATGGTTGTAAGTATTGTCCTGTTGTTTTCTTCACTGGTCTTTGCCGCAGGTCCAAAAACCTACCAGGTTACTGGACCAATCCTGGAAATGAAGGATGATATGATTATTGTGCAGAAGGGCAAAGACAAATGGGAAATTGCCAAGGATGCGTCCACCAAGGTGACGGGTGATCTTAAGGTCGGGGCGAAGGTCACAATTGAGTACACTATGAAGGCGGCAACGATTGAAGTAAAGGATGCCGGAAAGAAGGCGGAAACAAAAAAGACCGAATCCAAGAAGGCAGCACCGGCAAAAAAATAAGACCGACAATTGGGTCCCTTTCTTTGGAATTGGGCGGCCCCTGCAAAAAAAACAGGGGCCGCCATCGTTGGACTTTATGACGGAGACTTGATAGTGTCACAAAATGGAGGTCACTATGGGATTCCTCGATAATGTGATGAAGGCAGTTGGAAGCCAGCTTGACGGTACGAACCAGGGTGGCATGATGGAGCAGGTTCTAGGCCTTATCAACAATCCTGAGACAGGCGGGCTTGGCGGTTTGATAGATCAATTTAAAAACAAAGGCCTCGGGGATGCAATATCTTCATGGATCAGTACAGGGGAAAACCAACCGGTTTCCGGTGAGCAGATCACAAACACGCTTGGAACGGATACAATCCAGAAGATCGCTCAACAACTGGGGATTCCAGATACTGAAGTGTCCAGGAATCTCGCCGCCCTGATTCCTCAGGTTATTGACAAGCTGACTCCGGATGGCACTGTTCCGGAAGGCAGCCTGCTGGAACAGGGATTGGGCATATTGAAACAGAAATTTTTAGGATGATGGTGAACAGAAATCAACATATGAGCGACTTTCATCTTATAAGAATATCTTCACTGTTTGACAAAACCCGAGAAACATAGGTTCCCGTCAGGTCATTGACCGTTAAAAAGGATTGCGGGGACAGACCATCCCCTTTTCGAAAGGAGAATTGGCATGTTCAAGGAATTCAAAGAGTTTGCAATTCGCGGCAATGTCATCGATATGGCCGTCGGCATCATCGTCGGCGCCGCTTTTGGAACCATCGTCAAATCCCTGGTGGATGATATTCTCATGCCGCCTGCAGGGCTTTTACTGGGCAATGCGGATTTTTCCAATCTCTTCGTTGTCATAAAAGCGGGAAAGGCCCTAGGCCCTTACGAGACCCTTGCCGCGGCAAAGGCCGCCGGTGCCGTTACCGTGAATATCGGTGCATTTTTGAACACCATCATCAGTTTCGTCATTGTTGCATTCTCCGTCTTTCTTGTCATCAAGCAGATCAATACGCTGAAAAGAAAAGAGGTTGCGGCTCCTGCCCTTCCTACGACGAAGGAATGTCCTTATTGCTTATCCGTGATTCCCATCAAAGCCACCCGCTGCCCTCATTGTACCTCTGATATGAAGTCATAAAGCCTATCGGAACCGGAAAAGCGAAAAAGGCAGCTCAAGGGCAAGGTCGAATCCGCCTTGCCCTTTTACTTGTCCTAGCCATCGAAAACCCGGATGGAAAATCCGTCTTGTCAGGGACCCCGATTTCTGCTACCGTGCCTGGCGCAAATATTTCTTCATTTTTAGGCCCGCGGCCTTGATAATGACAACAGAGGAGAAGACATTTTCAATGGGAGAGGACCGTTCCATCATCGAGGCGAGGGAAGTGCTCCGGATTGAGGCGGAAAGCATCCTCAACCTCATCGACAGGGTCGGGGATGCGTTTTCCCGAGGGGTCGATTTGATCTACCGTTCCAAAGGCCGGGTGATTGTGACAGGCATCGGAAAATCGGGACTGATCGGCAGAAAGATCGTGGCGACCCTGACCAGCACAGGCACCCTGGCGCTCTTCCTTCATCCTGTGGAAGGTCTCCATGGGGACTTGGGTATCGTGACGAAAGATGACGTGTTTCTGGCCATCTCCCACAGCGGGGAAACCGCTGAGCTGAACATGATCATCGACAGCATTCGTGACATCGGCGTGCCAAGGATCGCCTTTACAGGCAACCTCTCATCATCGCTCGCCAGGGCCTGCGATGTGGTCATCGATGTGGGCGTGGCAAAAGAGGCCTGCCCCTTCGGCCTCACCCCGACTTCCAGCTCGACCGCTGCCCTGGCCATGGGAGATGCGCTTGCCGTGGCCTTGATCCAGAAACGGAATTTCCGGGAAAAGGATTTTTATAAATTCCACCCGGGAGGAAATCTTGGTTCCCGGCTGCGGGCCAAGGTGCGGGACGTCATGATCAGCGGTATGCAGATCCCCCGGGTGGGGTGTGATGTGTCCGTTCTTGAGGCGATTCGGGAGATGAATGAAAAGAACAAGGGTTTCGTCCTTATCACCGACGCGAACCATATCCTCATAGGCATCCTTACCGATGGCGACATCCGGCGTCTTGTCCACACGGAAAAGGATTTTCGAAATGAGCGGATCAGCGCATTCATGACCCGCCATCCCAAGACCATCCGGGAACACATCTCTGTCGCACAGGCGATCGAACACATGCAGCGTGATGAGATTACCACCCTTGTCGTGACCGATGAGAAGAACCGCCTGAAGGGATATATCCACCTCCATGACCTCCTCGGACGTGGCGGCACTCTGAAGATCACCCTTGCTGAGTAACCCCTATCGTGTATCGTTATTGCACCCAACCGGCGATACCGCACCACAGTAGGGGCCAAACGGGGAGTCGCTGCGCCGATCGCCTGGTGGATATGAAAAACCCGGCTCTCCGGCAGAATCTGAGGATCTGGACATGCTGCCTTTTTTGACCCCATTTTCCAAACCCGGCGTCCGTTAGCAGATGCAAAGACACTTGACAACAGATCCTGATGCGGATAGATTTTAAACAAAGAGATCCGTCAGTGCCATCCGGAGCTTCAGGAGATGAAGATTCATGGACTTATGTCTTTGGTGGGGGAAAAATATCTTGATTGTCCTTTTTGCATGCTTTTTTCTTGTCTTCGGCATTGAGACCCTGATCGGCTCTTTTCTCCTGAAGAATCCCATCGAATTTATCATGTACTTCTTTTCCGCAAGCTTCATGATCCTTGTGAGCGTTGTCGGCATTCTTTACCCCACGTTTCGAATCCATGCCTTTTTTAAAACCCGGAAATCGCAGAATGGTTCAGAATAATACCTTTTATTTCATCTTGTCCATCCTCCTGGCATCCTTCCTCCTGTTCCCCTCCCCTATTTTTTCATATGAACTGGAAAACAGGGTTCAGGCATTCACCTTAAAGAACGGTCTGCGCCTGTTGATGCTGGAACGGCATTTAAGCCCTACCGTCTCCATTTATATCCGGTATCGTTCCGGGGCCGTGGATGAGGCGGACGGCAAGACCGGAACTGCGCATCTGCTCGAACACATGATGTTCAAAGGAACAAAAACGATCGGAACGAGAAATTATCACAGGGAGGAAGGGATCCTACTGAAGATCGAACAGGTGGGGACGGCTCTGGATCTAGAAGGGATGAAGGGGAATTCAGCGGATAAGGCAACCCTCGAGAGATTGGCAAAGCAACTGAAGGACCTCCAAAAGACGCACCAGAAGCTCATGATCTCCAATGAGATAGATCGGCTTTACACCGAGCAGGGCGCCGTCGACCTGAACGCCTCGACGGGTCAAGATCTGACGACCTATCAGGTCAGCATTCCTTCAAACCGCATCGAACTCTGGGCAAGAATCGAGTCAGACCGTATGGCCAATCCCGTATTCCGTGAATTCTATACCGAGCGGGATGTGGTTATGGAGGAATGGCGGCAACGGTCGGAATCCGATCCGGATGGAAAACTTCTCGAACGTTATCTCGCCACTGCCTTTATCGCCCATCCCTATCGTCGGCCGGTGATAGGTTGGCCGTCCGATCTACGCTTTCTTGATATGAACTATATGAAACAGTTCTTCAGCAAGACACACGCACCGAACAATACAGTCATTGCGATTGTCGGTGATATTCGCCCCTCCGAGGTTCTGAGGACCGTGGAGAGATATTTCGGCCCGATTCCCAGGCAGAAGCTGAGTCGGCTTCCCATCACGGGAGAACCGGCTCAATCGGGGGAGAGGAGGATCGAAGTCCTTTTGGCGGCGGATCAAAAGCTGATCCTTGGATACCACAAACCCTCCCCGCCTGCCTTTGCCGATTATGTTTTTGATCTCATCGAGGGCCTTCTCACACGGGGCAGGACGGCGAGACTCTTCAGAGCCCTGATCGAGGAAAAACGGCTTGCGAAAAGCGTACAGGCCCATAATGGCCTTCCCGGCGCCCGTTACGCCAATCAATTTGTTTTCTTTGCGACGCCACGTCACCCCCACACCACTTTGGAGATTGAGAAGGCAATGGATGAGCAGATCGAGCGGCTCAAAAACGAACCTGTTTCCGGTATGGAGCTGGAAAAGGTAAAAAATCAGATCCGGGCCGATTTCATCAGAGGACTCGATTCCAATGCAGGGCTTGCTAGTATGCTATCCTATTATGAAGCCCTGCTGGGGGATTACCATTACCTGACCCAGTATACCGTCAGGATCGGCAACATTACGCCGCAGGACATCCAGGAGACGGCCCGAAAGTATTTGACGCGCGAAAACAGAACGGTTGCCACTGGAGTAAGAAAGCCTTAGCTATGAGAGTGAAAACTTTTTCGGTCTCCAATCTCCTCTATAAAAAAACCCTTTCTCTATGTATTCTCTATTTTGCTTTTTCACACGCGCTCCTTTTTGCCGCGACTCCTTCTTCCCTGCCCGATCCGGACAGGCTCAGCTACAAACCGCTCTCCTTCACACCTCCCAAAGCCGGGCGTGTGGCAATGAATAATGGTCTGGTTCTCTATATCTTGGAAGACCACGAAATTCCGCTGGTGAAGATCACCGCAGTGATCCGGACCGGGAGCGCGTTTGATCCACTTGAAAAAGAGGGCCTGGCGGAGCTGACAGGAAAGGTCATGCGGACGGGCGGAATTCAAGGAATGTCCGGAAGCGTCCTCGACGAAACCTTGGAATCCATGGCGGCAATCCTGGATACGTCCATCAACCGCGACTTGGGAATCGTTTCCCTGTCCGTTTTGAAGGAGGATCGGGAAAAAGGGCTGGCGCTCTTTTCCCGAATCCTGATGACCCCTGTTTTCGAGGCCGACAAACTGACCCAGGAAAAGGAACTAAAAATCGAAGAACTGCGGCGGATGGCCGATGATCCGCAAAAACTCGCTTTTAGGGAATTCGGCCGGCTCATCCATGAAGGTTCTCCCTATGGACGACTCGCTACGGCAGCCTCCATCAACCGTATCCAGAGGGAGGACTTGATCCGCTTTCATCAGCAGTTTTATCAACCCAAGGAGGTCATGATATCGATCAGCGGCGATATTGACCGGAAAGAAGCTGAAGGCCTTGTGAACCGCTACTTCGGAAATTGGCAATCCCCGGCGGATAAAGCGCAACCCCTTCCCCTCCCGCGACCGCAACAAGGAAAGATGTATATCATTTCCAAGGATCTCCCCCAAGCCATCATCCTCTTTGGCTGGCCGGCCCCGGGGAAAACGAGCCCCCTTTTTTTCCCGATGGAGGTAGTCGATTTCATTGTCGGCAGTGGCGGTTTTCGCTCGCGGATATTTCAGGAAATCAGGACCAACAGAGGCTTGGCGTACAGTGCAGGCAGTTTCTACACGGCAAGGAGCGATTATGGCTTTTTGGGGGCCTATGCCTTGACCAAATCCGAATCCACGGTCGAGGTCATCTCATTGCTGCGCGGAATTATCAGGGGCATCGGCGAACACCCCCTCCCTTCGACAGAACTGGAAATGACAAAGAGTTCGATCCTAAACAGTTTTATTTTTTCCTTTACCTCTGCAAGCCAAATTGCCCTTCAGCAGCTGATGATAGAACAGCAGGGACTACCTGAAGATTACCTTATAACCTATCGAAACAACATAGCTAATGTGAGTTTGGACGATGTTCAGAAAACAGCAAGTCGTTTCCTCGATCCGGAAAAGGCGATCATCCTGATTATCGGAAACGATGAGGTCTACAAAGAGATCTCCAGATCTTTCAAAGAGATAGTGAAGATCGTTAACCCTTTATAACCTGTTTGAAAAGGGCAACAGATGATGGTGAAAAGAAGAATGGATCCTTTGCCGGCAAAAAAAACCGAATCAGAGATTCTGGAAAAGATCGTCTGCTCCGATAACGACCTCCTTCGCGCCATCCTGGGAGAACACGACCAGAATATCAGGCTCATCGAAAAACTCGCAGAGGTGAAGCTGGCTGTCAGGGGTAACGTCATCTCCATCATCGGCAGCCATCACACTGTCGTACTCATCCGCAAACTGCTTACCCAGTTGTATGAGATCACGGGCAAAGGATATCCTGTGTATCCGGCTGATATCGAATACGCCCATCGTATCCTGACTGAAGACTGTACGGCAGATCTGGAAAAGATCTTTCTGGATACCGTTTTCATCTCTGCAAAAAAGCGGATGATCACCCCCAAAAGCATCGCCCAGAAGCTCTATATCGATGCTATCCGGACCTCGGATATGGTCTTCGGCATCGGCCCTGCGGGGACAGGGAAAACCTATCTGGCCATGGCGATGGCGATTTCCGCGCTTTTGGAAAAAAAGGTTTCACGGATATCACTGGCCAGGCCAGCCGTCGAGGCGGGCGAAAAATTGGGTTTTCTGCCCGGCGATCTTTCCGAGAAAGTCAATCCCTACCTGCGGCCTCTCTATGACGCCCTTTTCGATATGATCGATTTTGACCGGGCCTCGGCATTGGTGAATAAGGGTGTGATCGAGGTCGCTCCCCTTGCCTTCATGAGGGGACGGACGCTCAACGATTCATTTGTCATCCTCGACGAAGCCCAGAACACCACATCGGAGCAGATGAAGATGTTTCTGACAAGACTCGGATATGGCTCCAAGGCTGTGATTACCGGGGATGTGACCCAAATCGATCTGCCGATCGACAAGATATCCGGCCTTGTAGAAGCAGAAGAACTTCTGAGTACCACCGAAGGGATCCGTTTTATCCATTTCTCAGAGCTTGATGTGGTCAGGCACCCACTCGTACAGGACATCATCCGTGCCTATAACCATCTTGACCACAGAAAAAGAAAGGACGGCGGGAGACACCAGACCCCTTGAAGAGGTGTCCTCCCGTGACGGCAGGTATGTTATGTCCACGTTGATAGAAAACCGACAGAAGAAGTTTAAAATCGATCGGAGAAGATTAACAAATAGCCTGAAGAGGCTGCTGAGGGAAGTTCACTGCGAGGAGTGTGAACTCAGCCTTCTGCTGGTTGATGACGCTCAGATCCGCAGATACAACCAGACCTATCTGGGAAGGACCGGCTCGACCAACGTGATCTCCTTCGCCATGAGAGAAGGGGAGTTCAGTGATATCAATCCCCAGCTCCTCGGGGACATTGTCCTGTCTGTTGAGACCGCCTATCGCGACGCTGCGACAGGCGGCATCGATTTGATGGAGGAGGTTGAGTTCCTTGTCATCCATGGCCTCCTTCATCTCCTCGGCTATGAGCACGAAAATACCTCTGCCTCCGAGGCGAGAAGGATGAAAGCGCGTGAGAGGGAGCTTTCTTCCCTGTTAAGGCATGACAAATTCATCTGACCACTGTTGTCTTATTTGACCTGAACCACCTGGCCGGGATAGATGAGATCATTCCTCAAGCCATTCAGCTGACGCAGTTTTTCCGGCGTTGTCTTGTTCTCGCCGGCAATTTTGTCGAGACTATCCCCTTTTTTGACCGTGTATTTCTTCCCACCCGCCGCCTCGGCCGGTTTCCCATTTTCAGATTTCATTCCCGGTTTTACTGTTCCCTTCTGTTTGTTGCTCGCACCCGATTTCTTTGCAGTCGCCGCGCTCCCCACGGTACTTTGGATAGGCACGGTCAACCGCTGCCCTGCCGCCAACCGATCTTTCTTCGACAACCGATTCGCCGCTCTGATGGCCCCTACAGAGGTCTTATATTTATCGGCAATGGAGGCGAGCGTCTCGCCCTGACGCACCTTATGCTTGATCGCCACCCCTCGCTTCTTCCGGAAAATTTCTCGAGGTGCATCGGCCTGCGGAATATCTTCGATTATCCTGGGCAAATGCGCGACGATCTCTGTCGGCACCCTCAGTTTATAAGGCTTATCCGGTGTGATTTTATGCCTGAGTTCGGCATTGAGGATATTCAAGGTTTCTTCGGATGTCTCCAGTTTGCGGGCGATATCCGATAGGCGCACGGATTTGTCAATCTCCAAGGTCTCATAGGACAGTGCAGACGCCTTCCCGGCGCCCAGATCGATCCCGTACTTTTGCGGATCTCTGATGATCAAGACAGTGGCGATAAAACGGGGGACGTAACGCGCCGTTTCATAGGGAAGTCTCTGATAAAGATCCCAAAACCGATCCAGATAATTGATATGCTGTGAGGCAATCGTCTTGATGATCCTTCCTTCGCCGCAATTGTACGCTGCAAGGACCGTGAGCCAGTCGCCGAACATCGTATGGAGCTCTTTCATGTAATCAATCGCGGCCCGGGTGGATTTTTCCATATCCATCCGCTCGTCTACCCAGTCATCCCTGTTCAGGCCGTATTTGTATCCCGTAGAGGGGATGAACTGCCAAAGACCCAGGGCCCGGGCCGGTGACAAGGCACTGACCTTGAAGCCGCTCTCTACCAGTGGAAGCCAAGACAATTCCTCCGGCAGACCGGCCTTTTTGAGCTCCCTGACGATCATCGGGCGATACAGGGTGGACCGCTGATAGGAAGAGATGAAAAACTCCCTCTCCACCGTCTGGAACTGACGGATCTCTTTCTCCACGTCGGCATTGACCGTGAGGGGAATTTCACTGCGGATACCCTTCGCATTGGTCTGGATTGAATTGTATAAGGTGAGTATCCGCTTTGATATCATCAACCGGAGGTCATCTTTCTGTCGTGCGATATCCGGATCACCGTTGGTATCAAGGAGAATCGCATAGGCCTGATCCAGCATCTCCAAGGCATCTTCAATATTCCCATTCACCCAATAGGTATGGGATTCATTCAGAAGGACAAGTGCCTCCTCCATAATATCCCGTTCTGCCTCCTCAGGAGAATCCTTTTTATTTTCCTGAAGTTGCTGTTTAATATGGTTGGGTTTAGGACGCGCCTTGGACAGTTCACTTCTGCCGGCCGGAGGGGCCATTTTTTTCGGCAAGGATTCCACCGGCGGTAAAACTTTCTTCTCCTGCTTTGCCGACTCGACCCTTTCCTTGGAAAGGGGGTTTTCCTTTAGAGGGGATTCCGCCGCCGGAGGGGACGGCTTATCCCGTTTCAATGACTCCCCCCTTTCAAGGGGAGCGGAGGGACTCTTTGCCGCCGGTTCAGCGGCCGGAAGGGGGGTCTGACCTGAAGGGGAGGGAGGATTGACGATTGCCGATTCCGTCGATCTGCTTCCTTTCTGTTCCGGAGCGGACGAATTGGAAAGCTGGGTCTGGGGCGTTGGGTGCAAACTACAACCGGCCAGCAAAAAGACCAGGATAACGCAGGATTTGATTCTGTACATCTTTTTCACTCCTTTTATCTGTTCTGCCCCCACAACTACTGCAGCAGATACGCCTCGATGAACATGTCAATGTCACCATCAAGCACCTTGTTCACATTGCCTGTCTCAACGTTTGTTCGATGGTCTTTGACCATTTTGTAGGGATGGAGCACATAGGAACGGATCTGACTCCCCCAAGCGATGTCCTTTTTGGACTTGTTGATTTCCTCCCGCTTTTCATTCTGCTCTTGAAGTTTCATTTCATAAAGGCGGGATTGCAGGTACTTCATCGCCATCGCCTTGTTTTTGTGTTGTGAACGTTCATTCTGACACTGGACGACGATTCCCGTCGGCTTATGGGTAATTCTCACCGCCGAATCCGTTTTATTGACGTGCTGTCCGCCCGCTCCTGTTGAACGGAACGTATCAATACGCAGATCCTTCTCATCGATTTCGATCGTGATCCGCTCATCCACTTCGGGATAGACAAAAACAGATGCAAACGAGGTATGTCGGCGCGCTCCCGCATCAAAAGGAGAAATCCTTACGAGCCGGTGGATACCGATCTCGGCTTTGGCATAGCCGAATGCGTATTCCCCCCGCAGCGTCCAGGTCGCGCTTTTTAAACCTGCTTCATCGCCAGGGAGATAATCGATGATGGTTGCGGCAAAGCCCTTGCGTTCCGCCCAGCGAAGATACATCCTAAGGAGCATTTCCGCCCAATCCTGGGCTTCCGTGCCACCGGCTCCCGCATGTATCGACATGATGGCATTCATGGAATCCTCTTCGGATCCCAGCATCATTTTCAGTTCATCACTCCGGATGGAGGCTAAGAGCCCGTCCAGCTCCTTCCTGATCTCTTCCCATGTGCTGTTGTCTCCCTCTTCGGAAGCGATTTCACTGAGCAGCGTTAGGTCATCGAGGCTCTCCTTCTGCCTCTTCCATTTTGCAACCGCTTCGCTCAAACGGCTCTGCTCCTGGAGAATCCCTCGTGCCTTATCAGGCTCGTTCCAGAAGCCCTCCCGCAGGGTTTCCTTCTCCAGCTCCCTGATCCGCAACTCCTTCTCAGGGATGTCAAAGACACTCTCCCATGTGTTCTACTCTCTTTTTCAGGTCCAGCAGTGTTTCATGAACTCCTTCCAGCATGCTTCCTTCTCCTTTGCATCGTCAAGATGACTAGAATGATCAATGCGATGGCGCAAAGATAAACAAACGCATCCCCATATGCCGCATAATGGGTCTTCTCGTCAATGATTTTTATATCACCATGGAGTGTCGCCCTTTCAAAGAGTCCGGTCCGGGAAAGGATCGCCCCTGTAGGATCTATGATGGCGCTGATTCCGGTATTGGCGGCCCGGACGAGGTAAAGCCGGCTTTCAATCGCCCGAAAGATCGTCATCGAAAGATGCTGATAAGGGGCCGATGTCTTCCCGAACCAGGCATCGTTGGTGATATTCACAAGAAGATCCGCATTGCTGCGTTTATAGTCCCGTGCCGCCTCCGGAAGAATGCCTTCGTAACAGATCAGCACACCCAACCGGCGTCCATCGAGCACCAGAGGGGAAAAACCCTTGCCCGGCTTGAAATCGCCGACACCTTCCACGAGTTTGCCGATAAAGGGGAAAAATCGTCTCAGGGGCACGTATTCTCCATAAGGGACAAGATGGACCTTGTCATAACGTCCGTTCACCGTCCCATCCGGTTGAATGAGGTAAGCGCTGTTCATATAGGAAACGTTGCCGTCTTCTTTTTCGTAACTGGGACTGCCGAACAGCAGTGCGGCCCCTGAAGTTTTGGCCACATCCATCACCGCCCTCTGCATCTCCCCTTGCTGTTGAAAGTAAAAGGGTGCGGCGGTCTCAGGCCAGACGATCAATCCCTGACCGGAAGGAAACGCCTGCCGGGAGAGGGAGCGGTAGATGTCGATCGTCTGCGCTTGATAAAATGGATTCCACTTCATGTTCTGATCGATATTTCCTTGAATCAGAGCCACCTCCATGCGGGGGGCTTCTTTCAATAATCGATCGATGCTGCCGATACGGTAGTCACCATAACCCACCACCAGCAGTACCAAGATACCGGCAACCGCTGTCTCCACCAGCAGGAACCTTCCCCGGAACCTTGCCGACCAAAGATCATACAGAACGGCATTGACCATGACGATGAGAAAACTGATCCCATAAACACCCATGATATCGGATATCTGTATTATCCTTGCATAAAGGTATTGAGAATAGCCCAGATTTTCCCACGGGAATCCCGTCAGAAGTTGGGCGCGAAGGTATTCAAAAACCGTCCACAACAGGGGCGCCGATACAACGATCCGGATCCCTCTGCTCTTGAGGAGAACAACGCCTGCGGCAAAGCAGGCGGTGTAAAGGCTCAGATAGGCGGCAAGGAGCAACATCACCGCGATTCCAACATAGATGGGAAGATAGCCGTATTGCACAACGACATGCGCAATCCAGTAGAGGATGCCGATGTGCGCTACGACACCCGTCAAAAAACCGATTTTGAGCGCTTCCCGGGGTGCTGCATCCGTCAAGGCAAAAAAAAGGGGGATCAACGCCATCCAGGCCATGATCCCGCTTCCGTATTTCGGGAAGGAGAGAAACAGGAAAACCCCGGACAAGACGGCAAGGATGACTTTGTCTTTTCTGATGTTCATATGTGTTGACCCATTCCATGGGGCTTGGTCCCAACCGACGCAAGGTCTCTCTACGAGTCCGAAACAGGGTCAGATCATCCAAAGGGGTCGATCAGGCTCAATCATGCGCAAACCTCTTACATGAGATAGGGGGAATTATCAAGAACTTATCAAAGGATGCGTCAAATACCGATATTGTGGACGGAGCGGACCGAGGCGAATTCCTTTTCAAACAGACCCTTGATTTTTTTTGGAGGTCATGCCAAATATTCCCAGCGGCATTTACCCTTGCAAGCGCTTTTCTTTCCTCAGGGAAACCCAATGGCTGAGAAGACGAAAATCTGGTACTCGAAGACAGCGACGCCTTTAGTTATATTTAATAGAAAGGAGGGACCGACATGACCAACCCCCGTGCGGACTTCAGCCCCATCATTGATCGTAAACCCCTGAAACTGCCGCAAGACGCCAGGATCGCCGTCTGGGTCGTCGTGAACATAGAGGAGTGGCCCTTTTCCGAACCCATGGCCAGGACCGTCATTCCCCCGCCGCAAGGCGTCACGATCGTACCGGACATTACGAACTACGGCTGGTTTGAGTATGGTCTGAGGGTCGGTATTTGGAGGATCATCGAAATTCTCGACAGGCACCAGATCAGAGCCTCGGTCAGCCTGAACGGCTCTGTGTGCAGCACCTACCCTCAAATCGTCGACGCATGCCTCAAAAGCCGCTGGGAACTCTTCGGCCATAGTTTCCTGCAGCGAGCACTGCCAAGGGAAAAGGACGAACGCGCCGTTATCCGACAGACCATCGAGGCCATCAGGGAAAAAACCGGGCAAAAGCCTCGGGGATGGATGAGCCCTGGGCTGCACGAAACGTACGAAACCCCCGACATCCTGGCGGCGGAAGGAATTGAGTACGTTCTTGACTGGGTCAATGACGATCAGCCCTATCCCCTGAAGGTGAAACAGGGCAGCCTCTTTTCCATTCCTTATACCATGGAACTCAATGACATACCCATTTATGCTGTGCAGCATCACCGTTCCGCAGAATTGTTTACCCGCTCCTGCGATCAGTTCGACACCTTATACGAAGAGGGGAGAAAAGATTTCCGCATCATGGCCATTGCGGTCCATCCCTATCTGACAGGTGTTCCGCACCGCATCGGTTATTTCAACAAGATTTTTGAATACATCAAAAAACATGATCAGGTGATCTTTATGACGGGGAGCGAAATCCTCGACTGGTACAAACAAGCCTCCGGTTGCAACGGTTAAAGGCCTGTCAGGACATCGCCGCGAGCGGTGCCGAGAGGTCACAAAATCGGACGAAAATGACCTTTGGGAAAAAGTCAAAGGGGCTGCAGATTCCTCTGCAGCCCCTTGGCATGACTGGCGGGGCCGATGGGACTTGAACCCACGCCCTCCGGCTTGACAGGCCGGCGTTATAACCAACTTAACTACGACCCCGAACCAAACAACTCTATTTTTATAAAAACCCCTTGCTGCCACTGGCAGTGATGCGGACCGGGCTGCCTTCAGGATTTCTCAATTTCCATGGTAGGCGGAACAGGACTTGAACCTGTGACTTCCACGGTGTAAGCGTGGCGCTCTCCCAGCTGAGCTACCCGCCCGTATCACCCTTCTGCGGTGAGGTTTCTAACAGCTACGTGCTCCTTTGTCAAGGATTATATTGTCTTATACGGAAAAATCATGACTGGAGAGGAACCTGAGCGGTGTCAGAAAGACCTTCCCTGGTATGGCCCTTTGCCTCCCCTTTCGTCAACTCCGCTTCTTCTAGCATCTCTTCCTTGGGAAGAAGGGCGATCTTCAACACCTCATCCATATGATCCACCAGGATGACTTCCAGGCTCTTCAAGACATTCGCAGGCACATCCGCAAGGTCCTTCTCATTGTCCTTGGGAATAATCACCGTCTTGATCTCCCCCCGATGCGCCGCCAGGAGCTTTTCCTTGATCCCGCCAATAGGCAGCACACGACCCCGAAGGGTGATCTCTCCTGTCATGGCAAGATCACCCCTCACTTTCCTTCGCATGAAGGCCGAGGCGATCGACGTGGCCATGGTGATCCCGGCGGACGGCCCATCCTTGGGAATGGCCCCTTCCGGAACATGGACATGGATATCCGTCTCTTTGTGGAATCCGTCCGAAAGTCCAAATTGCTTTGCCCGGGCACGGACGTAACTCAGGGCTGCCTGCGCCGATTCCTGCATGACATCCCCGAGCTTTCCGGTCAGGGTCAGTTTACCCGTCCCCTGCATGATGGAAACCTCGATCACGAGGAGTTCGCCCCCGACCTCTGTCCACGCCAGACCGATCGCCAGACCCACCTCGTCTTTCCCCTCTGTCTCTCCATGTCGGAATTTCGGCACACTCAAATAACTCGGAACCGACTTTGAGGATATCCGGATGCGCCTTTTTCCTCCATCTCTCACGATCTTTTTTGCGACCTTCCGACAGATGGAGGCGATTTCCCTCTCCAGATTCCTCACCCCCGCTTCACGGGTGTACTGACGCATAATGCCCAGCAGAGATCCATCCGTAAAGAACACATCCTCCTTCTTTAGCCCATTGGCCTCCATTTCTTTCATCACGAGAAACTTTTTGGCGATATTCAGCTTCTCCGGTTCCGTATAACCTGCCAGACGGATGACCTCCATTCGGTCCTGCAGCGGCGCCGGTATCGTTTGCAGTACATTGGCCGTAGTAATGAACATCACATCGGAAAGGTCGTAATCGACCTCCAAATAATTATCGTTAAAGGCATTGTTTTGTTCAGGATCAAGAACTTCCAGGAGTGCCGAAGAGGGGTCACCGCGAAAATCCGAGCTGAGCTTATCCACCTCATCCAAACAGAAGACCGGATTATTCGTGCCTGCCTTTTTGAGGAGTTGAACGATCTTCCCGGGCATAGCGCCGATATACGTTCGACGATGTCCCCTTATCTCGGCCTCATCCCTAACGCCTCCCAGAGAAAACCTGACGAATTTGCGATTGGTCGCACGGGCGACCGATTTGGCAATGGAGGTTTTCCCGACACCCGGAGGGCCCACCAAGCAAAGGATGGGGCCTTTGTTCTTCTTTACCAGGGACTGGACGGCCAGGTATTCGATAATCCTTTCCTTCACCGGTTTGAGTCCGTAATGATCTTCCTCAAGAATGGCTTCGGATTCTTTGAGGGTGTATTTGTTCTCCGTTTTGTCCGCCCACGGCATGTCCAGCAGCCAGTCGATGTAATTGCGGACAACCGTGGCCTCGGCAGACATGGGGGCCATCATCTGCATCTTTTTGATTTCCTGTTTGACCTTCCTATGGGCCTCCTCTGAAAGTTTCTTCTGCTTCAGCCTCTTCTCCAGCTCGGCTATCTCATTGCGGAAGTCATCCTTCTCCCCCATTTCCTTCTGGATGGCCCGCATCTGCTCGTTTAAGTAATAATCCTTCTGGGTCTTCTCCATCTGCTTCTTGACCCGTCTTTTGATCTTCTCTTCAACCTGAAGGATTTCTATCTCTGAAAGCATCAGTTCATAGATCGATTCCATTCTCTCGGACACATCGCAGATTTCCAGAATCTTCTGCTTATCCTCCAATTTTGCATTGATCTGCGCGATAACCACATCGGCCAGCTTTGATGCATCCTCGATAGAGGCGATCGCCCCAACCATCTCCAGATGCACTTTTTTGGTCATCTTGGCATAGGTCCCAAAAGACTCCCTGATGCTCCTCATCAAAGCCTCAATCCTTACCCTGTCCACGGCTTGATCTTGCTCTACAAGTTCCTCGGCTTGAACAAGGAAGAATTCCTCATTGGGCAGGTATTTACGGATCAGACCCCGCTTTTTCCCTTCGACCAGTACCTTGACCGTACCGTCCGGAAGCCGCAGAAGCTGGATGATGATGCCGATCGTCCCTATGGAATAGATGTCTTCCTCAGACGGGTCATCCTTCTGGGCACTTTTCTGTGCCACCATAAAGATCCCTTTTTCATCCTTCATGGCGGATTCCAGTGCGGCGATGGACCTCTCTCTGCCCACAAACAGAGGGACGATCATATGGGGGAAAACCACCACGTCCCTAAGAGGCAAAAGAGGTATTTCTGATACTATCCTTGACGGTTGCCCGACATCCTTTTCGTCATACATCATATCTTCTTCCTGCAGCGCCTTTTATCAAGCGGTTTCCGATTTCTTTTCGAATAGGAGGATCGGTTTTTCCTTGTTTAACACCACTTCTTCGCTGATCACACATTCCTTCACGTCCGGCATCGATGGCAATTCATACATGATGTCGAGCATGGTATTTTCCAAAATGGCCCTCAATCCGCGCGCCCCTGATTTCCTTTCCACGGAAAGTCTTGCCACCGCGCGCAGGGCCCCCTCGGTAAACTTCAGTTTCACCCCTTCAAGTTCAAAGAGCTTCTGATACTGCTTGATGATGGCGTCCTTAGGCTCAATGAGGATCCGAATCAGGTCGTCCTGGGTCAACTCGTTGAGGGTTGAGATCACAGGCAGCCTGCCGATGAACTCAGGTATCAGACCGAATTTCAAAAGATCCTCAGGTTGAACCTCCTGAAGAAGCTGGTCGGTTTTCTTATGTCGCTTGCTGCGGATCTCGGCCCCGAATCCCATCGCATTGAAGCCCACCCGCCGAGCGATAATGTCATCAAGGTCGTTGAAAGCCCCACCGCAGATGAACAGAATATTGGTCGTATCCACCTGAATAAATTCCTGCTGAGGGTGCTTTCGTCCTCCCTTGGGGGGAATGTTGGCTGTTGTCCCCTCTATGATCTTCAATAACGCCTGCTGGACCCCCTCCCCGGATACATCCCTGGTGATGGAAGGATTTCCGGACTTTTTTGAGATCTTGTCTATTTCATCAATATAGACGATCCCCTTTGAGGCCCGTTCCACATCGTAATCGGAGTTCTGTAGGAGACTCAGAATGATATTTTCCACATCCTCACCCACATAACCTGCCTCTGTCAGGGTTGTTGCGTCGGCAATGGTGAAGGGGACATTCAGCATTTTTGCTAAGGTTCTCGCCAGCAGCGTCTTTCCGGAACCTGTAGGGCCGATAAGAAGGATATTGCTCTTCTGTATATCGACACCGCCCATATCGGCATTGGAAAATAAGCGGCGGTAGTGATTATAAACGGCCACGGACAAAACCTTCTTTGACCTTTCCTGGCCGATGACATATTGATCCAAAAATTTCGTAATGTCCTTGGGCTCTGGAATTTCCCTGCGGAGTTCATCCGCAGCGGGCTTTTCACACTCCTCTTCCACAATGCACCGGCACAGTTCGATGCACTCATCGCAGATATAAGCCGTGGGTCCAGCCACCAACTTTTTGACCTCATTTTGATTTTTTCCACAGAACGAGCAGAACAAAAGCCCCCGCCCGTCCTGATCTCTCTCTTTTTTTGCCATGAAACCAATCCTTATTTATGCTCAGTTTTTTTCTTTATGATAATTTCATCAATGATCCCGTAATGTTTAGCCTGTTCTCCGGTCATGAAATAATCCCTTTCCGTGTCGGTGGTGATCTTTTTTATCGGCTGACCGGTCAGTTCAGACAGTATCTGATTCAGGTCCTCTTTCAAACGCAGGATCTCACGCGCCTGAATATCTATGTCCGTCGCCTGCCCTTGAAATCCACCCAGCGGCTGATGGATCAATATTCTCGAATGGGGCAGGGAATACCTTTTCCCTTTTTGCCCTGCGGCAAGCAGCAAGGCGCCCATGCTGGCCGCCTGGCCCATACATACAGTGGAAACGGGCGCTTTGATGTACTGCATTGTGTCATAAATAGCCAGTCCCGAACTGACATGCCCGCCAGGGGTATTGAGATAGAAGAAGATCTCCTTATCGGGATCCTCAGATTCCAGATACAGCATTTGGGCGATGACCAGATTGGACACGGCATCATCGATGGCCGTTCCCAGGAAGATAATCCTATCCTTGAGAAGCCTTGAGTAGATATCATAGGCCCTCTCCCCCCGTCCATCCTGTTCGACCACCATAGGTATCAGGGTCATTTTCCCCCCTCCGGCTTTCCCTTTGTTTCCGCTGTGACCGCAGTGATATGGGCCTTTGCCGCCAGAAAGTCATAGGTCTTGCGGCTCAGGATCTCCGATCTAATGCTATCAACCATATCGTCTTTTTCCAAGGTTTTTTTCAAAGTCTCCGCATCCTGTCCTCTTTGGGATGCCATCTCCCTTATCCGCTTTTCAACTTCACCCTCATCGACGGTTATGCCTTCCTTTCGGGTGATATTCTTGATCAGAAGAACGGTTTTGACTGTCTTTATCGCCTCTTCCCGAAACTGGTCGCGAAGTTTGAAGCAAAATTCCGCTGCCTTTTTCTGATCCATACCTCCGGCCGTCATCCTTCGCTGCATGTCGGACATCATATAATAGATCTGTTGTTCAACAAAGGATTCAGGAACCTCAAAATCATTTTTCGCCAGCAGTTTCTCACTGATATCCCTATCAAGATCTGCCGCCGCTTTACGCCTTTTCTCTTCTTCCAGGTTTTTACGAACATCGGCCCTGAGTGCTTCCAAAGAATCGTACCTTTCAAAGTTCTTGACAAAATCCTCATTGATCTCGGGTGCTTTCTTGATACGTATCCCCTTGACGACAATCGAAAACTCTGCTTCCTTTCCGGCAAGGTGCGCGGCCCCGTACGATTCAGGAAATTTCACAACAACCGTCTTGTTTTCCCCTTTTTTTGTTCCGATCAGCTGCTCCTCAAAGCCGGGGACAAACGTCTTTGATCCTATTTCCAACAGATGATTCTCGGCGGTCAGTTCTTTGAGAGGTTCCCCGGAAACTTTACCTGTAAAATCGAGCACCACAAAATCACCAGGGATGACAGCCCGGTCCTCCTGCAAATCCTCCATCGTGGCAAACATCTGGCGGATTTCCTGGAGCCTTGCTTCAAGATCCTCATCGGTGACGACCGATTCTTCTTTATTCAGTTCCAGGCCGATGTAGTCCTTCGGATCGACGACAGGTTCAATCTCCACAATGGCCGAAAAACTAAAGTCCTTGTCCTGCTCTATCCCTTTTTGTTCGATCTGAGGTCGCGTGACAACCGAAATTCCCTTTTCCTGTAAGGCGTCCCAGTAATATTTGTTCACTAAAGTAGAGATCGCCTCATCTTCCGCCTGTTCGCGATAATACTTCTCTAAGATCGATCTGGGAATCTTACCGGGTCTGAATCCTTTCACCTTTGCCGTCTTCCCTACTTTACGATACGCCCCCTCCAGCTCATTTTTCACATCCGCCCAAGGGATATCAAAGGAGATTTTTTTCTTTACGGAGCTGATATCTTCAATCTTTACAGCGGTACTGATGTCACTCACGGCACTATACTCCTTACAATATATTTTATCCGGCGAAAGATCCAAAGATTGGTGCGAGAGAGGGGAGTTGAACCCCTACCCGCTCAGGCGGGCTGGATCCTAAGTCCAGTGCGTCTACCAGTTCCGCCACTCTCGCATGGTAGAAGCCCAATTGTTTATATGCATTGCCCCTCTGATTGTCAACATCCATTATCGGAGGGGGTTTCCGTAAGTTATTAAAAAACCGCCTTATTGGCGGTTTTTGTTTTTCAATTGGTCGGGGCGAGTGGATTTGAACCACCGGCCCTCTGAACCCCATTCAGATACGCTACCAGACTGCGCCACGCCCCGACATGAATCATCCCTCTCCTGACGGTTTCCCAACCAAGCCCTCAATCTCAGCATTCCCTCTTCCTGCACCGCATCCGCAGGGAAGATCTTGAGCGTCTTTTCTCCGGAGTTTTTCTTGCCGTAGCTCCGGATTTGAGGTTTCACCGACATTTGCGAAAGAATCAATACCTTAATTTCCTATCATCATCGACTATTGATGTCAAGAATAATGAGGTGTAAGAAACCGGCTCGTTCCCATGATCCTTCTCCGGCACCTAGGGACACTTCTTCACCCCTGTTTAGGATTGTGAAGCAGCAGGAAGAATTGTTTTGATCCTTCGTGGGAATCACGTCGATGCCCTGATAAGAATTTCAAGAAAAACGAGTGGATTACCGATAATCCCATTAAGGGGAAAAGCTCTCCTTCCATGCGGATCTCCTTGCCTGAGGAAATCCTCTCCTCAAAGGATGGGGACAGGGGATGTTCTTCGACACAGGTAGGGACCCAAACTATCGGCTTGCATTCCTAAAAGGATTCAAGTAGATTTCTGCATTATCTGCCTGAATCTGGGGATGATGAAAAGGATGAAGATGATACACAAATGGGCTTTATCGTTTTTTATGGTCCCGGCAATCGTTCTCCTGGTTGACGCCTCTTTCTGTCTGGGAGATATATACAAATATGTCGATCCAGAGGGTGTTGTGCATCTGACCAATGTCCCGACGGAACACAATGTCCCCTATGTCCGCGTCATGAAGGAGAGAAGGGTCATCATCCAGATCAAGGGGGATATCTCCGCTTACGATGACCTGATCGCCAAGTCTTCTGAAAAGTACCGCATCGACTCCGCCTTGGTCAAGGCCATCATCAAGGCGGAATCAAACTTCAATCATCGTGCCGTTTCACCCGTCGGCGCCCGGGGTTTGATGCAGCTCATGCCTGCGACGGCGGCCACCCTCCAGGTACAGGATTCATTTCATCCCGAAAACAATATTGAAGGAGGCGTCCGGTATCTGCGCTACCTGATGAATCTGTTCAACGGAAACCTGCCTCTGGTGCTTGCCGCTTACAATTCAGGCGAGAATACGGTTCTGAGGTACAAAAACCGAATTCCACCCTATCAAGAAACTCAGACCTATGTCCGGCGCGTCCTTCATTATTTCAGCAGATACAGCAGCGGCACCTCTATGCAGTAAGCAGGACAGAGGTCAAAGCAGATGAAAGATTTGATAGGATCGGCCCCCCGCCATCAGTGAGCCGGTTCGATCCAGAGGTATTTTTTGAGGATTTGCAGTTTCTTTTCCTTGATTCCAGGAACCGCAGTGAGTTCATCGAGCCCCTGGAATCCTCCCTTGAGCTGTCTGAGAGCAACAATCTGACGGGCCAATTGCATGCCGACACCCGGTATCAAGGATAGGTCTTCTTCTGTCGCACGGTTCAGATTGATCGGTAATCCCAACGAATACCTCGTGACGGAAGCCATATCCCTGATTTTCAGCACGCCACCTGCGACGGAAACGGAGAAGGCCCCATCGCCGGAACGACGCGCGTCCGCAAAAGCCACCTCCGGCTCGCTTACTTTATAACCGGTGATCTCAGACAGCTGCCGAACCGCGGTCGCCTCGGGTAAAAAATAGACGCCGTCTGCGCCTTGCCCGCCTGTGACCTCCACGGCAATCCTGCCCGCTCCCTGGTCTCCCCAGGGCAGAGGCGCAACCGGAACCCGATCACGGTTGTGAATCGCTGCTCCCAAGTAGACGAACAGCGAGGCGATCAAAACAGCCAGGGCGCCCAGCCTCTGTCCCTCTTCCACCCGCATTTACGATTCCCCTTCCAATCCGAAGGCATGATGCAGGACCGTAACCGCCAATTCCGCATATTTTGCCTCCACGACGCAGGATATTTTGATTTCGGAGGTACTGATCATCATGATGTTGATCCCCTCTTTGGAAAGCGTGGCGAACATCTTCGCTGCAACACCGGAATGGCTGATCATCCCGACCCCGATGATGGACACCTTCGCCACATTGTCATCGACCTCCAGCTTCTGGGCACCGACTTCCTTGAGCACGGCGGAGATGATTCGCTTCGCCTCCTGCACCTCCTTCCGGGACAACGTAAAGGTCACATCCGTATATCCCTGGAGACTGGCATTCTGAATAATCATATCAACAACGATGTTGTTCTCGGACAGGGGCGTAAAAAGACGGGCCGCCACACCCGGCCGGTCCGGAACATGAACCACCGTGATTTTTGCCTGGTCCCTATCGTAGGTTACACCGGATACCACTTCCTTCTCCATCTCTCCCTCCTCCCTGGTCACTAGTGTTCCCCCTTCATCCGAAAAAGAGGATTTCACGTATACCGGCACATTGTATTTTTTTGCCAGCTCAACGGAGCGGGGCTGAAGCACCTTAGCCCCTGCCCTGGCCATCTCAAGCATCTCATCATAGGTAATCCGGTCCAGCCTCCTGGCCTTGCTGCAGATATTGGGATCGGTCGTATATACCCCATCGACGTCGGTATAAATATCGCAAACATCCGCCTTCAGGGCCGCGGCAAGGGCAACGGCGCTGGTGTCGGAACCTCCTCGTCCCAAGGTGGTGATATTGTTTTCTTGGTCCACCCCCTGAAAGCCTGCGACGACCACAATGCTGCCCCTTCTCAGTTCGTCCTGAATTGCCGCTGTATCCACGGTCAGAATACGGGCCTTTTTGAAAGCCGTATCCGTCAAAATCCTGACCTGAAACCCGAGAAAGGATTTCGCCGGATAGCCCATACCGTTGAGCATGATCGCCAGCAGAGATACGGTGACCTGTTCCCCGGTAGAAATCAAAGAATCATACTCCCTGCCATCGGGGGTCTCTGCCGCTTTTTGGGCAAACCCGATCAACCGATCCGTCTCCCCGGCCATTGCCGACAGGACAACGACGACATCGTTCCCCGCCTCTCTTGTCTTGATCACCTTCTTCGCTACATTGGCGATCTTTTCGAGATTGGCAACCGAGGTACCGCCATACTTTTGGACCACCAAAGCCATTTGCTAATTTCCTCCTTGTTTCAACGTCGGGTCCCAGGAACGGATCTTCTCCGGACAGCCGGAAATCTCGATTCTTCGGACAGTTTCATCGATATAGGCCAGTTCGACACGCCACGCTTCCTCTGGAATGGCATCGGATATCTTCTCCGCCCACTCTATCACCATCACACCGCGACTCATCAGATATTCGTAATACCCCACCTCCTCAAGATCCGACGATCCGCCGAGCCGATAGACATCCATGTGATAGAGAGTGGCCTGTTTCCCGGGATACTCATTGATGAGCGTGAAGGTCGGGGATGTCACCACATACTTGTCCGGGACTCCAAGGCCGGCGGCGATCCCCTTCGCGAAACAGGTCTTTCCGGCACCCAATTCCCCTGTCAGAGCGACACAATCCCCTGCCGTGAGCGACTCGCCTAAACATCTGCCGATGCGAAGGGTCTCTGTCGGACTACGGGAAATCAGGACAACAGAAGCTCGTTGCTCGGCCATTTTTGCTGATGCCTTTGTCCTACTTTAAAAAAAGACCGTTCTGTCATGCCTCGGCCAATGCGTCCGACATGGCAGCAACCTTTTTCATTGCCTTCACGTCATGGACCCGGATCACCCGACAGCCGTTCATAATCGCCGCAGTCGCCGCTGCCGCCGTTCCTTCGATCCGCTCCTGAGGGCCCCCTCCCGTCACCTGGCCGATAAAGGACTTTCGGGAAGGTCCAACAACCATCGGCCTTCCCAAGATCGTCAGTTCACGCAGATGCTTGATCAGCCGTACATTGTCCATCGCGGATTTCCCGAAACCGATCCCAGGATCGATCATGATCTGTGACGGGCAAACCCCTTTATTCACTGCAACATCGATCCTTTGCTTCAGAAAAGAGATCACCTCTCCCCTCAGGGAACGATAGACGAGATCCCCCGTTTGCATCGTTTTCGGTGTACCGCGCATATGCATCAGGATGACGGCGGCACCTGACTGTGCGACCACCTCCGCCATCCGACTGTCGTGATTCAGCGAGCTGATATCATTTACGATTTCCGCCCCCTCAGCCAATGCCGCCTGTGCCACGGCCGCCTTCATGGTATCGATCGACAGGGGAACGGAGGTATTCCCGGCGAGCCCTTTGATCACCGGGATCACCCGTCGCAGCTCCTCTTCCTCAGGGATGGGATCTGACCCGGGCCGGCTGGACTCACCGCCGATGTCGATCATATCCGCTCCGTCCTCAACCATCCGGATCCCCTCTTCCACAGCCATCCGAGAGGTCGTAAATTTGCCTCCGTCGGAAAAGGAATCGGGAGTCACGTTGATGATCCCCATGACCAGGGTCCGTTCTCCAACCTCGATTTCTCTCTTTGATGTTCGCAGGGGGAGTGAATGCCGGTAGATATTGTCTAACATCTTGCGGATCGACTCTGCGATAGCGCCTAAACCAAAAGGCTGCTCGGTCACTTTTTCGGTAAAGCGGAGGATCTGTTTGAGCGTCCCCATCAGAATGACATCGGTCCCGGCAATGGAGCAGCCCACCGCATCGCGGGCAACGGCGGCATCCGCTCCGAGGGAGAGCATTTCCTGCTTGATGATATTGGCCACCCTGCATTCCACCCCTGCCAGAAGGATGTTCAGGTGGACCATCTTCGGGAGCATCGCCTGAATACCGTAAGGATCCGCCCCGACGCCCTTCAAGGCGTCAAGTGCATCCTCCTCGGACAATAAATGCAGGACCCTTGCCTTCAATGCTTCTCCATGCATGCGGTGGATAGTCCCAATGACTCTCTGACTGGGATCATCTCACGCCGATGCCTCCGGCATCGGATTTACGGTGTCCTGCAACGGCGTTATCCCGATGATCGCATCGAGTTCAGCTGCGTTCAGAACCTCTTTTTCAAGCAGTTCCGATGCGATCCTGTTGAGGACATCCATGCGGTCCGAGAGGATCTGCTTGGCGCTCTCATAACTGGTCATGACGATCCGGGCCACCTCCTTATCGATCCTCTGGGCGGTTTCCTCGCTGTAGTCCTTGTGGGTGGCAAATTCACGGCCAAGGAAGATCTGCTCCTCCTTCTTGCCGTAACTCAGCGGCCCCATCGTTTCACTCATCCCCCATTCACAGACCATTTTTCGGGCGAGATTGGTCGCCCGTTCGATATCATTGCCGGCACCGGTGGTAAAATCCTTCAGAACCAGCTCCTCCGCCGCTCTTCCGCCAAGGAGTATCACAATATTGTTCATGAGAAATTCCCGCGGATAGGTGTGTTTCTCGTCGACGGGCAGCTGCTGTGTCACTCCCAGGGCCTGGCCCCGGGGAATGATGGTCACCTTGTGAATCGGATCGGTTCCGGGCAGGACCCGGGCCACAAGGGCATGCCCCGATTCGTGATAGGCAGTGTTTCTTTTCTCGGCATCGCTGATGACGAGGCTCTTTCTCTCCGTTCCCATAAGGACCTTGTCTTTGGCAAATTCAAAGTCGCTCATGGTCACCTTTTCCTTGTCGAACCGAGCCGCATAGAGGACCGATTCGTTGACGAGATTTTCGATATCGGCACCTGAAAAACCGGGGGTCCCGCGGGCAATGACGGCGAAATCGACATCCTCTGCAAGAGGCGTCTTGCGGGCATGAACGGCAAGGATCTTTTCCCTTCCCTTGACATCCGGCAGAGGTACGACGACCTGGCGGTCGAATCGGCCCGGCCTGAGAAGGGCGGGATCAAGGACATCGGGACGGTTGGTCGCCGAAACCAGGATGACCCCTTCGTTGGATTCAAATCCGTCCATCTCAACCAGAAGCTGATTCAGGGTCTGCTCCCGTTCGTCATGTCCGCCCCCGAGACCGGCACCCCGATGACGACCCACCGCATCGATTTCATCGATAAAAATGATGCAGGGGGCGTTCTTTTTCCCCTGGTTGAACAGGTCCCTGACCCTTGATGCCCCGACGCCGACAAACATCTCGACAAAATCGGACCCGCTGATGCTGAGAAATGGAACATCCGCCTCTCCTGCAATGGCGCGTGCAAGCAGTGTTTTCCCCGTGCCCGGCTGGCCCACGAGCAGCAGCCCCTTGGGGATTCTCCCCCCCAGCCGCGTGTATTTCTTGGGATCCCTAAGGAAGTCGATGACCTCCTGGAGCTCGGCCTTCGCCTCCTCGACGCCGGCCACATCGGCAAAGGTGACTTTTTTTGTCTTGTCCGTGACCAAGCGGGCCCTGCTTTTTCCGAAAGCCATCGCCTTTCCGCCGCCGCCCTGCATCTGCCTCATAAAGAAGATCCAGACACCGATCAGCAGCAGCATGGGAAGCCAAGATACCAGAACGGTCATGTACCAGGGGGAATCGTCCAGGGGTTTGGCGGAGATTCTGACCCCTCTTTCCTTCAGCAGGGTAATCACCCCCGCATCCTTGGGGGCAAAGGTCTTAAAGGCCTTTCCCGAACTCAGCCTTCCGGAGATATTATCACCCTGGATGGTCACCTCCGTCACCTGGGCCTTGTCCACATAGCTTAAAAAATCGCTGTAGATGATGTCCATCTGTGCCGTCTTGGGCTGATTGAAAAGGTGGTAAATCATCACAAAGACGAGACTGATGACGAGCCATAATGCGATGTTCTTCTGCAGGGGATTCAATCTATTTTCTCCTTTAATCTGAAGAGATGAAAATCAGGCATTCCAACCGGCAGCCGATACCATCTCATTTGAGCGTTGTATTATAATATTGATCCGGTTATTTCAAACCATTTCTGCGTTCAGGACGCCTTATTCACATCCACCCCCTTGACCCTAGGCAAGCATTTTTTGCCGTGGTCCAGGTGCGTTGAATATGATCGACAGGCACCGTCACGTTCCGCTGAGGACAGCAGCCTCACTTCTTGCGTTTGTCCCTTCTTACCGGCCTGGAGAAGACCCTTCCGATCCTCAGAAGATCCCCCTCCCTTTCCACGTGGATCAGTCCCGGGAGATCCAGAGAGGCACGGCGGCGGCTTTTCCTGCGGGCGAATCCCAGTACGGCCTCGATATGTCGATAGCCGATCCCGTGTCCCGGAAGGGCTGCGGCCCCCAACATGTATTTGATCAACCGTCCCTGAAGGGCCTCATGAAGGCCAAGAAGCGCAGTAAGTGAAATTCGGATCTCCGGCGCACCCGGAACAATCTCCCATTGGCCCAGGATCTGCCGGACGACGGCCTGCAGATAATCGTCCTCCCGGCGGATGATATCGGCGGTGTGGCTGAGCGCTTCGACGACCGCCGGGTTGTATCTCAGGGCCAATTCCGGAATGAGTTCATGCCGGATCCTGTTGCGCAGAAACAGGGGACTCGAGTTGGAGCTGTCCGTCATATAGGTCAGCCCCTGGTGATTGAGAAATTCCAGAATCTCTTTTCTCCCCACATGCAGCAAAGGGCGGATGATCCGGCCGTCCCGCACCGGTGGAATTCCCTTGAGGCCCTCAAGGCCGCTTCCCCTGAGCAGATTGATCAGGACGGTTTCCGCCTGATCGTCGCGATGATGACCGGTGGCAATCTTTGAGGCGCCGCAGGTCTTAGCCGTCTCATCGAGAAAGCGATACCGCTGCTCCCGGCCGATCTCCTCCAGCGACATCCCCCTGCCTTTACGAAGAGCGCGGATGTCAACCGCCTTGCAGAGGCAGGGGATCCCCATCCCGGCGCAGAGACTCCTCACGAAAACCTCCTCCGCGTGCGCTTCCGCACCCCGAAGGCCGTGATTGAGGTGAGCGGCCGTCAGCCGCAGCTCATACTCGGGGGAAAGGGCCACCATCGCCCGCAGGAGCGCCACGGAATCGGGGCCGCCTGAAACCGCCACCAGGAGATGATCCCCCCTCTCCAGAAGGGAACAGTCGGCGATTGTTTTTCTGATCCTCTTGAGCATGATCGATACATCCACAAAAAAACGGATGACTGTCACAACCGCCAAAATCAACAGAGGGCTGGTTTGCGTTTGAGGACTCGCTATTGCGTGAGGCGTCTCAGTGCCCCCGCCTACCGGACGAGAAGGATATCGTTGATGTTGGGCGTCTGGAGATGAATCTCAGGCCTTTTCCCCCATGGCGCCGACGATGTGTCGCGTCGTTTGACGGCAGACACCGGCATAAATCTCCTTCCCGATAACAAAATCCGGAATTTGACTTAACCTTTCCCTTACCAATTCCTCGACCGTCGCATCGATGGAACCCGTGCGCCTATAGATCGTCTCGGTCATAACCCTGTAATCCCTGGCCGCCTCCCCACTCCGGAAGAGGTAGGTTTCCGCCTCCGGCCCTGTGACATAGCCGTAATGATCGGCGCAGAGCATTTCCACCTTCAGTGACTGCAGCCTCTCCAGACTCTTCTGGTATTGGGTAAAGTTGGAATTGCCCGATGCGAGAATCGATCCGCCATAGGGGATACCCCCCCCGTCCGACGGGAAGAGCGCCCGAATCTCAGGAACATAAGCCGATACCGAACAGGAGGAGTGGCCGGGAGTTTCCATGACCTGCACCGTCACCCCTCCCAGATCGATCACCGTCCCCTCTGAGACCGCCACTCCAGCGACATCGTCCCGCCATTCAAGATCCTCCCCTTCCAGCCATTCGGTCATCCCCCTTCCAGCTGCGACGAGGCTGCTGAAGGCATTGATCGTCTCTATCGCCTTGGGCACCTGTAAAATTTCCCAGGCCCTGGCCGAGGCATAGACCCGAAGATCCGGATAGCGTCTCTGGAAAAAAGGAACCAGTCCCACATGATCGAAATGGGAATGGAGGATCAGCAGTTTTCGGATCCTCGTCTCGTCGATGCCGAAGGTTTCCAGTTGGTTCCGCACGACCGGCGCCAGGTAGCTCATCCCGCCGCTGATGATCAGGGAACAGTCCTCTCCCTCCAGCAGGTAGATCCCCGATTCCTCCCTCCCCAGATACCAGAGGTGTTCAGCGATCCGGCCCGAGTCGCAGCTCCTCATTCGGCCCCCGTCACTCATTTCCCGTAGACAACGATGTTCGCACCTGCCTTGAGTTTTTTCAGAAGTGCATCAAAGGTACCCTGCTGTTTCTGCCGCTCCAGGAAGGCCTGGATCTGTTTTTTTGTTTCACCTTCCAGTTTCACAACCTCCGGAGTCTTGTGTTCGAGGACCTGAATGATGTGAAAACCGAAATCCGTTTCCACCACAGGGCCGATCGCGTTTTTTTCCTGAGCAAATGCCGCGTCTTCAAACGGTTTGACCATCTGGCCGCGGGTAAAGGTGCCCAGGTCACCGCCCTGCTCCTTGCTCGGGCAATCGGAATTTTTCTTTGCCAGCTCAGCAAAATCGGCTCCTGAGAGAAGCTGTTTTCTCAGCCCTTCGGCCTTGGTCTTTTTCTCCGCCTTGATCTTATCCGTATCCCCGGAAACCTTGGAGACCAGCAGGTGCCGAGCATGAACCGATTCCGGCTTTTTGAATTTATCGAGGTTCTTGTTGTAGAAATCGCTGATCTCCTTGTCCGCTATCTTTACCTTTCCGCCCAGCTCCTGCATGACCAGCTTGTTGATCCGGATGTTCATACGGATCTCATCGCGCATCTTGGCTCCATCGATCTTGTTTTTATTGAGCAGATCGTCCATCGTCATCCCGGCCGGAAGCTGGCCCTTCATGGAGTCCAGGACATCTGCGACCTCCTTATCGGTCGCTGTCACCTTTTTTTTGTCGATTTCCTTGCCGAGAAGCGTCCGGACGACGAATTCATCCACGAGGCTTTGCCTGATCTCGACCTTGGCCTGTTCAAGGCTTTCCGGAGGGATCTGGCCCTTGAGCATGGTCAGCCTTTGCTGCAGATCCGCTTCCAGCCGTTCCCTGGTCAGCTTTGTTCCGTCGACCTCAACGGCGATACCCGATGCATCACCGGCCTTTTTGGGCTCTGCTGCGGCCGAAGCAGCAGGCGCAGCCGGCGGCCTTTCCTCCTTCGCCCCGGGCGCCGCGTCCAACACCAGAGACGGTGCCATGACGGGTTGTGCCGTCTTGGCCTTCCCCTCCTCCTTGGATCCGCATCCGACCATGCCGGTAACGATCAACAGAAGCGCCGCCATTACAAGAAGATTCTTTCCCATCTTTTTTATCACGATATTTCCTCCCGGATTATTCACCCATTCACTCCCTGTCTCCCGAAGCAACCCATATCCCTCACCGGCCAAGAAAGACCGCATCTGTTGGAAAATGAAGGGGCCGTAATATATGCATAACACAGCCAAAGGTCAAGGAGGAACAAAGATCTATTCAGGAACAGGGAAATTCGGAGCGGATGCCTCCCAGGATGCGGAGCTGATCGTCGAGTTTCGGGATGCCGTCTTCAGGGATGATCCGCGCAAGGGGATGTTCCCAGAGGGCGATCAGCGTTTTCAGCCCCTCGAACATGGGCACGGGTGGAAAGGCGAAACGGCTCAGATGATGGACCATCCTCAAGGTCTTCAATCCGTCGAACCAGCCATGGAACTGCCGCCGGAGCTGTAAGGGATCGCGGGAGTTTTTCCTGATCCCCTTCCAGTCGAACGCAAACCGGCTGAGCTGAAGATACTCCTCCAGACGTGGATGAATTCGCCGCGCCCCGCTGAGGATCGCCTCCGGATTTCGGTCTGGATCCGCCTCCATCATGGAAAGCCACTGCTTGAGGATCAAGAAGATCCGCGGGTTATGGAGACGGTACGGGTCGGTGCCGCCTGCCAGGAAACGGAGCACGCTTTTTCCGGTACCGAAAGGCACCCTGCCCGAAGGACGCGACGAGGGAAAGACCGTGGTCTCTTTGATGGTGCCGATCTTGCCGATCTTGGCAAGTTTGTTGAGGAAATGAAAATCCTCGGCAGCCCGCCGCCGATTCATCCCTCGGACATCCGTATATCCTTGCGCCGAACAGCCCATCGTCGAACCGATGGAGTGAAAGGCATAGGCTGAGCCGGCATAGGAAAGGCCGATCACGTAAGACCTCAGAAAGATCTCATAGCAGCAGATCGCCGCCAGTCGATCCGGATGATCCGGAACCTGATGGGCATAGGCGGTGACGGCAGCGGGATCGCCTGTCCCGGCGAAATACGTCCGGAAAGCGGCCAGATAATTCTCCTCTACCAGCGTGTCTGCGTCAATACAGCAGATCACCCCATCGCCCTCCTCCTGCGTCTCGACAAGCCAAAGGGCCGCGTCCATCCCGATCTTCCTGGCCGTCCCCACCCCGCCGTCCCGGTCGGGAATCTCAAGACCGGGCGAGGAGGCATCGATAAAGGACAACCGCAGGGCGCTGTCGGCGATAATCTGAACATCCTCTCGCAATCCCGCAGGAAGACCTTGCTGAACGGGACGCTTGAAAACAAGAGACGGCAGCATCTGAAGAGTCTTTTGATTGTCGGTGAATTCGGCGGCCGTAGCCAGAGGCGGCCGGTGATTGTTCACGACGCAGATCACCAGTGTCCTTTGGAGGTCTTGCGGCGGATTTCGGGCAAGAGAGGCCAGTGTCCGGAAAAGGGAATCCCTCTCAGCAAGGGCAGGTATCACAACCGCCTGCCGGACCTCTTCGACCGTCCTTGCAACAAGGGGGCGCTGCAGAGTCATCCCATAGGTCCGGAGATATTTTTCCCGCCTTTGCATGCTCATATAGTCAATCGGGCGATCAGGGAGATCGTTTCATCCACATCGGTGTTCTTGATCCAGTGAATCAGGACTCCGTATCTTTCCATGCGCCTGAACCAGGTCATCTGCCGCTTGGCAAACTGGCAAATACGGATGTTTAACGTCGCAAACATCTCTCCGCGGTTCATCTGCCCGCGAAGATAAAGGCCGATGTAGCGGTATTCGAGGCCGAAGGAATCGATCCTCTCCCAGGACAGACCCCTTTTCTTAAGGGCCTGCACTTCATCGATCATTCCGGCGGCAAGGCGTGCCTCCAATCGGTCGGCGATCCTGTGACGCAACTTTTCCCTCTCACAGTGGACTCCCAGGACCAGGGGAAAAACGGGCACATGGTATTGGTCATCTTCGCAATGAGCGCGCGTGAATTCGGCGATCTCTATCGCCCTGACGAGTCTTTTTCGTTCCCGAAGATCGGTCGTATTATGCACCTGCGGACAAAGCGAAAGGAGCCGCCGGCAAAGCGCCGCCATCTGTTGCCCTTCCAGCTCCTTGCGGAGCTCGGGATTTTCAGGAACCGACGGCAGATGGTATCCCCGGATCACCGCATCCAGATAAAGCCCTGTCCCCCCCACCATCAGAGGGAGTTTGCCCCGTTTTATGATCTGCTCAAAACAGCGGTAAAAGAGCCTCTGGTATGTAAAAACACTGCATTCTTCACCAGGATCGAAGACATCGATCAGATGGTAGGGCACATCTTCCGCGATGTACTCATTGAGGTCCTTGCCGGTTCCCAGATCCATCCCCCTGTACACCTGACGGGAATCGGCGGAGAGGATCTCACCGCCCAGCCTTCCGGCAAGTCCTACTGCAAGCCCTGTTTTCCCCGTGGCGGTAGGCCCCAGGATGACCAGGAGGTTATACCTTCTCCCGAATCTATGGATCAGCTCTTCCTCTGCGCCCGTCGGCACGACTTTGCTCCCTCCCAGTCCCGCGGGGGATGTCGATGGATAAACGATAAAAAAAATGCCCCGGCGTCAGTCGCGTCCGGGGCATTCGCAGTTCATGAGGTCTCTCTTACAATGGCTGTACGTTCACTGCGGCAGGTCCCTTCTTGCCTTGCTCAATGTCAAAACGAATTCTCTGACCTTCATACAGCGTTTTAAAGCCTTCGCCTTGAATGGCGCTGAAGTGGACAAACACATCCCCTCCTTCATCATTCTCGATGAAGCCAAACCCTTTTTTCTCGTTAAACCACTTTACTTTACCTTCTGCCAAAGCGTTGCACCCCCCTTTCCTAGATTTGTTCCCGCAGGCACTGTAGCCTGCAACCACAAAAAAACCACCCCTTTTCAGGACCCTCTCCCGAACCGGTGGTGGTTTGTTTCTCTTGTAAAAAATGAATACCCAACTTTTTCCTATCCCGCCGTTTCAATCATTTCATTTGATCCGACAACCTGAATATATACAATACCATCAAGGCGGTTTTTCGTCACTAACACCGTCATTTTGAAAAATCAAGTCTTTTTTTCATGAAAAAAACCCCAAAAATACGCAGAAAGCCGCCGAGAATGTCTTTTCCCCGCTTCCCTTCATGGGCTCGGCAGGTGACAGGCTACCCAATGGCCGGGGCGCCGCTGTTCCAGGGAAGGCGAGAGACGATCGCATATCGCCATGCGAAAAGGACATCGGGGGTGGAACGCACATCCCGAAGGGGGGGCAGCCGGCGAAGGCATCTCTCCATGAAGGATCATCCGCTCGGCTCGGTTCATGGGATCCGGTACCGGCACGGTGGAAATAAGGGCCCGGGTATAGGGATGGACCGGGGCTCCGCAGATCGCCTCGGCACTGCTCAGTTCAACGATCCTCCCTAAATACATGACAGCGATCCGGTCGCTCATGTGACGAACCACTCCCAGGTCATGGGTAATGAACAGATAGGTCAAGGCGAAATCCCGCTGCAGGCGTTTCATAAGATTGAGGATCTGGGCCTGAATCGAGACGTCAAGGGCCGATACAGGCTCATCGGCGATGATGAGCTGCGGGTTCAGGATCAGCGCCCGGGCGATGCCGATCCTCTGTCTCTGTCCGCCGCTGAATTCATGCGGATACCTTGTCAGTTGCTCTTCAGCCAAACCGACGACGGACATGAGCTCGATCGTTTTTTGTTTTATCTCGTGCCGCTTTTCCGGATGATGGATCAGGAGGGGCTCTCCGATGATGCCGCCTGCCGTCTTTCTGGGATTCAAAGAGGAGTAAGGATCCTGAAAGATCATCTGGATCCGGCGTCGATACCTTTTCAGGGCCTTGCCCCCCTGCTTCAGGACGTCTTCGCCCGCAAACCGGATCGAGCCGCCTGTCGGTTCTTCAAGACGCATGATCAGGCGACCGAGGGTCGTCTTGCCGCATCCGGATTCACCCACGAGTCCCAAGGTCTCGCCGCGCCTGATCTCCAGATCGATCCCGTCCACTGCCCGGACCACGTCTTCCCTGCGCTTGAGCATTCCCCCGGAACAAATGAAATGCTTCTTCAATCCTCTGATTTCGACCAGCGGATCGCTCATCGGCCTTCTCCGTACTTCCAGCAGCAAACGGTGTGACCCGGCGAATTCTCCTTGAGAACGGGTTCCTTTTCACGGCAGATCGAAAAGACATCCGGGCAGCGATCCTGAAAAGGACATCCGGGAGGGAGGTCGTACAGAGGCGGGACCGTGCCGGGGATGGCCTTCAGCATGGCATCCCTGCCCGCCGGCCCGCACAGACGGGGAATGGATTCCATTAAACCCACGGTATACGGGTGCAAGGGATTGGAAAAGAGATCGCGTGTAGGACAATACTCGACGATTCGGCCGGTGTACATCACAGCCACATCCCGGGCTGCCTCAGCGATGACCCCCAGATCATGGGTGATCAGAATGACGGCGGCTCCTGTTTCCGACTGAAGGCGTCCGATGACCTCCAACGTTTGGGCCTGGATGGTAACGTCCAGGGCGGTGGTCGGTTCATCGGCCAGCATCAGGCGCGGCCGGCAGGCCAGGGCAATGGCAATCATCACCCGCTGGCGCATGCCGCCGCTCATCTGGTGCGGATAATCCTTCGCCCTCTTTTCGGGCGAGGGGATGCCGACCTTCCTGAGCATCTCCACGCTGCCGGCAAAGGCTTCGCGACGCGTAAAGCCCTGATGGAGATGGATCACTTCGGCGATCTGCTCCCCGATCCGGAAGACAGGATTCAAGGAGGTCATCGGCTCCTGGAAAATCATGGAGATCTCCCGGCCCCGGACCTGCCGCATCTCCTCTTCGGAAAGCGAGAGCAGTTCCCTGCCGGCCAGCAGAACGCTTCCCCCGACGATCCGGCCCGGCGGGAACGGCACGAGCCTGAGGATGGAAAGGGCCAGAACGGTCTTCCCGCAGCCGGACTCCCCGACCACTCCGAGGGTCAGCCCGGCCCCGACACTGACATCAACCCGATCCACGGCCTTGACAATGCCCCGTTCCGTCTCGAAATGGGTCCGCAGACCCTTGACCTCCAGAATCGCGCTCATTGGGGGTGTCCGCTGCCTTTCCGGATTACCTCTTTCCCTCGCGATACCAGTTTCTGAGAAACTGGACCAGGAGACGCACTCCCACGCCCGAGGCCCCCTTGGGGATGTAGGGTCGATCCTTCGTCAGCCACGCGGGACCCGCAATGTCGAGATGGACCCAAGGATATCCGCCTGTAAACTTGCTGAGAAAAGTTCCGGCCGTGATGGTGCCTGCCGCCCGTCCTCCCGAATTCTTGTAATCCGCGGCATCTCCCTTGATCAGCTCGTCATACTCCTCCCACAGGGGCAGCTCCCATACCCTCTCGCCCGTGACATCGGCCGCCTCCCGGATTTCCTTCTTCAACTCGTCATCCGTCCCCATCATGCCGATGACATGGTCGCCCAGGGCGATAATGCAAGCCCCGGTGAGCGTCGCCAGGTCGATGATCGCGGCAGGCTTGTAACGTCCGGCATAGGTCAGCGCATCGGCCAGAATGAGGCGTCCCTCGGCATCCGTCGTCACGATCTCGATGGTTTTTCCGGAAAGAGACTTGAGGATATCGCCGGGCTTATACGCCTTTCCGCCGGGAAGGTTTTCGGTGGCAGGGACAAGGCCCACCAGATTCACGGGGAGGCCGAGTTCTGCGGCGGCCCGGACTGCGGCAATGACCGCCGCTCCTCCCGCCATATCCGACTTCATCTGGTCCATCTTCTCCGAGGGCTTGATGGAGATCCCGCCGCTGTCAAAGGTGAGCCCCTTGCCGACCAAGGCGACAAACGGAGACGACTTCTTGCCTCCCCGATATTCCAGAACAATAAATTGGGGCGGCTCATCGCTGCCGGAGGCCACGCCGAGCAGGGCGTTCATTCCGAGTTCCTTGATCTCCTCGGCTCCCAGAACGCGGCACTGGATGTTTTTCCCTTTGGCGCTCATCCTGGCCTCATTGGCCAGATCGGTCGGCGTCATTTCATTGGCGGGTGTGGAGACGATATCACGCGCAAACAAAACGGCACCCGCGATGATCTCGGCCGTCTTCGCCGCACTCCGGATCGCCTTTACAGCGCCTTCTTCCCTGTCGAGGAGGGTGAACTCGGAAATTTCCCGGAGATTCTCCCGGTCGATGGTCTTGAAGGGGGTATACTGATACAGGCCCAAAAGGACACCCTCCACAACCGCCTCGGCTGCCCGATCCAGTTCTATGTTGACGTTTCCAAAATCGACAGAGGCGGCGAATTCGCTGACATTCAGGGATCTGATCTGCTGCGCTGCCTTGGAAAAGGCGCCTCTGAGCCTCTCAAGGGAAAGATCCATCCTCTTCCCCAAACCCACGATCACCAGCCGTTTTGTCGGGAGCCTCTCCGGGGAGTAGATGACCAAGACCTGATAGAGGCGGCCGGTAAAGTCTCCCTGGGCGATGATCCCGCTGATCAGGCCGCCGCATCCCTCATTTAATCTCGCTGCAGCCCCCGTCAGCGGGGATTCACCTTCAAAATGGGCGACAACGGCCGCTTCCGTCGCCCATTCCTTCAGATCTCCTCTTTTTACTTGAATCTTCACACCTGCCCCCTTGTCGCGGTTGAACCTCTTGCCGTTCGAGAAAAGTCCCTTATATGAACAAGTTGTCCATGGAGTTGTGCGGCAGCATAACGGTATGTCGTATGAAAGTCAAATCGGAATAAAGACGGGTGATGTATCAGATCTTGTGTCAGGTATAGAAGAAGGGGTATCTCCCGGTTAACGAGACCGAAAAAGAAAGGAGATACCCCATGGAACAAGTAGTTTGGAGTTTGCCACAGGCTTATCAGA
>Ga0172371_10000235_pt1 | contig 81426 bp, 70 predicted proteins | sample Lak12m_FD_114543 | JGI IMG/M metagenome (GOLD analysis project Ga0172371, IMG submission 114543) | Freshwater microbial communities from Kabuno Bay, South-Kivu, Congo - kab_022012_12m | ecosystem: Environmental > Aquatic > Freshwater > Lake | place: Democratic Republic of the Congo: South-Kivu...
GGTTTTGTGACCTGCCGGATGTGCCCGCGTAAGGACTGTCCCAACCGGAAGGCTGCCTTCGAAGATGACGGCCATGGGATGGCCGATCAGAATGCCTGACGCCGCGGTCAACCGGGAACTGCCAGGTTGGGGTCAACGTCCAGCGCCATGGCTTCTTCGCCCCAGATCCCGCGCCCGGTCCCCGCAAGCCCGGCTACCATCGCGGCATTGTCCCCGCATAGCGCCGGGGCCGGGAGAAACAGCGATGTCCCAAGTTGCCTCGCCATCTCACCCAGTTTCTCCCTCAGACGTCCGTTCAGGGAAACACCGCCGACGGCGGCAATACAGTCTCCCTGCCGGTGCATCGCGCGGCAACCCAGGACAAGTGAATCGACAATCGCCTCCTGATAACTGGCCGAGAGATCCCCAACCTGACTGCGGTCCGGCGACAAAGGGTTGTCCCGGAGGTAGTACAACAACGCGGTCTTCAGCCCGCTGAAACTGAACTGGTAACGCCCATTCCCGGCGTCCCGCGAGCCCGGTCCACGTGTGAACCGGGCAAGACCGGCGTTGTGCCCACGCGCCGCCTTGTCAATTGCCGGACCACCGGGATATCCGAGCCCGAGAAGCTTCGCACCCTTGTCAAAGGCCTCCCCGGCAGCGTCATCGAGCGTTTCGCCAAGACACTCATACTGTCCGAGCGACTTCATCCTGACCAGCGCAGTATGGCCGCCGGAGACCACCAGTGACAGCAGCGGGAGCGACTTCTCATCAAGCCGCACCGAACTGCCCACGAAAACAGAATAGATATGGGCTTCCATGTGGTTGACGGCGCAAAGTGGCTTCCCAAGTCGCATGGCGAATGCCTTCGCGGCTGAGAATCCGACAAGCAGTGAGCTGGCAAGTCCAGGGCCATATGTGGCCGCAACAGAATCAATGTCCTTCCAACCCAACCCGGCCTTCCGCAATGCCTCTTCCACGACGTCCGGCAGCATCTCAACATGGCTTCTCGCCGCTACCTCGGGAACCACACCACCGTAGGGACTGTGCAACTGCACCTGGCTCGAAATGACATTAGAAAGGATCTCGTGCCCGTCCCTGACCACAGCCGCGGCCGTCTCATCACACGAGGTCTCTATACCAAGGATATTCACGGTTACGTGCCGCTGCAATGGAGGAGGAACTGTCCAACAACGTGTTACCGCTTGGCAGCCGTATTGTAGGCGCAAATGGCCTCGAGCAGATCCACGGCACGTTCCAGCGGACGGTCAACAACTTCGCTGTATTCCGCCTTCTCCTTGTCGGAGTAGAGCTGCGGATTCTCAAGGTGTAATCGCCGAATCAGGATTCGCCGCCATTCTTCGGGTGTCAGGTAGACCGGTATGTCCGGATCGATCCCTTTATTGTTTATCTGCCTGCCACCAGGCGTGTAGTACAGGGCCGTCGTAAGACGCAAGGCCGTCTCCTTATCCTCGCTGAGCCGCAGGACAGTCTGGACCGAGCCTTTGCCAAAAGTGGTCTCACCCACCAGCACGGCACGACCGTTGTCACGAAGGGCCCCGCTGACTATCTCCGATGCACTTGCGCTGCCGCCGTTTATCAGTACTGCAACAGGGAAATCAGTGTAGTGAGTGCTCCCGCCCGCGCGGTTTGCCACATCCTTCGGCATGAACTCGCGACCCTTCGTAGTCACCACCAGTGTCCCCTTCGCAAGGAACTTCTCTGCCACATCAACGGCAGATTTCAGGAGCCCGCCAGGGTTGTTACGAAGGTCCAGAACAAGTGCCTTCATGCCATCAGCGGTAAGCTTGTCCAGCGCTGCCTGCAAAGATTGCGCAGTAGGCTCAGAGAACTGGACAATGCGGACGTAACCAACGCCGCCACGGATAATTGACGTACCCTTCACGCTCGGGACGTCAATATTCTGGCGAACGATCTCGAACTCAAGAGGCTCTTCCTTGTCCTGACGCCGCACTCGTATCTTGACAGTCGTATTTGCTTCCCCGCGCAGACGCTTGATTGCATCCTTCAGCGACATGCCCATCGTCTTTTCGCCGTTGATGTTCACAATCCGGTCGCCGGACAGGACGCCGGCCTTGTACGCCGGCGTATCCTCTATCGGTGCTATGACCGTCAGAAGGTTGTCACGCATGCCGATATGAATGCCTATGCCACTGTACTTGCCAGAAGTATCCTCCCTCATTTCGTCAATCTCTTCCGGCTCCATAAAGGCACAGTGGGCATCGAGGGATGCAAGCATTCCCTCGAGCGCCCCGTAGACAAGCTGTTTGTAACTCTTTTCGTCCACGTAGTACTTCCGCGCAACGAGCAATGCTTCAGTGAAGAGCTCTATTTCCTCGTAAGCACTTTCCTTCTCAATCCTGTCGATATCTGCTTTCTCCGTGTCCGCCCGTGTTCCGGGCGGCCCACCCAGCAGAACCGCAGCAAGGCAGCAAAGGACCAACGTCCAGCGGGACTCAATGCACGAATATTTCGCCATGTTTGGGCTCCATCTGCGCAACAGAAACAACCAGCGTCCTACTGTATCGCTTTCCCCGACTCCGCTTCAACTCGTAATGCCGGAACCCGCCCCCATACCAGGCAGACCAAAACGCCAAGCAATGCGTATGACACGAATACGGCGACAAGGCCCGGCCTCATCACCTCGACACTCCCGCCCGGAATCGCCAAAAACATCTGCATGGCCCAAAGCAGGAACGAGACGAATGCCAGGTTGGCATGGTTGATTATGTCCGCACAGACGGCGCATACTGAGCCCAGCACAATACTCAGAGTTCCAGCGAGGAGTATCAGCGATGTCACTGGAACCGCTACCAGGTTGGCCAGCACGGACACCGGGGTAAACCACCCGAAATAGTACGCAGTCAACGGCATCGAGGAAACCCATGCGGCCAGCGACACTGATACCACTCCAGTCACGTGTCGCGTGATGCCGCGCACGGCCGACCGGAGGGCGGATTCGGGCTGCAGCGCGTATGGACTCCGCTCCCAAAGGCGGCGAAACCAACGGTCAAATAGAGGACATATCGCCGCCAGGCCGACAACAACGGTGAAAGAAAGCACCAGACCGGGAGCAAACAGCTGCGACGGGTTCCACGCGATGATGGCCACGAACGAGGCCGCGAGTACACTTGCAGTATCGGCTCTTCGTCCGATAAGCGGAGCCGCAAAGTAGAAGATGGCCATGAGACACGCGCGAACGGCGCTGGGCGCGGCCCCCGTTGCCACCGTGTATGCAACAAGTGCCGGACCTACGAAGATAACCCGGTAGACCGACGCGACCTTGAACCATCCCAGTATCTGGGCCAGAAACACAGCCATCACGGCAACATGCAGGCCAGATATGGCGAAGACATGAAGCGTACCCGTCTGCGCAAACATCCTCTTCAGGTCAGCAGTCAGCGCAGACCGGTATCCAAGGACGAGAGCGCGTGTAACCCCAACGGAAACCGAGTCGTCTCCCACGCCGATGCCCAGCAGTCCCGCTGCTGATTTCCGGCTCTCAATACATGCAGACTTGAAAGCATATCCGTCTCCCCCGCTCAACCGCTTCGAAGCAGAAGGGTCTGCACGCAGCCTCAGTGCCGCAAACCGGCCCATCCCGCCGCCGGCAACAGTTCCACGGAAACGCCACTCCTCCCCGTACGACGGAACATGCCCCCACTTTCTCACCGGCAATGTGACAAGGACACTGCGATAGCCGTTGGCCAGATAGTTGACCGGCTCGTCACACTCAAGCGCGAGTTCAACGTACTGGTGTCCTGAAGGCCACTTGTAGGGCTCCGGTTCACCGACAACGGCGCCCTGCACGGTCATCGTCGTATTGGAATTCACCGGCCAATCGCCGCGATTCGCGTCGACGCCAAGTTCACGGACAAAAAGGCCGCCGCGGAACACAACGAGGCACGCAAGGGCGGCATAGAGGCCGACAGTACCGGTAATCCGCCGGCCGGAGAGAATCCCCGCCACAGCAACAAGGAACGCAAGACCGGCCGCAATGCCCCAAGCACCTGAGCTCAGCCGGTACTCAAGGGCAAGCGCCGTGGCGATACCGCAGATAAGCGCCATTCCCACTATAGGCTTGCGGGAAAAAGGAACATCAGGGGACATCCACTACCCCTCACAACCGTGCAACTGAGTTGCGAATCCATCCCTTGTCGCGATCACTGATATCGGGTGAGACCATCGACACACAGGACATCCCGGGACACAACACCTGGTTCGCCACTGCCCGGACCTGTTCGGGGGTAACCCGATCCACCATGCTGATGGTCTCCTCCGGGGAAATGAACCGCTTATGCGAAAGAAGATTGTCGCCCACCCACATCATCTGGTGAGAGGTGCTTTCCAGCCCGAGCTTCATCTGGCCGATGACATAGTCCTTGGCACGTCTGAATTCGGCCTCGCCAACAACCCTCTCCTGGACACGAATGAGTTCTTTCACGATCAATTCCAGCGCTTTCCTGTGTCGCTTCCTGTCCAGGCCGGCACTCACTATCAGCGCACCGGTATCGTCCAGCAGCTGGAAACTGGAGTTCACGGAATATGCCAGTCCGTGTTTCTCGCGCACAACCTGGAACAGGCGCGAACTCATGTTCTCACCTAGCACTGTGTTCAGGACACGCAGGGCATACCGCCGCGAATCATGCCGCCCGAAATGCCTGAACCCAAAGGCAAGGTGGGTCTGCTCAATATCCTTTTTCAGCAACGCCTCCCGTTCCGAACGAACGGCCGCGGTAACACGCCGGTAGGCAGGCTTGCTGCCCTTCCCCGCCTTTCCAAGAAACTGCCTGACCTTGTCCACACATTCGCCGTGATCAATCTTTCCGGCAAGCGCCACAAGGGTAGCGCCCGGAACATACATACGGTCCTTGAATCGGAGAACATCATTTCGTGACATCCCCGACAGCGACTTGGCATAGCCGATGATTGGCCGGCCTACCGGGTGTCCTTTCCACAGCGCCTCGCCAAGCATCTCCTGCACAAGGTGTTGTGGCTGGTCCCTGTACATCGCAATCTCTTCAAGGATGACACCGCGTTCCTTGGACACGTCTACAGCAGCCATGAGCGGATGGCGGTACATGTCGCTGAGAACATCCAGCGCCGTCCATGCCTGCTCACTCACAACCCGCGCATAGAAACACGTAGATTCCTCCTGCGTAAACGCATTAAGGTAACCGCCGGAACCCTCGATGGCCTGCGATATCTCAACGGAACTCCGGTTCCTGGTACCCTTGAACAAGAGGTGTTCGATGAAATGGCTTGCACCGGCCTCGTGCATGGACTCAAAGCGGGCGCCGACACCTACCCATATTCCGAGCGTCACGCTTTCCACACGAGGAATTGCCGAGGTAACAACCCTTATCCCGTTCGGCAACGTGCTTACTTTAACATCCATCATCATCTAGAGGGCTTCCTTTCACCTGCGGCCTCAAGCAACTGCTTCAAGGTCACCGCGCCGTCATACAATGCCTTGCCGACGATGACGCCTTCAAGGTTGGCACATTTGAGGGCAATCAGCGACTCTATGTCAGCCACGGATTTTACACCGCCGGATGCAACAATACGGCACCGGACCCCATCACAGATCGAACGGACAGCATCAAGGTTCACCCCGTCAAGCATCCCGTCCCTGGCGGTGTCGGTATATATTATTCTGGAGATGCCGGCATCAGCAGCACGTTCTGCAAGTCGCCCAGCCGTCATCGAAGTCGTCTCTTTCCAACCGCGCACCTGCACCATTCCGTTGCGCGCGTCGATCCCGGCTACAAGCCTGTCACCGTGTCGTGACACAAGACGCGCAAACGACGAGGGATCCTCAAGCATTCGGGTACCTACAACTACACGGGCCACGCCCATCCTGAGCATATCGGCTATCTGCTCATCCGTCCGGAGCCCGCCGCCGACTTCAACCGGAACACCGGCAGCCTTCACGATCCTGCCGATCAAGTCACCGTGGACAGGCCGTCCTTCGAATGCACCATCAAGGTCGACGACATGCAGGATATCGGCGCCCTGGTCTACCCAGTGCCTTGCCATTGCGACCGGGTCCGTGGAATACACCGTGGCATCGTCAGCCATGCCCTGTCTGAGCCTAACGCACTTCCCGCCCTTCAGGTCAATTGCCGGAACAATCTGGAACCCTGTCCCCAGCCGATGTGCCCGATCCGCCACGTTTCTAGAGCCTTCCCTTGCTGGACGGAATACGATGATCTCGCTGGTCCGCCTCGCAAGCCATGCGCAGGGCCCTTGCGAGTCCCTTGAACACGGATTCGCACGCGTGATGCGGCTCCTGCCCGTAGAGCTGTGCAATATGCAGATTCATGCGGGCCTCAACCGTGAACGCACGCAGGAATTCCTCGATAAGCCTGACATCAAAATCAAGGATGCGGCGTTTCCGCACGGCCAGCCTGTAGACCAGGTATGGACGCCCGCCCATGTCGACGGCGACCTGGCAAAGCGCTTCATCCATCGGCAGCAACACCCACCCGTAGCGCCGTATCCCTTTCCTGTCTCCGAGCGCCTTGTTCAGGGCCTGGCCCAGTACAAGTCCCAGGTCTTCAACAGTGTGATGGTAATCCACACCGACATCGCCCTTGGCGGCAACGGTCATGTCTATCAGTGAATGCCTTGCCAACAGCTCAAGCATATGATCCATGAATGGTATACCCGTCTTGATGGAGCATACGCCTTTGCCGTCCAGGTTCATCCTGACTGCGATATCCGTCTCGCGCGTCTTGCGCTTGATGCCGGCCACACGAGTCCTCATCCAGCGCCTCCTTCCTTCACAGCACCACCAATTGCAGCAAGCAGCGTATCTATTTCCGCATCGGTGCCAATAGAAATCCTGAGATACTCGCCGGTGCGCGGTCCTGCGAAATACCTGATCAGCACCTTCCGGTTGCGCAACGCCACGTACAACCCCCTGGCGGTAATTCCAGAAGGCCGGGTCCATACAAAGTTGGTTTGCGAAGGGTAGACTTCCCACCCCATGGCAGAAAGTGCCTTTGAAAGCCTGGCCCGAGTCTCCACTATCCGCTTCACATTCGCACGCATATACGCCTGGTCCCGCAACGCCACTGAACCCAGAACCTGCGATATGCGGTCAAGATTGTACGAGTCTTTGATCTTGAAAAGGACTTCGATCAGCTTCTCAGACCCGACAGCGTAGCCGAGTCGCATGCCCGCCATCGAATAGGACTTGGACAGGGACCGCAGAACGAGCACGTTCTTCTCGCTGCGGCCCAATTCCATGCAATCCCCGTCTGAGAAATCCACATAGGCCTCATCAACAACAACAAGCCCCCCGAATCCCCTGCTGAACTTACGGATAACGTCCACGTCATAGCGGATACCGGTCGGTGCATTGGGGTTGGTCAGGAGAAACATGTCGGCCGAATACTCTGCAGGCATCTGCCATTCGAAATGGAGACCAAGCGGCACAGGGCGCTTTTCCAGCCCCCGTATATCCGCAAGCACCGGGTACAGCGAGTAGGAAGGCTCCATGTACCCGACCGATCCGCCGTCATCCACAAACCCCCTCACGCACAAAGACAAAACCTCGTCCAGGCCGTTTCCCGCAAACACCTGCGCGGGTTTGTACCCGTGAATACCCGCAATTACTTCGCGGAGCTCCGTGCTGACCGGATCCGGGTAGAGGCGAAGAAGGTCTGTGCCGATACCCGCAAGGGCCTTCTTCACCTGCGGCGAAGGAGGAAACGGGCATTCGTTCGTATTGAGTTTGACGTACTGCCCGTCCTTCGGTTGTTCACCGGGAACATAGGCATTAAGGCTCGCAACGCTCTGTCTTACGTTCACACTCATTTTTTCTCAAACCGTACGCGTGCGGACAAGGCATGCGCTTCCAATCCTTCCACTTTTGCAAAGGACTCTATGATCGGCAATGTGTCCTGCAAGTCCGCGCGGGTGAAAGATATGATGCTTGTGCGCCGCCTGAAATCCTCAACCGTGAGCCCCGAGAACATCGCCGCCGTACCTCCCGTAGGCAGCACATGGCTGGGTCCTGCCACGAAGTCGCCTGTTGATTCCGGCGACCATGGCCCGACAAATACTGCTCCCGCCGCCCTCACCTTCTTGAGCCAGTTCCTCGGTTCACGGACAATAATCTCAAGATGCTCGGGGGCGAAACGGTTACAGAGTTCCGCGCCTTCCGCCAGCGTATTGGCAACCACCAGCAGCATTCCGTTCTTCATGACACGCCGGACGATCTCCGCGCGCGGCAGCTCTGCCGCGCGCTTTTCAAGTTCCTCGACCACCGCGTCAACAAGCCTCTGCGACGTGCTCACAAGCAGCGCCTTTTCCCATCCGGTCCCGTGCTCCGCCTGCGAAAGAAGATCACAGGCAACACACGCAGGTTCCGCGGTCTCGTCTGCCAGTACGGCTATCTCGCTTGGTCCGGCAACGAGGTCAAGGGCAACCGTACCGTACACCTGGCGTTTCGCCGCCGTCACAAATGTTCCGCCCGGCCCTGCTATCTTCTGTACCTTCCCCACCGTCTGGGTCCCATAGGCCATCATGCCAATCGCCTGTACACCGCCCACGCGGTACATCTCCGTGGCACCGGACACATCCAGCGCGTGAAGAACGTGGGGATTAACCTTTCCGTCTTTGCCGCACGGCGTACAGACAACTACCTCGGCAACACCAGCCACCTTGGCCAGCGTTACGGTCATCAGGACAGTCGACGCCAGCGGAGCTGACCCTCCGGGTATGTAGACCCCCACCCGATCAAGCGGTGTGAACTGTTCCCCAAGTTCACCCCCCCTCGGGCTGAGCATGTTCCAGTCCTTACGCATTCCCTGCCGCGCAAAAGCGGTTATCCTCTTGTGCGCCTCGCGAACTGCGGCCTTGAAACTGGAATCCACGGCTGTTCGCGCCGCGGCCAACTCCTGCCTCTGAATCGCAAACTTCTCCGGTTGCAGGGAGACTCCGTCATGTTCGAGAACGTACCGGACAACAGCCTTGTCACCGTCTTTCTTTATGTCCGCCAGTATCGCCTTCGCAGTCTCCTCGGCGGCAGGATCAAAAGCCTGTCTGTCGATAAAGCGTTCGACAACGCTGTCACCGGCGCCGGAGTTCCAGCGCACAACGCGAACATGCTGCCCTGGTTGCTTTGCTTTCTCTTCGGCTGTCACGACGGTCCTCCCGGGATCCAATCCGATTTCATTTCACCCAGTTCACCACTACGCGCCCCGCGGCTGGTGCGCCCGCCTTCACCGACTGCGCCCTGTAGAGCTGCCTGACTATCCAATCGTTCACCGACGGCACCTGACAGGGCTTTTCCAGAAGAACGTCGGCAACCCGGCCAGATTCCTCCATTTGCAGAAACGCTACCACCTGGAATGCTTCGGTTCCATCCTGGAATACGTTTTCCTGAAAAACAGGAAGCTTCAGTCCTGAGTTTTCAAGCGTTCTGTCCATCCATACCGTGAGACGTGCCCGCTTCTCGCCCGCCACTGCGAACGCACTCAACCCGCTCACGGGCAACCTGAACACGCTGTCCTCTATCGGCATGCTGCCCTCGGCAGCACTGGTTCCTGTCAACGCGGATACCCTGTCGCCAGGCGTAGTCTCCTGCAGTGTCGGAGCCGGGACTGTGGGGGTCACTGCGGCTCTTTCATCCGGCATCCCGATGGCTACTGCAGGTGCAGAAAATCCGACAGGCGTGGGAAGGGCAAAGACTTCCGGGGCCAGGTACCATTCGTGGGCCGCCGAGACAACCGATGATTCCACCACCACCCGTGCCCCACCCCGGCTCAGCGCACGCCCCCACTCGGCAGGCTTTGCAGGCCAGAGAAGCCATATGCAGACCCAGAACACTGAAACAAGCAGGGCAGGCAGGCTCACCCATCGTCCAACGACCCCTTCGACCGTGAATGTTCCATTGTCCGTCACACACAAGCCTCCACCACTAGTCCGTCGCAGTCGCCATGTTCACCTTGGATACACCTGCTTCCCCTGCAATCCGGATGACATCCAGAACGGTCCCGTGTTCAACATGGCTGTCTGCCTGGATAACAAGCGTGACACCGGGCATTGCCTTTGCGCGACGCGCCAGGCGATCTTTCAGACGCCGCACCTGTTCCCTGTTCCGGACAAGAAAACGTTCGTCGTCAAAAAAGACAATCTCCTGCCTCGGCATGCCTGAGCGCTGTGCGGCGACAACAACGGCCACCATCTCCACACGCGATCCGCCGGTCGGCCTTGCTCCGGGTATTTCAACAATGATCCCTGGCTGCAAAACGAAATGCGGGTCAAGAAGCGAGAAGGCAAACAGGATCAGTATGACGGAAATCCAGGGGGCAAAGGAAATCAGCCCCTGACCTATCCGGCTCCGGGGATTGAACCGTGTCCGCAGCCCCGGCCGCACCGACCCGCTGAACATTCCCTCCTGCATCGCTCAAACCCCTCTGGAGGCCGCGGCCTCCAGGTTGTGAAGAAACGCCTGGATCTCCGATGCTGCACGTTCCATATCCAGAACGATACGATCAATTTTGATCACGAGAAGGTTGAATGCCACGTAACACGGAATTGCCACAAGGAGCCCCGCAGCCGTGGCCACCATCGCCTGGAGGAGGCCTCCAACAACGTCAGCTGCCTGGATGAGGACAATCTGGTGCTGCAACACCATCGCGTATTCAATCAGGCCCAGCACCGTACCAAGCAGGCCCATGAGCGGCGCCACCTGTGCCACGGTAGCAACCACCACGAGACGACGTTCCATGCGGGATATCTCCCCTACGCCGGCCTCCGTCACGGACCTCTGCATGTCCTCGCGCGAATCCTGGCGGTGAAGGATCGCCGTCTTGACGACATAGGCAACCGGGCCCGGCGTTTCCTCGCATATCGTCACGGCCTCGGCCGCATTGCCGCGCCTGAGTATGTTGAATATCCCTTTGAGAAAATCCTCCGCCCTGATCCTTGACCGGTGAAGATGCAGTGCCCGCTCGACAAAGACGCCAAGCGCCACAATCCCGCTTGCAACTATCAACCATGTCACCGGACCGCCAATCCTGCAGATTTCCATAATCATGATACACCCCTCAGGGAACTCACTTTCCAACCCGGCTGAAACTCTCCGGATGCGCCGCCCGAATCCGGGCAATCCGCGCAGAAGCCTCCTGCGCTCCCCGCACTCCCGCCTCCACAACACGCTGGAGAACAGTGACTGCAACACGCCAGTTGCCCTCGGCCTCCATCAGCTCCGCCGCGGCAAGCCCCGACCGGACAAACCACACATCGGCTGCCTCGGTCCGATTCGCGCCCTTCCGTATCTCGTCAAGGTATCGGATCACTCCGTTGCGGTAGTACTGTTCAAACGCTTCCTTGACCTGGCCTGTCTTCTCCAGGCATTTCCCTATCTTGTACTCAGCCTGGATAACGAGATCCAGCGTTGCCCCGGCGCCGTTCTCCACCACACGGTAGGAATCCATGCTCTCCCTGTACCGCTGCGGGTCGTCTCCTCCGAGCGTAAACTGGCAATCGCCCTTCCTGCCCCAGGCTTCAAGCACAAGGGGGCTGTTCGGGTACTTCACAATGATCTCGTTGTATACGACGATCGCGTCGGCAAACCGCGCCAGGGCCGACATCGCATCGCCCTGGGCAAAGCGGGCCCGGTCCATCTGCGGACTGTTCGGGTACTCCTTGACCATGCGGGTCAGCAGTTCTATGGCGCGCAGGTACTCCTTTCGCTCCATGGCACAGGTTCCGGCCCATAGCAGCGCGCCGGACGCCTCCGGACGCGACGGAAACCTGTTGGCGAATTCCACGAACTTATCCTCCGCAAGGTCAAAGTGCTGCTGATTGAACTCCGTCTTCGCAGTCCAGAAGACAACGTCCGGTGCCCATTCTGACTCAGGATACTTCGCGAGAAACTCCTCCCACCTGCCAATGGCCTCCCCTTCGAGCCCCATCCAGAAATAGCACATGCTCAGGCGATAGGCTGAACTTTCAATCCTGCGGCTGGACGGATGGTCTTTCATGAGCTTCTCAAAATCCCGAAGTGCCTCGCCGTAGCGAGACAGGCGGTACAGCGCCATTCCCCTGCCATGGAGCGCCTCTGCAACCTGACTCCCGCCCTCGTAATGACGCATCATCTCGTCATATACTTCCAATGCCTTGTCGAGCTGGCCAGCCGACTCGTTCAGGCCGGCCAGCCGCAACAGCGCATCCTCGGCTACAGGATCCCGTGGGTATCCGTTGACGAGAGTCCGGAAATGCTCCTTCGCGGCATCGAGCATCCCGTCTTGCGCCATGCATTCCCCAACCTGGTAGTCGGCTTTCATCCTGTATGCGCTGTCTGGAAATTCCCTGATCACCTGGCGGTACGTATCGCCCGCAACGCCATACTGGCGATTGGCAAAATATTCATCCGCGGCGCGGAAAAGAGCCGTAACACGGTCAACCGGATCGGTAAACGTCCTGTATGCCTTTACAAGACTCGCTGCCGCCTCCGCGTGACGACCCAGCCTGCCCAGCATCTGGCCCTTCCCCTGGTGAGCCTGAGCGAGCGAGACAGCGTTCGTGTAGGTCTCAATGTAGTACTGGAACTCCGCGGCTGCCTCGGGCTGTTTTCCTGCACGCATGAGCGCAAAGGCAAGCGCAAGCTGGGAGGAATCCGCAAGCCTGTCTCGCGGGTTCTCAGCAATAAGGGCCTTGAGCGTTGCCACGCCCTGGGCCAGTTGGTCTGTCTCCAGCATCATGCGTCCGAGCGCAAACCCTATCTCTCGCTTTGATGATGCCTCCTGGGCAAGTCCGAGTCCGCGTTTGAGCACGTTTACCGCGTTACCAAAGGCCTTTGCAGTTTCATAGGCGCGCCCTGCAAGCAGGGATGCATCGGCTCGAAGACCCTGGTCCGCCTCACTATTGTCGACAAGCGGCGCCAGCATCTGCACAGCTGCCTCCCATTTCCCGTCCTCGAGCAACACTCGTCCAAGCCAATACTGCCCCTCGTGAACTTCCCTGCGCTGGGCAGGTTTGGAGGCAAGCCTCTTGAGAACCGCCACCGCCTCTTCGCGACGATTTGCCTGCATAAGGACACGCCCGAGTTCAAGAAGGTTCTGGTCCTCCTCGGCGGGTGTACCAAGGGCAGCACTGTCAAACAGTTTGAAAGACTCTATCGCACCGCCATAGTTGTTGAGCCGCAGGTGACACCATCCCCGGAGCCGTATTGCCTGCCCGACATATGGCGTACCAGCATGCTTGCGCTCGTAGGCTTCGAGAAGCGCAAGCGCTTCATCGGCCTTACCGGTTTCGTGCAGCGCCAATGCCTTCCAGAACACCATCTCCGGTTCGCCAAGCAGCAAGCGAACCCTGCTCTTCCTGTTCTGCAGGAGGTCAAGCACCTCCTGAGGGCGTTTACTCTCCTGCAGCACCCGCAGGAGCGCAAGCGCGGCATCGTGGCCGACAGTACTGTCAGCAGGCCCGGATTCAGTCAGTTCCAGGCAACGATCGAGTTCCTTCCGGGCAAGATCAAAAAGTCCGTCCTCCAGCGCCGCCTTGCCTGCCGCAAGGGCTTCCTCGGGCCGTTCTGTCGCACGCACAGCTCCAGCAACGAGGAACCCGGCGACAAGAAAGAACAGGAAGAGCCGCCTGGCCCGCGTAACCGCTGCGGCATAGGGCAACTGCAGGCGCGCTTGTCGTCCGTATCTCATGCCAGGATATCCTTCAGGAAACGCCCGGTGTACGAGACCCTGGATTCAGCCAGCTCTTCGGGAGTACCGGCCATTACGATTTCGCCGCCCTTCTCTCCACCTTCCGGTCCCAGGTCTATAACATGGTCGGCCGTCTTGATTACATCCATGTTGTGTTCAACCACGACAATCGTGTTCCCGGCGTCCCTCAGGCGATGAAGAACCTGCAACAGCTTGTGAGTATCGGCGAAATGCAGGCCCGTAGTGGGCTCGTCCAGCAGGTAGAGCGTCCGCCCGGTAGCCTTCCTGCTCAGCTCGGCCGAGAGCTTGATGCGCTGGGCTTCGCCACCAGACAGCGTGGTGGCGGCCTGCCCGAGCTGCAGGTAGCCCAGCCCCACCTCTGATATCGTCCGCAACCGAGCGGCTATTGCAGGTATGTTCACAAAGAAATCTAACGCCTCATCCACAGTCATTGCCAGTACATCGGCGATCGACTTCCCGTTGTAGTGTATCTCGAGCGACTCCCGGTTATAGCGCGCGCCGCCGCAAGCCTCGCACGTCACGTAAACATCGGGAAGGAAATGCATTTCGAGCCTCAGGATACCGTCTCCCTGGCATGTTTCGCAACGCCCGCCTTTCACGTTGAAACTGAACCGGCCCGGCGCATAACCCCTCACCTTGGCCGCAGGAGTTGACGCAAACAGGTCGCGTATGAACGTGAACGCCCCCGTATACGTGACCGGATTGCTCCGCGGTGTTCGCCCTATCGGCGACTGGTCGACCACAACCACCTTGTCCAGATGCTGCAACCCGAGAACCTTACTGTGAGCGCCGGGCTCTTCCTTGGACCCGTAGAAATGCCGGAACAGCGCGCGCCGCAGAACATAGTCGACCAGAGTACTCTTGCCGCTGCCGGAGACACCGGTGATGCAAACGAAAAGCCCCAGCGGTATCTTGACATCGATATCCTTGAGATTGTTCGCGGTCACCCCCATCAGGCGAATCGTCGCCTTCCCGGGCCTGCGCCGCGACTGCGGCACCGGCACCTGGGTAACCCTCTTCATGTAGCGGGTAGTCAGGGAATGGCTGCACTGCATCAGGTCCTCGAAAGTTCCTGCCACAACGACCTGCCCGCCATGTCTCCCGGCGCCCGGCCCAAGGTCGATCACATAATCGGCACTGCGTATCATCTGGGCATCGTGTTCCACCACGACCACGGTGTTGCCGATGTCGCGCAGGTGTTTGAGCATGTCGATGAGTTTCGCATTGTCGCGAGGGTGGAGTCCGATGGTCGGCTCATCCATCACGTAGAGAACCCCCACTAGTCCCGACCCTATCTGCGTCGCCAGCCTGATACGCTGGCTCTCGCCCCCGGACAACGTTCCACTCTCGCGATCGAGTGTCAGGTAATCCAGCCCTACGTCCTTCATGAACTTCAGGCGCCGTCTGATTTCCTTGAGGATCTCGCCCGCCACCTTGCCCTCGTGGTCCGTCAGCAGGAGGCCGGCAAAAAAGAACTCGGCCGCGGAGATCGTCATGCGGCACACGTCAACGATGGACCTATCGCCAACCGTGCATGCGATTATCTCCGGCTTCAGGCGCGACCCCTTGCATGTCGGGCATATCTTGCGGCTCATATACTGGCGCAACCTTTGCTGCGTGTATTCGCTGTCGGTGGTTTCGTACCTTCGTTGCAGGTTCGGTATGATCCCCTCAAAAGGCTTTATCACCTTGTGGTAGCCGCCACCCCTCCAGTACCCGGTCTCGATGGTCTCGTCGCCGGACCCGTAGAAGAGAACTTTCCTGATGCGGTCGCTCAGGACCCTGAAAGGGGTCCCGGGTGGAATCTCAAGATGGCGGACTATGGCCTTGAGCAGATGCTTGTAGTAGATGATGAGGCGGCGGCCGCCCCGTCGCCAAGCGTGCACTGCCCCGTCTTCGATGGAAAGATCCTGGTTCGGAACGATAAGGTTCTCGTCAAGAACAAGCTGCGTGCCCAGGCCGGAACAGGTGGGACATGCGCCGTACGGACTGTTAAAAGAAAAGCTTCGCGGCGTCAGTTCTTCGAAGCTGATCCCGCAGTCGGGGCAGGCGTTCTTCTCCGAGAAAATGGCATCCTGCTCGTCCTTCCCCTCCTCCTGGTGCCTGACAAGGATCATTCCCTTGCCGTGCTGCAGCCCTGTCTCAACAGAATCGGTCAATCTGCTGCGAATCCTGTCTGTTATGACCAGCCTGTCGACAACCACATCAATGACGTGGGATTTCCTGGGGTCCAGTTCCGGAACCTGGTCGAGTTCCATGATGGTCCCGTCGACCCGGACCCTGACAAAGCCGGCCTTCCGGACCGAGGCAAAGACCTCCTCGTGACGGCCCTTCTTCCCCCGCACCATCGGCGCCATTACCATGACCCGCGTCCTGACAGGAAGAGCCACCAGCCTTTCCACCATCTGTTCCGCGCTCTGCCGTGATACAGCCCGTCCGCATGAAGGACAATGCGCCTTGCCGATGTTGGCAAACAGCAGGCGAAGGTAGTCATGCACTTCCGTGGTCGTGGCCACGATCGAGCGCGGGTTGGACCCGGCCGTTCGCTGCTCTATCGCGATCGCCGGCGAAAGGCCGTCTATGGTGTCAACGTCAGGTTTCTGCATCTGGTCCAGGAATTGCCTCGCGTACGCCGAAAGACTTTCCACGTAGCGGCGCTGTCCCTCGGCATACAGCGTATCGAACGCCAGAGACGATTTTCCCGAACCGCTCAGTCCCGTGATCACGGTCAGGCTGTTGCGCGGGATCCGGACCGTAATGTTTTTGAGGTTGTGTTCACGGGCACCGCTGATGAGAATCGCATCGCGCATTCCGATAGTCTGGTTATCAGCATCCATTTTGTCACAGTCCGGCATTGAAGAACCATGCGCCTGCACCGGGTACGCGGTTTCCCGCGCGGATGCAGCAGGTGCGCTCACACTACCTTGACCAGGTGGAAGTTGCGTTTCCCCGTGCGGAAGACCACGAGCCTGCCGTCGACGATGTCAGAATCCGCCACCACCGCGTCCGGTGCGGCAACACGACGGTTGTTCACGTAGAGCCCGTTGTTCTGAACAAGGCGCCTTGCTTCGCCCTTGCTCCCGCACACGCCCGCGGCTGCCGCCAGGTCACATATTTTCACTCCGGCAACATGGTCCCTCGCCATCTCAGTGGACGGAACAGTGGCCAGGACCCCGAGAAGCTCATCCGCGCGCAGACCGTCCATCGATTCACCGAAAAGGACACGGCTCGCCCTGCCCGCCTGTGTCAGCCCGGCCTCGCCGTGGACCATGCGTGTCACTTCCTCCGCGAGGCGTCGCTGCGCGACACGTTCCTCGGGAGCCTTCCTGGTCGCCGCCTCCAGCGATTCGATCTCATCGAGCGGAAGGAAGGTGAATATCTTCAACATGCGGCCTACATCAACGTCCTCCACCCGGAAGAAGAACTGATAGAAGTCGTAGCACGATGTCTTCGCGGCATCCAGGTAGATGGCATTGCCCTCGCTCTTCCCGAACTTGCGGCCCGCGCTGTCGCACACCAGCTGGAACGTGACTCCGTAGGCATCTGCTCCGCGAAGCTTGCGGATCAGGTCAATCCCGGCCGTGATATTACCCCACTGATCCGAGCCGCCAACCTGCAGCGTACAACCGAACTTGTCATAGAGGTGCAGAAAATCATATGCCTGCAGCAGCTGGTAGCTGAACTCGGCAAAACTCATTCCGGCCTCGCTGTTCAACCTCGCCTTCACACTTTCCTTTGCCAGCATCGCCCCGAGCCGGAAGTGCTTGCCAACGTCGCGCAGGAAATCCACGAAAGTGAACTCCTTCATCCAGTCATGGTTGTTCACCAGCATCGCCGGGGCCGTGGGATGCTTGAAATCCAGGAACCTCGAAAGGTTCTCCTTAACACCCACAGCGTTACGCTCCACTTCTTCTGCGGACAGAAGCGTACGCTCCGAAGACTTTCCTGACGGATCCCCTATCATGCCGGTAGCGGCGCCCACGACTGCAACCACCTTGTGGCCACACCGCTGGAAATGGGCCAGAACCATTATGGCCGCAAAATTGCCAATCTGGAGGCTCGACGACGTCGGGTCGAACCCGGCGTAGAGCGTCACAGGCCCGCCGCAGAGCTTCTTCTGAAGCCCCTCGTCGGTTACTGCCTCAACCAGGCCTCTTGTCTTGAGAATGTCCAGGACATCCCGCATCACGCTTCCTCCAAACGGAAAAGGGACACCACATGGCATCCCTTTTCCAGGCGACAACGATACGGATTCGGTGCGCCTACTCGGTCTTCTCCTGCTTGTCCGCCTTGTCGTCGGACTTCTGACCAGGGCGCCACTCTTCTCCGCTCAATCCCATTGCCTCGTCGAACGCGCCTGCAAGGGTAACCATGTCCTCGCCGGGCTTGAGCCCCTGAAGCAGTGTTTCCTTCTGCTTGGCGAACTCTTCATCCGGCATCGACGCAGCCTTTATGCTCAGCCCGATACGCCTCTCGGCCCGGTCAATCTTGACAATCCGCGCCTCGACATCCTGCCCGATGGCCAGCTTGTCCTTGACCTTCTCCACGTGCTCGTCGCTGATCTGCGATATGTGCACGAGACCGTCTATGCCTTCTTCAAGTTCCACGAACGCTCCGAACGAGGCAACCTTCGTGACCTTGCCCTTGACTATCTGCCCCACGTTGTAACGAGCAGCAATGGTGTTCCACGGGTCGTCGCTGGCCTGCTTCAACCCAAGGCTGATCCTGTTGCTCTGGGCATCAAGCTCGAGTACAACGGCCTCAACTTCCTGGCCCTTCTGCAGCACCTCGGAAGGATGGTTGATCTTGCGCGTCCACGACATGTCGGACACGTGAATCATGCCGTCTATACCGTCTTCCAGCTCGACGAATGCCCCGTATGACGTGAAGTTGCGAACCGTGCCCTTTACGCGTGACCCGACCGGGTAGCGCGCCTGCACCGTATCCCATGGATTCTCTTCGGTCTGGCGCATACCAAGGGCTATCTTCTGTTCTTCCTTGTTGATGCTCAGGACAACAACGTCGACATCCTGGCCGACAGTCACAACATCGGCCGCCTTGGCCACCCGCCGCGTCCACGACATCTCGGACACGTGCACGAGGCCCTCGACGCCTCTTTCGATTTCCACGAAGGCGCCGTAAGGAACCAGGTTAACGACCTTACCCCGCAGCCGGCTGCCAACAGGATACTTCGACTCGATCTCGTCCCAGGGATTCGACTGGATCTGCTTCAGGCCCAGGGAAACGCGTTCACGTTCCTGGTCAACGTCCAGGATCAGGACTTCAATTTCCTGCCCGCTCTGGACCATTTCCGTCGGATGCTTGATGCGGCCCCAGCTCATATCGGTGATGTGCAGAAGGCCGTCCAGCCCGTCGAGGTCAACGAACACACCGAAATCGGTAATGTTCTTGATCTTGCCGCGACGCCGCTGACCTATCTGGATCGTCGACAGGAGCTCCTTGCGCTTCGACCGCATGCGCTCCTCGATCAACTCGCGCCGCGAAAGGATTATGTTTCGACGTTCAGGGCTGATCTTGATGATTTTGAATTCGTACTTAACGCCCACCATCGCATCGGTATTGTGGACGGGCATCACGTCGATCTGGGACCCGGGCAGGAACGCCTCAACCCCGCTGACGTCAACAATGAGGCCTCCGCGAACACGGCTCCTCACTATGCCTTCAACAACGCTGCCTTCCTTGTAACTCGAAAGGACCCTCTCCCAGCGAAGCTTCTGGTCGGCCTTGAACTTGCTCAGGACAACCATGCCGTCTTCGTTTTCAATCTGGTCGAGCAGCACTTCGAACTTATCGCCGGGTTTGACCAGCGAGATATCTTCGAACTCGTTTGCCGGTACAACGCCTTCAGACTTGTAGCCGATATCTATAAGGACTTCATTAGAATGGACTTCCAGAACCTGGCCCTGTACAATGGAGCCCTCCGTGAAATCCTTGATTGTTTCCTCGTACATTGCAGCAAGGCGGGCGCCGTCGTCCGCGCTGAACTGCTTGAGATCGAACTCGATGGTCTTCTTTGCCTGCTGTTCCATTACGTTTTTCCTGGTTTTATGATCAGGGCAGCCTTTTGTCCTGACCCCCAGGCCAGGAGACTGCCTCCCAATGCAAAACGGACGACATTAGACCACCAGTCCCCCTCCCCGCAAGCCCAAAAAAGGCCAAAAATGAGGGAATTTGGCGACATGCGGGTAGTCAAACACTCTTCCCGGAGAACGGTTTCCAGAGTGTTCTCTCGGGAGAAAGCAGCCTCCCGTCGCGAAATGCTACCCCTTCTGAACGCAACAGGGCCAGTTTGCGCCCTATTTCCGCACCTGTCCTCTTCCCGCAGAATCCTCCCGGCCCGAGGGATGTGGAAATAACACGATGGCACGGCACAAGCGGAGCGTATGGATTCCTGCGGAGAGCCTGACCAACTGCCCGTGCCGACCTGCATCCAATGACTCGGGCAATCGTCCCGTATGTCGCCACCTTGCCGCGCGGGATCCGACTGACCGCGGCATAGACAGCTTCCCTGAAGCGACTGAGTTTCTTCATGCCATTCACCCGGCACCCAGAGACATGCCCTCTGCCACACCGACACAGAGGATACTCCAGACAACGGTTCCAGCGGAAACAGGGTTATCTCCCCGCTTCACTGCGGTGGCGGTGGCGGGGCCATGTAGCCCCACTTTATCAGCCTTGATTGCGCCTGGCTGCTGAACTCGCCGTTCGGCGCTTCATTGTTGTACCGTGAGTATTCCTGCGCGGCTTCCTTCTTGTGCCCCATCTTGTCGTGGCACAATCCCTTGAAGTAGACGGTATTCGGGTTGCCCGGCAGCATCTTCTCGTAGGTATCGAAATCAGCCAGCGCAGTACCATACTCCCCTTTGCCGGAACGAATCATTCCCAACATGGATAAGGCCTGGGGTTCCTCGGGATATACCTTCCGGGCCTCCATCGCATACTGTTCGGCTTCCTGCATCCGCTTCTGGGCTATGCAACAGGTACTCATCAGCAGCAGCCCCGCGTAATCATTGGGAAGCTGCACAAGGGCCTGCTTCAGGGGAACCTCTGCCTCCTTCACCTTGCCTCCGGCAAGGAGTTCCTCGCCCTTCTGCATGTTCTCTATCGCCGGCTTCTGCTTCCTGACCTCCGCCGTGTTGTCCATGTACCGTTCCCTGTTGCGAGGAAGATCCTTTGCCTGCGCGTATGATTCTTCCACACGTTTACAGGCAGTCTCATACCTCTCATCGCTCATCGGGTGCGTTGAGAACAGTACCTCCACCACGTTGGGTTTCACCTTGTGCAGATTGCGAAAAGTATCCATCAGGCCGATCATCCCGGTAGGGCTGTAGTTGGCCCTGACCATGTATTCCATGCCCAGCGCGTCCGCCTGCCTCTCGTGCTTCCTACTGTACTTGCACAGGAGCAGGTTTGCGCCGATGCCGCCCAGTCCCGCGGCTAGCGCCGCGCTTTCTTGACCCTTCTTGTGCTCAACGTATGCCGCTATGCCGGCTACCACGATCTGCGCCAGCATCCCGCTGGTCTGCAGCTGCGCATTGTGCCGCGCGTTGACGTGGCCGAGCTCGTGCCCCATCACCGCCGCCAGCTCCGCTTCGTCGTTCAGGTAGATCATCAGGCCCCGCCCGAACCCCATGCTGCCGCCGGGAAAAGTGTAGGCATTCACATCAACCATATTCAGCACACGGAAATTGTAGGGCATCGCGGGACGATGCGTAAGAACCGCCATGTCGTTGCCGATCTGGGAAAGGTAATTGTTGAGAGCAGGATCCTGCACGGCGCCGAAGTTCGCCGAAAACTGGTGCGGCGACCATTTCCGGTCCGTATCCACCTCCATCGCCTCGGAGACAAACATCAGCTGGCGTCGTCCGGTCACCGGGTTCGTTGCACAGCCTGTAACTGCCGCTGCCGACGTCACCGCCGATACGCCAATGAACTCCCGCCGGGTCATCTTCATCGCCCACCTCTCCTTCCCCTCTTGCCGGAATTGACCAGCTCGCGATTCATGCTCCCGGTCCTGTAACCCTCCATGTCAACCGCAACATAAGCGAACCCCGCCCGCCGGCCGGCTGCAGCTACGCGCTTCCTGGTGCCGGCCTCACACAACTTCGCTATGGCCCCTGGCTCGACCTCTATCCTCGCGACAGATCCATGGTGCCGGACGCGAACCTGCTCAAAACCAAGCCTGTGCAGTTCCTGTTCCACGGCGTCAACCGCCTTCAGCCGCTCCGCGGTGATCTCAGATCCGTAAGGGAAGCGTGAAGCCAGGCAAGCGTAAGACGGCTTGTCGGCAGTCGGAAGGCCCATCCGCCTGGAAAGCATGCGTATTTCCTTCTTGCCCAGGCCGGACTCAAGGAGCGGGCTCTTCACACCCGCCTCAATTGCCGCCCTTCTACCCGGTCGATAGTCGGACTCATCATCGGCATCCGTCCCGTCGGCAACGTGCCTGAGCCTGTACCTGGCGGCAATCTTCTTCAGGATGCTGAACAATTCCCTTTTGCAGTGGAAACAACGATCGGGCGGATTGTGTGCAAAGCCCGGGATCTTGAGTTCGTTCGAAGTCACAACAACGTGCCGCACGCCTATCATGCGTGCCAGGCGTTTTGCCTCGGCAAATTCGGTTTCCGGGTACGTGGGCGAAGTGGCCGTCACGGCAACACACCTGTCTCCGAGCTCGGCAAACGCAACCGCCGCAAGGAAAGTGCTGTCAACGCCGCCGGAAAACGCCACCACAACACCGCCCATCTTCCGCAAAGAGGCTTTCAGGCGCCGCATCTTCTGTTCTGTCTTCCTCATCATCCCCGTCCCACAAATCCCCTTGGACTCCGATGACAAGTATTATACGTTGCGCTGGAACATGTGTGCAAACCAGAACTGGGAGCGCGTCTGATGTCGCCACAGCCCGAACTGATAGATCCGGCGCTTATCCCGCTGAGCGCCTGGATACTGGGGTTCGGCATCATGCTGTTCTTCTTCTTCGCGATTGCCGTCGACTCGATCCTTATTGCCAGATGGCCGACGCTTGCGCCCTTCTTCCCGAGGAGATCCGCTCTGGTGCGCGTGCGCCCGCTGGAAACCAATGACGCTATCCGCGTCCTCGTTCTCCTCGGTATCCTTTTTATGTTTCTCCAGGCCATAGGAAGACAGACGGCCATCATCTCGGGAACAGGGTCTCCTCAGTTGCCGACGATTTCGTTCGTCCTGGGAACACTTGCGCTGCCCGTCTTCACCGTCATGTCACTGATCTCCATCCTCTCCACGCGCCGGGTTTCGCACCGTGAGGCGTTTGGAATCAGGCTGAAGGGCTTCTTCAAACATATCGTCACGGCCGTATTCTTCCTGACAGCGGCGTTCCCGCTGCTTGTTGTCGCAAACCTTGTCTACATTTCCATCCTGAGGTCTCTCGGTTACCAGGTTGAGCCGCAGGACGTGGTCCGTATGTTCCTCGAGTCCCACGTCCCCCTGTGGCAACAGGTCTATCTTTCATTCCTGGCGGTTGTAATCGCCCCGATCACCGAGGAGCTGCTCTTCCGCGGGTTGTGTCTCACCGCCGCGCTCAAGGTGATGCCGGTCCGCGAAGCCGTCCTTCTTGTTTCGGTATTCTTCGCCTTCGTACACCAGCACCCGGAATCCGCGGTATCGCTGTTTATCCTTGCCGCCACGCTCTCGCTGGCATACCTGCATACCGGCAACCTGCTGGTCCCGATCCTGATGCATGCCGGTTTCAACGCGTCCCAGCTCATCGCCCTGCATATCGTCAAGGACATCCCGGGCATTCTGAACTGACCTCCTCCCACCCGGTGTTTTGCGTTGAGTTTCAATTCCTCACCAAATATCGTCCCTCCATGCAACCGATTCGTCCCGTCGTGTGGGTTCCGGATTCGCCGGTGTCACTGGTCCCCGGGCACGTGCGCATGATCGACCAGACACTTCTGCCGGTAGAACTGAGATACATCGACACCGTCTCCACCGAAACAATATGGCAGGCCATCCGCACGCTGCAGGTGCGCGGCGCACCGGCAATAGGAATTGCCGCGGCAATGGGCGTGGCTGCGGCCGCACAGGAACACAGGCATACCGACCTCGCGGGCGTCAAGGCAGCTGTCGAACGGGCCGCCGATTACCTGGCAACTTCGCGTCCTACCGCGGTCAACCTCTTCTGGGCGCTTGAACGAATGCGGAGCACGGCGCGAGCCATCCCGAACAATGTCACACCGGCCAATGCTTCCGAACAGCTTGTGCGTGAAGCGGTCGCCATACGCGACGAAGACGCGGCCATGTGCCGGGCAATCGGCCGGCACGGCGTTGCCCTGCTGCACGACGACATCACCGTGCTGACTCACTGCAATGCCGGCGCCCTTGCAACAGCCGAGTTCGGCACCGCGCTCGCCCCCATCTACACTGCGCACGAACGCGGATGGCGTATATCCGTGTACTCGGACGAGACTCGCCCCCTGCTCCAGGGCTCGCGCCTGACAGCGTGGGAACTGACCCAGGCCGGCATCCCCACGACCGTTATCTGCGATAACATGGCAGCCCAGGTGATGAAGGAACAACGAGTCCAGGCCGTCCTCGTCGGCGCCGACCGCATAGCCGCCAACGGCGACGCGGCGAACAAGATCGGCACCTACGGTGTCGCCCTGCTCGCCCGAGCACACAACATCCCATTCTACGTCCTGGCACCCACATCGACCCTCGATCCAAAAACGCCCGACGGCTCCGCCATACCTATAGAAGAGAGGATGGCGGAAGAAGTGATCCACGGATTCGGTCGCATCACCGCGCCCGAGACAGTGCACGTGTACTCACCCGCGTTCGACGTGACTCCGGCGGAACTTATCACGGCAATCGTATGCGAAACGGGTGTGCTCAAACCTGACTACAGGAAGTCCATCGCGGCGGCGGTCAAGGCGTCGAAGTGCCATCAGTTCTGACGCCATGACCGGTAGTTCACCTGCTTGAGATTCGGCATCGTCCACAGGATGCGGCTGACTGCCTCTTTTTCAGGATCATCAATCCCGAGCATCTCAATTGCAGACTTCCGCAGCACGCCAAAGTCATCAATCCGCGTACCATTGCAGTACAGTTCGCGCAGCGGCATACGCCTGATCACCGAGATGTCGCGCACCCTGCTCCGCGAAATATCAAGAACCTTGACCTGCGACCCGTCGAGCGGGGAAAGGTCGTCAACAGCGGTATCCGCAAGCGAAAGCCGATCAAGCGGCAAGCCCTTCAGGACAGATATTTCCGTGACCTTGGAGTTCCTCATTTCAAGCACCCGCAGGCCTATCCCGGAAAGAGGCGCGAGATCCTTAACCGTCGTATCGTTTATCCTCAACTCCCTCAGATCCATTCCTTTGACGACGCTGATGTCACCGATCGCGCAGCGCGACAAGTCCAGGGAGTTAAGTGACTTGCCCTGCAGGAGCCCCATATCCTTGAACTGGGTGCCCGCCAGGTTCAGTCTCGCCAGCGGCATATCGCGCAGTGCGCCAAACTCATAGAGCTTCGTGTTGGCCACATTCAGCGAGCGGAGGGCCATGCCCTTCAGCAGCGAACCGTCCTTGAACTGGGTGTCGCTCAGGTCCAGCTCCGCCAGTTCGCAGTCGGTCAGCGGCCTGAAATCGTAGGCCTTTATCCCGCTTGCACTGAAGATCTTGAGCTTTGACAGGTTCCTTACCGGGCCCAGGTCTTTGACTTTCGTACGGCTTATGTTGAGATTCTCCAGCGACTCCATGCCGGTCAGCGCCGACAGGTCCTCGATGTCCGTGTCACGGACATCGAGGAACTTGAGCTGCATACCCTTTAACGGGCTCAGATCCTTGACAGGGCATCCACCAAGATAGACCTGCTCCAAGGGCATCTTCCGGAGAGCCGCGATATTCTTAAGCTTGCAGGTTACGCCGCGGACCCACCAGTGCTCAACCGGAACGGCGCCGCAATGCAGTATGCGAAGGTTACGAAGGCCCGACAAAGGGCTGATCTCACAGGCCTCTTCGGATATGATCCGTATTTCCGCTATGTTCCCGTCCCCGTCCTGCCGGATCATTATTTCCTCGTACGCAACTGCGGGGTTCACAGCCTGAAGTCTCTCGCGCAACTGGTCTGGCGTGATGGCATCCGGACCAGCGGGAACCGCGATCGCTTCGTCTTTCGGTTCCGGGTCCGCCGCCACGGCCGGTTCCTTCTTCTCTTCCTCACGCTCCGTGGCCTTCTTCAACGCTTCGAGCACACCCGTGGCACGTTCGAGAAACGGATTACCGGCGAACTTCTTGCGATAGGAGGCGATGGCGTCCGCCAGCTTCCGGCAGGCCTCGGGCGGAACCGTGATCGCCTGTACTGCTCCGACCCAGGCGGCGGGATCATTGCCGTCAACTTGTACTCCCGCAGATTTCAGAATGTCCTTCAACCCCTCACACGCGCTTGTTTCGGTCTGTCCCGCCTCGAACCGCGCGACTTCCGTAAGAAGCGCTGCCGCGATGGCAGGCGAAGTCCTGCTGAACGAATCGCGGGCATGCGGATAGGCCTTCGAATTGACGGCAAGCAGTCCCTTGACCAGCGCAACTTCCGGCTGGTCCTCGGCGCCCATCCTTGTCAGCCTCTCAGATATTGACAGGTCCTTGACCGAGAATGAACGGGGTATGGTCACCCGGGCGCTTCCATCGCTTGCCATCTTTTCCCGGCCCACTACCCTTCGTTCGCCCTTTTCATTGACCTGGATGTCATCCACGGTCATCGTCCATTTTGCATTGTTCAGGCGGACCGTTATTTCCTTCCCCTTCTGCGAAGCGAATGAATCAAGAACCCTGTTGTCGGCGTTCAGCGCATTTTCGAGCACGACGCGTATCTCGTCAACCTGGTCCATCTTCTCTGTGAGGTCCTGGTCGGTCGTAAGCGACTTCAGCAAGGTCAGCGCGGCAGGCACCCCGTCAGACAGCAGGAGTCGAGCGACCTGCTGGCGGAGGGCCTCCAACTTCTCGTCGGCGCGTGCAGTTTTCTGCTGTGTAGAAGCTTCAAACTGTCTCTGCCTTTCCCTCAACTGGGCAGCAAACCTGGTCCTGTCGCCCTGCGTTTCTGCGGCAAGTGGTCCACTGTAACCCTCATACATCTTCGCCGCTTCCTCGAACTTAGATTCCTGCACAAGCCGCCCTGCGGTTTCCTGCAGGTTTCCAAGAACACGGGCGCGTCCTTCGTCCATCTGTCCCTTCAGGCGCCTGATCTCGTCCTCGGCCATCAGGGCATACTTGGTTCCTCGCGTCTCTGATGCGACCTTCACAAACTTGTCGATGGCGGCCTGGAACTGGCCCGGGTTCGCCGCTGCCCAGGCACGGGCAAACTCAAACATGTCACGCGCGGCGTTGTCCTGCAACGGCCCTTCTGCCTGCGGTTCCTTCACCGGCACCGGCCGTTCAACGCCCTGCCCTGTCACCGCCTGCCTTGGTTTCGGCTGTTCCTTGTGTGCGCAGGAGTACAAACCGGCTACGAGCCCTATGAGCACGACGGCTGCCACGACTCCGATCACGGTAGTCATGCGGCTCTCTGCCTGCGGTGCCCTGATTACCGACGGCGTCGAAGAATGATGCACCGCCGGGCGGTGCTTCTCCTTCTGCATCCGTTCCTTGGAACGTTTCTCGGTGCTGGCCCCCTCGGGAGGGAGCTTTGTGGCCGGGGGAAGGTGTTTCTTGACCCGCCCGATATCGGCCTTCACCGCCGCCCAGCTCTCCTGGCGATCCTGTGCTTTCTTCGCCAGCATTATCTCGATTAGGGAACACAGCTGGGGCGATAGCTTCGGGTTCACCTCGTAGGCGTCCGGAACAGAGTCCGTCACCTGCAGGTCCATTATTTCCTCTTCCGTGCGGCCCGCAAAAAGCAGGTTGCCCGTGGTCAGGTGGTACAGCATCGCGCCCAGGGAATAGATGTCGGCACGAAAATCGAGGTCCGCATTGCCGGACGCCTGTTCGGGCGAAATGTATGCAGGCGTGCCCATCACCTCATCGGTCTTGGCGCCCGGTGTCATCGCGCTCAGTGTTCGCGCAAGGCCGAGGTCGGATACCTTGACGGTCCCGTCGGCATCAACCATCACGTTGTCCGGCTTGATGTCGCAGTGGATGATGCGCTGCTTGTTCCACGCGTAATCCAGGGCATCGGCAACGCATTCACAGACAAGAAGCGCATCGAGTTCCGGCAATGCGCCCTTGCGCCGGACCCAGTCGCCGACCGTATACCCGGCCACATATTCCATGACAAAGTAGTAGAGACCGTTGGAAACGTTGGCGTCGTATACCTGGACTATGCCGGGATGCTTGAGCTTGGCCGCCGACTGGGCTTCTTTCTGGAAACGCTCTATGTCGGCGGCATCGCTGGCCAGGCGGGATGAAAGGATCTTGATCGCTACAACGCGATCGAGGGATATCTGCCGGGCCTTCCAGACGGCGGCCATGCCGCCCTGCCCAAGCTTCTCAAGCATCTCGAACCCGGGAATCTGCATGGAAAACTATCGCTTTCGTCCGTCGCCCGAACAGCTTGAACAGACAATCTGCTTCTCGCCGCCACACGTCCGGCACGGCACGCCGTTCTCTGTGCCGGTCCCGTCGCACCCGCGACAGCGCACCAGCCCGCTGCCGGCGCAGTCCGCGCATACTGCCCGCTCGCCGGTTCCATCACACTCGCTGCAAGGCACACTACCTTTTCCCTCACAGGATTGGCAAGCGATCGTGGCCTTGCCACCACAAACAAGACACTTTGCCGAGGAACGCAGGCTGCCGGACGATATCTGTCCCTCGTTCTCCTTCACAATCTGACCGTTCTTGCACTCGCGGTTGGTGCACGGCAATGAGCCCGTGCCTTCACACTTCTTGCACCCGACCCGTCCCAGCCCGAGGCACTTGTCGCAAGGCGCGGCACAACTGCGTTTGGCAAGCGCAGTCTGGCGCTGCGAAAGGGTTCCTTCCTTTTCCACGGGAATCCACACCATGCCCATCGACGCGTACTTCCGGCCCCGCTGAAATTCAGTGTATCGACGCATCGCCTGGCCAAGCCGCTCGCGTCGCTTGAGGATGGGTTCTTCAGCCGTCTCGGTCCCGGAACCGCCGCACACAAGGCATGGCAACCCCGAAGTCGACTTCCTCACCTCACCATCGAGGCCCGTGATCTCGACCACCCGTTTCCCGTTCCCGCCGCATGACCGACACTCACGCTTCACACGGGCGGCGCTGGCACCACAACGCGTGATCATCTCCTGTATCTTGCCGGTTCGAGTCCTTTCACCACTCTCTGAAGCAGTCATCATTTCCAGCGCGAGGGCGTTCCGATACAACAACCGCGCCACGTCAGCGTCCCCTTTGCGCAGGAACTCTCCGGCCGCCGCCATCTCGTTCGAAACGATCGCCGATCCCCCGCCGGCATCGCTTTGCGCCTCCGGCATCGGTTCTTTCCGGACTTGCTCCACAGCCTGCACAGGGGCACCGCAATGCTCGCAGGTTGCCGCACCGTCAGAACTCTCGTATCCGCACCTTCCACAGACGCCGGCATCTGCGGCTACAGCAAGGGCGAAACAGATAATGAGTACAAATGCCAGTCGGGCTGGTTTCATCACATATCCCCTGGAGCGTACCCTGTGGCCCACACAACAAAACGAACCCACAGAGCGTTATCGTGCATAATGTTAGCGGTTTACAGTACAACGTCAACTTGCTATCGTAAAAAAGCATGATTCAGGCATGTCTGCGCTCGATAAGGGTTCTTTACAGGGGGCACGGACAGAGCTCCCGCCTGCGTTCAGAAGCTGCGGCGAGGCAAGCCCTTCGACACGGCTCAGGGCAGGCAGGGCAGGCCCTTCGACAAAGCTCAGGACAGGCAATGGTGGAGTACCTGTTCACCGCGGCCATTCTGACTTTGGCGATAGTAGTTTTCGCGGTGTTCCTGTATACGTTCAGGGAGCACGGCGGTCGAGTACTGGATCTGGTGGCATCGGATTATCCGTAACTGGCCTCGTAACGTAAATGGAGGGTACAGGAATGAAACGCAACAGGAAAAGCGGGCAGACGATGGTCGAATACATCATTATCGTCGTCATCATCGCGATTGCGGCGATAGCGATATTCGGCGTGTTCGGCGATACGATCCGGAACAAGATGGGCGGGGCGGTATCCGAGCTTGGCGGCGATACAGGCGCCAAGAACGATGCCATTTCCACCACATCAGAGACATGGCTCAAGGACCTGAGCAAAGACGGCAGCGGTAATTGACCGCCCTCCGCCGTTCTCCTGTGCCCGACGCACGACTTGTCCGCCAGTGCGGCATGGAGTCGTGCGCCCGGGTAGTCGCAGGTGACCAATGACCCGGCGGAGTTACAGAAGAACCCTTTCCACGCCTCGCCGTTACGGGCAGTCGTTGATCGAAACCTGTATAGCCACCGGTTTCATATCCCTTTTGTTCTTCGTGTTGCTCCAGGTGTCTCAAATCTTTGCTGCCCACGAAGTGCTCCACCGCGCTGCCACATCAGGTGCACGGGCAAAGACGGTGGGTTTCAACCACTGGATGGTCACGAAGGTCATTCGCGTGGCCGCCATCCCCAATGCCGGTCCCATGACCCAACCCGCTTACGAAAATAACAATACAAAGCTGCGCGATCTTGTCCTGAACGGGTCTCCCGGACAGGTATGGGACTATGCCCTGACCAACGCTGCAACGAACGCCCAATACGCAATCGAACAGCCCCTTATCCCGGACTACCTCAATTCCTGGAACAGCCCGCGCTCAGATTACATCCTGGACTACGAGGACTGGGACACCATTCACTTCACTGTCAGCGGCACCGTATTGCCGGACGGCACTGCCACGCCGATACAGTTGCAGGTGTACCAGGATCTTCCCCTCTGGGTACCCGGGCACCGCGCCTTCTACGGCGCGGACTCCATCCAGCTGGCTGCGAAATCGGAGATTGAGAACCACTATGCGCTGTATCTTGATGACATGGACTGGTGACAGGCACCGGAACAGGAAGAAGCAAGCCCTTCAACAACGCTCAGGGCAAGCCCTCGTTTTCCTGCTCGTCATTCTGGTCATTCTCACGCTTGTCGTGCTATGGAATCTCGACATCAGTCGCGTCTTGTTTGTCAAATCGATCACCCAGAATGCCGGTGACTCGGCTGCCCTGGCCGCCGCGCGGTGGCAGGGCATCTTCCTCAATCTCGTCGGTGATATGAACCTGTTACAGGCAGTCAACCTGTCATCCGGTGACCATGAAACCGCGGCGGCCATCACCAACCTGCAGGCACGCCTCTGCTTCGTCGGGCCAATGGTCGCGTTCATGGCGGCCCAGCAGGCTGCAAAGAACAACCGGGTGTACGTGAATGAGGAATTCACGGAATTCCTCAAGGAACGCTCGAACAAGGCAAGGGGCTATGACAAGGAGTTCGGCGATGACCATGAACTCCTTTTTCCCCCACCCTACACGAACTGCTGGAACGAATACGGACTCATGCTGGACACCATTGCTGAGAACGGCGTGGCAGCCAGCCCCGAAAACGCCCGCTTCTACGACGACACCACAGGCGGCGGGCACTTTCTGCTCATGATTGAGTTCTACGAGGCAATTGCCGGCCGTATATGGTGCTGGTTCTACCGCGACGCGGGGAGCCTGCTGGAAGACTACCGCAATTTCCAGCCCTGCTGGTGGCCGGACCTCCCAAGGATTGTCCAGCGTCCCTGTGAGAACAGCGAAATCTACGGACTCGGGTTGCGGTCGTTTGCGACCAGGTTCTCGACACTCGTCGACTTCACTATGGCCGCAAAGATGGCTGACAACAGGCATCTCTCGCCGCCGCTGACAACCAACGGACTTGATACCCCGTGCATCTGGTACGCATATGACATGGAATCCTGGTCCGAATGGTCCGCCATCTCCGGCTCCGGTGAAGAAGCATTCCCGGCCATCGGTCCCGTCAAGCAGCAGTACAACTATGCCGGCGCCGACGCTGCCGCAGGCATCGACGCCCCTATCGGATTGCTTACTCCCGGCTCGCATGGCTCCACCCGGGAAACCAACGTGGCATGGACGGCCGCCGCCAAACCGTTCGGTTCCCTGAACGAATTCGACGTTCCCACGCTCGCGGGTATCGTACTGCCCGCTTTCCACAAGGTGCGCCTGATTCCACTGGACACCTCGTCCACACCATATGGAGGCGCGTTCAATATTCCATGGCGGACACATATAGCCGAGCATCTTCCTGACTACATGCGGGACGGTCCCTGTACGACGAACGGGTGCTGGTACTGCCGCCAGTTGGCCACGTGGGAATACTGGAAAGACGAAGACAACAGGGATTTTCGCCAGGTCGGTATCGACTGGTTGTCTACAAACAGCTACCTGTGCACGCTCCCTTCATACGGCGGGCATCACCGTGGAGGAGGAACCCGTCGTGGCCACTAGCTGTTCCAGACCGAACATGTGCAACCGAACAGGCCAGGCAATGGTCGAAGTCTTTGTCGGTCTTGTAGGTATCATTGTACTCGCGGCTGTGCTGCGCCAGTATGTCACCTTGGCGCGCGCCCGCACTGATGTCATGGCTGAGGCCCGTAGTATGGCGTCCAGCCATGCCGTTTCCCTGGCCTACTCCGCTGATGACGCCGAGTTCATCAAAGACTGGGACGACGGGGATGACGACATGAGGTACAATGGAGACGACTTCCCCAACCCAGACGGGGACGATGCTGCCTCCTTCCCCAGCAACATAGTGAGTCGGGCGGCACGCAATGACTCCGACTGGGGCATCTATGGCGACGTCCCGGGCAACCCGCTCACAGGTTTACAGGATCCCGCGAACCTGTCTGCCGTCTTCGGGCTGGTGAAAGGCGAAGCCGCCACCAACGTGCCGCTCCTGCAGGCCGTGCAAGACCTGCTGTACGATGCGGAATCAGTCGACGTGAAATGGACCGTGTGGATGACTCAGATGGAGGGGCTGTAGTAATGAACAGGCCACGCACCGCATGCCTCATGCTAACGGCCGTGCTTGTACTCGGTGCCTCAACTTTGTGCCAGGGCCGTGTTTTCACGCGTTGGCGTGCTGCACGGCACGGGACCCAGGCACTGGAAACACTCGGCGGCAAGTCCGTCTATGAGAGCAGGGTTGTTCGCAACGGGCATGAAGGTGTCCTCAGTGTGCTGACGTATGACGAGAACGTGTCAACCGTGGTTGGCCGGATGGTCCGGTTGTTCCCCGGTTCATCCTGGCAGGCCCCGCGAGGCACAACCGTCCTGGGCGGACTCACGGAAGAGGAGACATCTCTCCGCTGGGTGGCTGTTCAGGTGGATGTTCCCGCCAGGACAACAGTGTTCCAGATCGAAGAACCGGTCACTCCTTCGGTCCCGGAATCTCCAGAGGCCCCGTCCTTGCCGCCCAGTCTGCCGGTCTACCCGAACAGCCGTCCCCTCTTTGCCGCGCGTCTTGAGGCCGACGGCGCGCACCTGGCAACAGCCCTTACAACGGACTCACCTGCTGCGGTGGACACCTTCTATGAAACCAGTCTTGTAAACCAGGGATGGACCCGGGTATTCCCGTCATCCGACGGCCCTACACGCGTGGGTGTGTATCTCCGTCCCAAGGATCTCTGCCTCGTATCCGCGGAACCCGCCAACGACCCCGCGTATACACGCATTGCAGTGTTGCATAAACCACAGGGTGTGAAATAAATACTGTATCTGACAACAACGCGGGGTACGCATGAAACAGAAGATAATACCAATCCTGTCGATACTCACCGGTGTCCTGGCTTTCCTCCTGACCATCCAGTACCTGAAGGGAAAGCAGAAGGAATTCGACACGATGAAGCAGAGGCTGATGGCCGGCACCCGGCAAATAGAAGTTGTCGCCGCCGCCGAAGACATACCCCACGGCATGAAACTGCGGGAGAACGATCTCGGCCTGATCAAGATTGCCGAGAAGGACGCAAATGACCGCGTCGTACTGAGAGAAGACGCCAGCCGCCTTCTTGGAAAAAAGACGCTGCTCCCGTTGATGAAGAACAAGGCAATCCTCTGGTCAGACATCGAAGGCGGCACGGTATCGGCCATGGGCCTTTCCGGCATGGTGCAGCCCGGTATGCGCGCCATTTCGATCCAGGCTTCCGGCGCCGCTGCCGTCAGCAGCATGATCCAGCCTGGCGACCGTATTGACGTTCTGGGCACTTTTTCATTTCCCTCAAAAGTCAATCCGACGGAGATGGAAACCGTGACCCTCACGGTGCTCCAGGACGTGTCTGTGCTCGCAACGGGCCAGATCACGGCCCGTCAGTCCGGGTCAAAGCGACCCCAGTCCGGCCCTGCCGGTTACAGCACTATCACCCTCGAAGTCACGCCCCGCGAATCGGAACTCCTGGTGTTTGCTCAACAGACGCAGGGCCGCCTCACCCTTTCACTCAGGAACCCCGGCGACGTCTCCTTCGAGAAGGATCTTCCGGAAGTCAACTTCCGCGAACTCGAGAAACGGCTGCCTGAACTGAACCAGTTCCGACAGCGCAACATCCGCGGAAAGAAGGATTAGGATGCGCTGGTTCAATCAACATGAATGTAGCCGCCCCGCTCTGTCGGGGCGCTGAAACGGCACGGCGACAGAGCGCCGTGGCTACAAACAGCGTAAAATACTCTTATGTCTTCACTGCAAAGGAAACAAGAGAGCGATGACTGCTGAAAGATACCAGTTCGAGATCAGCCAGGCCAACAAGCCGTCCAAGCGCTTCGATGCCGAACCCGGCGTCTACAAAATCGGCACAGACCGCGACTGCCACATGCGCCTTTCCAGCCCGGGAGTCGACGGGCGACATGCCATACTCACAGTCCGTGATGGAGAGTTCTGGGTCGAGGACCTGGATGCCACAAGCGGGACATTTGTAGATGGAAAGCGCGTCAGCGGACGAGCCTCCCTGCAGCCCGGCCAGGTCATCGGCATCGGGCCGTTCCAGATAGTGATCAAACCGGCGGTATCCGAACCTTCCGCTGCGCCGGCCACCCCACTAGTCCCCCCCGCCCCGAAACCGCGGCCTCCTGTCGCTGAAACACGGCCAGCGCCTGAACCAGTATCGGCCCCGGCAGCACCCGTAGCCGCTGTCGCGGGCATGGACGAAAGGGAACGCTCAATCAAGCAGCAGATTCACAAGGAGCTTGTCGAGCGTCTCGACATAAAGCGACTGACTGCATCGCGAATCCAGGCCGACGAAATGCGCCAGCGCGCCCGCAAGACCATCGAGGACATCGTGGCCGACGTGCGTGACCGCCTTCCTCCCGACGTCAAGCCGGACGACCTGGTGCGGGAGATCTTTGCCGAGGCCCTCGGTCTCGGCCCCCTCGAACCCCTCCTGGAAGATGAAGGGGTGACCGAGATCATGGTCAACGGACCACGCCAGATCTACGTTGAACGAAACGGGCGCCTTGAACTCACCGGCAAGTCGTTCATGGATGACGCATCCGTACTTGCCATCGTGGAGCGCATCGTGTCGCCGCTCGGCCGCCGCATAGACGAAAGCCAGCCCTACGTCGATGCACGGCTGCCGGACGGGTCGCGCGTCAACGCAATCATCCATCCCCTGTCACTGGTGGGCCCATGCCTCACGATCCGCAAGTTCTCCAAGACGCCAATGACCGACCGGGACCTGGTTACGTTTGGAACCTGGTCGCAGTCGATAGCCGATTTTGCGCGGATTTGCGTCCTGTTGCGAAAGAACATCATCGTGTCCGGCGGCACAGGTTCCGGCAAGACAACGCTGCTTAACGTGTTGAGCAGCTACATCCCGGATTCCGAACGTATCGTAACAATCGAGGATGCCGCCGAGCTGCGGATGGACCAGATGCACATTGTCCGTCTCGAGGCGAGGCCCCCGAATATCGAAGGACGCGGCGCCATCACGATCAGGGACCTGGTGCGTAACGCGCTCCGCATGAGGCCGGACCGCATAGTCGTCGGCGAGTGTCGTGGCGGAGAAGCGCTGGACATGTTGCAGGCAATGAACACGGGCCACGACGGTTCACTCACGACAGTCCATGCGAACGCCCCGCGCGATGTCATTTCCAGGCTTGAAACCATGGTCCTGATGTCCGGTATGGACCTGCCTGTGCGCGCCATCCGTGAACAGATTGCCTCGGCCATTGATCTGATAGTCCACGAGGCACGGTTCAACGACGGCAGCCGCAAGATAACGAAGGTTGCCGAAGTTGTCGGCCTTGAAGGCGACCAGATCACCATGCAGGATATCTTTGAATTCATACAGACAGGCGTGGACGCGAAGGGCAAGGTGGTCGGCCACTTCCGTCCGACCGGCAATGTCCCGACGTTCCTCGAAGACATCAAGGCGCGCGGTTTGGCGCTGGATCATGGAATGTTCGATCCGCAGAAAGCATCCAGGCAGGCATGACACCCTACTGCATAGCCCTTCTGGCCATGGCGTGTTTCACCGGTCTCGGGTACCAGGTGTTCCGGGCTATGCTGGCAGGGGCTGAATCGTATTCAGGCGCCTATTCCAAGGATACGGCCCGCCAGTTCGAGGACATATTCCTCTTCATTCCCCCGCGACGCATAGCCGAGTTGGCATGGGCTCTTTCAGTCGTGGTGTTCCTTCTGGCCTTTCTGCTCATCGGTAATTTCCGGTCCACGCAGGGGGTTGCGGTCGGAACAGTTGCCGGACTCGTTGGCGGCGGTTTTGCGCTTCTCTCGCCGCGCCACCTGCTCACTGCCCTCCGCAAGCGCAGACTGAAGCGGTTCAATCTTCAGCTTGTGGATACACTCATCAGCATGAGCAACGCGCTCAAGGCCGGCTTCAGCATAACCCAGGCATTCGAGAGCGTAGTGAAGGATGGCGAGGCGCCCATAGCGCAGGAATTCGACTTCTTTCTTCAGCAGACCAGGCTTGGAATCACCTTCTCCGATGCAATGGCAAACCTGGAACAGCGTGTCGGGAGTGAGGACCTGACACTGGTTGCCAGTGCGATTGAAACCGCCCGCAAGACCGGTGGCAACCTGATGGAGGTGTTTGCCAAGATAGCCGACACAATCCGCGAAAGAATGCGCATCGAAACACGGATCAGGACGCTTACCGCCCAGGGCCGGCTGCAGGGGACCGTTGTTTCCCTGATGCCCGTCGCCATTGGCGTTGCCCTGATGATACTCGACCCGGAGATGATGCAGGCTTTCATCTACGCCCCGATAGGCTGGATACTTATCGCCACTACCATCGTACTGATTCTCATAGGCGGAATATTGATCAGGAGCATCGTACAGATAGACATCTGACATGACCTCGATGGAAATAGCCATCACGTGCCTGTGGTCGCTCGCAGCGGCTGGCCTGGCATGGTACTGCGCTGAGATTGGCAGCCAGGTGACCTACGTCACGCTTGCAGACGGACGCCGCCAGACGCGTTCGATTCCCCTGCTGTTCCGCCTGCTCCTTCCCCTCGCGCCCAACGTCACACCCCTCTTCCGGAAGCCTTTGTTCCGCATCTTCATCCCGCGTACACAGGCCAAACTGGTGTCGGCAGGCTTTGAAGGACTATTGGCCGCCGAGGACCTGCTCGCAATGCGGCTGCTCCTGCCGTTGCTGCTGGGCCCCCTGTGGATACTTTTCATGGCCGGCATGGTGTCCATGAAGCCGGATTCATTCATCGGCCGGATAGCATGGCTGGTATACCTGATCGGGCCCTTCTGGCTGTTCATGTACCCGTCTTTCTGGCTGCAGCGGATGCTGACTGCCCGGCACCGTGCCATCCAGCGCTCGCTCCCGTTCGTATTGGATCTGCTGACCCTTTCCGTTGAGGCAGGTATGGATTTCATGTCCGCGCTACAGCGCCACGTCGAGCGCGGAAAAGTGGACGAGCTTGGCGAGGAGTTGGTCAGGGTTGTCAGGGAGATACAGCTCGGTAAGACGCGCAGGATCGCTTTGCGTGAAATGTCTGTGCGGGTGAACTTGCAGGACCTTCGCTCTGTCATAAACGCTCTCGTGCAGGCTGACGAGTTGGGTGTAAGCATCGGCTCAATCCTGCGCATCCAGGCCGACCAGATTCGTCTGCGACGTTTCTCGCGCGCCGAGAAACTGGCACACGAAGCACCCGTGAAGATGCTTGGTCCACTTCTTCTCTTCATCTTCCCTTCAGTCTTCCTGATTCTCCTCGGTCCCGTCCTCGCCCGCCTGCTCCAGCAGGGCCTGTAAACGTCTCCTGCTTGCTGTGCACGCCCTATGAATTGGTTGTAGCTGCGTCACTCTGTGACGCATCCGGTTCCTTTTCAGTTGTTCCCACTGCCCCACAAGCGTAGTCTGACCACGAGTGGGGTAAATTCTGTCAGAGTCTTGTGCACTTTCGAGTGGGCTCGAGGCAGCGGCCCGGCGCTAACGCAATGATCCGCCCAAATGCAGGAGATGGAGTCAGAATGAATGCAGGATTGCCGATCGTGGTGGTCTTGGCGTTCGGCGTCGTCGCCGGCTGTACCAGACAGGATCCGCATACTACGCAAACAGAACCGAACCTTCCCGTACAGGTTCAAACAATAACGAACGGCACTCCTGCTGACCAAGTTCTTAGACGGTTGGGAGAACCCTATCACAAGTCGCATGACAAGGATGGCGTCTTCTGGCATTACAGGTGGTCTAGTTATCCGGATGGAAGGATTGACACAGGATCATCGTTCTGGCAGGTCAAGTTTGCATCCAATCGGGTTGTTGCCGTTACCGGACATGTGATGAGCGGTAACTGAGCAAGGAACATTGGGATTGCCGACAACCGCTCCCGTGAAGCGAGGCGTTGGTGATCTGCCTTGCAAACATGGGTGTTGTGGCATGATACTTCGCGCGTCTGGCCAACCCGCCCTGCGCCCATCTGCGGACTGGGAGACCACGTTGGTGCAGATAGCGAAAGGAAGAAGATGAAGAGAAGCATATTGGCAGTAGTGGTTATTGCAGGTGGACTATTCATGGCTGGCTGTGCAAGCCGTCCGCCCCATGACGCAGAAATAGCAGCGCTCAAACAGTGCTACGAGAACACGCGCAAGCTCGATGAGGCCAAGGAAAACATTGCACTGCGACAGAACCTGAAAGCAGGAGACATCGCCCCCATCAAGGACGTATCGGCATTCATACCGGGCGGCATTGAATCCCTCAAATGCCCCGCCGGCGGGGTCTACACAAACATGGTCATAGGCCAGTGGCCGCCCTGCTCCGTCCACGGCTCAGTGAAAGACATCCGCAAACAGATCGACGCGCTCCGCACGGACAAGTAGGCCCGCTGCAAACGCCAGCAGGCAGTCCCGGAGCGGGAGAAAGACAACCACGGAGTCACGGAGACACGGAGGAGGACCCGACACAGAGGAGTGTGAAGGGAATGCTGCGCAGCCAAGCCGCACATCATTCCCGTCACGGCTGCTCCAGTCGAGTATACCGAGCGGTCATCCAAGCCTGCCCTGCGTAGTCCCGAGGCGCTGCGCGCTCGGGACGAAGAAGGGCTTCCCTCCTCTTCCTCTTTTGAGACAACCGCTGTTTGGATTTGCCGGCAACGCGGTGTTGCCGGCAAATCCAAACAGCGCTCTCTCTCCTCCGTATCTCCGTGTCTCCGTGGTTCAACTTCCTCCGCCCGGAACTGTCAGACATGAACGCACTTGCGTTCAAAAGAAGAGCCCGCTACCATCGGTGACACATGAGCGCCCCTCATCTCCATGTTGTTGCCGGCGTTGACCTGGGGATGCAGTTTACCGTACGCCCCGAGGGGTCTCGCCTTGGTAGGTCATCGAAGAACGATATTGTGCTCGTTGACCCCCTGCTCTCCCGCCATCACTGCCGCCTGTTCTTCAAGGACAACCTCCTGTGGATCACCGACCTGGGCAGCGCCAACCTGACCGTCGTCAACGGCAAGCAAATAGCGGAAGTAGCCCTCCAACCGAACGACGTGATAACGGTCGGCGACACCCGCATCCGGGTCCTGAGCAATCTGCTTGAGGCCGCCCCGGCACAGGGCGCGCCCGCGCCTGCCAAACCCGCCGGCGGACCAGTGGACCTGGGCCTCGGCAAAGCCGGCCAACCGCAGGCGATGCCGAAACCACCGAGCATCTGGTTCCTGCTCCTCCTCGCGGCCATGTCAACTGCAGTGTGCCTCTTTATCTGGTATCCCAAGCTGGCAAAGAAACAGGCAGCAAAGCCCACTCCACCAGTGGTGCAGCAGCCGGCCCGACCGGACACCCTTGAGATAGCCTACGAGAAGGTAACCGGCAGTACGCAGAACATATTCCGCTATTCGCTGACACTTTCGCGCGAGCGCATGCTTCGCGTGCAAATGGACGACATAGAGAACAACCGGCATGTGACAAAGGAAAAGATCGTCGACGAGGAGTACGTGAATAACCTCTGCCGCACGATGAAGGATTCCGGATTCTTCACGCTGGACGCCGAATACCGCGGTATCCAGCCAGACAGCCTCGACCAGTGGGAGATCGCGATCACGATGGGCCGGAAGGCGCATCGCAGTCGGGTCATCAACCGACTGGAGCCGGAAGCCTTCAAGTCGGTGCGGGAAACCATCGAGGCCTTCAGCAAGACTGAGTTGGGGCTCTGGGCCATTCAGTTCCCCGTCGAGAAGCTCCGCCAGATGGCCGAAGAGGCCTGGCTGCAGGGCAAAAAGCTCTACCAGGAACGGGCGGTGAAGCCGGAGAACCTGGCCGACGCCGTCAAGAGCCTGAAAGAAGCCGATTGGCATCTCGAGACCGTGGATCCGAAACCGGACTACTACGCGGAGATGATGACCCTCATCACGGACTGCGAACAGGAGCTGAACACCACCTACGAACAGGCCAGTTTCCGAGCCTACCAGGCAATACGCAACCATGAGTGGGACATAGCCGCGCGCGAGCTCCGCACAATCTGCGAAATGATTCCAGACCGTTCCGATTCGCGCCATTCCGAGGCTCGCAAGAAGTTGCTCGAGGTGGAGTCACGAATGGAGAAGAAACCATGAGCAGATCTGCGATACTGCATCTCGTCGCAGCCGCCTGCCTGGGGTTTGCACTCTCCGTCCACGCCGGCAGCCGTGACGAGGAACCAGCCTCTTTCCTGCGGGTTGTGGTTACGCCGCCCGAGGCCAACGTCACCGTTGACGGTGAACAGCAGGTACAGATGCCGATCACACTCACCAACCTGGTGCCCGGCACGCATCTCATAATCGCAAACTACCCGGGCTACAGCGAGTTGAGACGATCTATCGAGCTCGGTGCAGGACAGCGCACAGTCCTTCAGTTGCAGATGGAGAAGCTTGGCGGGCTGCTTCTCCTGCATTCCACGCCAGCTGGAGCAGATGTGCAGGTGAGCGGATCCGACCGGGGCCGCACGCCCTGCCTGCTGACGGACCTGCCTTTCGGCAAGCACAAGATACGTTTCAGCAAGACCGGATACCTGCCCCGCGAACTGGAAATAGACATAGCGGACCGCGTCCCGCAGAAGCTGGCAGTCGACCTGACGTCCGACTCGGCAACGTTGGTGCTCAATTCCGTGCCACCCGGGGCACAGGTAACACTCAACAGCATCTCGAGGGGCCAGACTCCATGCCGCCTCGACAAGATACCGGCGGGTGAAAGTGTCCTCGAGATGTCCATCGATGGTTACGAACCGTACCGTGGCACATTGAAGCTGGCCGCCGGCGAGATACAGGAACTTTCACCGAGACTGACGGCAAAGCCGTCCGACATACGCATCGTCTCGATCCCGGAGAAGGCCAGGATCTACGTAAACAACCAGTTCCAGGGTGAAGCCCCGGTGGACATGAAGAACCTCGCCCCCGGCTCCTATCGTATTCGCGCGGAACTATCAGGCTTTGAGGTACTCGCCCGATCGATTGAGCTGAAACAGGCATCACACGTCGTGGAGGAATTCCGTCTCCAGTCAAACGCGGGGTCGCTCCAGGTGACAACTGAACCAGCCGGAGTGCAGGTATTCGTGAACGGACAGGATAAGGGTGCCACGACGTCGCAGGAGGGGCAGACTGACAGGATCTCCGAACCGTTTAAGGTCGAACTCCTCCCGCCTGGAACATACGAGATTCGCCTTGAGAAGAAGGGTTATGCTCCCGCAACCGAGAAAGTGACAGTTGAACGCGACAAGACAGCAACGTTGCAGAAAGCGCTTGTCCGCCGGTTCATCCCCGATTGCGAGGTGCGTACGGCCACCGACGTGCACCGGGGTGTACTGCTCGAAGTTGACCCCGCGGGGAATGTGAAACTGGAAGTGCGTCCCGGGATCGTAAAGACAATTCCTGCAGCCGACGTCCGCGCCAGGATCCCCATACGGGAAGATAACAAGCCCTGAAGTCCCTTCTCGATCCTACGCGCCGGCTATCTCAACGACGTCCCCTATACTAAGTTTCCCTTGCAGGCTTCCGGCACAGGTTTCGAGCACGCTGTGTGCACACCATCCGCCCCATGCCATGCGCCACGACCGCATTCCTGGAACGACTTTCACAACAAGGCCATGTCTGTCGAGAAAGCAAACATCTATCGGGAACCTCATGAACCAGGTATGTATCGAGCCGGCAGGACGAAGAAGCATTCCGTGACCGGGCGACAGAAAGTTACGCCCAAGAAGTCCCCTCATCCGCTCCAGGGACGTATCCGCTATTTCAACTCGGGATAGCAGCTCCAGTCCATCCTTGAACAAACGGGCGTTCTTCATCGGATCAACAGGCCAATCGCAACACCCCATGCAGTGAAGGCCAGGAATATGAGAGCTTTCATTCCGCTGACCTCAAACGCAAGCAGGTCGACGCCAACGCTTCCACGGTTGAATATAAGCACGAGAATAAGGATAACGATCAGGAGCAGCGCCCAAACAACCCTCTTGTTCATCGCCTCCGTCCTTTCCCACCCGTCTTGAGAGCCTTCTCCACGATCCTGACGATATCGTCCGTTTCGGCCATGCGTCCTTTGCCTTCCGCACCGCAAGCCAGGTGCCCTGTCCCCACCCCGGCGAAAATGACACCTCGTCCTGCCAGAGTCTTCACGTTTGCCTGTGTCGCCGGATGCTGCCACATCTTCGTGTTCATCGCGGGAGCCACGACAACGGGGCATGTTACCGACAGCGCGGTACAGCTAAGCAGGTCATCGGCAATACCATGTGCCATCTTCGCCAGCACGTTTGCAGTGCACGGCGCAACTACGAACACGTCTGCCCTGTCCGCAAGGGCAAGGTGGTCAGGCCGCCAGTCGGCAGCGGGCTCGAACATGTCAACACCCACCGGGTTGCGGGACAGCGTACGGAAGGTGAGCTCAGTGACAAACTCCGTGGCAGATCTCGTCATCACCACGGAAACATCGAACCCCCTGTCCTGCAGACGGCGCAGCAACTCAACGGCCTTGTAGGCCGCGATAGAGCCCGTAACACCAAGTACAACGCGCCTAGCCCGCACTGGAGGCCTCCTTATCGATCACGCCGAACAGCTGCCGGTATGCAGTCTCGAAATCGTCATTCACAATAGCATAGCGGAACTCGTGGCGGCACTCCATTTCGCCGGCGGCATTCTTCATGCGGCGCCGTATGGTCTCAGCCGAGTCCTCGCCCCGCCCCTCCAGACGTTCTCGAAGGACTTCCAGCGACGGCGGCTCGATGAAGATATCCACGAACCCCTGCTTCATCAGGTCGCCCGGCGGCAGGGCATTTACAATGCTGCGTATGGAGCGGGCCCCCTGGACATCGATATCCATGAGCACATGCTGCTTCTCGCGAAGAGACTCCTCGACCACGGATCTGAGCGTCCCGTACCTGTAGCCGTGCACCTCGGCGTGTTCGAGGAATTCGCCGGCATCGACGCGCTTCTTGAACCCTTCCTCCGTCAGAAAGATGTAGTCCTCGCCATCCACCTCTGCCCCGCGTGGAGGCCTGGTGGTGCAGGATACGGAGTACACAATGTTATCCGTATCGAGCAGGAGACGATCACAGAGGCTGGTTTTGCCCGCGCCTGATGGCGCGGAGACAACTATCAGCAACGGCCTGCGATGGCCAACCTGTACCGGCTTACTCGACATTCTGCACCTGCTCCCGAAGGCGTTCCAGCTGCGTCTTGAACTCCACCACGAGCACAGACAGCCTGGCGTCATTGGCTTTGGAACCTATCGTATTGATCTCGCGGAACATCTCCTGGCAGAGGAAATCCAGCGGACGACCCGACGGTTCGGAAGCGGCCAGCATCTTCTCGGCCTGGGCAAAATGGCTCTCCAGCCGGACGACTTCCTCGGTTATGTCACACCGTTCGGCAAAGAGCGCCAGTTCCTTGAGAAAACGTTCGTCGGACGGATCTACCGGCACATTGACCCGGCTCAGCCTTTGCTGGAGATCACCCGCGTACCGTTCCCTGACCGTGGGGGCAAGCTGCCGAATCACGGCATGGCTGCGTCGCAGACAGTCAAGCCGATGGACGAGATCACGGCGCAGGTGCGCCCCTTCGCGTTTTCGCATCACGATCATCCCGCCCACGGCCTTGTCCAGCGCCTGGCGGATGAGTTTCCAGACCTTCTCCGTTTCGGTCTCGTCGCTCCCACCGGAAACCACACCGGGGAGTTCCATCAGCATGCTGGTCGTGCAGTCATCCTCCAGCCCGAGTTCCTTCCCGGCTTTCCTGATCGCCCCTATGTAGCGTGTTGCCAGGGCCTTGTCGATGACCGGTCCCGATCCACCGTGCACCGCGGTAACTCGAACTGTGCAGTTGATAGCGCCGCGCGCGACACGTTTCTGAATGGCCTCTATTATCCTGGCCTCAAGCACGCTGAGGTGCCGTGGCAGGCTTACCCTCGCTTCGAACTGCCGACGATTCACCGAGCCTGCTTCGACCTCAACGTGAAGTCCATCCCGCCTGACTTCGCCATCGCCGTAACCTGTCATGCTCATGAGGCTCATCTTGCCCTCCTGTCAGTCCATCAACATCGGTCGTTCCCGCCCGACGCCACCGTAGTCCCACGCCCTACCCCTTGTTGCCATCGGACGCCGCCTTCTTCAAATACGCGGCAATGAAAGGCTCGATGGCGCCGTCAAGGACGGCAGACACGTTCGAAGTCTCCTCACCGGTCCTGTGATCCTTCGCAAGTGTGTACGGTTGGAGGACGTATGACCGGATCTGGCTTCCCCAGGCGATCTCGCCCTTCTTACCGTAGAACCGCTCCACTTCTTTTCGCTTCTGATCGCGGTAGAGCTCGTACAACTGGGCACGCAGAATGTGCATGGCCTTGGACTTGTTCTTGTGCTGCGACCTCTCGGCCTGGCAGGCGACTATGATGCCGGTCGGCAGGTGGGTAATCCGCACGGCTGAATCTGTCTTGTTGACGTGCTGGCCGCCCGCACCGGTTGACCTGTACGTATCGATCCGCAGGTCGTTCTCCCGGATATCCACCTCGATATCGTCCGCCACCTCTGAAACGACATCCAACGCCGCGAACGACGTATGTCTCCTCTTGTTCGCATCAAATGGACTGATGCGGACCAGCCTGTGAACTCCACGCTCCGACTTCAGCAGCCCGTAGGCATACGGGCCATTCACAGCAAATGACACGCTCTTGATGCCGGCCTCATCGCCGGCCTGGTATTCCAGTATCTCCATCGAAAAGGAATGGGCCTCACAGTACCGCGTGAACATCCGGAACAGCATCTCGGCCCAGTCGCAGGCCTCGGTGCCGCCCGCGCCTGCATGCAAACTCAGGAAAGCGTTGTTTGGATCCAGTTCCTCGAAGAAGAGCGCCTGCAGTTCAAGATCACCCAGCAGTTTTTCTGCACGGTCAAGCAACTGGGTCGCATCACGTTCCGCATGCTCGCGCTGCGAGGCATCGCTCTCGGCCGACGCAAGCTCGACCATCACCTCTACATCCTGGAGGGCGGTGACTACCTCATTGAATGGCGTGAGCACGTTCCTGTCTGCAGTAGCCTTGGCGAGGATGGCCTTGGCTTCGTTCTGGTTGTCCCAGAAACCTGCGGCCGCCATCTTCGTCTCGAGCTCCTGGAGCCGCCTGGTGCGTCCATCGACGTCAAAGATAACCTCGCATTTCCGAGGTTTTGGCCTGCATTCGAACAGCGCGTTCTTTCAGAGCCTCAATCATTGTCTTCCTTCCGGCCCGCAGCAGGACGGGCTATGCGGCCGAATACTTCCGTTTCCGATCATACAGGACAAGAACAAAAACCGCGGCGGTGACAATACCGCAGGGGATACCGCACAGCCAGTCCCCGTACCTCGCATAGACGGTCATCGGAGCATCCCGGGGTCTTATGGGCACACCTGCCGTCAGGAATCCATCAACCTGCACGCTCCCGGATCCGTCCCTGAGCATGTAAGTGATCTCGCCCCATGGCGCTATTGCACAACTCACCCCGGTATTGGCAGAACGGACAGCAGACACCCTGTTCTCAACGCAGCGCAGGACGCAGTGGTTCATATGCTGCCGGGAACCGGCGGTATCGTCAAACCACGCGTCATTGGTCTGGTTCACAAGAAGGCATGCTCCCGCCAACAGAGCCCGACGCGACAGGTATGCCATGATATCCTCAAAACAGATCAGGACGGCAAAGCGGGTACCCGTTTCAGAAAGAGTCATGACACCGGGACCTTTTCCCGGCGAACAGTTGAAGCCCAGCGGGGCCAGGCGGGCTATCCACTCGGCCTGCCGCGAGAATGGCAGGTACTCACCAAACGGTACAAGGTGCTGCTTCCTGTAGGACTGGAGGGTCTTGCCACGGCCTTCAACCAGGAACGAACTGTTGTAGTAGTCCCCGCCCTTCTCGTAGGAGTCCTCCAGTGACCCTGCCAGGATTGGCGAACCAAGATCGGTCAGCATATGGACGAATTCAAGTACTTCCGGCTCGCCTGCCAGGATCCCCGGCACGGAGGTCTCGGGCCACAGTATCATCGCCGGCTTGCCAAGCGCGGCCAGCTGCGTCTGTTCAGCCAGCTGTTCGTAGATGGAGTCCGCGAACTCCTGAGTCCATTTCTTGAGTTGAGGAATGCCCGGCTGGACGGCGACAACGCGGAGTTCAGGCCACTGTGCGGCGGCAACACGAACATGCCTGACCTGGTCCAGCCCCCACATCCATGTTCCTGCCAGCACAACAAGCCCGGCCGCGACCTCGAGCTGAACGCGCGGTCGTTCCCGGCGCCGCCATACGTCGGAAATGCGCATCACCATCATCGCGAAAGCCGCGTTGACAAAAACCACGACAAACGAGACGGCATAGCTCCCGCCAATCGAGGCAATCTGTATCACGCCCAGGTTCCTGACCTGGCTGACAGCCATGGTGTTCCAGGGGAAACCGGTGAATAGCAGCGATCTCACGTACTCAAGCCCCGTCCACAGGACCGCCAGGATAAACATAACTGCAATATTCAGGAGCCTGTTACGGTTCCCCGCCCTGCCAAACAGGTATGCCGCCCCGATGCCGAAAGCGCCCCAGTACAGGGCGCAGTACGCGGCAAGGCCAATCCATGCCAGTCCGGCCAGCCACCACGTCGTACCGGTCCGGGAAAGACGGAGGACCCATGAGACGCTGCAGAGCCAGAATACAAACCCGGCCAGCCAGTGCCACCTGAATGACAACCGCGGCTCAGTGAAGCGGGCCAGCACAATCATTGGAACAAGCGCAAACCAGGCTGCGCCCGACTCATCAAACGGCGCAAAAGCCAGAACAAGAAGTCCTGCGGATACGAGGCATGCTGCCACTCGTCCAGAGAGAGGAAGCCACGGGAACCGGTCAGCAAGGGACAATCCGTCCTGTCGATCCTGGTCCTGCGTGGTCGAATTCACTGACATGCCCCCGTGGATGCGGTCATGACGGCCGCGGCCTACTGGCCCTTCCCGCAGCATTTCTTGTACTTCTTCCCACTGCCGCAGGGACACGGGTCATTGCGCCCGACCTTGGGGCTTTCCCGCCTCACCGGTTCAGCGGCAACTCTGCGCGGTGCTTCACCCGGCATGGTATCGCCGGCAACACCACCATAGCCAACCGTCCCGCCTGACGCCTCGTCTGCCCCGTCCGGCCCGCGCATCCGGCCGCCGAACACCGGCACTTCGTCGTGAACCAGCGTGCGCGGAAGCGATGACATGAACTCCGCAAAAGTTCTGGCATTCGCGGAAGCACGAAATACATTGGTGCATATGTTCTGTTTGATATCTGCCATCAGCTCATCAAACATTCCCGATGCCTCCCGGCGGTATTCAACCAGGGGGTCGCGCTGTCCGTAGGCCCGCAGGCCGACACCTGACCGCAGGGCGTCCATCGCCCTCAGGTACTCCTGCCAGTGCGTGTCAATGGCCTGCAGGACAATCTGCCGTTCCAGCACTGCCATGGTCGTTCCATCGCCGGTTGCCGCCTTCAGTTCATACGCCTGCTTGACCCTGTCGAATATGACCTGGGCCGCCTGTTCCGTGTCGCCTGCATGCACCTTGATGTCATCGGCCTTGACTCCGACGGGGAACATCAGGCGAACCCAGGCAACCAGTTCTTCAACGTTTTCCTCGCGGCGATCAGACAGAAGCGCCTCTGTCTGCGTGAAGATAACATCGTCAAATATGTCGTACACCTGCTCGCGGATATCCTTTGAGCGCACGATGTCGCCACGGAAGCTGTATATCACCTCACGCTGCTTGTTCATCACATCGTCGTACTCGAGTGTGCGCTTGCGGATTGAGAAATTCTGTTGTTCCACACGCCGCTGTGCCGTTTCGATTGATCTATTCAACCAGCTGTGCTCGAGAGGCTGGCCTTCCTCCATACCGAGCTTGCTCATTATCCCGGCGATCCGGTCCGACCCGAACAGGCGCATCAGGTCGTCCTCGAGCGAAATGTAGAAGCGCGATGACCCCGGGTCCCCCTGGCGCGCGCAACGGCCGCGTAATTGCCGGTCGATGCGCCTGGCTTCGTGTCGCTCCGATCCTATCACGTGAAGGCCACATGCGTTTTCAAACAGCGTGTTGCGAAGGGTCTTGCCCCCTACCTTGTCGTCAAGCTTCAAGGCAGAATGGATGACCTCCCGGTCAAGGTAGACAACGCCTTCGCCCAGCTTGATGTCCGTTCCGCGACCGGCCATGTTGGTGGCGATGGTGACGGAACCCTTCTGACCGGCGCGCATCACTATCTCGGCCTCGCGGGCGTGGTTCTTGGCGTTCAGCACGTTGTGGGGTATTGCGGCCCGCTTCAGCATGCGGCTCAGCAGCTCCGACGTCTCGACCGAAACCGTACCGACGAGGACAGGTTGTCCCCGCTTGTAGCAGTCCACGACATCCTCGACGACGGCGTTGTATTTCTCCCGCTGCGTCTTGTAGACGACATCGTTGTAGTCGACCCGGCGGACAGGCCTGTTCGTCGGAATGATCACCACGTCGAGCTTGTAGATCTCATGGAACTCAGAAGCCTCTGTCTCCGCAGTACCGGTCATGCCCGAGAGCTTCTTGTACATGCGGAAATAGTTCTGGATCGTGATTGTCGCCAGGGTCTGGGTTTCGCGCTCTATCTTCACGCCTTCCTTCGCTTCAACGGCCTGGTGCAACCCATCGCTCCAGCGGCGCCCTGGCAGGATGCGTCCCGTGAACTCGTCGACTATGAGGACCTGGTTGTCCTGCACCACGTACTCGACATCACGCTCGTAGAGACAATAGGCCCGGATCAGCTGGTCAACGTTGTGTATACGTTCGCTGGCTTCGGCATAGTCTGCCTGCATCTTCTGGCGAAGCGACGTTTTCTCCTGCTCGGAAAGCTTCTGGTCCGCATCCAGCTCCGCGACCTTGGTCACTATGTCCGGCATGATATACATGTCGGGATTTGCCGGATTCAGGGCCTGGCACCCCATCTCCGTAAGCGTTGCGTCGTGCCCCCGTTCGTCGATGGTAAAGAACAGTTCTTCGCGCAGTCCGCGACCCTGTTCCTTGCGCATGTCCGTCAACATCATGTTCTCGACCTGTTCAAGCAGGCGCCGGGTCGGCGGGTCTTCAAGCATGTGCTGCAACTGCTTGTTCTTGGGCATGCCGTGGTGCACCTGGTACATCTTCAACTGCCCGGCTTCGGTCTCGCCCTTATCAAGGTGATCCTTAGCTTCCTTCATCAGCCTGGTGCAGAGGCTTCTCTGCCTGCTGACCAGCTGTTCTACCTTCGGTTTCAGGTCGAAGTACTGGTGCGAGGAGACGGGTGCCGGCCCCGAGATGATCAGCGGCGTTCGCGCTTCGTCTATCAGGATACTGTCCACTTCGTCGACGATCGCGAAATTGTACCCGCGCTGCACCTGCCCTTCCGGGGAGTATGCCATGCCGTTGTCGCGGAGATAATCGAAACCGAACTCGCTGTTCGTGCCGTACGTTATGTCTTTTGAGTACTGCTCTCTGCGCTCGTCATGGTTCATCTGGTTCTGGATGCACCCCACACTCACGCCGAGGTAGTTGAAGACTGTCCCCATCCATTCGGCATCGCGGCGGGCAAGGTAGTCGTTGACGGTAACCAGGTGAACGTTCTGTCCACTGAGGGCATTCAGGTACAGGGGCATCGTCGCCACGAGTGTCTTCCCCTCACCGGTGGCCATTTCCGCGATCTTGCCCTGGTGAAGAACAATCCCGCCGATGATCTGGGTATCGTACGGAATCATGTCCCAGGTCATCTCGTGGTCGCAGACCGAGATCTTTGTACCTGCAAGGCGTCTGCAAGCGTTCTTAACGACGGCGTATGCCTCGTACATGATGTCGTCAAGCGCTTCGCCACCGGCGAGGCGCTTCCGGAACTCGTCCGTTTTGGCCTTCAGGCCTTCCTCGGACAACGACTGGTACTCTTTTTCGAGCTCATTGATTCGCGCCACCATTGGCCTGAGCCGGCGGACGTCTCGCTGATTCTTGCTTCCCATTATCCACTTGAGCAGGTTCATTCCAACACATCCCAACTTGTAGTCGTACAGGATCTATGAAGCCACTGGTAGGCTAGACCATCGGGTTACGCATGGCGAGTGAAAACAGGCCCCGCCGAACTTGATTCCCGTCACCTGGCCGCCCGGTAGTATGTTCCATCCGGACGAACGTCGGCCAGCACCTCGCCAGCCGCGACACGAACGGCAAGCGCGGATTCAATGGCAGCCGACCCGAGTCCCGAGATGGCAGTGATGTCGGCCACTGTGCACGGCCTGCGCCTGATTATCGACATGATATCCAACCCGGAAACCGAGCCCGTCGCGCAACGTGTTGCAGGAACGCCGGTCGTAACGTCGGCACGGGGTTCGAAGCAGGCGGCCAGCAAATCCATCCGGGCATCCGGAACCGCCTTTGTGTCCGGATATGCCGGCGTACGAATCACGGTGTTAAGATGCACCCTGGAAGGTTTGAGCGGTTCAACGAAGGCTCGTATCCTGCGCATGGCTTCTACCGTCGAATTGACAGCTGCTACAACCATGACCTCGATCCAGAAGATGCCGCTGTAGCGGGCGCGGAATTCGGTCAGCCCATTCACCACACGGTCAAATGTCAATTGCGGCGGGGGGCGGTTGATTGTCCGGAACGACTCTTCATCCCACGCGCTGAGGGATGCCTTGACCAGGTCGGCCCGCGCCGCTGCATCGCTGACTTCCTGGAGTCCCAGAAGGGAACTGTTCGTGAGCAGGGCCGATTTTGCACAACGGCGACTGCGGACAAAATCGAGAACCTTGCCGAAGGAGGTATGCAGCGTGGGTTCGCCCGCCCCCGAAAGGGTGACGTATTCCGCCACACCGCCTGCGTGGAGCCACGCGTCAAGTTCGGCGAGGACTTCCCCGATCGGCACGTACTCGCGACGCTCGATAGTATGAAGCGTGGTGGGACCGGCCTCGCAGAAAAGGCAGTCGAACGGGCATGTCTTTGCCGGAACCAGGTCAACACCAAGGGAACGTCCAAGGCGCCGCGAAGGAACCGGGCCGAACAGGTACTTGTAGGCGGGTGATTCCCGTGTGCCGGTTTGTTTCAAAGGGTACCGCGCCCGGCAGCTCGTAACACAAGCCTGCCGGGTCGAGAAAAAATTATTCGCCGGGTTTTATGGCCTGGACAGGACACTCGTCGGCGCACTGACCGCAGTCAACACACTTCTCGGCGTTGATGACGTACATGTCATCGCCTTCACTGATTGCCTCAACCGGGCATACCGATTCGCAATTACCGCACTTGGTGCACTTGTCAGTGATCACGTAGGCCATAACTCCCCCACTTTTCGTCTTCACTCCGAAACACCGGCCCGCCTCCCGGGTCCGGCCTTCAATATCATTTCCCGACTTCCAGCCGCTTGGCCAGCCTCTCCCCGAGGCCGGCTTTCATGATCTTCGCCTGGGTCGCCGCGATATCGTAGGGCACGCGGATCATCTCCACCTCGCGGGTGTTCAGGTCATATACCGCGTACGATGACCGAGGGTCTCCGTCGCGCGGTTGTCCGACACTGCCGACATTGATAAAGTACTTGTTCCCGAGCGAAATCCTGATGCTCTTCACAGTGGACTTCTTGACCGTGCCCTGTTTTTCATACACGACCGGTATGTGCGTGTGTCCGTGAAAACATACAGTCGTAGTCTGGTAGTTGAAATTGGCGTCGGCCTCCAGCGGGTCGAACACGTAGCCCCATTTTTCCGGCATGTCCAGCGTGCTGTGCACGATCGTGAAACCGGCAACCACCTGCCACATTTTAAGATCGTGAAGAAATGCAAGCTCTTCATGGGTAAGCTGCTGTCGGGTCCAGTCCACGACATTCGCCGCAAGCGGGTGGAAATCGTCGAGGGATTCGTCGTACGCGCAGTAGTGGTCGTGGTTACCCCGGACCGTAACACAGCCGATCGAGCGAATCTTCTGAAGGCATACGGCCGGATCGGCATTGTATCCGACAAGGTCGCCGACACAGACAAAAGAGCCGACACCCCTGTTGCCGGCGTCTTCAAGAACCGCTGTCAGTGCCTCCCAGTTACCATGAATATCGCCGAGAATCCCGTATCGCCCCTTAATCATCCCCGTCCCCGCGGTCTTCTCAAAGACGCATCAATGCCGCCGCAAGCATCAGGTCATCGGCGGTTGTGATCTTTATGTTGGCGCTGGAGGCCGGCACGATGTGGACCTCTTCCCCCAGCAGTTCGACGGCGGACGACTCGTCCGTCACCAGAAGATGCTTCCTGCGCACCAGCTGCAAGGCCTTGTTCAGAACTGACACCTTGAACGTCTGGGGCGTCTGGACCGCCCAAAGCAGTGTCCGGTCAACCGTCTTCGAAACAGTGAAGCCACGCTTGATCGACTTTACCGTGTCGGTGACCTTCACGCCGGCAACGCCCGAGCCGTAGCGCTTGGCAGACTTGACTGTTTCTGAAATGAGTTCGGGTGTGACGCATGGGCGAGCGCCGTCGTGAACAGCAACCGTATGTGCCTCATCGGGCAACGCATCCAGGCCGTTCTGGACCGACACCTGGCGTTCATTGCCGCCGGCGACTATCTTGCGAACTTTGGCATAACCGAACATCTGGACAAGGCCGCGCGCGGCCTGCAAACGGTCCTTTCGCACAACCAGCACCACGCCGTCTATGTCCGGGCATCTTTCAAACGCCTGAAGGGCATAGGCCAGAACAGGTTTGGTCCCAAGGCTGAGGAAAGCCTTGTCAACGTCCGGACCGACACGCGTGCTCTTACCAGCTGCGACTACGATGCCGAAATTCATAGTTGCTCCAAGGGTTTCGCGTCCGCTTCGAAGACAAACGCGATACATACTACCCACGCTTCTTCGGGAAGTCAATAATCGAGGCCTGAAAATCCTGTTTTTCGTTGTACACAAGGTCTAATCGGCTATTATTTCCTTTTTACGCAAAGGCACAAACATGATACAAGCTCCTCTTCTACAATTACTTACAAACAAGACGCCGGTGTTTGGAATAAGCGTTCGTTTTCGCGACCCGGCGATCATCGAGGCGCTTGGACAGGGTTGGGATTTTGCGTGGGTGGACCTGCAGCACGGTGCCCTCACGCTCCACGATATACCAGACATCCTCAGAACTTGTGATCTGATCGGATTGCCCGCTTTTGTCCGCATGGCCGCGTCGCTGGACCTGGGTTCCGCTGCCATGATCATGGACATGGACCCCGCCGGACTCATAGCTGCACAGGTTGAGTCCGTGGAGCAGGCGCGTGCGCTTCTGGCTGTCCTGAGATTCCCACCGGTGGGTAACCGATCATACGGCGGCCGACGTATCATTGATCGCAACACCCGCAACTACGTAGAACGTGCCAACCGTGAACAGCTGCTCATAGCCCAGATCGAGAGCCCGGACGCGCTCGCCAACGCACCTGCCATAGCAGCATTGGACGGCATCGACGGCCTCATGATTGGACCCGATGACCTTCGCCTGCGGTTGAGACAGCCGCTGGCAGCCCCAATCTACGACCCCGTGTTCATGCCGTGCCATCTAGCCATGGTTAGCGCTGCCAGGCGGAGCAACAAGCTGGCAATGGGTTTCGCCGCCCCTACCCCTGAATCACTGGGTCAGGCCGTTGAAACCGGTTATAACCTTATCTCGGTTACGGCGGATGTGTCGCTCATGAAGGAACGTAACAAGCAGATAATGGAAGTCATGCAGGCCGCGGGATACCTCAATGCCAGAAAGTGACTCATCCATGTTTCCTGTTGTACCCCACGACACCGACTTCTGCGTCGTCGGTGGTGGAATGGCCGGTCTGTGCGCGGCAATAGCGGCAGCCAGGCACGGCGCACGCGTGCTCCTCATGCACGAGCGGCCCGTCCTGGGCGGCAACGCATCGAGCGAATGCCGCATGCACGTCTGTGGCGCTGATCGTTCCGGCACCCTGCCACATCTTCGCGAGACCGGGATACTGGAGGAACTGCGGCTCGAGAACCTGTACCGGAATCCTCTCCGCAATTTTTCAGCTTGGGATCTTGTTCTCTATGACGCAGTAATCCGTGAACCTGGCATAACCCTGCTCCTGAACTGCTCGTGCTGTGACGCTGAGATGGATGGCAAGGCCATCCGGTCAGTCACCGGATGGCAGATGACAACCCAGACATACCACAAGGTCACCGCTCGAATATTCGCCGACTGTTCCGGAGACTCCGTACTCGCGCCGCTCACCGGCGCCCCTTTCAAGACAGGTCGCGAGTCTCGCTCCGAATTCGGCGAAAGCATTGCCCCTGAACACGCCGATCGGCGCACCATGGGGATGACATGCATGTTCCAGGCACGCCGCACTGAGTCACCCGTGGAATTCCGCGCACCATCATGGGCGTACCGTTTCGACAGCTGTGATTCCCTTCCATATGGGGCAAGGGGCCATGGCTACTGGGAAACCGGGTACTGGTGGATCGAACTTGGCGGCGAGGCCGACACGATCCGGGACACGGAGACACTTCGTAACGAGCTCCTGCGAATCACCCTGGGCGTATGGGACCACATAAAGAACAGCGGTCACCATGATGCTGCAAACTGGGCCCTTGAATGGCTGCAGTTCCTTCCGGGCAAACGTGAGAGCAGGCGCTATCTCGGGGACCACATCCTGACCCAGCTGGACATCGAACAGGGCGGCCCGTTTCAAGATACGGTTGCGTTCGGCGGCTGGTCCATGGACGACCACGACACCGCAGGTTTCCGTGCCGTGGCTCACGGTCGCCCGGCGACCATATTCCATCCCGCTCCGTCTCCGTACCGCCTTCCGTATCGCATTCTCTATTCATCAGCGGTGACGAACCTGATGTTCGCCGGCCGCAACGCAAGTTGCACGCACTCGGCCATGAGCAGCACCAGGGTAATGGGCACCTGCGCCGCAATGGGCCAGGCAGTGGGAACAGCAGCAGCCATGGCGGCAGCCGCCAGCACAACTCCACGAAGTATTCTCGCCCGCATCGGCGAACTCCAGTCGGCGCTCATGGACGACGACTGCTACCTGCCAGGCATGAAGAGGGATGTTGGCGGCCTCTCAAGAACTGCCTCACTCGCCGCAAGTGCCAGTGACCCGGAACCGGTGCGAGACGGTGTACAACGGCAGGTCGGGAACGAGTCGCATTCCTGGCTGTGCCCGGCAGGCGGATGGGCAGCCTACAGGTTCAGGACTCCGACGCTTGTCAATGAGGCCCGGCTTGTCCTCGACAGCGCCATGGACAAGCTTGTCGCGCACCTGTACGCGGAAGGTTTTCCCACTGTAACATGCGTGCCGCAGGTAGTGCCGCATACGTTCAGGCTGGAAACCATGAACTCAGGTTCATGGAAAACAGCGGCAACAGTGGAGCATAATCGCAAAAGGCTGGTTCGTGTCCCGATACGAACAACTTGCGAGGGCATCCGCTTTGTACTGGACAGGACATGGGGCGCACCCGCGTCGCGAGTCTACGAATTTACGGTGACGTGATCGCCGGGCCATGCAATCTACGGGGCTGAGGGAAGTCCCTCCAGTTCCTTGTTGATGATGTCCTTCTCCTGCGTATCGATCTGCGGATCCTTCAACGCAGTCTCGAAATATGCCCTGGCTTCCTTCACGGCCGCGGCAGCCTTCTCCTTTTCGCCCATTGACTCAAGGATTTCGGCTATGCGTTTTGCATTTCGGCCAAGTGTCATTTCCCTGGTGTACAGGATTCCCGTGGAAGGATCCTGTTCAGGCTTCTCCCACTTCTCAACCGTCTTCATAAAATCGCGGAAACGCTGTATCGCCTCTTCGTTGCGCCCGGCCTTCAGGGCGATGTGCGCGCGCACCTTGTTCAGGGCCATCGCATGCCACTCGGCGGAACGCTCCGGAATACCCTCCTCCAGGAGCTTCACGGACCTTTCGTAGTCCTGGGTCACAAAAGTGCCGTCCACGATCATCGCCCGCACGCTTGTGCGGTCAGGCCCCTCTTTCATCAAGGGCAACAGCTTGTCAGCCGTTGCAATCATCGCCGATAGATCCGCCGGCTTACCGAACTGCATGACCCAGTAGAAATGGCGGTCAAACAGACCGAGAAGGGCGGACGGCGCCAGGCCCACACTCATCATTGCATCCATCCGCGCAGCAACCTCCGCAGGCAGGTTCTTGTCCCTTGGCACTTCCAACCACTGGTGGGCAGCCTGCCGCCGTGCGGATGGTTTCTGCTCCTTCGAGTCGATAACCAGCCGCGCAAGGCGGTCCGCAACGTCCATGGCATTCTTCCGCCGCGCCTGTGTAATCACTTCAGCCAGCAGCGCATCAAGATCGGTGTCCGGCAGCAGTGAGATTGCCTTGCCTACGTCCGTTTCAAGATCAGGCCAGCGTTCCTCCCTGGCGGAAATGCGGGTACTGCTTTTTGCCACCAGGTACTGGAGCACCTCAGGCAGCGGAGTCTTCTTCTCGAGCTCAGCCAGGATTGTCCTTGCATCGGCATAACGCTCCTTTGCCAGCAATGCCCCAAGCATCTCTCCGACGATCCTTGCCGTTGCGGGCGCATCGAAACGTGTCATCGCCTCGGCCACAAGCGGCAGCAACCCTTCGATCCCACGTTTTTCCCTGATAATCCCGCTACGCCACACGAATGCCCGCTCCTGGAGGTCAACGGGCAGGCGGACCTGCAGCAGTTTCTGTGTCCATTCGAGGGCCATCGCACGGTTTGTCTGGGCCTGGTAGTAGTTCCCGAGCACCTCGAACCCGGCACGCGCCAGCTCCACGTCTCCAATAGACTTCAGGTACAGATCCTCGGCTTCCTTGAGCCTCTCCGAACGCATGTTCAGGTCGAGAAGTATCGAGAACAGCCACCCGCGTTGAGCAGCAAACTCAGGGTCTTTCCAGGTGTTTTCAATCAGGACAATGGCCGGCGTAAGGTTTGTCTCCATCATCAATCGGTCAAGTTCGGTCATGACTTTCTGCAGCTTTGCCTCAACATCAACCGTCTTCACTGGTTCCGGGGCCGGTTTGCGGGAACAGCCCGTCGCCATCCCCAGGCACAGCAACAGACAGACCATGTAGCGTACAGTCATGACATTCCTCCATCCTTCTGCGGACAAACGCTTAATTTCCCTATGATGTTACCAACCACCCTCCTATGGTCAAGCGGCTTGACACCCAAAAAACCAGCCATTTCAGGAGGCCAATAAACTTGACACTATCAAGACCCGTGCGGCACACTTTACAACGCTTGCAGGGAAGTGCATTCCCCTTTTTTTGCAGCAGGTGAGAGCCGTTGCCGCGGAGGTATGGAAGCGTCGCAATAGCAGGGCAGAACGTACTGGTTAATAACCCCGAGGATGGTCATGGCAAAGCCAATGTTGATCAAGTCGCCAGCCGCCAGCGAAGACAAGTGGTTCCTCAAACTCGACGACGATTCCATTTTCGGACCTGTGCCCGATTCGACTCTCAAGGCATGGGCACAGGAAGGACGAGTATCTCCAGGTCACCAGGTATCACGCAACAGACAGGACTGGGTTCCCGCAGAGTCGCTGTCGCAGCTGGAAATGGAATGGGATGTCGAACTTGCTGACGGAACCTTCTACGGCCCGGTCAACCTCCGTGCCCTCAGTGACCTTCTGCAGGACGACACCGTCTCCCCGGCCTCCAGGCTCAAGAACAGGAAGACCGGCGAGGTGTCTACAGTTGAGCAGAAGCGAGATGCCATAGCAGGAGTCAAGGCTCCTGAGCCGGAACCCGTACCGGCCACCGCACCGGCGGCTGTACCGGTCGCAGCCGCAGCTCCTGTGACAGAGAAAAAGGCCGCAGAGACTGCCCAGGCTGCTGACCGTCCCACGGAACTTGAAGTGCGTCTATCCGATCTCCAGGCGAAGGCATCCACAACCGAGAGTCTCCTGGACAATGCGCGCCGCGATGTTGAAGCCAGCCAGAAACGACTGGCCGACGAAACCCGCAAAGCCGATCTTCAGGTCAAAGAACTCTCCGGGCGTATTGAAACCCTTGAAAGGGAAAAGTCGCAGGTTGCCGCGAACCTGAAGAGGGCAGAAGCCCGCCTGGCCGAGTCCACAGCATTGACCGGGCAGATAGACTGGACGACCGCCAAGGCTTCCGCCGCCAAAGGCCAGGAAGACACCTCACCCGAAGTACGGCGCCTCCAGGGCGAACTTGATATCCAGAAGAAACAGAGCCAGGCGTTACGCGAGCAGGCTGACAAGACCCGCCAGCAGCTTGAACATCGAATAGCTGAACTCACCTCCGACACCTCGACCGCCCGGCAGGCCCTGCAGCAGGCACGTGATGAACTGCAGGCGGTGAAATCCAGGGAGCCAGGTCGCGAGGCGGAGACAAAGACCCGTGAGCATGAGATCCAGCACCAAGCAAAGCAGGAGCTCGAGAAGCAGAAGCTCCAGCTCGAGGCGCGTATCGAGAAGACAAAGACCGAGCAGGAGATCGAGCGGACCAGGTACACAACCGACCATGCAGAGGCGGCAAACCGGGAGCAGGCACTTCGTTCCCGTATCAGAGAACTTGAGCATGTCGTTGGCGAAGCTGAATCGCGCCTGGCAACCACTGAAGCATCCTCGCGTGAACGTGTTCAGCAGGTCACTGAACTGAAGGTCAAACTTGAGGCCGAGCAGAAGCAGAACCAGGAGGCCACTTCCCGCCACGCCAAGCAGCAGAACGACTGGACCAGGCAGCTTGACGACATGAGGCTGCAACTTGAGGCGGTTGGCCGGGACCACCAGCAGGCGACTGAGCGCGAACAGCAGTTACAGGGCGAGATTGCCGCCCTGCGCATGGCAGTTGAGGCAGAACGCGGACGTTCCGAAGCCAGTGCGGGCGAATGGGCACAGAAGGAACAGGAGCTCAGCCACAAGGTGGTTGAGCTGGAGCATAGCGTCGAGACAACCGCACAACGCCTCCAACAGGCAAACGACGAGCTTGGCAGGCAGGCCACCGAGAGCCAGTCCGCCCTCGAGGCGGCCAACGCCAGGGAGGAACAGTTCCGCAAAGAGGTGGTAGAGATGACCGGCACCCTGGATACCGCCAGCCGCGACCTCGAGGCCGAGCGGGCACGCCACTTGGACACAAAGGCCGAGCGTGAACGTCTGACTGCCGAGGCAGAGTCATTGCGTACCGAATTGGCGTCCAGGAGCACCGCTCTCGATGCGGCAGAGAAGGAGCGCGACAATATCAGGGCCCGCACCGCGGAACAGGCGGCCAGGGCATCGGCAGAACAGGAGCAATTGGCCGAGAAAGCAAAACAACTCGAACAGGAGCTTGCCAGGGTCAAGCCTGACCTCGATCAGGCCCGCCGGCTCCTAGAGGCCGAACAACGTGACCACCAGCAGACACGAGCGAAGGCCGACGCAAACGGCCGCGCACTCGGAACCAGGATTGACCAGCTCAAGCAGCTCCTTGTCGAAGAGTCCTCCGTTGCACTGAACGAACTCGACAAGGAACGGAAGCTCTTCTTCTCGATACAGTCGGCCTTCGACGAAAAGACACAGGCAGTTCAACAGCGAATCCGTCACCTGCAGGAACTGTCGGGAGTCGACCTTCAGCAGCAGATGGAAGCCATCGAAAAGCGCCGCAAGGCTGTTGAAAAGGTGAACGAGCTTGAGCGCAAACTCTCCGAGGAAGTTGCATCGAGAGAATCAGTCCGCCTGGCGTCTGAATCGCGTGAACGCGAGATGCGCCTGCAGATGGTGTCCCTCCAGAACGACCGCGACATGCAGGCACGCAAGTGCGCCCAGGCCGAACAGGACCTGGGGCAGCAGAAGGCTCTGGTCGCCGAGCTCAAGGACAGGACCCACAGGACCGACCAGGAACTGAACCAGAGACTCGACCAGCTTCAGGATGAGCAATTGCAGGTTTCTCGCAAGCTGGGCGAGACACAGTTACGCCTCGAGGAAGTCACAAAGCTCCGGGACGACGCCATAGAACAGGTCCGTCAACAGACGCAGGAGCTCGAGCACCAGAAAGCACTCTATGAGGAAGCTTCCCAGCAAGCCCACCTGAGGGAACGTGAGCTGACCACGCAACTGGACAAGATCCAGCAGCAGTACACCCAGGCATCGGCAAAGCTTGACCAGCTTCAGTGGGATCTACGGCAACGCGAAACAGGCTTGAGTGACACCGTTGAGAGCCTTCGATCAGAAAAAGTGTTTGTCGAACAGCAACTCGAGGAGAGTCGCCGTGATGCCGAGGCCGCCGCTGCCGCTCTCGAGGCAGTACGCCAGGAACGGTCCGACTTGACGCGTCGCCTGCGGGCAATGGAGGCCGACGCCCAGCAGAGGGAAACAGTATTCCAGCAGGAACTCCAGAAGCAACAGAGGGATACGGAGGCGGCACAGGCACAACTGCGCGAAGTCCAGGAAGCATCCAGGCAGTCGCGCACGGTGCAGGTCGACATTGAAAAGAGCGCCAGGGAGAAGGAACGCCAGTGGGTTGGCCGCGTCGAGCAGCTGAACCAGCGCATCGAAATCGCCGAGGCCGCGGCCCGCAAGGTCCAGGAGGAAATCGAACACCGCAACACCGAGATGGAACTCCTCCAGGAGCAGCTCAAACAGAAGGATGACGAATTTCACAACCGGACAGATGCCCTGCGACAGGAAAACGCCTCGTTGCAGTCCCGGCATGAGCAGCAGCGCACCCAGGCCGAGGAGCTCAAGGCACAACTCCGCCAGAAGGAACAGGAGCTTACAGAACTCAAGACCCAGATGGAGTTCCAGCAGCAGGAAGCCACCGTACGGGAGGACAGTGTCCGCAAGGCGCTGTACGATGCGCAGGAGAAACTGAAGGCCGTCGCCGTTGAACAGGACCACCTGCAGAAACAGGCTGCATCGGAAAAGACACGCGTTCAGCAGCGTACGGAGGAACTCGAAAGGCAGAAGAAAGCCTTTGCGGAGGAACAGCAGCTCAGGCGCAAGAAGGAACAGGCGCTCGTCGCCGCCGAGAAACGCCTGGAAGAGGAACAGCACCGCCTCGCCCAACGCGAAGAGCAGTTCCAGTCGATGAAGAAACAGCTCGACGAGGAAATGCAGCGACGCCAGGTACTCGAAGAGCGCATGGGTCAGCAGGACCGCATGCGGACAGACGCAGAGGAGCGGTACCAGCAGATTGCCCAGGAACTCGAGCAGGAACGCGCATTGCTTCACGACACACAGGAGCGCGCTCAACGCGATCTCGAGGAATCAACAAGCCGGATCGAGCACCTCCTCGAGGAGAGCCAGGCAACTGCCCTGAAGCTGGAAGAGACTCTTCACGAGATGGAACAGCAGCGTGTTCAGCATGATGACGAACGGTCGCGTACTCAGCAGCGCGAGGAAGAGCTGTCCATGCAGGTCGAGCAGGCTCGTCAGGAGAACGAGTCCGTCACTACCGAACTGGACCAGACCGCCCAGCTTCTTGAACAGCAGAAGATACTCCTCGAGGACGAACAGGAACGCAACCGTCTCAAGGCCGAGGATCTCCAGCAGCAGATTGAACAGCTGCAGCAGGAGCGCGACGTGATCGGCGCCCGACTCGAGCAGCAGAAGAAGTTCTGCGAAGAGGAACGTGAGCAGCGACGCCAGCGCGAGATCGAGCTGCTGCAGCAGCGAAAGTCCCTGCAGGACGCCAGCGGCGCCCTTCGCCAGAAAGACCAGCAGTTGTCGCAACAGAAGAAGCTCTATGATGACGAAGCAGCCCGATGGAAGACCAAGGAACAGGTCCTGACAAGGCGCGTCGAACAACTGCAGCAGGACTGGCGCGGGCTGACCACGAAGATGGAACAGACGCAACGGGAACTGATGCAGCAGAAGAAGGTGTTTGTAGTCGACACCCGCGCAGCGGGCCCGAAACCGGAAGTGCCGCGCCGCTCGATCATCGCCGAGCAGTCGGTGATAGAGCCGCGCAAGACCACGCCGCCTGCACAGATCACGAGGCCGGAATCAGAGCCGCCGCTGGCAGCACTTGAAGTTGAGGCCGAACGCGAATTGGAGATATGGAAAGAATCACGGGAACCAGCGCGATCCGAGAAAGCATTGGAAAGACCGGTCGGGGACGTGCGGGAAGACAAGAAACCTGCCCCCCCTGCGCCGGAGGATCCTGCATCGCCTCCGAAATCACTGTTCAGGAACCGGCCCTGGATTCGCCTGAAGTAGGCCGGACTCCCTCAGCCAGGTGCCTTGAACAATGAACGCTCCTCCAAAAACACTTGCCGCACGTCTCCGGAAGGCCGCCTCTCCAGCCATTGAGCCCGTGCCGGCCATGGATCTTCCCCAGAAACGGCCGGCGGCATCCCCCACCCCAAGGCAACCGGATGTTCCCGAGACATCGCAGGATAACCTTCCCGTCCTCGAAGCATTCCAGCGCTTTCTGGACGCGGAACGCAGGAAGACAAGAAGGCGACTGCTTGCCGTATCACTGTCATTCCTTGTCGTACTCACTGCCATAGTAGGGGGCGCAACGTTCATGGGGGTTGCTTTCTTCGCGGAACTCAGACGCGACTTTGACGACATTGAGAACTCAGTTGCTCGCACCCGGGACAACAACCTCCGCATCCAGGAGGATGCTGAAAAGACTCTGAAGGCCGTGGAGAAGCAACGGCACGAAATAATGGCGGACTACGAGAACGAGAAGAAGTCCCTGAGTACTGCCCAGTCAGAAATAGAAAGCCAGATGCGGAGTCATACGACCGCCCTTGACGAAATCAAGGCCATGGTGGCCACCCTGAAGAGTGAAAACAGTCTGCTGAAGAAAACGATTGCCAGGATTGCACAACCTGTCGGCGCTGCAACAAAGCCGCTTGCCCGGGCGGTGACTGCGCCTGCCGCTCCTTCAAACACGGTTGCGGGATCGGCGGATACAACGCAGGAGCCGGTACTGGATCTTGCAGTTGCGGTGGGCACCGAAGAGCAACAGGTAAACTGGCGAATCCCTATTCCGGAATGACCAGCTTCTGACCTGCGCGCACCATATCCGGGTTCTGAAGGTCGTTGGCCTTGATGATGGCCTCGGGCGTCGTGTCGTATGTCGAGGCTATACGTGAGAGCGTCTCGCCCGGCTCAACCGCATGGGTCCGCCCGCCTGATACTGCGCGCCGGCCACCACCACTCCCGGAAGATGAACGCTGCCCTTTGAGTATCTCAGCCATCCGCTTGCTCAGGTCGGCTATGATTTCGTCTTTCATAGCCGCGTTGGAGGACCGCAACTCGGCAATCAGGCCTTCCATTTCGGTCAGCTTGTCCCGCAATTCGCGTTTCTCTTTTTCCAAACCAGCGCGCGCGTTCTCAAGGGACATGAGCTCGGCCTGCCGTCCAGCTTCCAGTTCACTAACCTGCTGCTGCAGCCTGGCAATATCTCCCTGCAACCCGTCCATGGCTGCCCTGTTCGCAGCGTCGCGAGATCCAGGCCCGTTCACGAGAGAAGCGCATCCGGCGGCCAGGCAGAGGATAACAGGCAGCAGAAAAGTGAATTTCATGAGTCCAAGGTAGCACCCGTCCTCACGCTGCCACAATATTTTTCTTGCCGTCCGGCCCCGGGAACCGTATCGAAGGCCGCATGAGCAATGCCCTCTACCCTCTTTGCTTCCGGCCCGTGTACAAAGACTACATCTGGGGCGGATCATGGATCCGCATGAAGTTCGCCCGTGATGGAGTGCCCGAAATATGCGCCGAGTCATGGGAACTCTCTGGACGACCGGAGGGTATGTCTGTCATCAGCAACGGTCACCTCGCCGGCCGGTCACTCCAGGAGATCGCCGCCGCCCACGGTCACGACCTTTACGGAAAACGTTGCGCTCCCGGCGGCTTCCCTTTGCTGGTCAAAATCCTGGATGCAAAACAGAAACTCAGTGTCCAGGTGCATCCCGGCGCGGGAACCCGTCTTCCAACAGGAGCCGAACCCAAATCGGAGTTGTGGTATGTGCTGGACGCAAAAGAAGGCTCTTCCGTTTTTGCCGGCCTCCGGCCAGGAACAGGCAAACCCGACTTCCTGAGTGCGATTGAAAAAGGCAAAGTCGAATCCGTGCTTCGCAGGGTCCCGGTCCAGACCGGAGATGCAGTCTACGTGCCCGGGGGACGGGTGCATGCCGTTGGCGCAGGTTGCTTGCTGCTCGAAGTGCAGCAGAGTTCCAACACCACATACCGCGTGTTCGACTGGAACCGCACCGGCACAGACGGCAAACCAAGGCAGCTCCACAGCAAAGAGGCACTCGAGAGCATGGCGTGGAACGATTTTACTGATCCAAAACTGGTTGTGTCGCCCCTGCCTTCCTCCACGGCCAACCGCAGGGAACGTGTGATTCAGACGGACCTTTTCGACATCGAGCGGATAGCCCTGACCACTGCCGAGGAAGGCATCGGCAAAGGCGCTTCTTTCGAGATACTGTTCATGGTTTCCGGGAATGCACGGGTTGAAAACGCAACTGACGGCCCGACTGAAGTACGTGCCGGATCAGCCTGCCTGGTGCCGGCTGCAGTTCAGCCCTATCGCCTGCAACCTGCGACGTCCGGAACAATTGTGATCAGGATTATCCCCGGGACCCTATAGGTCGTACAGTTTCCTGTCCACTTTCGCAGGTCCGGATCTGGCACCGCGCCCGCCGCCCTTCTTGCCCGGGAGAATAAAGGGATCCTCTTTCTCCATGAGATCACCCATTTCCGACTCAATAGCTTCAGGATCCTCCCCGGCTTCAAGGCGTCCGATCGCTTCTTCCATGCCCTTACCAAGCTCCATCCCGGTCATCCCCGAGAACTTGCGCATGAGCCGTGCAGCCTGCCTCGGGTCATCCTCTTTCAGGTTCTCCGCCTCGCTGGCAAGGGCCGTTACAGCCCTCTCCATCTTCGCTTCATCCACGGGAAAATCATCGCCCGCACCACCCGGCTCCTTTGCCTTTCCCGGCGAGGCAAAACGCGACGCCTGCTTCTCCAGTTTTGCGCGTCCACACTTGGGGCAATCCGGACGCTTCGTGGTGTTCACGGAGCGTGAAAGAAAGCTGAAGATCATATGGCAGTCAGGACAGTAGAATTCATAGATTGGCATGGCGATCCCTCCGACCGGGGTCTCAAATCTCTATCGTCGCGTGTGATGCAACCGACTCAACCAGTGAAGCCAGTTTATCCGCACCATCAAAATTCCCTGAATTTTCCATCCGCCGCTTCATATTGTCAAGCCGGCTGCGATCCGCGATGCAGTCACCCAGGTACTTCACGAGAACCGGTGCGGTCAGGTGTGCCTGGTCGATCACATCGATCCCGACGAGTTCACGAAGTGCAAGCGCGTTTGCATACTGGTGGTCCCTTCTCGCGTAAGGGAACGGTACCAGCAGGGCAGGAACACGGCACCTGAGCAACTCAAAACATCCTCCCGCCCCGGCCCGTCCGAGAACCAGGCTGGCTGCCCTGTATGCCTTTCCCATTTCCTTCAGAAAGGGGAAAACGAGATATGGAACATCAACCTGGCGATACGCGGCCTCCACCCATTCCGCATCGCGCCGGCCCGCAAGATGGATAACCTGCACGGCCTTGCCGGCCCGCTTCAGTTCCTGAAGCGCTACAGTCGCCAGCTGGTTGAGGAATGTCGCACCCTGGCTGCCCCCCATCACAAGGATCGTGAAAACCTTCGGATCAAGCAGGCCCGGTTCAAAGCTGCCTTCCAGGTCCCTGCGAACAGGATACCCGGTGTGCACCACCCGCCCACGCCTGATATACCTCGCTGTCTGCGGAAAACTGATCGCGACACACGTCGCCACGCGCGAGAGGAAGGAAAGAGCGCGACCAGGCACAACGTTGGCCTCATGCAGCACAACTGGCACGCCCTGGCTCCGCGCGGCCAGCACCGGGCCCACGGATGCGTAACTCCCCATCGCAAGCATGGCATCCGGCTTCATGGTCCGGACCACTTCGCGCGCCTGGAAAAAAGCCCTCACGAAACTGAGCGGCGCCGTCACAAGCCCGGACGAAATACCGGTTGGGAGTCCGGAGGCATGAATCGACACGACCGGCCCGTCCCATCCTGCAATGGATCCGCTCTCAACGTCGCGCCCTGCAAGCCACAGGCTGACATCATGCCCGCGCCCCTTCAGTGCACGTGCCGTCGTGAGCCCGGGAAAGATGTGACCACCAGTCCCCCCGCATGCCACGCCTATCTTCATCACCTCTCCTCTGCAATTCGTTTACGTATCTATTCGAAAACAATATCAACATTGGCGTCAAAAGGAAACCAGGCTGCAAAGTGTTTGCCTCTCAACTTATCCTTGTTCTTCTGCCGGTTTAGAGACTTCTCAAAAGACTTCCTCAGGTTTTCCGCTACCCTGACCTCGGCCCAGGGTGCAAGATTGTCCACTGCTGCCTTCAGAGAATTAATACGCGCTTCATACGTAATCTCGACACCTGAAATGGAACGCCGAAAATCCATCTCCGCGGCCCCGCTCAACTGGCTTACGTGGGCAGTCGAGCTGGCTTTCAGAAGGCTATCCTCTAACCTCAGCTGGTACTCACCCGCCGCGTCGAAGAACAGAGTGCGATGCACTGGTGAACCGAGGCGGTTTGTTTCCGACGAGATCCTTGCATACCTGAAGCTGGCCCGCGATATCTCTTCGTAGTGGCCCAGGAACCACTCACGAGTCTTCCGCCACTTCCGCTCGGCCTGGACTTCAAGCTTACGGTTGATAATCCCAACCGGAAGACGAGCCCGCAGACAGGGCACGGGCGAAAAAGCTGTGTCGATGACAACCGTTACAGGCACCGGCTCCTGTCCCGTATCATCACGCGGTTTCCAGTGACCTCTCAGAACGCATTCCCGCGGGACAATCCCTGAAGGAGCAAGCATAGTCCACATCGAAACACCGTGTAGCATTCGCACAACACGGTCGGGGTGAATCCTGAGCTCTATGCCGGTGGCAACGCCGATCTCCCCGGCAGGGACATGGCTGCATTGATCAATAACGAAGTCATCGGAATAGAACGGCACAAACCGGTGAAGTACCCAGCTATGAAGAACGTGCCCGCCCATGCCACTCCACCAGAAGACACACACAAGGACTGCGGCCGACCATGCCGCGACACGCAAGAGCAATTGCCGTTGGGTGGTCCTCATACGTAGGCGCACCGATGCGAATCCGGATAGCTATTGCCTGGGCTTCAACGGTGCAATTGGCCTCAACGGACGAAGAGGTTTTGGGCCGGTATTGCCGGAATCCTTCCCGGACGGAGCAGGCCTGGTTCTCACCGTCGTGACCCCGGCCCTGGTAGAATAGTCTCGTGGCGGGGACGCCTCCTCCAGGCCACCCGATGAAGTTACCTCCTCGAATACCATTACTATCGGTCCCAGCTTCACCTGGCTCCCGGTCACAAGCGCAGCAGTCTCGACTCTCTGCCCATTGACATAAGTTCCGTTGGAGCTGCCCAGGTCCTCGACTTCCACCGCACCGGGCATGTTGTGTATTTTCGCGTGGTATCGTGACACATCTTCAACCATCAGTTGGATGTCGTTGTCCTTCTCCCTCCCGATGGTGGTCGTGCCTTCTTTCAGCATGAACGACTCCGGAGTGCTTCCCGAGACTATCGATATTCGGCATTCCATAGTGTATTCCTTCTTCCCGAACAGGCCCGGTCGTCAAGTTGCCGGACCCCCTACAACCGCTTCCGTCCTTGCGAAGTACGCCTGTTCAAGCCCGTCGCCCGGCTGCACACGCTTTATACCGACACCGGCATCGATCAGGCAACGCAAGACCGCAGCGTTGACCGACTCCAGGCTGTGTTCCGGCACAGAGAACCGGCAGGTCAGAACGTCCCCGGCATCCGACAGGGACAACCATGCCCCGGTCATCTTCTTCCCCAGCGAAGCCATGTCAACTTTCCCTGGCTCGATGTGATACTGCACCGCGCGGCTACGCCCTGTTACCGCGTCAACGGAATCCTGCAGAACGGTCCTGCCTTTTTCGATGAAGGCCACGCGATCACACAGCCGCTCGATGTCGTTCAGGTTGTGCGAACTGATAATAACGGTCTGGCCCTTACGCCGTTGCTGGAGAAAGTGCCGTGCATTCAAGGACTCCCTGGGGTCCAGGCCGCTCAATGGTTCATCGAGAAGCACCAGCTCTGGATCGCCAAGAAAAGCCTGTGCAATCGTAAGCCTGCGCATCATGCCATGCGACAGCGTCCGGACAGCAGAGTTCCTGCGGTCTTCGAGATGTACCATCTTGAGCAGGCGCGTAACACCGTCGGCAATATCACTTTTCGGGACACCCTGCAGAGCTGCGTAGAAGTACATCAGTTCAGCTACCCTCGCCTCCCTGGGTAACTGGGCGTCCTGCGGGAGGAGCGTTACACGGCCGGCGTGGATCGCCGGATCGAAACCTCCCGCCTCAAGTACCCGGATGATACCGCCGTCCGGCCTGACTATGCCCGCCACTATCGACATTGCCGTCGTCTTGCCGGCCCCGTTGCTTCCCACGAGACCAAACAGACTCCCGGCCGGAACGGACATTGTGAGCCCATCCAGAGCCACACGGCGGCCATACTTCTTTCGTACGTCCCCGAATTCAAGCGCTGTCGTCATAAATCACGCCTGGCCAGGTACATATGCCCCACGGCCATATAGCACAGCCCAAGTGCCAGGAGAAAAGTCGACGCGGTGAGAAGAGATCCCGGATCGAGCCGCCAGAGGTCCATCCTGTGCCCTCCCGGCACGAGCATCTCAACACCGTACCAGATCGAGCGGATCCCGGGGCCGGCGTTGAAGCGACTGGCAAGCTCAAGAATTCCCATGAGAATCCACGCAACAAAGCCGATAGCCGTCGCCTGGTTTGCCGAACGATTGAACTGCGAGATGCCTATCGCAAGACCGATGAATGCCAGGGAGTATATCCACGCCTTCCCCGCGAAGACGGTCATCGCACCGGCAACGGCCAACCCATCCATGCCGGACAGTCGGAAACGTGCAACCGACCATGCCCCAACCACGCTTACAACAAGCGCAAGAACCACCAGCCCCGCCTGGCCGACGAACTTGCCGAGACACCAGGCAAGACGGGTGCAACGTTGCGCCACGTACCGGACAGACCCCGTCCCGATTTCCTCCGCTACCCGCCCCGTGGACGTCAGCATGACGAGCATTGGAATGAACATGAATGCCAGCCACCCGTACATGAGCGCCACCGGCGGAACGTTCAATAGGTCAAGGGCAATATCCTTGTCACCCACCAGCTCCATCATCATGTGCCTGAACCTGTGCGACTTCCAGAGCGCATCGGTCACCGCGCCGGCCGAGGCCATCGCCTTGATACCAAGCGTCTCGGCAATCTGGTTTTCCAACCGCTGGAGTATGTTGATGAAGCCATTGATCGATGCAACTGCCCCGGCCACATACAGGATCATCGTTACAGCGGCTCGCCGGCTCCTGATCGCATCCGACAGTTCGTACCGCGCGACTATCCAGATTTGCCGCAATAACTGCATGGATCACTCCTGCAACTGAACAAGCCCCCTGCCCCCCCACTAGTGGCTATCGTCGAACGGAGACACCTGCGTGCGCCTGTTACGACGGAAGCCTCCCTGTTCACGGAACTTCGGTTCCACCTTCAAGAGCGGCGTGGCAACAGCCGGATCTATAAAACCGCCGAGGTCGAACTCGGGGCCCGCTTTTTCCCGCCAGTTCCCCGGCATGCTCCTGTCCATTTCATCATATGTGACAACCATTACCTCGGTCAGGTCTTTCACCACCCGCACACCCGTTTCCGGCGTGACATCGTTCGTGGCGATATAGTCGGCCCAATGATCGATCTTGTCGCGAAGCCTGATATTCATGGCTTCTACCAGCACATCAAATTTGGCCGTGGTCCTGGGATCAAGCGCAGCAGCCTGGACGAAACTGGACCTCGCTATGTCTGAGCGGATTCGCCACAGTTCGGCTGCTTCATCGATACGCTCCTTCAGTGATACTGGCGGTCCGCCCGTGCTGGATCCGAACCCGGTAGCGGTGGAATTGGTTACGGGTCCTTGCGCTCGCGCCGTATCCGAGGTCGCGCCCGTCGGATTCCAGCGGCTTGGGCGGGCAACGCGGTTTGTGCCGCCGTTACCGGCTTTGCCGTCGCCATCCCCTATCCTGAGGAAGTCCACGACATTGCCGAGATTGCCTGAACGCTGCTCCGAGCTGACCGCCTTTCGCAGGCGTTCCAGCTCGTCACGCTCACGCTGCAGGCGCAGCCTCGGACCGAGGGTGCCGACAAGAAGGCCGAGAACAAACACGAACGGGATCCACAACCAGCCTTTCATGCTTTCTCCCCTGCAGGCATACTGCGTCCCTGCGTTCCGCGGACAGCCTCAAGCCATCAACCACCTATCGCCGTGTCCCCTCAAGCACTAACACGGCAGTATCAAGATAGTTAAGCTTAACCCGCGTTTTCACGGTGACTGAACCGTTACGCTCCCGCGCTACGCGTGTTGCGGCGGCAGTCCACCGTCCGTCGGCATTCAACACTCTCACTTTGCGGACGCTGAACGGCCGCACTCCCAGCCGGAAAGACAGGCACTCGACAGGATCGGGCATGAGGTTCCACATCCCGACGATGAGCCTGTCACCCTGGTCGACAAGCAGCGGGTAGACCATGGGTGAATCGACAACCGCCAGGGGCAGCGGCCTTCGCCCGGCCCACTCCAGCGCAGCCATGAGCTGGGCCTGCCGGGGCCTGCAGATAAAAGACGGCGACTCAAACGGCTGGAAACCTACGCCAAGGCTGATCGTCTCACCTGCCTGGCTGTCAAAGGGGTAAACCACCACTCGTCCCCCCTGTGTGTTTTCGTAAAGCATCACACCATGGCCACGAACCCGGTTGTCGTACCCACGCAGCACCGACACGCGGCGGGCACAGGGTCTCCACTTGAACTGCCAGGCCTGGCTTGTGTACCGGAGGTTCATCACGTCATCCTTCAGGCCGCCGAACGAGGCATCTTCCACCGTTTCGATAGTGGCTGTCGTATTTGCGGTCCGTCCATGGATACCGGCAAGGCCTCCCTTGCCCATCAACACCAGCGACTCAGCCGCCCTTGCGTCGAGCAAAACGCCCCCCGAAAACACATCGCTGAGCTCACTGTCGGTGAGGCACTCGATCTGCTCGCCCGCAAACGCGTTGAGTTTCCCCAGCCCGTATCTTGTGGCCACGCCCATGAGCGGCAGGGCCTGGTCCCATGGCCTGACACGGAAGAGGAAGATCGGCTTCGGCATCTTCTCAACATACCTGGCATGTCGTGCGCCGTCCTCATGCCAGAAGAGCGAAACACCGGCCGACTGCCGATGGTCAATCCCTAGATCCGCGATCGCCTGGAGCTCCGGCTTCATCTCTGCGAGCAACGGGCTCCACGGGTCTTCCCTTTTCGTCTCAAGATCGAGTCGACCGCCGAAGCGATAGATTGAAAACGTCATTTCAGGAATGCCCAGCAGCTGTGACAGGACTAGATTGGCCTTCACAATGGCAACCGACTTCCCGAGCCGGGAATGCGGATAGTTCTCAATCTCCGGCGCCAGTTGAGTGCCGGCGGGGATCGCGGCCTGGCATACCCGGGCGCAGTTGAACGCGCCCGCGGCATTGGGTCCCGTCACCTCCACGTACGGACCTATCCCGGGCCGCAAGGTGGGAGCCGGGTTTCCCAGGACCGATACAAGTTCCGACCAGCGCCGTCCCTCCGCCGCGTGGATCTCCGCCCCGGAATGCATGAGACAAACCCTTGTTTCGGGGCTCACCTCGTGTACACCCTGCGCGATGGCCGCCACATTGTCCCGCTCAAGGGTATGCTGATACTCCAGCCACGCTTCCCGCACGGAGTTCGGCGGATCGGCCAGGATTGCAGCCGTCAGCTTGTCCCTACGGCAGGGGCTTCCAGTCCGTCGCGACATCTCCGCCATGCACACGTCGCAATAGCATGGACAATGCATGTCGGCCCGCAACGTCATCCGCACGTCGTCATCGATCCATATCCGCTCAGGCTTTAGCCCGGCATACGCCTTGTACATCCTGACAACCTGCGCACGCCATTCCGGGCAACCCGGGCACGCTGCGGAAATACTCTTCCGGCCATCGGCCGCAACCGCCCACCGGAACTTGAACTTGCCACGCAGGTCCCTGGGATAGCCGGGAAACTCGCTGAATGACACTGTCCACCAGACGTTAATCGAAGGCATTACCCCGCGCGCACGCAGGCGGGCGAAAACAGGCCTCAGTAGCTTCACAGTTGCGCTGTTTTCGGCATCGGTCCCAAGCCCCGGAGACCGCTCTTCGGCATGCGGCACAAAGAACAATACTTCATCAATCTTACCCCGCCTGATCACGCGCCAGAGCGCATTCTCCTCTTCCGCAGCGTGCCCCGGAGTCAGAGTAACCCTCAGGTGGTACCTGACATCCCGTCCCGTCCCCCTGCCTGTCAATGTCATGCGCAAGCCCTTCCCCTGGAAACACCGATTACCGGGGAAACTATGCAACAGGCAGACAACCGGCGCAAGCGGTGATAGCGAGATTTGAAGTTGGCGCAGGCCCAAAGGATCGTGTACAAGGGTTTGACTTTACGGAGGCCATGCATGACACAGCAGGAAGTTATTGCGCAGCTGCGCGCCGTGATGAAGCGATCGTCCAAGGCCCGGGTTGACTGGGACGCTGTTCAGCCGGATACGAAGATCGAGATACTTGGATTCGACTCGTTATCGATCCTTGACCTGATCTACGACATCCAGCAGGAATTCAAACTCGACTTCGAAGCAGAAGAGGTGGTCGCCATCAAAACCGTGGGGCAACTGGCCGACTTCCTCATGAAGAAAGGCGCCTGACGCTTGCAGGCGGCTTGTGCGGTCAGGCCATGACCCGGTTGAGGTATCTTCTCGAATATGCAGCCGCCCGCGGCATGCTTTGCATGCTTGATCGCATGGATTTGGCGGCATCCGAAAGGCTTGCAACGCGCATCGCCGGGTTCTGGTTCCTCCTTCACGGTATGCGACGGCGCGTAGCCATCGACAACATCATCAGGAGCGGAATAACATCCGACCCGAAGGAAGCGCAACGGATCGCCCGTGACTCATTCCGCCATTTCGCCGTCCTCGTAGTCGAATCCCTGAAATCAGGCGAATGCTTCAATGAACAGAACTGGAAGGACCGTGTGCGTGTGGACATCAACCCGGAGACGATGCGCCTGCTTGAAGATCCGCGACAGGGCATCATCCTGGTGTCCGGCCACTTCGGAAACTGGGAAATAGCTGCACAGCTGCTCTCCTACCTGAAGCCCGTGGCCGGCATCACGCGCCCTCTGGACAACCCCTATACGAATCGCCTGATGGAGTCGCGCAAGCCAAGGAACCGCTTCCGGCTGATTCCCAAGCATGACACCGATGCTCTGCGTTTCCTGAAGATTCTGCGCAACGGCGAAATGCTTGCGCTCCTGAACGACCAGCACGCGCGACGGGAAGACCCTCTTGTTGATTTCTTCGGCAGGCCGGCCCACACACACACATCACCGGCTCTCCTGCATCTGGTAACCAGGACGCCTCTCTGTTTCGGCTACTGTCTCAGGACGGGTCCAATGCAGTACACTGTGCATGCCGGCCCTCCACTGCACTTTGCGGCAACGGGAAACAGGGAAGCTGATATCCGTACTATCCTTGAGGCATTGAACCGGTTGCTCGAAGACGCCATACGCCTCCATCCTGAACAGTATCTTTGGGCTCACCGGCGCTGGAAGTAGTGCGAAACCGGCCGGTGCAGCCGCCTGGTCCGTACGACTCAGGCTCCATGCGCCTGCGCTGCAGGCCGCGCGAGGACTTCACTGGCGAAATGGCATGCGCTCCAGTGGCCATCACCAACAGCCACCGTTGTAGGCTCAATCTTGCGACATACGTCCTTGGCACGTGGGCAGCGCGGATGGAAACGGCACCCCGGTATCACCCTGGTGGCAGATGGCACATCGCCCGTCAGCAGGATACGTCGCCGCCCGCCAGTCTTCCTCGCATCCAGACCAAGCTCAACGTCCGGTACCGCCGAAAGAAGCGCTTCCGTGTAGGGGTGGCCGGGATGCGAATATACCGCGTCCACTGGTCCGCTCTCCATCACCCGCCCGAGGTACATGACGAGAACCCGTTGGCACATGTACCGCACTACAGACAGGTCATGGGCGACGAACAGGTAGGAAAGCGAGAACTTCGCCTGCAGGTCCTTCAGGAGATTGAGTATCTGGACCTGTACGGAAACATCGAGGGCCGATACCGGCTCATCCGCTATCACCAGGGACGGGCTCACCGCCAACGCACGGGCGATGCCAATCCGCTGCCTCTGTCCCCCGCTGAATTCATGAGGGTACCGCCTCGAGTACCCAGGTTCGAGCCCCACTGCCGTCATCAGTTCACCCAGCCGGTTGAACCTGGCGGCACGGTCACCGCCCAGCCTGTAGATCCCCAGCACCTCCAGTATGGCAGCGCCGACCGTCATACGAGGATTCAGCGACCCGTACGGGTCCTGGAACACCATCTGCACCTGGCGGCGATATCCGCGCAGTTCATCACCCCTGAAGGCGGCAATATCGCGACCACCGAACGAGATGCTTCCGCCGGAAACAGGCGCCATCCGGACAATCGCATTGCCGAGAGTGGTCTTCCCGCAACCACTCTCACCAACCAACCCCAGGCTTTCACCCCTGAACAACTGGAGGGACACCCCGTCTACCGCGCGCAGTTCACGCCGGCCAAGCTTGAATGTCACATGCAGGTTCCGGATATCAAGAAGTGGCTGTTCCTGTACCATACTCTCATCACTCCGAAACAATCCCTGGCGACGCCCCCGGCTTCAAGCCGTCAGCCTGAATCTGTTCATCAGCTCAACGGGAAATAGCAGCGTACCTGCCGGTCCCCTGTCGACATGGTCATTTCCGGTTCAGTTCCACGGCACTTGTCTTTGACCCGCGGGCAACGCGGCGCAAACTTGCACCCCACCGGCAGGTGCGCCGGGTTCGGGACAGTCCCGTCTATTCCGCGCATGGTCTTCGTGACAGACAGCCTCGGAACCGCATCAAGAAGTCCTCGCGTGTAGGGATGCGCCGGCTTGCGCAGTACTTCTTCAGTGCCGCCAGACTCAACCAGGCGGCCGCCGTACATCACGTGGACTGTATGCGCGGTCTCGGCCACCAGTCCCAGGTTGTGGGTAATCAGGAGAACTGACATCCCGAGTTCCTTTTGCAGGGCACCGAGAAGCTCCAGTATCTGTGCCTGGATCGTCACATCAAGGGCCGTCGTCGGTTCATCCGCTACGAGAAGGCGCGGTTGGGATGCCAGCGCCATGGCAATCATCACTCTCTGCTGCATGCCGCCGCTCAGTTCGTGCGGATAGCTGTCAATACGACGTTCAGGTTCCGGCAGACCGACAAGGTGCATCAGGCGCAAGACCTCATCGCGTACACGGACCTTGCGCCCGCTTAGTCTTACTGCCTCGCCAATCTGGTATCCCACGCGGAAGACAGGATTGAGGGCAGTGCCGGGCTCCTGGAAGATGTAGGCTATCTCGCGGCCGCGTATCCCGGAAAGCTGCGACGGGGTCATCTGCATGGTGTCGCGGCCCCCCACCAGTACCCGTCCACCGGCGTACCGGGCAGGAGGAGATGGCAGCAGGCGCGTGAGCGACATCGCCGTAACACTCTTACCGCACCCGCTTTCACCGACAAGAGCAACCGTGCTCTTTTCGGGAATCGAGAAAGACACGCCATCCACGGCCTTGACCGGTTCCGGACCCGTCCCGAACCACGTCTTCAGGCCTTCGACTTCAACCGTGTTCTTCGCAACCGTCATCGCGGCGAAGGATGGCACAGGGCGGCCTTTCCGCGCAACGCCCAAGTGTTGAAGATTGCTCACCTGCTTCGTGAAGGCAGCGGGGTCACTGTGAGCGTCTGCTCATCGCGAGGGTTTCTTCCTTGTGGCGGGCGTAGCCCAGGCAGGCCATTTCAATACGATGCCTCGCAGGCCCTCGATCGCCTCCAGGACACGTTGTTTTGAGCCGCCGGTCAAGGATCCCTTCCGTTTGCGAATCTCCGCCAGTTGGCGGGACAGCAGGCCTATGATCCGCTGGGCGTCGGCGGCAATGTCCTCACGGGTTTCACCCGACAACACTAAGCCCACAGAGGCAGGTTTCGGCTTCGCCAAGGCCGTTTTGCCCTCCAGCGCGTCCAGCGCCCGATCCAACGAACGGGCGCTCATCTGGCTGAGGGCAGTTCGCTGCCCGGTCCGCGGATCGGTCAACGGCGTATCGGGAGTGAGCGTGGCGGCCAACTCGTCGGGCAGCGCGGCGATGCGGTACAGAGCGGTGGGCTCCAACTCCAGAAAAAACGAAAACGTTGTCGTTTTTTTCAAGAATCTCGCCACGCTCATGTACCTCTGCGCCGTCTTCGCCGAGTAATGCACGTGGTCCTTCAACCAGCGCTGCCATGCGGTCTTGTCCGGGGTCCTGTCGAGCGCCTCCTTGGCGGCTATCAGCTCGGCGCCAATCTCGGCCACGATTCGCCCCATTTCCTCCCGCGTCTGTCGTTCCTCTTTCTGCAGCGCCAGGATTCGCCTCGTATGCCGCTGGATCTCCGGATCGGCCAAAACGTTCGTCGATTTCAATTTGCTCATCGGTTCTTCCTCGGGCCAACGTCAGCGTTCTCGCGCGCGGTTTACCACGTCGCTGAGCAACGCGTTGTTAGAGCCAGTCCATCTCGTGTCGTCGGGATTTGTGAGTCAAATGGATCATCATGAGATTTAATCCACCGCTTCAGTGTTGCCTTTAACTCTTCTTTGACAAGCCGATAGTCGGCGTCATGGGCAAGATTCTCGAGTTCTTCGGGATCATGGGCAAGGTCATAAAGCTCTTCACCGTGTGTCCGGTAGTGGTTGTACTTATAGCGCGCTGTTCTGATCGTCCGGATCGGGATGACCCATCTCTGCTTCGAGTAGTACTGCCCAATGACATACTCGCGTTCGGGAAGCTGTGCGTTGCCGGAAATGAAGGGCTTGAGAGATACTCCGTCCGTATCCGGCACGACAATTCCGGCGAAATCTGCCATAGTGGGTACGAGGTCAACATTCACGGCAAGAAAGTCCGCTGTCGCCGAGTTCCTCGACCGACCGGCCAGGGCAGGCGGACGAATGATGAGCGGAACGCGCATCATGTGTTCGTACATAAACGGTCCCTTGTAGACCAGGCGGTGTTGCCCATCCATGTCACCATGATCCGATGTTGCGATGACAAGGGTGGAGTCCGACTGGCCACATTCATTAAGGGCTTTCAGCACATGACCGAGTTCGTCATCGTACAGCTTCACCTTCTCTCTGTAGAATTCGCGATAGCGTTGCCATGCAGGATCCTCGGCGGCGACAATCACCCGGCCTTGGTCTTCTGTCATGAACTGCTTCTGTACGAGGGGGACCGTTGAGAGATCCTTGTTATGCCAAGTTGCAGGCAAAGCAATGTGACTCTTTGGCGTGGGATTGGTCTCGCGGCTAAAATGGTAGATGTCGTGAGGATTCCTATAGGACAGGAATAATGCAAACGGTTGAGTCTTGCTCCCCATTGCCTCAAGAAAGGCGATGGCTCGTCGCGTGACTTCCCTATCGTCCGTCGTCTCCCGGCCGGTCACACCGAAATCCTCATCCCATCCTGCCGTGCCGACGGGATCCTTGCCCAGATGCCATTTGCCGAAATAGGCAGTGTGGTAACCCGCTTTCTGCAGCATGGCGCCGACGGTCTGCGTCCTTAGCGGATTCCCCCCGGCCGCTTCGATGTTCCCCAAAACACCCGTCTTCGAAGGATATAGGCCCGTCATAATGGATGATCGACTCGGGGAACACTGCGGCGTGGTGCAGAACGAATTCTTGAGGACGGCGCCCTCGGATGCCAATCGGTCAAGATGGGGCGTCCGAAAAGTAGCGTCTTCGAATCCAACGGCCTGCCAGTGCTGCTGGTCGGAAAAGATGAATAGGATATTCGGTTTACGGGTCATCATTGTATTGTTCTAACGCCCGGCCTCTCCGTTTGCGAACCCGCGCCGCGCGGGTGAGCAATACGAGAGCAGGCCGTTGTTGGGCCTTGCCGTGGTTGTGATCGTCCGAAGGCGACAATCCTACGGTTTGGCATGCCCGACCACTGCAAGAGCATTCACAACGGCCCGATGCGCATCGTCGCTCAACCATTTCGTTTCAACTTTGCGGTTCAGAAGTGGGATTGCTGCCGGGTCACCGAGTTCGGCAAGGCCGCGAGCCGCTTCTGCGACAACGTCCGAGTGAAGATGAGACTCATGCAGTGCTTCAATAAGAGGTTCTAACGCACGCGGTTCCCCAGAACGGCCCAAACGAATCCAATCATCACTTTCACCCTTGACCCACTGTTGCCACTGGGGTTCGCCTAAACCCGCAACCCGCTGCGCACATTGTTGCCTCATCTTTGCATCCGGCGATCCCAGTGTTCGGATTACTGCGGAGATGACCCTCTGATCTCCTGTTGCGCAAAGACGGTCAATATCCCCATCGTCACCCTTGATACACTCTTGCCATGTGGTCTCTCCGAGTGATGCAAGCGCCTTTGCTGCCGTCATGCGAGTATTCGTTCCAGGATCGGCGAGTTGCGCTATCAGAAACGGAACAGCTCGTTTATCGCCCAATCGACCGAGTGCCGTGTTGGCGGCCAGTGGCAGGTGCCACTTACTCAAGAAGTTGTTTCTAAGGCTGGCGCAAAGTGGCTCCACTGCTCTACGATCGCCGAGGTTGCCTAGAACCTGGGCAATTCCCTCGTAGATGTTACCCCGCTTGTCCTCCAGATATGGCAAGAGAAGTGGCAAGGCTTGCGCTGCCGGGAAGCGACTAAGGGCTTGGATGGCATCCTCGACGCCGCCAAGATTGGGCTCGTCTAGACACTCAACGAGCAATGGCACGGATTCCAGATCGCCAATCTGACCAAGAGCCTGAATCGCGATGATACGGCATCTATGCGTCGAACGAAGACCGCGAAGAACTGCAGCTGTGGCCCGTTTGTCCCGGAGTTGGCCTAGAGCCATGGTGACGGCCTCGTAGACTTCATCATAACTTCCACCGTCGGTCCTAGCCCTGATGAGAGGTTCTACCGCCCGTGCGTCACCAAGTTGTCCAAGGGTAAGAGCCGCCTTCACAACTGACGGAATCTTCTCTTCGTTCGTCCTCTGTTCCAGTCTCCGGATGTTCAGCCAAAGCGTGATCAGTTTCATGATTACCCCCCCCTCATTCTTTCGGCCCAACGTCGCGGCTCTGCCGCGCCGTTTTGTTCCAGATCATCTACAGGCCTACAGCCGGCGTCGGCAGCAGCCAGTTGTTAGCGCAATTAATCCATAAACAGACCGGTCCGCACAAGCCTTTCGTTTTGACTCCTTGCGATCAACCCGGACTCAACGCAACACCACCAAAGAAACCAAAACAATCTTTGGACGACACGTGCCACTTTGGACCCTGTCCCTGCCGCTTTGGATCGTGATCATTTTATCTTGGCGCTAACGTTCCGGCGCACCGGCGGCGCGGTTAGCGACGTACGGTGCCGCCGGTGGTTCGGCACCTCGGTTTCATTTCACTTCTACGTCCGCAACAGTCTTGCCGTCGTAGAGTATTGCAGCCGGCAGGTCGTTAGATGATGCCTCGTTGGCAAGGAAGCAGAAGATTTTGGTTTCCTTGCCGTCTTTCTTGAAGGTGCCTTCTCCGAGATGTTGGTTCTTTGGGATCAACTGACCTGATCGGGTCTGCACCGTACAACCCTCCAAGTTCTTTGGCACATTCGGGAGTTCCGTTTCGTAAATCGCCCACCCACGCCAACCTTTGAGGCGTGGATCACTCTCGCCCCAGTCAATGAACATCGCTCTGGCCACCGCACGCCTTGAGGCTGTGACGGCACCTGCGGTTGCTGTTGGACGAGGCGCAAATATCTGGTCGGTGTGACCTGGCGCATCGATCCAGATTTGCGTCACCTTTTCATTCTGAACCATGAGTTCCGTTCCACCGTATGTCCAGATATCCCCTTTGACCTGCTGAACATCCGGGATCCTTTGACCATTGAAGACGCCACCAGGAGCTGTGAACTTGCGTTCTTGGTTCTTGTCAATCTTGTCCGGTGCGCCGAAGGTTCTCTTGATGTTGTTGATGTCCTCGACGATCTGTGGTCTTACGTTGCCCGCACCCGTTGAGAGAGTTCCTGCTGCCGTGATGCCCATGTCGAAAAGCACGCTATCCTTATCCGGCACCTTCGGAACAAGGTGGTAGAAGACGGACCAAGTCCTGTCTTTGCTTGCTGCTATGGGATTCGGTCTTGTGGCAGGGGGTACCCTGCTGTCTTGGAAATCCTTTTCAGAGATAGGCCTGGCGTCGTAGTTCCCGGCGACGACCTTGTGCAAGGTGATCGTTGTTTCCGATCTTGCCGTGGCCGTCTCGCTCACACTGAATTCCTCACCCTTGGAGTAGCGGTAGTTTCCAGGCGTGCCGTATCTGACCTTGATGATGTAGCGGCCTGGGGTCGCGTCGGTCCCGACCTTCGCGCCGTTTGGAACCTCCACCTGCGCCTGTGTCGGGCCGATCAGTTTGACCACTGCCGGATCACCCGATTGGTTGTCGAAGATAACTCTGTTTTGGCCGAAGGCACTGATAGCCAACCCGCCAACCAAAGCAACGAAGCCGACTACGAAGTTCCTCATGGTCCTTCCTCCTTCTCTCTGCTGCCGAACGTCACGGGTCAGGGGACCCGACACCTTGTGGAGGGTACCCTGGACCCGCTTGTTGGACGCTCATTGATTTTCCAATTGTTTCAGGTGCTTGTCACGGGTAGACCAGAGTTCCCTTTTGAA